>JAABUS010002699.1_pt1 | contig 32203 bp, 4 predicted proteins | sample 5560161 | NCBI WGS metagenome assembly JAABUS01 (sample SAMN10711885, study PRJNA513376) | rock metagenome | isolation source: Antarctica rocks | place: Antarctica: Victoria Land, Trio Nunatak nord | collected 2016-01-04 | reverse complement strand
TTTTTAAAACCGACCCTACTTTTTATAATAAATATATAATTATTTCTTATTAACTACGGAATAATTAGTCCCGAATTTAAATTAAAGCTTTAATTAATATTAATATATCCGGCTATCTTTTTATTGATTATAATTTTATATATATTTAATATCTACCTCTTCGCTTTCTTCGTTATCCTTATATTATCCGACCCTTTAATAACGTACCTACCGTTATAGGACGTATTATTTATATCGTAGAAACGATTTTGAATATTTATAATTATTAGGAACGAATAGTTTTTTTTATTATTAAATTTAGTTAGTACCCCGTTATAATCGGCTTATTATACCTTTATTATTATAAAGTTATTATTAATTTCTTAGATAATTCCTTAACCTTCGCTTTATATTTCTATTTAAGAAACTATACCTTTAATTTTATAAAAGTCTTTATAAAAAATAAACTCTTTTTTATACCCTAAGAAAGTTTCTAGATTTAAGAATCCTAGTCTTTAATTTTATCCAATACTTATATAGGGTAAGCCCCGATTTAAAAGAAATCGCTAGTATATAAAGAGCCGTTATTATTTATAAACGATAACGTTATTATTAAATAATTAATTCCGACTCGAGAGAAGTTATTTTAATTTTAGGTTTATTAATAATATACCTAGTCCTAAGTTTATAAAAAGTAAACCTCGATTTAAGAAGAGTTAACCTAGTCCTAAATTTATTAGAAATAAACCTAGTCCCTAACTTAACTTAGTATTTATATAAAATAATTTAGAATTTAAAAGGAGTTACCTTAATTCTAGGTTTATTAATAATAAATTTAAATTTAAAAGGAGTTTTCCCCGTCTTAATCCTAATTACCTATTCCTATAAGAACTAATTATAATAACGAGTATAATTATATTATTATTACCGTTAAATAAGGAAAAATACTTAAGATTAAATATTATAGCCTAGCCTCGCTTTATTCTAAATTTTAATATTACGAATAACGAACCTAGTACCTAATTACTCTTAATATATACGAGATAGGATCTCGATTATTTACCCGGCTTATTATATTTAACGAGTAAACCGCGTTTAATCTATTATTTATAGAAATCGATCGATTTTTAAATATTCCGGAAGAAATCTCGACCCTAAATACTTAGTTTTATTAAGAATCTAGATATTATAAACCTAAGCCCCGCCTTAATTAAAATCTTAAATTAAATATTTACGATTAAGCCTAGAACCGAGTTATATTTAAAATAAATAAGGAGTTCTACCTCGCCGCCGCCGTTATTTAAGAAGAGTTTTAAGTTTATTAAAATAATAAGAATATTAACCTAACTACGATCTTATTTATACGGTATTATAAATTTTTAGACGTTTTTTTAAAAAAAGATATTAATATCTTACCTCTATATCGGTTATATAATTATATTATTAAATTTAAAGAAAGGCTATAACCTCCGTTATTTAGTTTATATAATATAAATTATAATAAAATCTTAGAACTCCGTCGTTACCTAGATAAGAATTTTAATAAAGATTTTATTCGAGTTAATTAATCTTATACCGCGTGCTCTATCCTATTTATAAAGAAATTTAGCGGAGGTTTATATTTCTATATTAATTACCGAGGGTTTAATATTATTATTATAAAGAATAAATACTTTTTACCCCTAATCTCAGAAACCTTAAATCGATTAAGTCGTATTAAGGTATTTTTTAAATTAGATATTATATTTATTTTTAATCGCCTCCGCGTTAGGGAGGGCGATAAGGAATTTATAATATTCTATACCCGATTCGGTTTATTCGAATATCTTATTATATTATTTAAATTATATAATAACCCTACATTATTCTAGTATTATATTAACGATATTCTTTATAAATTTCTCGATAAGACTTATATTATATATCTCGACGATATTCTAATCTATAGCGATATTAAGGAAGAGTATGAAATCTATATTAAATATATTCTTTAGAAGCTCCGCGAGGCGGGGCTCTAAATAAATATTATTAAATATAATTTCTATATTAAAGAAGTTACGTACCTAGGATTAATTATTATTATTAAAGGGATTAAAATAAATTTAAAGAAAATCGATATTATCCTAAATTAATTATAGCTAGTTAATATTAAGGATATTTAAAATTTCCTAGGATTCGTTAACTTCTATTAACGTTTTATTTATAGGTTTAATAAACTCGTTATATTATTTATAACCTTAATTAAGAAAGATATTATTTTCGAGTAGAGTATTTAATATTAAATAACTTTTAATACCTTAAAGAAGGTTTTTACCTCCGATATTATCCTAGTTTATTTCGACCCTAACTATAAGATTATAGTAGAAATAAATATATTTAATTACGTATCTAGGGGGGTCCTATCCTAGTATAACGATTAAAACGTCCTTCGTCTTATTATTTACTTTTTAAAGAAATATAACCCTACCGAGTATAATTATAAAATTTATAATAAAGAGTTTATAGTAATCGTCCGCGTATTTAAGGAATAACGCTTTAAACTAAAAAGATCTACTCTTTTTATCGAGGTAATATCGGATTATAAGGCTTTTAAATATTTTACTTTATCTAAGGCGTTATCTCGCTATTAAGCGAGATAAAGCGAGTTTTTATCCCGTTTTAATTATAAAATTACCTACCGGCCTAGTAAAGAAGGTAGTAAATTTAATATATTAATATATCGATTAAGAGACCTCTTTAAAGAGGGGGATAAATTAGATCCTAGATATTAATATTAATATTAGATTATATTAAAAAGAAAAAACCTAGCCCTAGAAATTCTTAAGAACTATATTTATAGTATATCGCTAAATATAACGATCTTAGTCTTAGTCCTAGTTATTCTAGTTATATCGGTAGTAGATCTAGAGATTTTTATTTAATCTTTCTAATTATATTTTATATTAATCTATACGACCCCGATAGACTTTAATATAGATATTAATTTAAAACCCTAGACCTTATTTACGTCCTATAAACCCGAATTAAATAAAGACTAGTTTATTAATCTAGATAAAGACCTATACGATACCCCGATTTATTAGTTATAGGATATAATTAATTAAGTCGATTAATTCGCCCCTAGAGTCCTAGAAATACTATATTCTAAAACGCGGTATTATAACGGAATTCCCCTCGTTAAATACGAAGATAAGGATAGAGTTCTCTATTTCTAAGGAAAAAGAAATATTCCGAATTTTAATAAACTACGCCTTCGTTTAATTTAATTAGTTTATAATAGTGTCGCGGGTAGTTATTTAAGTTATATTAAATATTACGAATTAATTAATCGGGTTTATTAATAACCTAATATCTATATTATTATCTAGCGATTTATTAGGAATTATTATATATACCGAAGAATTAAATCTTCCCGTTAATATATTTAAGGATAACTATATTTATTACCGCCCCCGTAACGATGTTAAAGAGATATCTCGATAAATTATATAAGTCCCCTACCGCCTTATACCTTTATAGGAATTATTTATCGGTATATTTTAATTTTCGTAGACTACTTAACTAAAATACGGTACCTAGTATTAATTATATCGATAAAAATAAACGAAGCCTACGACGCTTTCTACTAGAATATATAGAAGCTCTATAAGTTACTAGATATCTTTATTTCGGATTAAGGATCTTAATTTATATCGGAGTTCTAAAAGACCTTATATAAGCGCTTTAAAATCGATTAATATATATCTACTAGGTACTATCCTTAAACGGATAATTAAACCGAGTAATTTAATATTATAATAAAATACTACCTCCGTATATATATTAATTATATATAGGATAATTAGGTGAAATAGCTCTTTAGAGCGGAGTTTTCTAATAATAATACTAATTTTTTTAGTACTTTAGCCTCGCCTTTCTTAGCTAATTATAATTAATATTTATATATCGGTTTCGAGTTTATCGAGTCTTTACCTTAAGATTTTACCGCCTAGATATATATTTATTTAATCGCTACCGATAAATTTATAACGTAAATAAAAATCTTAAACGATTATTTTTATAATAAGATATTTATCGCCTAAATTATCTTTAAATCCTCGGTTAACTAATAAAGGCGCCTATATTTAATATATTTAATAGATAATTAAATATGGCTAAATATTAAGAATCTAAATATTATATATTTTTTAGTTAAACTCGACGATTATAATATCGGCCCCTTCCGAGTCTTTAAAGTTTTCGATAATTCTCTTATAGTTTAGTTAGACTTTCCGTATTTAATAAAAATTTACCCCGTATTTTATACTAGCCTATTATAATTAGTAGTTAATAACCCTTTACCTAAATAAATTTAGTTTATCCGAGAATTTATAATTACCGAAGATAACTAATAAGAGTAATACGTTAACGGTATTTTGAATTCTAAATATAATCGCCGTTATAGTCTACTTTTATTAAAATACTACGTTAATTAAGAAGGCTACGTCGTTATATAGGAACCCTTTTATTACTTTACCCGTTATTAATAGTTTATTAATAAATATTATATCTCGAATCCTAGCGCCGCCGGCCTCTACGAATTACTATATATTATTTAGAGGTACTAGTACAAGAAACCTTTATTATCTTTATCCTAGTCCGATTTTTAAGAAGTTAACTCCCGTTTATATTATAGTTTATTCTTTATCCGTTATTATCCCCTCGGTTATCGTTCCGTATCGGCTTCGACCGATACTTTATATTATTATATAAATAAATAGTACTCTATAGCCTAGCCCCGCCGTTATTATCTATAAATAATAACGTTAACGCCTAGTTTTATATATATATCGTTATTTATTCCCCGTCCTATCCCTTACCCGTTACTATCGATGACTCGAATACTCCGATATGTTTTTATTTTAATTATTTCGTAACCCCAAATAAGATTTAGGGTTACGAAATTTAATTAATTAAATTAATTATTTATTTATTTTATAGGAACTCGACTTTAAAGAGGGGGCTATTATTATAATATAACTTTATTTACCTTAACCTAACTTAATTTATTTTAGATTTAATTTAAATTTAAATTAATTTCCCTATTTCTATCCTAATATAGTCGGGATAAGAAATAAATAAATACTCCGTGCGTTAACTTTTATTTAGATAGTAGCTAGCCCTACCCTAACTTTCGTTCTTTATCTTTTATCTTGGCCTACTCCTATACTATAGCTAGGCCATAGTTTAATGAACCTAACTGTTAATTTAATAAACCTCTAGATATTAATCCCGTCCCTTGATAGTAATAGTTATAAGTATATATATTTATAGAGGTAGTAGTAGTTATAAATATATATATTTATAGAAATAGTAATAGTAGTAGCTATAAATACACGTATTTATAAAGATAGTAGTAGTTATAAAGATATATATCTATAGAGGTAGTAGTAGCTATAAATATATATATCTATAGAGGTAGTAACGTTATTAGAATAATTATTAGAAATCCGCCTTAGTATAGTAGGAATCTTTAAAGGATCTTTACCCTACCCTACCCTAATTTAAAATAGAGATCGAACCGCGATCTTTACTCTACGCTCTACTCTATTTTACTCTACGCTAGTATTCTCTTTAAAAATCTCTATACTAATCCGAAACATAGTCTCTAATATATTTTATTACTATTTTATAATATATTTTATTACTATTTTATAATATACTTTATCGTTACTCTATCGATAAAGTAGGAAAATTATATAGACGAAAAATATAAAAAATATAGAATCCGCGCGCGTTTTACGTTTAAAGTATATTTTTCGATATTATTCTAATTTCTAACTCTACGATTATTAACTTTAACTTTAGACCCTTTATATAAAAATTAAAATATTAATTAAATATCGTCTTTATTAAATACTAGTTTTTTAAAATTTATTTAATATCGATTATATAAAGTTAACCCGAGAAGAGTTAAAGAATTAAATACGTATTTTATATAGAAATTTTATAACCGTTATATCTTCTATTTAAATAATCTCTCGCTTTCTCGATATTTATAATAATTTTTATTATTATACTAGATTTTTTACTAATGAAAAATATACTCGTTTATTTAATATTAATATTAAAATAGTTTTAACTTTTATTATTATTATATTTTACTCTATACTGTTAATTTATTCTTTTTAATATTTGAAATCTTTATATAAATAGATTTTATAGGTTTTATAATTATATTTATTTCTAGGTATTTACACCGGTTATTTAAAATCTTTATAAATATAATAAATTATATTAATAAATAATTTCTTTAATTTTTCTACTTTATTACTTCCTTTCTATTATAGCGACTAGTATTACGATATAAATAATAGTATTTTATAATAATATTGAGATATATAATTCAATTAATATATTAATACTAATTTAATAAACTTGAATAAATTTTAATAAAAATTATATTCGAGTAAGAAGTTTATATAAATATTTAAATTATTTATTAATATTATAACTACCTTTTAACGAAAGTATTTATAAGAAAAATATTCTAATAATTTTATATATAAACTAGTCAAGCTAGTATAAACGATTTTATAATAATTAATAATATTAATATTAAATAAATATCAGAGCGGTTTCTATTTCTTTATATATATATATATTAAATAGTATAATATATATATAAATAATTAGTTTTATCTACCCTATTTATAAAATAATTATATATATCGATAAATTCTAGAATTTTAAACACTTTTACTACTAAATTACCGAAGGTTACTCGCGATATTTAGATGTTTATAGTTATTTTTATAAACCGCCGATATTCTCGCGTAATAATATTTTTCTTATTTAAGACGATATTTATAAAAAGAATAATATTCTAGTTTTTTTTTCTAGATTCTAGTACCTAGTCGTTTTTTAAAAAGTAGTTATATAATTTAATTTATTCGAACTAATTATTATAAACTAATTGAAAATCGATAAAATTATAATTCATATTACGGTTTTATATTTACTTCTTTTTTTATATAATTATTATAAATATTTTCGAGGTTTTTATATATAGGATTTATAATATATATAATACCGGCGGCCCCGAAGCCTTTATATTTAAATTATAATAAAAGTATTATTAAAGTAAATAAATTATTAAGTTATATAATATATTATAAAATAATATTAATTTTATATTAAAAGACTAAGTCTAGTACTATTATTTATATCTTTAAAAAACCGTAGTTTTTTATTTAATAATTACCGAGGTCGATAAACTTATTCTTATTATTTTTAATATAAAATATCTAGTTAAATATATAATTAATATTAATTAAAACCTGTATTTTAAAGCCCTTCAATATCGATTTATTTAAAATATTAATTATCTCTTTTATACCTCCTATAAATTTTAAATTATTTTATCGACTATGAGGTATATAATATAATAGATTAAACAACCACCGAGGCTAGCGCTAGTGGACTTTTTTTTTTTCTTTTGCGCTACGGGCTTGGCGGGGTCAAAATCGTTAAATTTTAAATAACTATATAACGATAAATAACGCTCCGATATATATAAAAATTAGATATTATAATAGGCCTAGAATAAGGCTATGAAAACAAACTTATTAGAATATAAACGTAGTATTAATAATTAATATATATCGGGCTAAAAACCTTATTTTCGGGAGTAAAAATAAACTATATATAGAAGTAAGAATAAACTATATATAGGAGTAAGAATAAATTATATATAGAAATATAAATAGGCTATATATAGGAGTAAAAATAAAGTATATATAGAGGTAAGAATGAGCTATATATAGGAGTAAGAATAAACTATATATAGGAGCAAGAATAAACTATATATAGAAATATAAATAAACTATATATAGGAGTAAGAATAGGCTATATATAGAAGTATAAATAAACTATATATAGAAGTAAGAATAAACTATATATAGAAGTAAGAATAAACTATATATAGAAGTAAGAATAAACTATATATAGGAGTAAAAACGGGCTATATATAGAAGTAGTAATAAATAATATAATATATAAATTATATATAGAGCTAGTAACTAACTATATATAATTTATTCCTATTAAAAATAGTTTATTCCTGTTTCTATATATAGTTTATTTAGATTTCTATATATAGTTTATTCTTACTTTTATATATACTTTATTTATATTTCTATATATAATTTATTCTTACCTCTATATATAACTTATTCTTACTCTTATATACGACTTATTTATACTTATATATATAATTTATTCTTGCTCCTATATTTAGTTTATCCTTACTTTTAATATAATTTATTCCTACTCCTATATATAAAATATATATAGTTAATATTATTACGATATTTATATTAATTATTAACGTTATGTTTAAATTATAGTAAACTTGTCCTAGTAGGGCTAGCCTAGGGTTACTAAGATATCTATTTTTTATATATATCGTAGCGCTAGTTATCGTTATATAGTTATTTCGTGATTTTGACCCCGTTAAGCCCGTAGTGTAAAAAAAAAAAGAAAAGAAAGTCTACTAGCGCTAGCCTCGGTAGTTTTGCAATTTACTATATAATTCTAATATTATTTAAATATATATTATAGGTACTCGCTAAGAGGCTTTACTTTTTCGAATAATATTTATCGAGGTACACCGGGAGGTAGTAATTTAGAAACGCGAAAAAGTCGATTAATTTATTACTACCGTCTAAAACTAATTACTTTTTAAATTATTATATATATAACTATAACTAGATTAGTATTCTAGAGGTATTCGACGGCTATTTTAATTTATAGGCCTCTATATATATACTCCGATATATACTCTTAATTTATAAATTATAGTAGAGAATTATAAATATATACTAGTAAAATTAGTCCCGAGATAAAACTTAATATACTAGTTTATATAATCGCGTAGAATAATTAATATAGAATCGTCGAAGAAGAGATTAAAAATAGCGAATAACGCGTTAAAAGAGATATTATTAAATAATAAAATATAATTATAAAAGAATAAACTTATAATTTAAATAATTCTAAAGTAGATAAAAGTTAAAATCTAAAAACTAATTTCTTTAAAAATCGTATAATCTTTAAATCTATAGAAATATAATTTATATTATAAGAAATATATATACGAGATATAAATAAAAAGATATTAATAATATATAGAGAAGTTTATATATATATAAGATAATTAGATTAGTTTTATTAAATATTTAAAATATCTACGACTTCAGCCCTAAACGAGTATATTATCGATAAATAAAATAATATACCTCGTTACTACTTTATAATATACTTTATTATTACTCTATAATTTATTTTATAATATATATTATTTACGACGCTATTATTTACTTTATTATAATTTTATAATATCTCTATTTAGAGTACTACTATAAAGTTATTATATATTAATTTATAAATTTACTATAATTTTATATCTAATTCTATTTAATATTAATAATTACTTTATATAATTTTAATACGTAAATTATCTTTTCAATACTTTCGCTCGTTATTCTATTAATTACTATATAGAAGATTTTGAAACAATTAATTTTCCGTGTTAAATATATAATTTATATATCTTTTATAAATAAAGTAACTACTAATATTAAATAAATAGAATATAAATATAAATATTATAGATTTTCTCTCAATATCTGAATATAAAATTATATAAAATATAGAATTTAATAAATAATTACCTCGTCGTTACCTCTTTATTATCGTTATAATTATTATTATATAATTATTCTTATTTCAAAGTTTATTCGCGCTCTAACCTAGTATAAATTCGATTTAGAATATAATATAAATAATATCGCCGTCGGCCTCTATAATATAAATCTTATTATATTATAGAGAATAATAAAGATATAGAGACTTTACGATATTATCTTTATATTAAATAAAAATATAAGAAAATAATCTAGAAATATTAAGGAGCTTTTAAAATATCAAGTTTTATATTATTTTATTATATATATTATAATTTACCTAGACGAAATAACTTACTTTTTATTAAATAAATATAATACTATTATTAATAAAGTTTTTATTCACTAGTATTTATACTACCTAGGATAAGAATAAAGATTTAATAAAGAATTACTTGTAAATATAATTATATTCTAAACACTATTTAATTTTTAAAATTAAAGAGACTACGAGTTAACTAATTAATTATTCTAGATAAAAGTATTATTTATAAATATACTAGTATATTCTAAGTTATTATATATAATATTAATATAATTAATATAATTAATATTAATATAATTAATATTAATATTAATAAATACTACGAAATATAACTAGGCCTTTACTAATATTATATTATTAATTATTTAGGATTTATATAGAGATACGAGATATAGTATATTATTTATATATATGATTAATAGTTACCTCGACTAGACTTTTTTCAAAAGTTAATTACTATGGCGACATTATATAATATTATCGAATATAATCTACTCTTTCGTTATAGTCGTTTACAGAACAATAATATACTCTTAATAATAATTTATATTATTACTAGTATTTATTATAATCTAGATTATATATTAGTATTAATATTATACTCGAATATCTATCTCTATATTCAATTAATATTATTATTATCGAGATATTATACTAGATTTTAAAAGAGCTATATAAGACGATACTTTAATATTATTTAATTATATATATATAAGAGGCGATTTATTTATTTTCTATATTTAAGACTAGTTATAAAGATCCTAGTAATATTCTCTAGTAGTTAAATATTAATTATAAATATAAAATAAATCTTAAAAAAGAGGGAAAAAAGACTATAATAATATATATAATAATATAGAATAAGAGAATAGTTTTTATATATAGATTTTTAAATAATTAGAAAAATTAATAATTCCAATTTATTAATCTCTCAAAAAACCTCAATTATTAATAAAAATATACAAGTTATTTAAATTCTTCGTAACTTTAAGTATCGTCGTTATTATTATATTTAATCTTTAGAATAATTAAACTTCTAGTTACTAGTATAGATTTTATAATAAAAATATAAAATAATATATCTAGAATATATATAATTAGAGCTAGCGAGTTTTAATAAAAATATTCGAGAGAGATCTAAAATTTATAATACTTTTTATTTAATATTTACTCTTTTACGCCTAAATTAAATAGGAAAATAAATAAATAATATTTAATATAAAAATAATCTCTCTTTACTCTTATTTAGATTCGAACTTATTATTTTTCTACCCTTAAACGCCTTTTATAAAGTAGTTTTAATTAAGTTATTTATTAATTATTATAAATTAAATTTATTACGAGGTTATAATCTAGGTTTAATTTATTTTATTAATTAAAATAAACTAATTACGTCGCCGTTAATTAAGTTACTACCGCGGAGAAATAAGAAAATAAAACCGCGTATAATAAAGCGAGAGGGTTAGCGATAAAAAGATTATTTTATTTTTCTAAAACTCTTCTAGCCTATATATTGATTCTCAATATAAAGATTCGACTATTTATTAAAGAAAGAACTACCGGCTTTATAGGAGAAAATATATATATATATATATATATTAATAAATATAAATCGTTTATACATAACGGTATTAATTTAAAAAATATAAATCTATTATTTGACTTTCGTTTTTTATTTCTTTCTTTACGTTTTTCTTCGTTTCTACTTCTTTTTTATTCTCGTTAGCGGTTTATATCTAGTTATTTATCTTAATATATCTAGTTTAATAACTTACTACTAAACTATAAAATCTTTATTTAATAATATATAATATATTTTATTCTTATTAACCTAGTATTATTTATTTTTATTTAAATATATATACTTTTTATATACCTAGCGGCTACGAATACTTTAAATTAATATAATTTTAAGGTCTAGGGTATTCGACTATTATAAATTAATAAATTAATAATTTATAAATTATATCTTTAATTTATTAAATTAAAGTAGAACTAAAATTATTAATATTAACTCTAGTACTAGAGCTAGTAATAAAAAGCGTAATAACGATTCACTATAACGAAGTAAATATAGTAGTAGATATATCTCTTATTAAAATAAGAGTAGGAATTTATATAGTAGTAATTTTACTTTAAATTTATTTTAATTATTTATAAAGAATATATCTAGTTAACTCTCGATAATTTATTAATTACTATCGTTATTTATAAATTAGAGATATTATCTCGTTACCGAGAGTATTTTATATAATAATCTCGCCGTTATAAAGACTCGAAACGTAGATATTTTATAATTGAGAGTATATTTAATAATCTTTTTTAGTACTCCTAAAACCTCGCTTTAATAGAGATAAATTTGAATTATTATTTCTATAGTTCTTTATCTTAGTAAAGAGGATAGTTATCTTCTTTATTTAGAATTATATTAGTTAGAATATTAGACGTATTATCAATTCCTTAATAAACTTATTAAACCGGTTTTGATTTTTGAATATTAAAGTATTAATTCTAATAATAATAAAATTACTTTATTAATTATTTAAATAATATTAACTTTAGTAATAAACTTAGTAATAATTAATTTTATACTTTTAATAATATTAATTTTAGTTATTTTATAGTTTTTAATTAGTTTAGTAGTAGTAAATCTAGTTATTTTATAGTTTTTAATTAATTTAGTAGTAGTAAATCTAGTTATTACTCCTATTACTACTATTAAAATTTCTCGCTCGGAAATATTATTCTTATCTTTATTATCGAACAATTTCCTTCGTAGGAATTAAATATACCTCGACGATAATAGCGATATAAAAGTAAAATTGTATTTAGTCTAATTCTTAATCTAGTTTATAAATTTATCGAAAGTTTTTTAAATAATAAAAAATAGAGTTCTAAAAATAATTAAAAGTAGTAATAATTGAATTTATTTAATCTATATTAAGAGTTATATATATATTACTAACTCGATATTTAGAGTTATTCTCTAGTTTCTTATTAGTAACTTTTAAATATATTAGGGTTTGAAAAGAAACTAGGATAAAATTATATCTTTTTAAATAACTCGGACTCTAGTTTAGAGGAAATTAAAATAATTTAATCTATTAAATAAATAAAGAAATTATAGATATAGTTTTATTAATAATAATATCTTTTAATAATATAGATTAGTATAATTTCCTAGGAGGAGGTTTATTTAAAAATAATAGTTTCTTATTATTATTTTTAGACTTCTATGAAAGTATTTAAAAAATAACGATAATAATTATAAAAATAAGAAAAAAGTAATTTATATATTATTTAATATCTATATCTTGACCTAGCTTTAATTTCAATTATTTAAAATACTATTACGAGTTAATTATACGAATAATTTATTATATATTAAATTAAATAATATTAATAATATCTTTATCTAAATCAAATATAAAAGTTATTTATTTAGCGCGTAAAATTAATATTTCTAAAATCTTATATATAATACCCTTATTCGATAGAGATATTATTATAATTATCGAGGGAGTTTCTAATACTCTCTAGAATAACTCGCTTCTCTATTATTAATTATACTAGTTATATATATAATTAATAGTCTTTACTAATATATAATTAATATTAGAAATAGTTAATATTAAATAAAAGACGCGCCTACTCCGGTAATAATATAAATAGAATATTAAATTCTAGTACTTTGTAATATTGTAAATTAATATATATATTCGTTTTTTATATCTATATTCTCTTCTCTATATTAATTAACTCTATTTTTACTCCTTAGAGGATTAATTTAATTAAGATCTAGTATATTCGAAAATTAGAAAAATAACTATATATAAAATTATCTCCTCGAGGAAAGAGAGAATACTACTCAATAATAATAAACTTTATATATAGTAAAATATACGAGGTTTAAGGTATTAAACTCTAGAGGTAACTACGAGGGAACCCGAAATAAAGTTAATAATTTATAAAAAAAGATTATACCCGTATTATTATCTTGAATATTTATATAAATCTAGACTAGATTTCGTAAAATAATATAGTACTTTATTATACCTACTTCGATATGGGTAATATTATTATTTATTTATAATTAAGTAATATAGGTTAGATACTCTTCTTTATTACGAATAAAAACGATAATACTAATTAAAGAGGTATTATAACGGAATTCGCGAGTAATCTAAATCTCGATTATTTCTTATCCTCTATAGTATTAATAAATAGAAACTAGGATCGTTATATAGTTTATAACTAATTCTAAGAGGAATTATCGTAATCGAGTTTTAATTAATATTATAGTAGGTATTCTTGAATTTTATTAAAGATTTACTATTATATTAAACCTTAAATTAAAATAATATTGATTTTATATATAATTAAAGCTAGTTATTTAATTTTAAACTCGATATTTATATTAATATAATAATACACGATTTTAGAAGTAATAAAAACTTTATTAATTTATAATATATTACTTCTCTTTCCTAAAGCGACTATTTTAGACTAGTACTAACTTTAATATATTAGAGACTATCGAGTAATATCTAGTAGAAGAGACTTGAATTATATAGTAGGAGTTATATATTAAAAGAGTTAATAAAATACGATTTAAATATTCTTAAACGAGATACTTCTTTAACGATAAAAGTAGATATATATTTAAATAATAGATTAGTAAATAGGTACGACGTAATTATATTTAGAGATATATTATTAATAGTAGAAACTATCGAAATATACTCTTAACGACGACGAAGGAAGTTTGTATAAATACGTATTAATCGGACGGAGTCGATTATTAGTTTTAAAAGATCTAATTACTTTTTACTCTTTTTATATATTATTATTAATAATAATTATAAACGAGTTATAAAATATCCATATAAAGACGAGGTCTAGGAGATAATAGAAAATAATAATTAAATATATATCGTAAAATACTTTTATTTAATTAACTAGTTTTTTCTCCCTTAATAATAAATAGAGTAATATTAAGAGTATAAACAAAATCTCTAGAGATCGTTATATTATCCTATGAAAGACTTTATATTTAATCTCTATAATTATAAATCCGTGAGCTTTAAGGATTTTTTAAAATAAACTATATTAACCCTAATTATTAGAGCGAGGTTTATTATATAAAGTATAATATATAATAGAAATACTAATACTTATATAACTAAATCAAAGACGAAGTAATATTTTTCGTTAACCTTGACTCTAGTATTAGTAATAAAACTAGGTTTAAGTTTTATTATTATTATTCTATATATCTTTATTTCTATATAAACGTAAGGGCCTAAATAATTTAATATCTACTCTATATAAAAGATATACTAACTAAATAGTCTATTTTTATATTATATGTATAGATTTATTAATTATACGCGATAGTATCTCTCGAGAGAGTATAGAGATTCGATTTATTATTCTAATTCGTATATACGAATAATAATAAAAAGAGATAAGAGGAAATTTTAAGAATAATAATACTCTTTATAATTATATTAAAATAAAATATATTAAGTAGGAATAATATTTTTAATTAGAATTTCTATACTTTATATAATATTTTAATATTGATATAATTTTATTTTTTTCTAATTATTAAATAGTCGCGTATTAGAAGAAATAAATAACTATAACCTAAACTCCTCTCTTCTCTATTATCGAAAACTATATTAGTACTAATATTAATATTTCTACGAAATAAATATATAAAATAGGATATTATCTATATATATTAACTTTTTACCGAGAAAAAATTATAGAAAGAAACTTTTACTAAACTTTTAAAGAGATATTAAAATATATAGATAATTTTATATCTATTACTTTATAACTCAAGGACTATATCGATTCAATTATTCTCGAGAATTAAAGTGAGAGTATTATAGAAACTTTCTATAACTAAGATTTCTATTTAGTTTACTCTACTTTTTAAAAAAATAAGATTTTTAAATCCTCTTTATTTTATTCCGGAGAGAAATTAATTTATTCGTAGATTAAAATAATAGTATTCTTACTTTTCAAAATATTATAGTTATATTAATATCGTATTAAAATAAAGTATTATTTGAGATTATAAATTATTAATAGGATACTACTTAAACCCATAATTTATTAAATATATTAAAAGTAATCTACCTTAACCTCTAATTTATTAAATTTATTAATATAATACTAGTAACTTTATCTATAAATCAAAGTTACTAGTAGCGCCCTATTAATAACTTTTATTAAGAAAAGTTACTAATAGGACGCTACTAGCCCTATCCGCGCGAGCGGTAACTCGGTTTTTAATAGGAGTTTTTAAAATTTACCGATAAAACTTTATATTTAATTTCGACTAGCCTTTTAGTACTATTTATATAAATATATATAGAAGTAGTACTAGGCTAGGTAATACGCGAAGTAATAAACTATATATAGGGGTAGGAATAGATACCTATATACACCCTTTTTAATAATAGTAATAAGTATATATATAGGCCATATTTGGGAGTATTAATAAATTATATATACGCGTATATATAGAGATAGTAATGAGCTATATATAGAGGTATATATAAACTATATATAGAGGTAGTAATGAGCGTATATATAAACTTTATTTAGGAGTAGAAATGAGCTATAAATACGCGTATATATAGAGGTAGTAATAGAGTATATATATATATATATATAATTATATATAGAGGTATATATAAATTATATAGAGAGATATATAACTTATATAGAGAGATATATAACTTATTACTACTCCCGTATATAATTTATTAATATACTTGGGTATACCTCGCTCTACTCATAAATAACGCTTTAATATAAATCGATTTTATCGCTAAGAATCGAATATTTTATAATATATATAATAATCTTCTTTATATATAATACTAAGATAAAAATTCTATATTAAATTTATAAATATTATTCTCTTAATAGTATAAAATAAAGTTCGTATTATATGAGTTATATATTAAATATTAAAACTATTAAACTCGCGGTAATAAAACTAACTATCTTTCGTATTACTCGTATTATAGTATTTTCAATTAAAGATATTATTTCGATTTCTATTTTATAATTAGAATTTAATATATTTATAATATTAATATATATACGTAATTATTATATATATTTTGAAATATTCGATTTTTAAAAATTAAATCGATTTACGTTAAAGTAATATTGATTTTAAAGTATTCTATACTAAATAAAGCGAGATATACTAGTATAAATATATATTTTATTACTATTATTATATATAAGTTAATTTTACCTCTATATATAAATAGTACTAAAGGACTAGCCTAAATTAATTATAAAATTTAATAATAACTTTCTTAATTATACTAATTAATATATTATATATAAAAAAAAACGTATATATATATACTATATATAGAGGCAAGGATAGAGTATATATATATATAAGTTTATATAATTATATATATGAGTAGTAATAAGATATATATAAAAATAGTAATAAAATATATATATAGACTATATATAGAGACAATAATAAGATATATATACGCGTATATATAATTATATATAGAGGTAGTTCTATAAACTAGGAAGAAAAGAAATTCTTAGTTTTTTATCTTTTTTTCTTTACTCTAAAGAAGAAAATTACCGAGTTATCGATTTCTTTCTTTTTTTTAGTTCTCTTCTCTATCTAGAGAAAGAAAGAGATCTTCTACTTTATTTTATAATATACTTGAGAGAAAAGAAGAAAACGATATAATATCTTCCTAACTACGATAATAAACTATATCGGTATATTTAGAAACTCCGGTTTCTACGTATTTTATACCGAAAATACGTAGAATACTAGAAATATATATTTATTTATATCCCGTATTCTAAGTAAATTATATATCGATTAAATAACGATTAAATAGTAATTTTTTAATTTTTTAATTTAAATTTTTAATAATATATAGACTAAGAGTCTTATATAAGAATAAAAACATTATTTTATTTTATTTTAATCCAAATTTCAAATTATTAATTAGATTTATACTAGCGCTACTTTATAGGACTAGAAAACTACTTTTAAGATTAAATTTAATTATTTCGCGTAGGTCTTAACTCTTATTTTAAAAATTTAGTATTAAGATTTATTAGAGTTATAAAATACGTAAAATATATTAACTAAAACGATTGAATAGAACTATTCTTCCGGATTTATCGATATAGTTATATATTATAGTAATATTCTATCTTTTTTAATAAGAGTATTCTAGTATTATTATCTAGAGTAAATAATAAAAATCTACTAGTTTTATTTAAATTTAATAATATATTTAACTCTTATAATTTATTATATATATACTTTATATAATATTATTATAATAATATTAAGTCTAATCTATTAATTATTAGAGTTTCTCATTTTAAATAAATTATAATTTTATTAATTCTTCTATAAAGATATTTTATACGTTTTTTTAATATTTATTTAAATTACTACGTTTAATATTATAGTAAAATAAGAAGTAATTTATTAATTACTATATAATTGTATTTTAATCTCCTCGTTATTCGTCTATATCGTCGAGAGAAAAGTAATACGATCGATAATTAATATATTTATATATTATCTAGAGTAGCGAGTCTCTACTATATTAATATTTTAGTATATAGTATCTCGATTTTATTAATAATAAGTTTAATAATATCGGTAATAAGTTTAAATAAAGTACGTTCTCCTCCGTAAATCTAGTTGATATATATATTTTAAAGACTATCGAGGTAAATAATAAACTCGAGCCGTAATAGAAATTAATTTTAATATATAAATAATAATAAAAGCTCTCGATACCGAGCGAATTACTATTAATAAAAGAGAGTAGTTATATCTTCTATTTTTAAATAGTTATAAGTAATTAATATTATTAATAAACTTTTATATAAACTTCTAATCTTATTAAAAGATATTATTTTTATATAATTTATACTAGAAACTTAATTAGAATTAATAATTGTATTAAATATAGAGTTTAGAATCTATATAAAGATCGTGATCGTGAGTTAGTTTAAATAACCTAGTATAATTATTTCAAAAATAATATATTTAAGCGAGTAGACTACTATTTATAAAATTTATTTATTTATTAACTAGAGTACTCGCGATAATTTAATATTTAGGAGGTATTACGAGAATATAAAATCCGGCGATAATAATAATAAAATAATAGTAATAATAATATTAAATATATTATTTATAACTATAAATACCGACGTATTAAATTTTTATTTTATTTTATTTTATTTTATTATTCTCGTAATTTTAATATATATTATACCTAATATAATATTAATACTAGATATATACTAGATCGATAGAAGTAATATATCGTTAATAAATCGAAATAAAGTTATTAATTTTAAATCTATTATTTACTAGATCTCTAACGAGGATATTATTCCTATTATAAATAAAAGAGATAATATAAATATTATTATAAAGATTATTAATAATACGATATATATACTAAATATTTATATTAATTCGTCTCGCTCCGTTTTAATATTTCTAAAAGATTATATTAAATTCTACGAATTATTAGATTTAAACAGTATATATATAAGAATTTCTCGAAATTAATATCTAGTAAAGATAGATAATATATATATAATTATATTATATTACTTTTCTTAAAACTAGATTAGTCTCTTAATAGCGAAAGTTATTTTTTATTCTACCTCGTCGTAGACGAATACTATTTAATTAATTAATTATTACGACTTTATATAAAATAACTTTATTAATTAATAACGACTCTTATATATTTTACTAAATACTATATCTTATTAAATTAATATCTCGATCTACTAATTACTCTAGCGATACTAGTCCGCTTAATTAGAATTATTTAATATTATTTTTCTTCTATACTACCTTATTTATTCTATTTACTAACTTCGTTATAACGGAATATTATCTCTATTAAAGCGGCTAGTATATTTATAATAATATAATAAAATCTTATTTATATATACTAGGTATTACTATAATAAAAAGGAATATTATACTCCGAGATATTATATTTAACTTATAAATATAACTATTAAAGACTTTCGTTATAACGTATTAAATCATAAAAGTAATAACTACGATTATCTTTATAACTATATTTTTATCAAATCCGACTTTAGTAAATTTAACTTTAATAAATTACTTTATTATTTATTTATATAGATTCTACTTGAATATACCTTCCTCGCTAAGAAATTCGTTAAGAATTAACTTTACTAGAAGTAGAGAAACTAGTTTATAACTACTCGAATTCGGTTTAGATATTTTCATTATAGAGCTTATTTCTATTTATTTATGAAGATATTTATAAACCGGTCTAGAAATATATTTAATTTAATTTCTATCGAAAGAAGTAATTTATTCTATTATTATAGATAAATCCTATTCTCGGATTATAAATAAACTAGAACTTGCGCTATTATAGTAGAGAGTTCTATATTCTAGAAAAAATTAAAAATACTAAAGTTATTAATTTAGAAGAATCCTATTATATTAAAAAGCGCTTTATAAAAGGGTTTAATAAATATATTTAAATCGACGACTTCGGTTTTTTTTACTTTTATAAAGTTATTATTATAATATTTATTAATATAATAAACCGCGAGATTATAATTCTAGTATTTTAATTTAATAAGTTTATAAATTTAAATTATACTTTCGCTAATAATATTAATAATATTATTTATTATATTTTTAATGATTTTATTTATCGAAACTTCTAGCTAATTTAGCCTTTATATAATTTCATTTTATATAAATAACGGGCTCGATTATAGTCTACCGAAATTCAAAACTAATTAAATTATTAATTATTAATATTATTATAGTTCGCTCCGTTATTATATATTATTAGATAAGTATGGAAATAACTCGTGAACTATTTAAAATTTTGATATTAATTAAGTATATATTTTCTTTCTCGTTATCGTAATCGATCTCGTTCTTTATAAATAGTATTTAGTTTACTAGATAAACTCTAATAATAAAAAAAATCTTTAAAAAAAAATTGGAATTAAAGAAACTTTAAATAAAATATTTATTAATTATAAACGAAGCCTCGATTTAGCGAATAATCGATAGTATTACTATTAATACTATTAAAGTAGTTATTACTAAATTCGTTATTTATTAAATTACTAGGATTATTAAATTCTACTAGTTTATAAAAACCTTAATAGGAACATTCTACTATAATATAATCGAAAAAATATATAATTAATTTTAAGTTTCTTTAACTATAATTATAAAAATAATTATTATATAATAATACTTTTATAAATTATACGGGTAACGATATTTATTTTCGTAATATATATTAATTTTTAAATTATATTAAATAGTTTATATCTATTAAAGAAGTTAAAGTTATTAAAATAAATTTATAAATAAATATTAAATAATTAGTATTAATTTAGTAAATAAATAAGTTATTAAAGACCGAGTAACGAGTTATTATTTATAGTAATAATATCGATAATTAATTTAAATTATTAATAAAGATTTTAAATAATTCATCTATAAAAGTATAAGCGACTCTGAGAATCTTAATTTACTCGGAGTATTTAGGCCCGCTCGCGAGCGCTAAAATAATTTAAAGTTAATTAAGAATTTTTAAACTCGTTTAAGCTCGTTTAAAATTATTTAGAATTCTTAAAACCGCTTAAGGCCGCTTAAGGTCGTTTAAGATTATTTATTTATATAGCCATTATTATTACTATAGATACGCGCATATATAGTCTATAGATATGCGCATTTATGGCCTATAGATATGCGTATATATGGCTCATAGATATGCGCATATATGGTTTATAGATATACGCATACATGGCCTATAGATATGCGCATATATGGCCTATAGATATGCGCATATATGGCTTATAGATATGCGTATACATGGCCTATAGATATGCGCATTCATGGCCATTACTACTTTTATAGATATGCGCATTCATGGCCTATAAATATGCGTATTCATAACTATTACTACTCCTATAGATATACGTATTTATAGCTCATAGATACGCGTATATATAACTATTCTTACCCCTATAGATACGCGTATACCCCTATTTATAGCCTATATATATACGTATATATAATATTTTATAATCGCTTTTATTAACGGTAGCGACCCCCCGGAACCACCCTTAACGCTAGTAACTTTTAATTCCCGGATTTAATCGATTCGTGCGAAATCTACGCGGGGGTAACGCCCGGGCTATACGACTCCAAATATATAATAACGTTTTACTAGGTATAGTTATATAATATATTAACGATAAAGCCTTAACTATAAATAAGGGACTTAATTATAAATAGAATAAAACTATAACTATAAATAGAATAAGACTATAATTATAAATAGAATATATTATGGCTATAAATAGAATACGCTATAACTATAAATAGAATAGGGTTATGACTATAAATAAAGTTATATATAAAAACTATATTAATAGCGTATTCTAAATTTAGGTATTCTCATTAATTAAAAATATTCTCAAGAGTATTTATAAAAATTAATAATATTTAAAAATTAGGATATAATATTACCCCGCTTAACCTAGTTTAACCGGTTTATATATATTTATAATATTTAAAACCTACCCTATACTTTTATAAATATTATTAAATATTATTATTAATATTTTATTACGCGAAATATATATTTCTAAAATTTTTATTATTGAACGAGAATCTAGAGAATTCGTAAAAGGAATACTTCGTATATTTAAAAATATTAAAGTTATAGAACTACGATACTAATTCTATATAATTTATAATAATAGTGATTTAGATTTTAGGATTTATATATATTATATTATAAAGTAATTAATAATCGATTCTTTTTTAATATAATTAAATAACTAAAACTACGAATAATCGACTCTAGTAATAAAATAATCAAATAATTAATTTAATAAACTAATTTAATAATACCGTAGTAATAATAATAATAATTATAGATAAAATTAGTAATAGTAGTATAGTTAGTATTAAACTCCTCGTTAATTTTCTTTCCGTTTTATCGAAGTCTTAGAGGGAGATTTTAAACTTTATGAAAATAATAATACTCTTTCTAGAAGTAGTAGTATTCTTTATAAAGGTAACTCATATAAGTTATTTCCCTCTTATTAAATTTAGTAGAATAGTATTAATTAATAATAGTAATAGTCTCCTTCTTTACCGATTTTTAGAAAGTAATTTTAAATTATAAATAAAATTTTTGATTCGTTATCTAGGTAACGAATATTATCTACTAAATTTTAAAAATAACGAAGAAATTAAAATTTTAATAAAAGCCTATTAAAAAGTCCTTTATAAAAGTATATTATATTATAAATAAATAAGAGGTATTAAATTCGCCTAGTATTATTAACTATTTTAATAATTATATTAATTATTATAAAAATACTCTTTATTAAGATATTATAAAGATTTAAAACGAAGTTTATAATTATAATAATAATATCGACTATATTAACTAATACGACTAGTACGATAATTTTATCGATATTCTCTTTATCGAAAAGGTAGTTTTAAAGACGATTAAATATCGATTCTATTAATAGTTATTATTATTAAATAATAAATTATAAAATTATATACGAGAGTATCGGTTTAATATAGTCTAAGATTATATTTTCAACGTTTTTAATACTAGTTTATTATAATTTACTACGGTTTTTAATATTATTTAAATCTACTTTATCTCGATAAATACTCAATACTCCGGTTCTTATAATATTATTATATCTACGACGAAGAATAGGCCTATACAAGATTATATAATTTATTATTATTATTATATTATAATTAATATCTCTCTTAATATAAATAACGTTTTATATAATTCTACTTCGATACTAGATATATTATATACTTTATTAATCGTGTATTCTTAAAGAAATTAATTAAACTCGATTTAGAAAACGAAATCTATAAAATATTTATTACGATAAAGATTCGCGGCCTAGACTCTAGTAAATATAACGCGAACGAATATACCGTCGTATTTATATATATCCCTAGTAAAAATATTATTATAGTAATTACTAAAAAACTAGATATCTTTAATAATCTTTTAATAAAAGTATTTATAAACGTAGATATTATAAAATCTAAAGGTATTATTCTTAATACTAGAAAGTATTTAATTATTATTACTTTATATAGTAATCTAAAAGTTCCGATATTTATAATTATAAAAAGTACTAGGATCGACGCTATTACTTATAAAACTAAGTAAATTATATTACTATATATAAGTATAGTAATTTTATTCAAATTTATTTTATTTTTTAAAAACCGTGATTTTCTCTTCGAGTTTATATAGTATAATTTCTTTATAATAACCGTTTATATTTTTAATTATAATACGAACTACGTTATAATAAATAATAAAATAAATATATTTATTATACTAGAGAGATACTTTAAACTCGGAAATATTATTAAATATTAAATTATAAAGTATTTCCTTATAGATTTATTATATATAGGAAGTATTTATATATTCTTGAAAACTTATTTATTATTTATCCCTTAATAATTTAAAGTATCCTTAATATTAATAATAGTATTTAATATTATTACGTTAGTACCGAAGCCTTCCGCGAATAATATTACGATAGTATAGAACTCTACTACGGAAATATTAAATTATTCACGATAATTACTACTAAGATACTATACTCTAGTAGTATTACGATTTATAGAAATAATACTTCTATTTAATTTATCGCTAACGTTATCGAAGTATTCTTAGATTTATAAATAAATACTAGAGATATTACTAATATTCTAGAAATAGAATAAATAGATATTTTACTCGTAAATAATTAACGAGATATTTATAAAATAAGTTAAATATCCGTTAAGAAAGCGCGATAAAGACCTAATTAACGAAGAATTTAATAAATTATATAAATAGTATCGAATAGAATAAATTTATTAATCTATATTATTTTTATTTCTTTACTTCGTTATATATATCGGTAACTCCGGAAACCCCGATTTCTATATATTTTATACCGATAATATATAAAATACTAGTTATATATTTATATTCATATCTTGTATTCTAAATATATTATATACTAACTAAATAATAATTAAATAGTAATTAAATAACTTTTATTTAACTCTAATTTTTAATAATATATAGAGTAAAATCTTTATATAAAAATATAAGAATTTTACTAAGTTTACTTCTAGTTTAATTTTCGAATTTTTAACTAAATCTTTACTAGCGCTACTCTATAAGAGTATAAAACTACTTTTAATATTAAATTTAACTCTTTCGCGTAGATTTTAACTCTAATTTTATAATCTTAGCGCCAAGATTTATTAAAGTTATAAAATACTCATTATATATTAACTAAATAACGATTAAGTAGTATTATAGTTAGTAACGAGATCTAGGTATTTATTTTACTAATTACGAATCTTTAATTATTATTTATAATAGTCTAGAGAGTTAAAAGATCTTATATCGCGGCGTATTAAATCTATCTCGTAGCGATATCTACGCTGCGGAACAGGGAAGGGAAGGGAAGGGAATGACCCCCGCTCCCTTCCCTTCCAGTAGGGGAGGGAGCGGAAAGGAAGGGGCAGGGACTACTAGGGAAGGGAAGGGATTACCTGCTATTCCCTTCCTCCCTGCTCTCCCTATAAGGCTGCCCCCATATATGGCCATGCATGCGCGTATGCATGCCCCATGTATGCCCCCATATATGGCCCATGTATGCGCGCATGTATGCCCTATTGCTGCTCCCATGTGGCCCATGTATGCCCCCATATATGGCCCATGTATGCGCGCATGTATGCCCCATTGCTGCCCCATATATGGCCCATGTATGCGCGCATACATGCCCCATTCGCTGCTCCCATATATGGCCATGTATGCGCGCATACCCCATTGCTGCCCCCATATATGGCCTATATATACGCGCATATATGCTCCATTGAGTGGTACAAAGATTAGGACAATTTGTCAAGGAATGTGACCTCGAATATACCTCAACCTAGTGTATCCGGCGCCGCGGTACAAATGTCTTTTGGATTATTCTCATCTTTTCTCAATTAGCAAAGCGGTTAAAACGCCAAGCCTTGTACCTAATTTGGACTAGCGCATTAATAGCCCATGTATGCGCGGAGCAATAGGCGATATACAGGTAAGAATGGGCCATATTTTAAAGCAGTAATGCGCTCATACATGGGCCATATATAGGGGCATACATGGGCCACATGGGAGCAGCAATGGGGCATGTATGCGCGCATACATGGGCCATATATGGGGGCACATATGGGTCACATGGGAGCAGCAATGGGGCATGCATGCGCGCATACATGGCCATATATGGGAGCAGCGAATGGGGCATGTATGCGCGCATACATGGGCCATATATGGGGTCAGCCCTACCCCGGAAGGGAGGAAGGGAATAACAGGGAATCCCTTCCCTTCCTTGGACCAGGGAAGGGAATTGCCCCGGGCCTATCCCTTCCCTTCCCTGCCCCTTCCTTGGAGGAAGGGGAAGGGAAGGGAAGGGAAGGTAATCCCTACCCTATTCCGTAGCGTAGCGATATCTATATTTTTAACGCTATTATAGTATTAATAAAGAAATTTTTTTTCCTCTTTTTCTCTTCCCCTCTTCTTCCTTAACGAATTAAAGTAATAAAGAATAAACTCTTTATAATATAATCGATTAGAAAAATAACTATAATCGCGGCGCGATATATTAGAAAAAGAGAATTACGAAAAGAACGTATCTATTATACCTACGTATAAGAAAGAGTATAGAATAAATATATATATATTAAATTAAAGTTTTAAGTTTAAATAAAGGCTCCCGCCTAGTTATTTATTAAATACTAGTAATATTCGAATTATAAAGAGCTTCCTCTACCCTAAGAATTATAAAATAATTATTATATAGAGTTTTATAGGACTATATATTTTCCTCCGCTATTAACGAGTAGATAAAGTATAAATATATAAAATAAAACTCGCGTAAATAAAAGAACCTTTATTTATACTCCTAGATATTAATATTTATATAGGAGTCGTGACTTTAGTAGCCGAGTAATTATACCAAAGTACTAGTAAAATATAAAATCCGTTATAACGAAAAAATAACTATATATATATAGTTAAGAATAAAGGCGAAAAAGTATAAAGTAATAATAAAAAGAGATAATAGGGCTAGTATACCGGTATAATAAAATATATAATATTTAACTACGGTTATATTTATATATATTATAAAAGCTTAGGCCCGTAACGGAGATAAATAACGAGTTTTAAAAAAACGGGTAAATATAAAGAATAAGATAATGAGGCTATTTAGAATTAATATAAAATCGTTAATTCTAGGGATTTACGCGAAGAAGAAACCTAGAAGAAGAATTAGTAGTATATAGAAAGGCCTACTAGTTAATAGGTCAAAATATCTAGAATCGAGATTAGGGATAAACTAAAGTTTTTATCTTTTTAAAAAGTTTCTCTAACGGCTAGTTAATAATACTATCAAGTATTATATATACTCTATAGAACTCCTTTATAAACGAAGTAGTTTTATTTAAATAAGTATATAAATTAATTAATTAATTAATTAAGTAATATTATTTTCCCGGATTTATTAATATAAATACTTTATTACTATTTCTATATAGTTTATATATACTCTTATTTGTAATTATATATATATATATATATAACTCATTACTAGCTCTATATATAGTTATATATATATATATTTATTATTATTTTAAAATATTATTTATTCTTTATCTCTATATATATATAAGACGGTAAAATAAAAATAATAGATAATAATAAAGACGATAATAATTTACGCGATTAAGTTCGAATATTAATAATAAGATATATAATTTCTAAAATACCTCTTTATTATTACTACTTTATTTTATATAAGAATTAATAGAGGAGCTACGTTATAATAGATTTATATTATTATTTAATAATATTAATTAATATACTTATTTTTAAATAAGAGACTTTCGAACCTCGAGTTCCTTTATATCTTATTTAAATTAATATAATTTATTAATTCTAAAGATTTATTTATTTATACCCGCTAGCGATAATTATTCTATAATTATTTAATAAATATAAATTAGATAGATATCGAAAATTATAAATTAATAAACGTAGAAAAATAATAGTAAAGATCGTTTATATTCAAGATAAAAGAAGTACGTTATTTAATTATAAAAATATACGAATTATAAATAGAATAGAGGGTAAATAAACTTCGCTCGTTCTAATAATTTAATATTATATAATTATAAAGTATAAATTAGAAGAGAATAATTCCTCTAAAAATTTTAAATTTAGTAACGAACTTTAAAGTTATTTCAATATTTATATTATTTCTAATTTATATTAAATCTTTTAAATCGAGGACGTTAGCTTCGCTCGAAATATTTTAAAAATTTATTATAATTTTCGAAGAGCCTTCCCTAATATTATTAATAATATCGGTATTTATTTTAAATTATTTATATTAATAATTATCCTAATTAATAAGTTTACTCTAGTAACCTAGATTTATTTATAATTATATCGTTAATTCGAGTAGAGCTTATATCCTAAATATAATTTATAATTTTTCGATAATTTAATTTTATATTATTATTTATCGACGTTATAAATCTTTTTACGAATAATTTCGTATTTTTTAAATTATTAATTATATTTATTAAATATTTATAATTTTTTACTCGTCTTTAAGTTTTCTTTTATTTATAATTTTACCGAACCGAAAAAACTCTTTAATAATAATTAGACTATCTTTAAAAAAAAGATAATTTTAAAAAAAGATAATTTTATAGAAAAAATATTTTATAATTACTATATTTTACCGAGATTCTGTTACAAGTAGTCGATAAATCGATATTATCGATTTTAGTTTTCACGGTTTTCTTCTACTTCTTTAAATTAACGACGGTTTTATTAGAGGCTTTATTCTATATTTTAGAACTAATAGTAACTTTATTAAATTCTTATCTTTATATCTTCGATTATCAATATCGATTTTACTTTCTTCTAAACCGATCGCTTTATTAGTAGTTTTTCTATTAATATTTTTATATTTAAATTAGTACGCGCTTTATTAAATTTCTTTATATATATTATATTTTTTTATATTTGTTCTTAGATCCTTCTATTTAAAGTATTAATAATTCTTCGAAAATACTAGTTTCTCTATTACTAAGTACGTCTTTATTAATAAACTTAGAATTCGAAGTTATTTCGATATTTATTAGATTATTCTTTAACCTCTTAACTAATTAAAATTTATTATTAATCTTTTTATTAAACTTCTTTTAATTTTATATAACGGAATTTTATAAAAATAAAGACTTCGAAACCTTAATCTTTAAATTCGTTTTTATTAATTTTTAACTTCTATTTTAATTTCTTTAAAATTAAATTTTTATAATTTCTTTTCTTAGTTTTTTTTACTCAAGTTTTTTTAGATTATAAAATTCCTTTTTTAAATAAATAATTATATTCTTTAATAATAATATATTATAATACTTTTCCTTTTTAGTAAATATACAAATTTAATTTAATTATTATTTCTTATTCTCTTTAATATTATATAAATAAATATTATAAAAAAATTCTAGATCTTTTAGGTTCTTTATAATAAAGACTTTCGTAATTTATTTATAATTTTTATATATTAATAACAACCTATATTTCGAATTAAATATTTATAGATAGTATTTAAATTACTCTTTTAAAATTAAAATAATCGTATTTTATTTATTAATATATTTAGATCTTTAATTATTTTATAAATTAACTCGTTATATACTAGAATCCTTTAATCTTTATTTTGAATTTAGTTAATTTTATTATACTAATCTTTTTAAATATTTATCGAGTATAAACTACGTAATATAGTAACTCTAACTCTAATTCTATTTATAATATTCGATAATAGAGTATAACACTAGAATTTTATTAATAAGATTAAGTATAAAAAAAGATATTATTAATACTAGGGTTTTGAGGAGAATTTACTATTATAAATTCTATATTAAAATAAAATTTGAAATAAAATTATAACGAAATCTATATTACTATCGATTAGTAGATAAAGAAAATTATAACGATATTTATTTATTATAATAAATTAGCGTAATTATTTATTATAGTCGTGAATAAAGTTACTAATATTTTCTAAATTATTTTCTAAACTTAAATTACCGCCTACGCGGATAGGGTTAATAGTATCCTATTAGTAACTTTTCTAAATAAAAGTTATTAATAGGACGCTACTAGTAGCTCTAATTTATAGATAAAACTATTAATATCCTATTAATAAATTTAATAAATTAAGAGTTTAAATAGGTTACTTTTAATAAATTTAATAACTCCGGGTTAATTTTAACTAGATTAGTAACTTTAGTAATTTATATATATTATTAATATATTAATAGTAGCTTAGCCCTATAATAGGGCCGAAAAGAATTAAATCCTATAATCGATACTATTAACGGTAGCGACTCTTAGCGACGACTATTAACGCTAGCGACTTACCGGGCCCGGAATAATAAATTTTAATAAAAATTCTCGCGGGGCCGTTACCCGGGTATATCTAAAGAAAGCGCGTATATAAATACTATAGTATATCGTATACTATGGCGTATACCTTGGCGTATATAATAATTACGTATATTATAAGGGGCTTTCGTCTAATGTTTTAGAGACTATTATAGAGGGCGTATATCGTATACTATTTAGGATATATTTACGTATATTATTCGTATACTATTTAATAGTATACGCAAGCTGCGTATACTATTACGTATATTATAGGGTATACTATAGCCTATACTATAATCTATACTATAACGTATATTAATACGTATATAAATACGTTTATTATAGGGTATATAATAGGTTTATTTATTTAATATTTAAATTATTAACGATTTATCGAGTTACTAAACCTATTAAACCTATTAATAATAAATATTATTTATTAATAAGACTCTACCCGGACTCTTAATTTATTAATTCTACTAAACCTCGGGTCGGTATTTAATATAGAATTTTAATATAAATATATAAACGGCTTTCTAATAATATTAATAACGTTTAGAGTATATTAATATTTATTTCTAAAATTTACCGATATAGTCTTTTTATTTTATTATATAATTAAATTTTAACTTTTTTTCTTTTTTTAATAATCTCTTAAATCTCTTATCTAGAATTCGCTTAATCTCGAAATAATTTTTTATTTCGTTTTTATTATCGAAAATAGGATATTTCTCTAAATTCTACGACTAGTAATATAAATTCTTATTTAATAATATTAACTCTAATATTATAACCGATATAATTATATTTATAAAAGTATAGGGTAGGCTTTAAATACTATAAGTATATATAAACTAGTTAAACTAGGTTAAGCGGGGTAATATTATATCTTAACTTTTAATTATTATTAATCTCTATAAGCGCTCTTAAGAATATTTTTAACTAGTAAGAATATTTAAATTTAGAATATATTATTAATATAACCCTTATATATGGCCCTATTTATAATTATAACCCTATTCTATTTATAATTATAACGTATTCTATTTATAGTTATAACGTATTCTATTTATAGTTATAGTCTTATTTTATTTATAGTTATAGTCTTATTCTATTTATAGCTAAATCTTTTATTTATAGTTAAGACTTTATCGCTAGTATATTATATAACTATACCTAGTAAAACGTTATTATATATCCGGAATCGTATAGCCCGGGCGTTACCCCCGCGTAGATTTCGCGCGAATCGATTAAATCCGGGAATTAAAAGTTACTAGCGTTAAAAGTGGTTCCGGGGGGTCGCTACCGTCGATAAAGGCGATTATAGAATATTATATATACGTATATATATAGGCCATAAATAGGGGTATACGCGCATCTATAGGGGTAAGAATGGCCATATATGCGCGTATCTATGGGCCATATATGCGCATATCTATGAGCCATGTATGCGCATATCTATAGGCCATGTATACGCATATCTATGGGCCATGTATGCGCATATCTATAGGCCATGTATGCGCATATCTATGGGCCATGTATGCGCATATCTATGGGCCATGAATGCGCATATCTATAGGCCATGTATGCGCGTATCTATG
>JAABUS010002698.1_pt1 | contig 32220 bp, 28 predicted proteins | sample 5560161 | NCBI WGS metagenome assembly JAABUS01 (sample SAMN10711885, study PRJNA513376) | rock metagenome | isolation source: Antarctica rocks | place: Antarctica: Victoria Land, Trio Nunatak nord | collected 2016-01-04 | reverse complement strand
GATCCTCCCGCGTGATCCTGATCGGTGCCGCCATGCTGACCCCCGCACGTCTGGTGCAGAGCACACCGAATCACGTCAGCGCCAGCTTGGGAATCCCAAGAGTCAGACGATCAAGCCGGGCGTATCATATCAACGGCCTTTTGTGACGACCGGTGAAACAGGCAAGGTTGAGGCTCTGCCTCAAACTCCGCCAAAGGCTCGCCTTTGAAATCCACTCCTTAAGTAAAGCCGGTCCAGGGGGGGCTCCCCCCTGGCGGGTCTGGGCAGAGCCCAGGCTTGCTTCCTGGCAGATCAAAACTTAGGGCCGCTGGCATCAGCCCGCAGGCGGGGCTTCGGCCAGGGCGTCGGCGATGCGCAGGGCGAGGCGGCGCGCGACCTCGTGCTTGGGCATCCGGTCCCAGGCCTCCGTGCCGTGCGCCGTCACCAGCAGCACCGCGTTGCTGTCGCCGCCCATGGTGCCGGTGTGCGCGCCGACGTCATTGGCCACGATCCAGTCGCAGCCCTTGCGCAGGCGCTTGGCGACGGCGTGGCGCTCCAGGTCCTGCGTCTCCGCGGCGAAGCCCACCACCAACGGCGGCCTCGACGCACCGGGACGCGCCAGGGTCGCCAGGATGTCCGGGTTCGCGACGAGCGTGAGCGTCGGCGCCACGGCGTCCGGCGTCTTCTTCATCTTGTGCGCCGCGACCTCCGCGGCGCGCCAGTCGCCCACTGCGGCGGCGCACACCACGACGTCGGCCGGCAGCGCCGCCTCGCACGCGGCCAGCATCTCGCGGGCCGACTCGACGCGGCGCACGTCCACGCCGGGCGGGTCCGGCAGCGCCGTCGGGCCGCTCACCAGCGTCACCCGCGCGCCCAGCGCCGCCAGCGCCTCGGCGATCGCCGTGCCCTGCCGCCCGCTGCTGCGGTTCGCGAGGTAACGCACGGGGTCGATCGCCTCGTGCGTCGGGCCCGCCGTCACCAGGGCGTGGCGCCCGGCCAGCGCGCGCCCGTCCGGGCCATGCGCCGAAGCCGCGGCGTCCAGGCGCCCTGCGCCGTCGCTCGGCCGGGCGTCGAGCCGCGCCAGGATCGCGGCCAGGATCGCCGGTGGCTCGGCGAGGCGGCCCGGCCCGAACTCGTTGCAGGCCATCGCGCCCTCCTCCGGGCCCACGACCGCCACCCCGCGCGCCGCCAGCGTCGCGAGGTTGCCCACCGTCGCCGGGTGGGTCCACATCCGCACGTTCATCGCCGGCGCCACCAGCACAGCGGTGTCCGTCGCCAGCAGCAGCGTCGTCGCCAGGTCCGACGCCAGCCCCGCCGCCATGCGCGCCAGGAGGTCCGCGGACGCCGGCGCCACCACCACCAGGTCGGCGGAGCGGGACAGCGCGATGTGGCCCATCTCGCTCTCCCCGGTCAGCGACCACAGATCGGTGTGCACGGCCTCGCCGCTCAGCGCCTGCAGGCTGAGCGCGGTCACGAAGCGCGCGCCGCCCTCGGTCAGCACGCAGGTCACGGCCACGCCGGCCTTGGCGAGCAGGCGCACCAGCTCCAGCGACTTGTAGGCCGCGATCCCGCCGGAGACGATCAGCAGCACACGGCGCGGGGTCACGGCCGGCGCCAGGAAGCAAGGCTGGGCTCTGCCCAGACCCGCCAGGGGCGAGCCGCCCCTGGACCGGCCTTATTGAAGGGAAGCCGGTCCAGGGGGGCTCCCCCTGGCGGGGTCCCCGCTTTCAGGCATGGGGGGCAGCGCCCCTGGCCTTGCCTCCGCCCGGTCACAGCCGCCACCCCGAGTGGATCGCCGCGATCCCCCCGGACAGGTTGCGCACCTCGACCCGCGCCAGCCCCGCCTCGCGCATCATCCTCGCCAGCATCTCCTGGTCCGGGAAGGTGCGGATGCTCTCGGCGAGGTAGCGGTAGCTGTCCGCGTCGTTCGCCACCATGCGCCCGAGCCTGGGCAGCACGCCGAACGACCAGGCGTCGTACACCGGCGCCAGCACCGCGACCTGCACCCGCGAGAACTCCAGGCACAGGAAGCGCCCGCCCGGACGCAGCACCCGCCTGGCCTCGCGCAGCACCGCGTCCTTGTCGGTGCAGTTGCGCAGCCCGAACGCCATCGACACCACGTCCACGCTGCACGACGCCAGCGGCAGCATCTCCGCGTCGGCCACCAGGAACCGCAGCCCGCCGATCCCGCGCGCCGCCGCCCGCTCGCGCCCCACGTCGAGCATCGCGGCGTTGATGTCGGACAGGATCGCCGGCCCGCCGCCGCGCGCGCGCCAGCCGAAGCTGATGTCGCCGGTGCCGCCCGCGAGGTCGAGCAGCGTGTGGCGCGGCGTGGGGCGCAGCGCGGTGGCGAAGGCGGACTTCCACACCCGGTGCACGCCCAGCGACATCAGGTCGTTCATCACGTCGTAGCGGCCGGCCACGCTGTCGAACACGGCGCGCACCATCGGTTTCTTCGCGTCGCGCGGTACGCTGCGGTAGCCGAAATCCGCGGTTCCGGGGGCCTGCGCCGTGCCGGGCGGCGGGGCGGCGGGCGGCGGGGACGTGGGGGAATGCGGGACGGGGCCGCCAGCCGGGGGGTTCATCACCGGCGCAATATAGCGTAGCGGCAGGCGATGCCGGAACTCCCAGAAGTCGAGACAGTGATGCGCGGCCTGCGCGCCAGGCTGGAGGGCAGGGTGATCGCCCGCGCCACCCTGCACCGGCCCGACCTGCGCTGGGTGGTGCCGCCCGGGCTGGCGTCGCGGCTGTGCGGCGCGCGGGTGGTCGATTTCCGCAGGCGGGGAAAATACATCCTGATGCGACTCGACGGCGGCGACAGCGTGCTGGTGCACCTGGGCATGTCCGGCCGCATGAACGTCGACCGCAGCGCGCCCGACGCGCCCGCTCGCCACGAGCACCTGGTGATCGAGACCGACGACGGCTGGCGCGTCGGCTTCGTCGATCCCCGCCGCTTCGGCTCGCTCGACCTCGTGGCCACCCGCGACGAGGACGCGCACCGGCTGCTGGCGGCGCTCGGCCCGGAGCCGCTCGACCCCGCCTTCGACGCGGCGGCGCTGTCCGAGCGCCTGCGCGGGCGCCGCACCAGCATCAAGGCCGCTCTGCTCGACCAGCGGCTGGTCGCCGGCCTGGGCAACATCTACGTGTGCGAGGCGCTGTTTCGCGCGCGCGTGTCGCCGACGCGGCTCGCGATGACCGTGCCCGGCGCCCGCGCGGCGCGGCTGGTGAGCGCGATCCGCGCCGTGCTGGGCGAGGCGATCGCCGCCGGCGGCTCCTCCCTGCGTGACTACGTGCAGCCAGACGGCGAGCTGGGCTACTTCCAGCATGCCTGGAAGGTGTACGGTCGCGAGGGCCAGCCCTGCGGCCGCTGCCCCGGCGCGCCGGGGTGCGACGGCGTGGCGCGCATCGTGCAGTCCGCGCGCTCCACCTTCTTCTGCCCGCGGTTGCAGACATGACGGCGCGGCCACCTGCCCCGGAGACGCCCACGATGCCTGTTGCTGCCGTGTCATGGCTCCGCAGAGGGCAGGTCAGCAAGCAAGGCTGGGCTCTGCCCAGACCCGCCAAAGGCCCCCTCTTTCAAGCATCGGGCCTCTGGACATCGATTTACTTAGACAAGTGCCTTCCAAAGGCCTGCCTTTGGCGGAGTTTGAGGCAGAGCCTCAACCTTGCTTCCTTTCTGCTGGTCGCCGCCGGGCCCGCCTGGGCACAGCCAGCCGGCTGCGCCGCCGTGTTCGCCGGCGGGCGGCCGCCCGTCCTGCTCAACCAGCGCCTGGCCGCGCGCACCCACGCGCTGTGCTTTGGCGCGTACGCCGTGCTGGCGTCCGGCGTCTCTCGCGGCCCGCTCTGGTCCGCCGAGCACCTGAGCCCGGCCAGCGTCGAGGCGGCGCGCGGCATGACGCGGGTCGACGCGTTCCACGCCGAGGAGGCGCTGCCCGAGGCGGACCGCGCCGACCCAGAGGACTACGTGCGCTCCGGCTTCGACCGCGGCCACATGTCGCCGTCGGGCGACATGCCGGACGAGGAGTCGCAGCACGCCAGCTTCAGCATGGCCAACATCGTGCCGCAGGCGCCGGATCTGAACCGCGGCCTGTGGAGCCGGATCGAGGGCGCCGTCCGCAACCTCGCGGACGGGCAGGGTGGGGCCGGCGGCGACATCTACGTGGTGACCGGCCCGGTGTTTCGCGGCAGCAACCTGCGCTCGCTGCCCGCCGGCGAGCTGGTGCCGTCGGCCGTGTTCAAGGCGGTGCTGGAGCCGGGGCTGGGGGCGGCGGCCTATGTCTGCGCCAACCGCGACCCGTCGCGCTGCCGCGTGGTGTCGATCGCGCAGCTTTCCGCGCGCATCGGCCTGGACCCGTTCCCGTCGCTCGCGGCCGATGCCAGGATGACCGCGATCGCCCTGCCCGCGCCAGGGCGCAACCGGTCCCGCAGACACCGTTCGCCGAGGAGCGTCCCATGAGCGCCTTCACCCCGTTCGCCGACGACACCGCCTCCGCCACGATCTGCGGCCTGACGGCGGAGAACGGCCGCGACCGCATCGCGCTATACGGGCAGGGCGAGATCACCCGCGACAAGGCGGGGCTGGCGCAGGCCAGGTCGCTGCTGGCGCTGCTGGGCGACGTGGTGAAGGCGCTCGGGGACGACGCATCGCTGCCGCAGCAGGCGCCGTTGGCCGGGGCCAAGCCCATGAAGGCGGTGCGCAACCCGTTCGGCTGAGGAAGCGAGGTTGAGGCTCTGCCTCAAACTCCGCCAAAGGCAGGCCTTTGGAATCCAATACTTAAATAAAGCCGGTCCAGGGGGGCTTCCCCCTGGCGGGTCTGGGCAGAGCCCAGCCTTGCTTCCTGTCCTCCCTCAGGCGACGCGCATCCTGACCAGGAAGGCGCTGATCTTCTCCTTCAGTGCGGTCGTCGCCGAGCCCAGCTCGGTGGACGCGACCAGCACGTCGTCGGCCGCGGAGCCAACCTGGCCCGCGCTGGCGGAGAAGTCGCCGACGCTGCGCGATGCGGCACCGGTGCCTGCGGCGACCTGCTGGGTGCGCTGGGCGATCTCCGCGGTGACGGCGGCCTGGATCGAGACCGACTCGGCCGTGGCGTCGGCCATGCCGGCGATCATATCCAGACCCGCCAAGGGCCAGGGGCTCTGGGTAGTGGGTCATTTCCAAACCGGCCCATGGCTGTCAGGAAGCAAGCAAGCAAGGCTGGGCTCTGCCCAGACCCGCCAGGGGCGAGCCGCCCCTGGACCGGCTTGACTTAAATAAGGGATTCCAAAGACCTGCCTTTGGCGGAGTTTGAGGCCCATGCTTGAAGGCCCATGCTTGAAGGCAGAGCCTCAATCTTGCTCATTTCCTGCCTCGCCTTGCCTGCGGAGACATCGGGTAGACTGACCCACTGCCGACCTCTGGAAGCCCCTACCTTGAGCAAGCGGACTCCACGGGCGGCGCCTTGAGCTTGCCTGCTGCCGCCGCGGCTAGCGGGCGAGCACGGTTCCGTAGGCCTCGAACTCGCGGAAGTGCAGGTACCCCGAATGCGGCACCTGCACCCGCAGGAAGCGCGCGCTGTCCAGGAGCTCGATCTGGATCAGCAGGCCCGACTCCCCGCCAAGGTCGGTCGTGCGCGGGCTGCGATGGATCACCTGCCAGTCGTGCCCGTCGAGGGAGGCAAGCAGCCGGAAGCCGTTCAGGCGCTCGCCGTGGTGGCGGCTGTTGTGGATGCGCACGCGCGAGAGCTGGTAGACGTGCTGCAGGTCGACCGTCCACCAGGGCTTGTCCTCGCCGCCGGTGTGGAAGCCGTGGTCGCGGTGCGTCTGGCCGTTGTTCGCGCCCTCCGCGTCGATCCTGGCGTTGGGCAGCGTGGACCAGTGCGAGACGGAGCTCTGCCAGGCCGGCTTGGCCAGGGCGACGTTGTCGAGCAGGTCGATGGGCGGCCACCAGCGCCGGGTCTGCCAGGTGCGAAAGATCTGCAGGCACGCCAGCATCCGGGCTTCGGCGAGCGCCAGCACCACCGCGCGCAGGACGGGCGGGGCGGCGGTCTGCGCCACGACCCAGGCCACGACGCCATCCTCCGCCATGACCCGCTCCGGGTTGTCCCCCAGGCCCTCCAGCCTGTCGAGGATCGTCTCCTTGAGCGGCTGCACGACGTCCTCCAGGGCCCAGTCCTGCCCGACGAGGCGCAGGATCTCCGCAGGCTCTGGGAGCGGCGCGATGCACCAGTTGCGGATCACGAGCTTCAGGTACTGCCGCCCGGAACGGACGCTGTGGTAGATGAGCCCATCGTGCGGCGGCAGGCGGGTCGGGTGCACCAGCACCGTCAACCAGAATGTCTCGTGCGTGTAGTGGCGGCCGAGCTCGTTGTAGTCGGCGCAGCGGAAGCCGTTGTTCTGCAGCACTGTGGCGATGAACGCCTCGTCGTTCGGCCACTCGGGGCGCTGGTCCTGCGGGATCAGCGCGATGCGCGCAGACGCCTCGGCGCGCTCGGCCATGGCGAAGTCCAGCGCCCTGCCCGACACGCGCACCAGCGGGAAATAGGAGCGCCAGACGTCGCTGTAGCGGTCCTCCATCGCGTGCTGGAACGACCACCAGCCCTCGGGCCTGCGGAAGTGCGTGGCGAGGAAGTCGTGGTCGTGCGCCGCGTCGAGCTCCTGGAAGAAGGACACCGGCTCGGCCCGGTTGATCGTGACGTCGTACTCGCACAGCCAGAACGTGTCGCAGTGCGGGTGGCGCAGGCGGGCGAGGTAGAGCGGGTAGTCGCCGCAGCGCCAGAAGATGTCGCCGATGTCGGTGAACAGGCCCAGGGGGGCGAACACCTCGCGCCGCAGGGAGATCTTCTCGAACTCGTGGGTCTCGACGTCGCCGTGGGTCTCGTCGACCGCGAAGACGACCTGGTAGCCATCCACGCCGTGGACGGAACGCGCGAACCGGACCAGGCGCTCGTCGAGGAAGTGCGTCCGGCAAACGACGATCTTCTGCCTGGCCATGGGCACGCCCTCCAAGAGACGGCCGGGCTGCGCCTTGTGCAGACCGCGGTGCCGGTCCAGTCCGGGCAACAGGTCCGGCCGTGGATGCGACACTGCAACGAGAGTAGCATGATGCTCGGCGGGGCGGAATTATGCGGTGGGGCTGGTGCGCAGCGAGGCAGCAAGCAAGGCTGGGCTCTGCCCAGACCCGCCAAAGGTCAAGGCCTCTGGACACCGATTTACTTAAGTAGTGGATTCCAAAGGCCTGCCTTTGGCGGAGTTTGAGGCAGAGCCTCAACCTTGCTTCCTGCGCCGGGGGCCGGCCCTGACTCCGTACGCCTGGCGTGCTACCGCCCGGCCATGCCGTCGATCTCCCGCGATCCCGCCCGGTGCTGAGCCGCCTGCTGCGCTCCGCGCCGGCCCAGGCTGCCGCCGCGGCCGCGCTCGGGCTCTACGTCGACGCGGCGCTGCGCACCACGCGCTGGAGCGTGCACGGCGCGGCCCACTTCGCCGCCCCGCGTGCCGGCCACCCGGTGCTGGCCGCGTTTTGGCACGAGAGGTTGCCGCTCAGCCCGGCGATCTGGGGCCACGTCAGGCGCAGCGGGGTTGCGGGGCTGCGGATGCACGTCCTGGTCAGCCGGCACCGCGACGGCCGCTTCTTCGCCCGCCTGATCCGCCGCTTCGGGGTGGAGGTGGTGCACGGCTCCTCGGAACGCGCCAGGTCCGGCGGAGCGGGGAGCGGGAAGGGCGGGGCGGCTGCGCTGCGCGCGCTCGTCGAGGTGGTGGCGGCGGGCGGGCTGGTGGCGATCACCCCGGACGGGCCGCGCGGGCCGGCGCGCAGGGCGGCGGCGGGAGTGGCGCAGCTCGCCTCGCTGACCGGCGCGCCGGTGCTGCCGGTCTCCGCGCAGACCACGCGCCGGCTGGTGCTGCGCACCTGGGACCGCATGGTGCTGCCGCTGCCGTTCGGGCGCGGCGTGGTGGTGTGCGGCGTGCCGATCCCGGTGGCGCGCGACGGCTGGCGCGAGACAATGCCCGCGATCGAGGCCGCCCTGGATGCCGCGTCGGACGAGGCGGACCGCCTGTGCCGGTGACGCTGTGCCGGTGACGGGCCGCGCCGACGCTCCCGACCCGGCCGGCGGCGCTGGCACGGCGACGGCGGCGCCGCTGTCGGCAGGGCTGTGGCGGGCGGCGGCGGCGGCGGCGGCTCCCGCGCTGCGCGTCCTGCTGCGCCGTCGGGTGCGGCGCGGCCGGGAGATCGCGGTCCGCCTGCCGGAGCGGCGCGGCCTCGACCCGACGCCGCGCCCGCCCGGCACGCTGCTCTGGGTGCACGCCGCCAGCGTGGGCGAGACCGCCTCGGTGCTGCCGGTGCTGGCGGCGCTGCCCGGGGCGGTGTCGGTGCTGCTCACCACCGCCACCGTCACCGGGGCCGCCCTGGCGGAGCGCCGCTTCGCCGAGCTGGGGCTGTCGCCGCGAATGATCCACCGCTTCGCCCCGCTCGACGTGCCGGCCTGGGCGGCGCGGTTCGTGGCGCACTGGCGCCCGGACGCGGCGGCGTTCGTGGAGAGCGAGCTGTGGCCCAACCTGCTCGCCGCCTGCCGCGCGCGCGCCATCCCGACCGCGCTGGTCAACGCCCGCCTGTCGGAACGCTCGGCGCGGGGCTGGGGTCGCGCGCCGGCGCTGGCCCGACACATGCTGGGCGGCTTCGACCTGGTGCTGGCGCAGTCCGAGGAGGACGCCGGCCGACTGCGCGCGCTCGGCGCCCGCGACGTCACCGTGCCGGGCAACCTGAAATACGCCGCCGCCACGCTGTCCGTGGACGAGGCCGCGCTGTCGCGGATGCGGGCCGCGCTGGACGGCCGCCCGGTGTGGCTCGCGGCGAGCACGCACCCGGGCGAGGAGCCAGTGATCCTCGCCGTGCACCGCAGGCTCGCCGCGCGGCACCCGGACCTGGTGACGATCATCGCGCCGCGCCACCCGGACCGCGGCCCGGAGCTGGCGCGCGCCCTCGCCGAGCCGCCCGCACCCGGCACGGAGTCCGACCCGCCGATGCGGGTCACGCGCCACGGCGCGGGCGAGGGGCCGCCGCCGGGCGGGGTGTGGCTGTTCGATGCGCTGGGCGAGCTGGGCACGCTGTTCCGCCTGGCCGGGATCGTGGCGATGGGCAACTCGCTGGCCGGCGAGGGCGGCGGGCACAACCCGCTGGAGCCCGCGCGGGCCGGCTGCGCCGTGGCCACCGGGCCGCGCACCGCCAACTTCACCGCGATCATGGACCGGCTGCGCGCGGCGGGAGGCCTGCACGTCGCCGCCGGCCCGGACGAGCTGGCGGCCTGGGTGGACCTCATGCTGCGCGACCCCGGCGCGCGCCGGGCCGCCGGCGAGGCGGGATCGCGGGCCGCGGACGCGTTCGCCGGGCTGCCCGCCGCCGTGGCCGCCGCCCTGGTCCGCCTGATCCCAGAGGCCGCGGCGTGACCGGGCTGCGCTTGGGACCACCCGGATTCTGGCAGGCCGACGGCGCGACCGCCCGTCTGCTCTCGCCGGCCGCGGCGGTGGTGGCGGCGATCACCGCGCGGCGGGTCGCCCGCGAGGGCTGGCGCGCGCCGGTCGCGGTGATCTGCTGCGGCAACGCGGGCGTCGGCGGCGCGGGCAAGACCACGGTGGCGCTCGACCTGCTGCGCCGCCTGGCCGCGCGGGGCGTCGCCGTGCACGCCCTGACCCGGGGCCACGGCGGCCGGGCGCGCGGCGTGCTGCGCGTGGGTCCGGACACGCCGGCGTCCGTGGCCGGCGACGAGGCGCTGCTGCTCGCGGCGTGCGCGCCGACCTGGGTGTCGTCGGACCGCGCGGCCGGCGCGCGCGCCGCGGTCGAGGCCGGCGCCGGCTGCCTGGTGATGGATGACGGCCTGCAGAACCCCGGGCTGGCGCAGGACTGCGGGCTGCTGGTGATCGACGGCGCGGTGGGGTTCGGCAACGGCCGTGTGCTGCCGGCGGGGCCGCTGCGCGAGCCGGTGGCGGCGGCGGCGGGGCGCTGCCGCGCGGCGGTGCTGATCGGCGAGGACAGGCGGGGCGTGCTCGCGTCGCTGCCGCCCGCGTTGCCGGTGCTGCGCGCGCGGCTGGTGCCGCAGGGCGGCGGGCACCTCGCCGGCCGGCGCGTGTTCGGCTTCGCCGGGATCGCCCGGCCGTCCAAGTTCTACGACACGCTGGCGGCGACCGGGGCGACGCTGGCCGGCACGATGGACTTCCCGGACCACCACCGGTTCCGCGACGGCGAGCTGCGCCGGCTGCTCGCCTCGGCCGCCCGCCTCGACGCCGTGCCGGTCACCACGCCGAAGGACGCGGTGCGCCTGCCCGATGCCGTGCGCGCCGTGGTCGAGGTCCTCGGCGTCGCGCTGGCCTGGGAGGACGAGGCGGCGTGGGAGGCCCTGCTGGACGCGGTGTTTGAAGCAGGCAAGGTTGAGGCTCTGCCTCAAACTCCGCCAAAGGCTCGCCTTTGGAATCCACTTGTCTAAGTAAATCGGTGTCCAGAGGCCTTGGCCTTTGGCGGGTCTGGGCAGAGCCCAGCCTTGCTTCCTGACAGGCCGACGTGGGGGCCATTGGTGCAAGCGCCGTCATTCATCAAGGCGAAACGGTCGCCGCGCTACACTCTGGCCCGGGCCAGGGAGGCGGCATGTCGCGCAGGCAGGGGTGGGGCGGATTGGCCTGGCGCTGGGTGCCGCAGCAGCGCAGGTCGGTGTGGCTCTGCGCCGTGCTGGTCGCGGTCTTCGCCACCTTCCTGATCGGCGTCGTGCGGGTGAACGCCTCGCCGACGGGCCGCCCCCCGTTCGGCGACTTCTTCGCGCTCTGGTCGTACGCCAGGATCGTGCTCCACCAGCCTGCCGCGGACCTCTACGACCCGGCGCTGCTCCACCAGGTTCAGGTGGCGCTGGGGATGCCGCCCGGCGACGAGAACCCGTTTCCCTACCCGCCGACTTTCCTGCTCCTGGTCTGGCCGATCGGCCTGCTGCCGTTCTGGGCGGCCTACCTGGCCTGGATCGGCGCCACCCTGCTGGCCGCCCTGCTCGCGACCTGTGCGGGTGCGGGCGCGGGCACGGGGGCCAGGGCGGCGACGGCCGCCGCCATGCTGCTCGCGCCGAGCACCGCGGCGTGCCTTGCCTCCGGGCAGAGCGGGTTCCTGCTCGCGGCGCTGCTGGTCGGCGGCCTGCGCCTGGCCGGGCCGCGTCCGGCGCTGGCGGGCCTCCTGTTCGGCCTGCTGACCTACAAGCCGCAGTTCGGGCTGCTGGTGCCGCTCGCCCTGGTCGCGGCGGGGCGGTGGCGCTGCATCGCGGCCGCCTGCGTCACCACCGCCGGGCTCGTGGCGCTCGACACGGTGGTCCTCGGTCGTGGGATCTGGGCGGCCTGGTGGCGCTCGCTTCCCGGCTACATGGCGGTGTTCGACCGCGACACGGCGGCGAACCGGACCATCCCGACCGTGCTGGGCAACGTCCAGGCGCTCGGCGTCCCGCACGGCGTCGCGCAGGCCGTGCAGGTCCTGGCGGCGCTGGCGGCGGCGGCGGCGGTCTGGGCCGCGTGGCGACGGCCCGGCCCGTTCGCGGTCCCGGCGCTGCTCGCGGCGACCTGCCTCGCGACTCCGCACGCCTTTCTCTACGACCTGCCGCTGCTGTCGGCCGGGGCGCTGCTGTTCGCCGGACAGCGGCTGCGTACGAGGGGGGCGCTCGTGCTGCCGGAGGTCGCGGTGCTGGCGGGCGTGCTGGCGATGCCGGTGGGGATGACGCTGCAGGGCGCGCCGATCCCGCTCAGCACGATCACGACCGGGCTGTTCCTGGCGCTCGCCGTGGCGGCGGGGCGGGAGGAAGGCAAGGTTGAGGCTCTGCCTCAAACTCCGCCAAAGGCTCGCCTTTGGAATCCAATACTTCAGTAAAGCCGGTCCAGGGGCGGCTCGCCCCTGGCGGGTCTGGGCAGAGCCCAGCCTTGCTTGCTGCCTTGCCTACGTCCGCACGCCGCGCACCACCACGAGCGCCACCGCGTAGCTCAGCGCCGCCACCAGGAACGGCGCCCCCGGGAACCACGCCGGCGCCGACGCGGAGGTGAACACCCCGAACAGCCAGCCCGCGAACACCGGCGAGACGATCGCGGTCAGGCCCTGCAGCGAGGACAGCGCGCCCTGCATCTCGCCCTGCCGGTCCGCGCCGGCGCGTGAGGAGACCATCGCCTGCACCGACGGCCCGCTCACCGCGCCCAGCGCCTGGAACACGAGGGCGACGAACACCAGCGCCGGCGTCACCGCGCCCGCGAGGCACAGGAACGCCGTGACCGCCATCGCGTAGCCCAGCATCGCGGTGCGCCGCTCGCCCAGCCGTCGCACCACGCGGCGCACCAGCAGCCCCTGCACCAGCGCGGAGCCCAGCCCGATCACGCCGAGCGCCAGGCCGTTGCCGCCCGGACCCCAGCCCAGCCGGAGCTGGTTGGCCAGCACGAAGCTGCTCTGCAGCGAACCGAGCGAGAACCAGGCGCAGCACCACACGACCGCCAGGCGGGCGGTGTCCTTGTCCGCCCGCAGCGCCGGCAGCAGGCCGACCGGGTTGGCGCGGCGCCAGGACAGCGCGCGGCGGCGCTCCGGCGGCAGGCTCTCCGGCAGCGCCACTAGGCCGTAGAGCAGGTTCGCGCCGGCCAGCCCCGCCGCGCACAGGAACGGCAGGCGCAGCCCGTAGGCGCCGAGCACCCCGCCGAGCGCCGGCCCGAGCACGAAGCCCGCGCCGAAGGTGGCGCCTACCAGGCCGAAGCGTTGCGCCCGCTGTTCCGGCGGCGTGATGTCGGCGATGAACGCGGTGGCGGCCGAGGCGCTGGCCGCGGTGGCGCCCGCGATCATCCGGCCGAGGAACAGCCAGGCCAGGCTGGGCGCCCAGTACATCAGCAGGTAGTTCGCGCAGGTGCCCGCGACAGAGAGCAGCAGCACCGGCCGCCGCCCGAACCGGTCGCTGAGCGCGCCGAGCAGCGGCGAGCACAGGAACTGCATCAGCGAGAACGCCGACAGCAGCGAGCCGACCCACACCGAGGCCGCCCCGGGCGACAGGTGCGACAGCGTGACCACCAGACCCGGCACCACGGGCACCACAAGGCCGAAGCCGAGCGCGTCGATCGCCAGCGTCGCCAGCACGAAGCCGACCCGCGGCGTGCGCGTCGCGCCGGCGGACACGGGCGAACGCGCGTCTTCCCGCCCGTCATCGAACGCCACCCCGGGCGAGGCCGCCGACGCCTCCGACATCCCGCCCGGCAGGCGCGCGCCGACGTCGTACAGGCCGACGTCGTACAGGCCGGCGCCGGACGGGGCAGGGCCGGACGGGGCAGGGCCGGATGGGGCAGGGCCGGACGGGGCGGGGCCGGACGAGGCTCCGGTGAGCGCCGGGCGGTCCGCCGGGCGCTGCGTGTCCTCGCTCACAGGTCGAACCGCCCCTGCCGGTCGCGCGCCGCCGCCGTGCCGACCTGCACCTCGCCGTCGCTAAAGCGCAGCCGCACCCGGCCGTCGCGCGGCATCTCCGCGGCCCTGGGCACCGCGTGGCCCTTCGCGTCGAGCACCAGCACGAAGCCGCGCGCCAGCACCGCCTCGTACGACACCGAGGCGAGCCGCGCGGCCAGGCCTTCCAGCCGCGCCCGGCGCTCGCGCAGCGTCGACCGCAACGCCGAGTCGGACAGGCGCGGCAGCACCGCCTGCGCCTTGGCCGCACGCTGCCGCATCGCGTGGCGCAGTCCCGCGCGCAGGTGCGCCGCCGCCAGCGTCAGCGTGGCGCGTCGCGCCGCCACCATCGAGGCCGGGTCGCGCAAGCCCTGCCCCGCCCGCGCCAGCGACGCGCCGCGACGCGCCAGCAGGCCGGGCAGGGCGAGGCGCAGGCGCAGGCCGCGGTCCGCCACCACCGTGCGCAGGCCGCGCAGCAGGGCGGGGCCGTCCGGCAGGCGGTGCGACACCGACGCCAGCCGCGCCGTGCGCCGCGCCACCAGGTTGCTCGCCGCGAGCCCGAGTCGCTGCGCCCGGTCGTCGAGCCGCTGGCGCGCGGTGCCGAGCAGCGCGGGCAGGTCCGGCAGTCGCCCCGCCGCGCGGTCCAGCCGGATGCGCCGCGCCTGCGCCATGCGCGCCGTGGCGCCGTCGAGCCTTGCCGCGATGTGGCGCAGATCCGCAAGCAGCTCCAGCCGCTGCGGCACCGCCATCTCGGCCGCGGCCGTCGGCGTGGGCGCGCGGCGGTCGGCCACGTGGTCGAGCAGCGTGGTGTCGGTCTCGTGCCCGACGGCGGAGATCAGCGGGATGCGGCAGGCCGCCGCCGCGCGCACCACCGCCTCGTCGTTGAACGCCATCAGGTCCTCGAGCGAGCCGCCGCCGCGCGCCACGATCAGCACGTCCGGGCGCGTGTATCGCGCGGGCGGGCCGCCGCGGGCGGGCAGCGCGTCCATGCCGGCGATCGCGGCCGCGATGCGGGAAGCCGCACCCTGGCCCTGCACCGGCACCGGCCACAGCAGCAGGGCGCGGGGGAAGCGCCGGGCGATCGTGGTCTGGATGTCGTGCCACACCGCGCCCTGCGCCGAGGTGATCACGCCGACCACCAGCGGCAGGCGCGGCAGCGCGCGGCGCCGGGCCGGGTCGAACAGGCCCTCCTCGGCGAGGCGGACCCGCAGCATCTCGACCCGCGCCAGCAGCGCGCCCGCGCCGGCGTACTCCAGCCGCTCGATCATGAGCTGGTACGACGAGCGCTCGCCGTACGCGGTGAGGCGGCCGGTGGCGATCACTTCGACGCCGTTCTCCGGCTCCAGCGCGAGGCGGTGCGCGGCGCTCTTCCAGATCACGCAGGCCAGCTTCGCGGTCTCGTCCTTGAGCGAGAGGTAGATGTGCCCGGAGCCGTAGCGCTTGCACTCGGTGATCTCGCCGCGCACCCGCACCCGGCCGAACGCGCCCTCCAGAGTCCGCTTCACCGCGCCGGAGATCTCGGCGACCGAGTACTCCGGGACGTTGCCGGGGGGCGCGCCCGGGCCGGCGTCGTCCGCAGCGGCCGGCGCGCGGCGGCGGGAGACGGGCCGCAACACCGGGCCCTGGGGCAGATCGTCCATGGCCATGGCTATGCTCCGGGACTGGCCTGAGGGCAACGGAAGGCAGCCAGCAAGGCTGGGCTCCGCCCAGACCCGCCAGGGGCGAGCCGCCCCTGGACCGGCTTTCTTTGAGTATTGGATTCCAAAGGCGAGCCTTTGGCGGAGTTTGAGGCAGAGCCTCAACCTTGCTTCCTCCTTCTGCCCCTGCGCCCGTCCCTGCTACGAGAGCCCCGCGGGACAGGGAGGGCGTGTTATGCGGGTGCTGTTGGTGGGCTCGGGCGGACGGGAACATGTGCTGGCCTGGGCGATCGCGCGCAGCCCTCTGCTCACGGAGCTGGTCGCGGCGCCCGGCAACCCCGGCATCGCCGCGTTTGCGCGCTGCGTGCCGGTGGCGTCGGCCGACGTCGCGGGGCTGGTGGCGCTGGCCCGTGCCGAGGCGATCGACCTGGTGGTGCCCGGCCCGGAGGCGCCGCTGGTCGCGGGCTTGGCGGACGCCATGGCGGCGGCCGGCATCGCCTGCTTCGGGCCGAGCGCCGCCGCTGCCCGGCTGGAAGGCAGCAAGAGTTTTACCCGCGAGGTCGCCGACGCCGCCGGCATCCCCGGCGCGCGCTGGGAACGTTTCGACGACGCGGCGGCGGCGCACGACTTCGTCCGCAGGCGGGGCGCGCCGATCGTGGTCAAGGCGGACGGGCTGGCGGCGGGCAAGGGCGTCGTGGTCGCGGCGAGCGTGGCTGAGGCGGAGGCCGCGATCACCGCGATGATGCAGGGCGGCGCGCTGGGCGAGGCCGGGCGCGCGGTGGTGATCGAGGAGTGCCTCGACGGCGACGAGATCAGCCTGTTCGCCTTGTGCGACGACGCGCAGGCGGTGCTGCTCGGTGCCGCGCAGGACCACAAGCGCCTGGGCGACGGCGACATCGGGCCCAACACCGGCGGCATGGGCGCCGTCTCGCCGCCCACGGGCTTCGGCGCTCCAGAGCAGGAAGCGGCGCTCGACGCATTCGTCCGCCCGGCGCTGGCGGAGATGGCGCGGCGCGGCACGCCGTTCCGCGGCGTGCTGTTCGCGGGGCTGATGCTCACCGCGTCCGGCCCGCGGCTCATCGAGTACAACGTCCGCCTCGGCGATCCCGAGGCGCAGTGCCTGCTGCCCCGCCTGCGCTCCGACCTGCTCGCGGCACTCGCCGCCGCCTGCGCCGGCCGGCTCGCCGAGGTGTCGCTCGACCTGGACGCGGTCGCCTCGGTCGCCGTGGTGATGGCCGCGCGCGGCTACCCGGGCGAGCCCGCCGCCGGCGGCGCGATCGGGCTGGGCGCGGCGGAGGCGATCCCGGGCGTGCGGGTGTTCCACTCCGGCACAGCGTCGCAGGGCGGCGCGCTGGTCGCAGCCGGCGGGCGCGTGCTCACCGTGTGCGCGACCGGGCCCACGCTCGGCGACGCGCGCGATATCGCCTACGCGGGGGTGCGCGCGGTGTCCTGGGCGGACGGCATCTGGCGCGGCGACATCGGGGTGCGCGCGCTGCAGGCAGTGCCGGCGCGGAGCGACGTGGGGTGAGGGCGGGCGGCTCAGGAAGGAAGGCCAGGGCTCTGCTCCCATGCTTCAAGGCGAGGACCCACTGGGGGCAGCGCCCCCAGACCCGCTTCCGGTTAGGGTCAGGGGCAGAGGTCGCGACGATGTGCCGCCGGACCCAGGAAATGGTTTCCAAAGGGCTCGCCCTTTGGCGGGGTCCAGGGGCAGAGCCCCTGGCCTTGCCTTCCTGCCTCCTGCTTCTTGCCCTGGTCCTCCCGGTCTCCGCGCACGCCCAGGGCCTGCCCGGGCTGGCCTACACCGAGCCGCTCGGCATCGGCCTGGAGGCGTGGCCATACCCGTATCCCGTGAAGTTCATGCCGCTCGCCGTGCAGGGCCAGGCCGTGCGCATGGCCTACATGGACGTGGCACCCTCGGCCGTGCCGAACGGCCGCACGGCGCTGCTGCTGCACGGCAAGAACTTCGACAGCTCGTACTGGGCCGGGCCGATCGAGGCGTTGCGCGGCGCCGGCTACCGCGTGGTGGTGCCGGACCAGATCGGCTTCAACAAGTCGGCAAAACCCGACATCGCCTACGGCTTCGACCTGCTGGCCGATGCCACTCTGCACCTGCTGGACACGCTGGGGGTGGGCGAGGCGGACGTGGTCGGGCACTCCACCGGCGGGATGCTGGCGGTGCGCCTGGCGACGCGGGCGCCGGTGCGGGTGCGGCGCCTGCTGCTGGAGGACCCGATCGGCCTGGAGGACTACCGACGCACCGTGCCGGAGCAGAGCACGCAGACCCTGGTCGACGCCGAGGCACGCCAGAACGTCGAGGAGTACCGCGCCTTTGTCGGCCGCTACTTCGTCACCCTGCCGCTCGCGCGCTACGAGCGCTTCGTCGAGTGGCGCGCCCGCGTCGGGCTGAGCGGCGAGTTCGACCGCTACGCCCGCGCCGTCGCCCTGACCTACCAGATGATCTGGCACGACCCGGTGCGCGCCGCCTACCCAGGCCTGGCGATGCCGGTCCTGCTCATGGTCGGCGCGAAGGACCGCGCCGCGCCGCTGCGCCAGTACGCGCCGCCCGCGCTCGCGGCGACGATGGGCGACATGCCGGCGCTCGCCCGCCAGGCCTGCGCGGAGGTGGCGCGGTGCCGCCTGGTGGTGGTGCCGGATACCGGGCACGTGCCGCACCTGGAGGCGCCGGAGCTGTTCGGGCGGGAGATGCTGGCGTTCCTGGGGGAGGCGTAGGCCGGGACGACTGGCCAGGGCGGCAGACGGATGGGACGTTCGGCATGACCGGTTAGGCTGGCAAGGTTGAGGCTGCGTCTTCAGGCATGGGCCTCAACTTCGCCGAGGACTGAGCCCAAAGAGTCCATCCTGCAGGCGATCCTTGCCGTGCTGTTGTCAGCCAGCATGTGCCTGCCTATCGAGTTCGTAAGAACATTTAGAAAAAGGAACACGCGTCTTGGATATGAAGCTGGAAAGCGTCTCAGACCTTTACCTTATTTTAACAGTGTTCATTCCTGGATTTATCTACAACGGTGTTTTAGCACATTTCGTTCCATTGCATCAGAATAGCGAGAAGGCGCTGATCCTTCTCCGGTTGTTGACCGCCACCGCCTTCAACTATGCCCTCTGCTCGCCGCTAATCTACCTGCTCGCGACGCACGTCCTGTTCCCGCGACGCGCCGTCGCACAGGGCGTTGCCTGGTTGATCATCCTATTCGTAGTGCCGACTCTACTTGGGCTCGCACGCGCATCGATTATTCAAGGAGACCGAGGCGACTGGTTCTACAAGGCCGTGAAGCTCCGACCGATCAATGCGATACCTACGGGTTGGGCGTGGGTCTTTGGCCGAACCGATCCGTGCTACGTGTTGGTCACCCTGACCGACGGGACCGAAATCGCCGGCTATTTCGGCCCGAAATCAATGGCTTCGTCTGATCCGGAGAGGAAGGACCTCTACATCGAGAAGGTCTGCAAGGTGACAGCAGATGGGGGAGCGTGGGCAGAAGTCGAAGGAACACTTGGCATGCACATCGATGGCGCCCAGATATCCTATATCGAGTTCAAGGAGTAGCAATGGACAAGAAACCCGTCTCTGCGAGTGGCATGGCCAATGACGGCTACCGCCCTCTCACCGAAGGCTACCAGCCCGGATCTCAGATCATCCAGAAGGGCTTCACGCCTCCGCCAGCTCGCCAGCCGCCTTTGCCAAAGGGAGGGTCCAGCGCAACAAAGCCTGCTTCGTTCAGCGCAACTCCGCCGAAGAAGTAGGGCTTAGCCCGTCCAACAGACAGCCCGGCTACGACACCGGGAGAGTACCGAAGCGTGTCACTCACTGGTGCACAGCCCCAAGGGGTAGACCCGGGAAACGAAACGGGATGCATTGCGCCATGTCCCCGCTCAGGGCTGCGCAACGGCCGGCACCCCGTCCACGGCCACCCCCAGCCGCTCCGCCGCGGCGACCAGCACCGCGCGGACCTCGCCCGACGCGATCGTCGCCATCAGGCCGCTCCGCGCGTCGCCGAGCTGCAACGTCGCGGTCGCCGGGCCGTGCCGCCACGCCAGCGCGATCGCCACGCAGATCGCCGCGTCGAGGCGGTCCTGGTCCGCCTTGCGCGGCCGGTCCAGGCCCGCCGCCGCGTCCGCCCACTCCGCCAGCGCCTCGGCCCCGAGCCCGCGCGCGAACGCCGCCACCCCCGACGCCACCAGCGGCCAGTCCGACGCCAGGAACAGCCGCGCCGCCGGGTTGTACTTGGCCGAGCGCCGACGCGCCCAGATCGCCGGCACGATCTCGGGCAAGGCGAGCGCGGGAAACACCTCCATCACGAATCGCCCGGACGCGGCACCGCGCGCGGCGAGCGGGTCCTGCGCCGCCCCGATCGCGTCGAGGAACCGCCAGATCGGCGCGCCGTCGCCGAACATCGCGGCCCCCGTGCCGCCGCGCCGCGCCGGCTGCACCCCGCCGCGGAGGCGGCTGACGAGGCTGGCCGCCACACGATCGATCGGCCGCGAGCCGGTCTCGTTCGCCACCACCGTCGGCTGGTCGATCGCCACCAGCACGGCATCCGCGCCGCAGCCGACCTCCGCCACGAAGCGGGCGGCCTCTGCGAAGCGCGCGAGGCGGGGAGGGTGGAACGCGACGCAGCGCCCGGCGTCGAGCACGCAGGCGGCGACCGCCCCCGGGTTGCGCGGGTTGTCGGCCCAGGCGGAGTCGAAGCCGACCAGCACCTCGCGCAGCGGCGCCATTCCTACACCAGCGGTCCTGAGCATCGACCTGTCAGCAAGCAAGGCTGGGCTCTGCCCAGACCCGCCAGGGGAGAAGCCCCCCTGGACCGGCTTTACTCAAGGAAGGCGGTCCAGGGGGCCTCCCCCTGGCGGAGTTTGAGGCAGAGCCTCAACCTTGCTTGCTTCGCCGGTCATTCCAGAAGGCCGTTGGCATCAGCGCCGGCCGAACATCCGCTCGATCTCGGCGCGCGACAGGGTGAGGAAGGTGGGCCGGCCGTGGCTGCAGGTGGCGGCGCGTGGCGTGGCCTCCATGGCGCGCAGCATGGCGTTCATCTCGGCCTGCCCGAGCCGGCGGCCGGCGCGGATACTGCCGTGGCAGGCCAGGCGCGCTATCGCGGCACCCAGCCTGGCGTCGAGCGAAAGCTGCGCGCCCTCGGCCAGCTCGTCGGCCAGGTCGCGCAGCAGCGGCGCGGGGTCGGGCGAGCCCAGCGCCGCCGGCAGCGCGCGCACCAGCACCGCGCCGGCGCCGAACCCCTCGATCTCCAGGCCGAGCCGCCCGAGCTCGGCGGCCGCGTCGAGCAGCCGGGCCGCGTCCGCCGGCGGCAGGTCCACCACCGCCGGCACCAGCAGCGGCTGCGCCCTGACGCCGCCGGCCACGTGCTGCGCGTGCAGCGCCTCGTGGGTCAGCCGCTCGTGCGCCGCGTGCTGGTCCACCAGCACGAGCTGGCCCGCCGCAGTGACCGCGATGATGTAGGTGTCGAGCACCTGCGCCAGCGCGGCGCCGAGCGGGTGCGTCGCCGCTGCCGCGCCTGCCCGCGGACTCGGCTCCGCGCCCATGGCGGAGGCTGGCGCGGCGTGGGCGAGGTTCGGCGGGCTGGCCGGCCAGGTCGCGTGGTCCGGGGGCGCGTCGTCCGCGGACAGCGCCGCAAGGTCGGCCACGCTCCTCGCGGCGGGCAGGGCGGCGAGCGGCAACTGCGTCTCCGCCAGGCCGGCGGGCCCGCGCGTCAGCGCCGCGCCGTCCACCGTCCAGCCCCCGTCCGCCTCGCGCGGGAGCGGACGCGGCGGGGTGGCCGTGACCCGCCCGCCGCGCCAGGACGGGCGAGGCGCCGAGGGTCCCGCGCCGCCCGACAGCGCGCGCCGGACGCCGCCGATCACCAGGCTGCGCACCGCGTCGGGCTGGCGGAAGCGCAGCTCGGACTTGGCGGGGTGCACGTTCACGTCCAGCTCGTCGGGCGGCAGCTCCAGGTAGAGCGCCACCACGCCGTGCCGGCCGGCCGCGATCACGTCGCGATACGCCACGCGCACGGCGCTGCGCAGCACCGGGTCGCCGACCGGGCGGTTGTTGACGATCAGGCCCTGGGCGGCGGCGGTGGCGCGGCTCAGCGAGGGCGCGCAGGCGAAGCCGCTCAGGTGGTAGCCGTCGCGCGTGGCCTCGACCGGGAGCAGGCACCCCGCCGCCTCCGGCCCAAGCAGGGCGCCGAGCCGCTGCGCGCGGTCCTGGGCCGGCAGGTCGAACTCCACCCGGCCGTCGACCTCCAGGCGCATCGCCACCGCGGGCGCCGACAGCGCCAGGCGGCGCAGCGAGGCCCCCGCCTGCTCCGCCTCGGTGCGGGGCTGCTTGAGGAATTTCCGTCGCGCGGGGGTGGCGTAGAACAGGTCCTCTACCACGACGCGCGTGCCCACGGCACCGGCGGCCGGCTCCACGGTGCCGACCGCGCCGCCGGCCACGTGCAGCCGGCTGGCGTGAGGGGTGCCGCGGGTGCGCGAGGTCAGGGTGAGGCGCGCCGCCGCGCCGATCGAGGGCAGCGCCTCGCCGCGGAACCCCAGGGTGGCGATGCGCACCAGGACGTGCTCGTCGCCCTCGCTGTCGCGGCCGAGCTTGGAGGTGCAGTGGCGCTGCACCGCGAGCGGCAGCTCGTCGGACGACATGCCGTGCCCGTCGTCCGTGACCTCGATGCGGTCGATGCCGCCGCCCTCCAGCCGCACGGCGATGCGGGTGGCGCCGGCGTCGAGCGCGTTCTCCACCAGCTCGCGCAGGGCGGCGGCCGGGCGCTCGATCACCTCGCCGGCGGCGATGCGGTTGACCAGGGTGTCGGGCAGGCGGCGAATGCGGCCGGCGGCGCCGGCCGGGTCGTCGCGGGTGCGAAGGGTCAGGGGCGGCATGGCGCCACGCTACACCGCCCGGGGGCTGCTGGGGCGGGCGTTCTCGGCGGCCCCCGATATTGATCTGTCAGGAAGCAAGGCTGGGCTCTGCCCAGACCCGCCAGGGGCGAGCCGCCCCTGGACCGGCTTTACTTAAGTATTGGATTCCATAGGCGAGCCTTTGGCGGAGTTTGAGGCAGAGCCTCAACCTTGCTCGCTTCACCGCTCACCCTGAAGGGCCGCCGGTATGACGGAGCGTCCCGCTCAGAACAGGGTGTCGAAGATCCCGCCGCCGCCGGTCTTGGGGGTGATGATCGGCGTGTCGCCGGCGTCCGGGCTGCGCCCGAGCGCCGCGTTCTGCCGCAGCCGCTGGCTCTCGCCCTTGGCGTCCACCACGGTGCCAGGCGGGGCGGCCGGGCGCCAGAACATCAGCTCGTCGGTGAAGCTCGTGGGCGCGCGGTCGAGCGTGCCGTCCTGGTCGACCCTGGCGCGGATGTCGCGCGGTGCGCCCGGGCCGGCCTGGCGCAGCAGGGCGTCCTGGCCGGCGCTGGCCTGGCCGCCGGTGCCCTGCAGCGCGATCTGCGGCGCCAGCGCCTCCTCGGCGGCCTGCCGCGAGGTCAGCTCCTGCGGGCGGGTGGCGCCCGGGCGCGGCGCGCGGAGCTGGGAGTCGGGCGGCATCGACAGCGGGGCGCGCGTGGTCACGGTGAACTCGTCCGGGGCGTCGCGGGTCAGCCCGAAGCTGCGCGACAGGTCGTCGCCGCAGCCGCTCAGGGTCAGGCCGGCGGCGCACAGCAGCACGGCAAGGATGGTCGGGCGGAACATGGCACTCTCCTGGGGCGCGTCTTAGCCCGGGCGGCGTCCCCGCTCAAGCGGCGTGGCCGGCGAACCGGCCGGGAGGCGACGTCAGGAAGCAAGGCTGGGCTCTGCCCAGACCCGCCCCTGCTTCAAGGCGGGGGCGAGCCGCCCCTGGACCGGCTTTACTTAAGTATTGGATTCCAAAGGCGAGCCTTTGGCTGAGTTCGAGGCCCATGCTTGAAGGCGGGTGCTTGAAGGCGGGGCCTCAACCTTGCCTGCTTCACCGGTCCCTCCAGAGGCAGAGTCCCAAGCCTGTTTGCCGCCACCCTGGCGAGGCGCTGCTTGGACAACGGCTGCGGGCCGCCCATACTCGCCCCCGGGCACAACAGAGGGGCAACATGGGCGAACTCACGTCGACGACCCTGAGATTGCTGCAGCCGGCCCTGGCGCTGGCCGCGGCCCTGACCGTGGCGACGCCGGTGCAGGCGCAGGCGGCGCCCGCTGTGGCCGGGCGCTGGCTGACCAAGGACCGCTCCACCGTGATCGACATCGAGCCGTGCGCGGGCGGGCTGTGCGGCCGCATCGTCGGCATGTCGGACTGGCCGGCGCAGGGCGTGCCGCTCGACCTGCACGGGCAGCCGGAATGCCGCGAAACCATCATCCGCGACTTCCGCGCGGCCCAGCCCAACCTGTGGAAAGGCGACATCATCAATCCCAATAACGGCAAGGTGTATGACGCCGAGCTGTGGCTTGGGGGCGACACGCTGCTGCACCTGCGCGGCTACATCGGCCTGCCGCTGTTCGGCCAGACCCAGGTCTGGACCCGCTACGACGGCGTTCTGCCGCCGGACTGCCATCTCGCGCGCATCGGTTAGGACGCGAAGCGCATCCCGCCGGGCCGATGACCAGGGAAGCGGAGGGTCCGGCGGCGAGGCGCGCGGCGGCGGCCGCGAGCGCGAAGGTGGCCGTTTCGCCTGCGGACGCCCCGGTGCGGCGCGGCACGATCGGCGGGGCGCGCAAGCACCTGTGCGGCTGCGACCCAGCGCTGGCGGCGCTGATCGGGCGGGTCGGGCCGTGCCGGCTGGTGGTGGACCGCCGGCGCGAGCCTTACGAGGCCCTGGTCCGCGCGATCGCGCACCAGCAGCTCCACGGGCGGGCGGCGGAGGCGATCCTGGGGCGGATGCTGGCGCTGCACCCGGGCGAGGCGTTCCCCGCGCCGGAGCGGCTGCTCGCGGTCGACCCGGCGGCGCTGCGGGGGTGCGGGTTCTCGGGGGCCAAGATCGCGGCGATCCGCGACATCGCGCTCGGCGCGCAGGGTGGCGCGGTGCCGACGCGCAGGGCGGCGGCGCGACTGTCGGACGAGGCGCTGATCGAGCGGCTGAGCGCGCTGCGCGGCGTGGGGCGCTGGACCGTGGAGATGCTGCTGATCTTCACGCTGGGACGGCCCGACGTGCTGCCGGTGGGTGACTTCGCCGTGCGCGAGGGGTGGCGACGCATCCAGGGGTTGGCCGCCCAGCCCAGCCCGCGGGCGCTGGCGCAGCTCGGGCTCGCCTTTGCGCCGCATCGATCGGCCGCGGCGTGGTACCTTTGGCGTGCCGCTGACGAGGGCAAGCGGGTCGCGGCGCCAGGCGGCTAGGTGCCCGGGAGTCCTTGTTTTTCAAAGGACAGGCTTTTCATGGGTCCCGGGCAGGATCCGGCCTTGCTTTCGGCTTGGCCGCTTGGCTGCCGGCGTGGTCCGGGCGGCCGGGCTTGACTGGCCTGGCCGCCCCGACCACTTCGGAGTGATGATCAAGCAAGGTCCCGTTCGTTCGCCGCCCTGGTCGCAGCCGGCCTCGCTGGTGCTGGACATGACATCCGATGGCGGCTTCCGCGCGACGTCGCGTCGTCCCGGCTGGGTGCTGCGCATCGGGGTCGCGGCGGCGCTGGTGGCCGTGCTCGGCCTGGCAGTGATCGGCGCCGCGCTGGCGGCGTGGCTGGTGGCGATGCTGCTGCCGGTGGTGCTGGTCGCCGGGCTGGTGGCCTGGGTGGCGCTACGGGTCCAGATGTGGCGCGTGCGCCGCGGCGGAGCCGTCGCTAGGCGCTGACCACGGCGCTGTTTTCTCCAAATGCCGGTCCAAAGATGGCTTGCTCACGGCGGGTGCGGGCGTAGCGTTTCAAAGGTTCTGACGACCCGCTCAGGTCTCAGGTGCTGAGTTCTGACACTTCTGACACTATAGTCTTACCCGAAGGCTGGTCTTTTCTAGGCCGCCCGGCTCTCGCTTATGTCGCGCCCAGGCGGCAGGCCAAACATGCGGCCGTACTCGCGGGTGAACTGCGTGACGCTCCCATAGCCGACCTCAAGGGCTGCCCGGCTTGCTGGCAACCCGTCGCCCAGCATCCGCCGCCTCGCCTCGATCAGCCGCAACTGCTTCTGGAACTGTATCGGCGACAACGAGGTGACGGCGCGAAAGTGATGGTGGAAGCTCGAAGGACTCATGCCAGCCGCAGCAGCCAGGCGTTCCACGCGCAACGGGCGGTCGAACTCGCCCCGTAGCACCGCCACCGCCCGCGCGATGCGCTGTGCGGCCCCGCCAGGGCAGGCAAGGCCGCGGACCGCCCGCCCATGGCGCCCGGCCAGCAGCCAGTAATGCAGCTCGCGCGTGATTGCCGGGTGCAGCACCGCGATGGCGTCGGCCCGGTCGAGCAGGCGCATCAGCCGCAGCGCGCAGTCGGCGACCGCCGCGTCGGTGTCGTCCACCAGCACCGCCGGCACCAGCACCGCCGGAACAGCCGTCACGGCGTCAGTCGAGCCGCCAAGCTGCATGGACAGGTCGAGCAGCACGGTCATATCCAGTTCGATGGCCAGCGCGAGATATGGCTCGGTCCGGCTCGCCCGCGTGACGCGGCTCACGATTGGCACGTCGGCGCTGACGAGGGCCGACTGCCTGGCGGCGAACGTGTAGGTCTCCGCTCCCGCCGTCACCTGCTTGGCCCCTTGCAGGATCAGGCACACAAGCGGCTTGTAGATCGACTTCATGATGCCGGTCGGTTCATAGACCCGCATCATGCCAACCCCGCGGAGCGGCGTTGCGGCAATGCCCGATGCGTCACCATGAGCGTCGACGTAGTCGCGTACTGCACGCTGAAGAGCCTGGGTCATGTTCTGCCGATCCGATGCGCCGGACATGCGAGCCAAGCGCATCCTGGAGCATTGGGCAAGCATCCCAGTGGTTTCGGCAAGCCTGCCTTCCTGGCCGCGACCATGTTGGAAGACACCCGACCGGGTGACGGACCAGGCAGCAGGAGAGCAGCATGAACATGACCGGCAACACCATCCTCGTTACCGGCGGTGGCTCGGGAATCGGCCGGGGCTTGGCCGAGGCGTTCCACGCCGCCGGGAACCACGTCATCGTCGCCGGGCGCCGTCCAGGACCGCTTGCGGAGGTGGTTGCCGCCAACCCTGGCATGACCTCCATCGTGCTTGACGTGGCCGACCCGGCAGCGATCCGGGCCTTCGCCGAACAGGCCGCCCACGACCACCCGGCCCTGAACGTGCTGGTCAACAACGCCGGCATCATGAAGGTCGAAGACGCGCTGGCCGACCCGTTCGACCTGTCTGACTGCGAGGCAACGATCGCAGCCAACCTGCTCGGCCCGATCCGGCTCACGGCCGCCGTATTGCCGCACCTGCGCCGGCAACCGGCGGCGGCGGTCGTGAACGTCACGTCAGGGCTTGCCTTCGTGCCGCGGGCCGACACGCCGACCTACAGCGCCACCAAGGCGGCGATGCACTCCTACACGCAGTCGCTGCGCTTCCTGCTGCGCGGAACCCCGGTGCAGGTGATCGAGCTTGCCCCGCCGCTGGTGGCGACCGACCTTACGCCGGGACAGCGCGCCAATCCACGGGCGATGCCGCTTGACGAGTTCATCCGGGAAAGCACGGCCTTGTTCGCAACCGACGGCTCGGCGCCGGAGATCCTGGTCGAGCGGGTCAAGCTGCAGCGCGATGCAGAGGCCAGGGGCGACCATGACAAGGTTTTCGCAATGATCAACGGCGGCTAAGGGCCAATCACGCGCAAATCTGCTCTGACCTGTCAGCAAGCAAGGTTGGGCTCTCCCTCCGCTGGCCATTCCAATGGCCCAAGCGGGCCATCGGAACCTTTGGCCAGCCCTGCCCAGATCCGCCAGGGGCGAGCTGCCCCTGGACCAGCCTTACTTAAGGAGTGGATTCCAAAGGCAAGCCTTTGGCGGAGTTTGAGGCGGAGCCTCAACCTTGCTTGCTTTACCGGCCATTCCAGAGAGCCGTTGGTATCACCACGTGAAAACCAGGCCGGAGGTCAGGGCGTGGCGTGTCCGAACAGGAGGCGCAGCACGCCATAGAGCGCGCCGCCGGCGAGGAAGCCGACGAGGGTGCCGTTCACCCGCACGTATTGCAGGTCCGGGCCGACGCGCAGCTCGATGCGCTCGACCAGGGTGGCCGTGTCCCAGTTGGCGACGACGCTGCTGATGAAGCCGGCGAGGCGTTCCTGCACCATCGGCAGCAGGCGGGCGACCAGGGTGTCGGCGCCGCGGCGCAGCCTGGCCTCCGCCTCCGGGCCCTTGGTGAGCACGGTGGCGAGGCGGGCGAGGCTGCTCTCCAGCACGCCGACGATGTGGCCGCCGGGTCGGGCGGCGTCAGCCTCGGCGGTGCGGCGCAGGCGCTGCCAGACGTCGCCGGCCCAGTTCTGCACGGTCTCGTGGCGGATCACGTCGCGCAGGGTGCGGCCGATGTCGGCGGCGCGCTCGGGGTCATCCTCCATGCGGCCGATCTCGTGGCGGACCCAGGCGTCGAAGGCGTCGCGGATCTCGGAGTTCTCCGGGTCGATTTTGTCCAGCTCCGCGCTGACCGAGGCGAGCACGCGGGTGGCGACGGAGGCGCCAATCGCCCAGCCGACCATGCGGCCGCCCTGCTCGCGCACCCGGTCCTCGATCAGGACTCGGAGCTGGTCGTGCTTGGACGCGAGGGTGGCGCGGAGCTGCTCGAGGAGGAAGGCCAGCACCTCCTGGTGGCGGCCGCCGTCGACTAGGCCGCGCAGCGCACGCGCCAGCACGCGGCTGCCGCCGGGGCCGCCGAGCAGGCGCGAGGCGACGCGTCCGGCGACGCGCCCGGCGCGGCCGTCCTCCACGGTGACGAGCAGGGCGGGGACGGCGGAGGCCAGCGCGCGGGCCAGCGGGCGGATGGTCTCTGGGTCGGCGAGGAAGCGGCGCAGCAGGTCGGGGACGTCGAGCCGGGCCAGGGCGCGCGAGACCTCCGCCTCGGTGACGACGTGGGAGGCGACGAAGCGGCCCAGCGCCGCGCCGAGGCGGGCCTTCTGGGCGGGGATGATGGCGGTGTGGGGGATCGGCAGGCCCATCGGGTGGCGGAACAGGGCGGTGACGGCGAACCAGTCGGCCAGTCCGCCGACGAGGCCGGCCTTGGCGGCGGACTGCAGCAGGTCGGCAGGCCAGTCCTGCGGCAGGGCGTAGGAGGCAAGGGTGAGCCCGGCGGTGGCGCCCAGTAGGGAGGTGGCGAGGGCCTTGGACCTGCGCAGCCGGGAGTGCGCGTCGGTGTCCGGGTCGGGGGTCGGCATGGCGCGGGGGTAGCATGGGGCAAGGCGGCGGGGGAGGGGCACAGGCAAGCAAGAAAGGTTGAGGCCCCTCCTTCGAGCATGGGCCTCATCCGCCAAGGGCTCGCCTTTGGAATCCACTCCTTAGGCAAGGCCAGTCCAGGCGCGGCTCGGGGCGTAGCTGCCCGAAGGTACCGACGGCCCTCTCGGGCCGTTGGAATAGGCAGCGGAGGGAGAGCCTGGCCTTGCTTTCTAGCCGAACACAGGCTTCCAGGCCGCCCGCAGCGCCTCGTCCACCTGTGCGAGGTCCGCGTCGACGCCCTGCGCCGCCAGGCTGGTGACGCCGTGGCCGGCGATGCCGCAGGGCACGATGCCGCCGTAGTGCGACAGGTCCGGGCGGACGTTCAGCGCCACGCCGTGCCAGCTCACCCAGCGCGTCACCCGCACGCCGATCGCGGCGATCTTGCTCTCGGCACCTGTGGCCGGGTCGGCGACCCACAGGCCGACGCGGCCGGGGCGGCGCTCGGCCTGCACGCCGAAACGCGCCACCGTGTCGATCAGCCAAGACTCCAGCCCGTGCACGAAGCCGCGCACGTCGCGGGGCGGGACCCGACCGTGGCCTCGGGTCAGGTCGAGCAGGACGTAGGCCGTGCGCTGTCCCGGGCCGTGGTAGGTCCACTGGCCGCCGCGCCCGGCCTCGAAGGCGGGGAAGCGGTCGGGCGCGGTGAGGTCCTCGCGCCGGGCGGAGGTGCCGGCGGTGTAGAGCGGGGGATGCTCCGCCAGCCAGACCAGCTCGGGGGCGGCGCCGGCGTGGATCGCGGCGGCGCGGGCCTGCATCGTGGCGATCGCCTCGGGATAGGCGAGCAGGCCGGGCTCGGTGCGCCACTCGATGCGCCACTCTGGGGGCCGGGGCGCGTGGCCGGGGGCGTCGTGCGTCTGCGCGGTTGTCGTCGCTGAGGGCATCGGTTATACGGCGGTCCGTCGGTTGTGCGGTCGTGGCGAAATGGTAGACGCGCAAGCTTGAGGTGCTTGTGGGGGAAACCCTGTGGAAGTTCGAGTCTTCTCGACCGCATATCCGACCTACGGCGTAGCGACCGCCCGGACCTAGGGTGGGCGGCAAGGCCGGACCTCCCGCCGCCTCCCTAGCAGATCAGGCAGGCAAGGTTGAGGCTCTGCCTCAAACTCCGCCAAAGGCTCGCCTTTGGAATCCATTTGTCTAAGTCATGCCGGTCCAGGGGCGGCTCGCCCCTGGCGGGTCTGGGCAGAGCCCAGTCTTGCTTTCTCCCTCCTGCCTGCGCGTCAGGCGTCTCCACACTGCGAGATGCTGGCTTCCGGGCGGGCATCGCCTGGGGCATCGTTGCAACCGGGACGTCCCGGCCGCTGGCCCGGCGAGGAGAGCACGCGATGGACGAGGATTTCCGCAAGGCGGCGCTGGACTACCACCGCCTGCCGCGCCCGGGGAAGCTCACGGTCGAGCCGACCAAGCGCATGGCCACGCAGCGCGACCTCGCCCTGGCGTACTCGCCCGGCGTGGCGGCGGCGTGCCTGGAGATCTTCGACGACGTGTCCAAGGCGCGCGAGTACACGGCGCGCGGCAACCTGGTCGGCGTGATCACCAATGGCACCGCGGTGCTTGGCCTGGGCAACATCGGCCCGCTCGCCTCCAAGCCGGTGATGGAGGGCAAGGCGGTGCTGTTCAAGAAGTTCGCCGGCATCGACGTGTTCGACATCGAGATCGACGAGCAGGACCCGCAGCGGTTCATCGAGGTGGTCGCCGCGCTGGAGCCGACCTTCGGGGCGATCAACCTCGAGGACATCAAGGCGCCGGAGTGCTTCGTCATCGAGAAAACGCTGCGCGAGCGCATGCGTATCCCGGTGTTCCACGACGACCAGCACGGCACCGCGATCATCGTCGCCGCCGCGGTGCGCAACGGCCTGGTGCTGCAGCAGAAGTCGCTCGACGAGGTCAGGCTCGTCACGTCCGGCGCGGGGGCGGCGGCGCTGGCCTGCGTGGACCTGCTGGTGTCGATGGGACTGCGGCCGGAGAACGTCACGCTCACCGACGTGGCCGGCGTGGTGTATGCCGGGCGCGACGCCGGGATGCCGCCGAACATGGCGCGCTACGCCCGCGACACGCCGGCGCGCACGCTGGAGGAGGTGCTCGAAGGGGCGGACGTGTTCATGGGGCTGTCGGCGCCGCGGGTGCTGAAGGCGGAGTGGCTGCACCATTTCGCGCCGCGGCCGCTGATTCTGGCGTTGGCCAACCCGGAGCCGGAGATCCTGCCCGAGGCGGTGCGGGCGGCGCGGCCGGACGCGATCGTGGCGACGGGGCGCAGCGACTACCCGAACCAAGTCAACAACGTGCTGTGCTTCCCGTTCATCTTCAGGGGCGCGCTCGACGTGCATGCGACCACGATCAACGAGGCGATGAAGATTGCGGCGGTGGAGGCGATCGCCTCGCTGGCGCGGGCGGAGGCGTCGGAGGTGGTGGTCGCGGCGTACGGCGGGGCGGCGCCGGTGTTCGGGCCGGAGTACATCATTCCCAAGCCGTTCGACCCGAGGCTGATCCTGCAGATTGCCCCCGCTGTGGCGCGCGCGGCGATGGCGAGCGGCGTCGCGGAGCGGCCGATCACCGACTTCGCGACGTACCGCGAGGAGCTGGAGCTGTTCGTGTTCCGCTCGGGGCAGCTCATGCGGCCGGTGTTCGAGGCGGCGCGCACCGGGCGCTCGCAGCGGGTGGTGTACGCCGAGGGCGAGGACCCCCGCGTGCTGCGCGCGGTGCAGACGGTGGTGGACGACCAGCTCGCGGAGCCGATCCTGCTCGGGCGGCGCGACGTGATCGCGCAGAAGGTGCGCGAGATGGGGCTGCGGCTGAACCTGGACGAGAGCGTGCGCGTGCTCGACCCGGGGTGCGACGAGGTGGTGTTCGCGCCGCTGGTGGAACGCTACCGCGGGCTGGTGGGCCGCCGCGGCACGCCGCCCGACATCGCAGAGCGCCTGCTGCGCACCCGGCCCACCGTGGCGGCGGCGATGCTGCTGGAGGCGGGCCTGGCCGACGCGGCGCTGGTGGGCGGCACCGGCGACTGGACCCGCCAGCTCCGCTACGTGCAGCCGGTGATCCCGCGCGCCGGCGGCGCCACCAAGCTGTATGGGCTGTCCTGCCTGATCCTGCAGGCGGGCGCGCTGTTCTTCTGCGACACCCACGTCACGCTCGAGCCCAGGGCCGAGGAGGTCGCCGAGATGACGCTGCTCGCGGCAGAGACGGTGCGCAGCTTCGGCGTGGTGCCTCGCGTGGCGCTGCTGTCGCACTCCTCGTTCGGCAGCTCCGCGTCGGCCACGTCGCGCAAGATGCGGGAGGCGCTGCGGCTGATCCGCGCGGCCGCCCCGGAGCTGGAGGTGGACGGCGAGATGCACGCCGACGCCGCTCTCTCCGAGGCGCTGCGCGACCGCGCGGTGCCGGACTCGCGGCTGTCCGGGGTCGCCAACCTGCTGATCATGCCCAACCTCGACGCCGCCAACATCAGCGTCACCCTGCTCAAGGCGGCGAGCGAGGCGCTGCCGGTGGGGCCGCTGCTGCTCGGGCTGTCGCGGCCGCTGCACGTGCTGGTGCCCACGGTGACGGCGCGCGGCATCGTCAACATGACCGCGCTGGCGGCGCTGCAGGCGCAGGGCGGGCTCAGCGGTCCGGCCGCGCCCAGGCCGCACCCGGCCGCCTCGCAGGGTGAGGCGAGCGGCGGGGACGGAGGCGAGGAGACCGACGCGGACTCGCCGCTCGGACCGGAGGCGGCGCCCGCCGGCGAGACCGCGGCGCGGACGCTGGCGCCCACGGCGGAGCCGAGCTTGGCGCCGGGCATGGACGGGCTGTGAGCGGGGTGCAGGAAGCGAGCAAGGTTGAGGCTCTGCCTCAAACTCCGCCAAAGGCTCGCCTTTGGAATCCACTCCTTAAGTAAGGCCGGTCCAGGGGCGGCTCGCCCCTGGCGGGTCTGGGCAGAGCCCA
>JAABUS010002697.1_pt1 | contig 32238 bp, 30 predicted proteins | sample 5560161 | NCBI WGS metagenome assembly JAABUS01 (sample SAMN10711885, study PRJNA513376) | rock metagenome | isolation source: Antarctica rocks | place: Antarctica: Victoria Land, Trio Nunatak nord | collected 2016-01-04 | reverse complement strand
ATCATACAAAATATTAAGCAGGAATATCATGGCAACATTGACAAGTTCAGTCATAACATCATCATCTCTCAATTGGAATCATTGCTTAATTACGCAGAGCGGTTTTACCAACGCCAGTTTCTTACCCGAAGGATAACCAACCACAAAATACTTGATCGGTTGGAGGATTTGCTGGCCGACTATTTTGCTGGCGACAATATTATCAGGGAAGGTTTGCCCACTGTTAGTTATATTGCTGAGAACCTGTTTGTATCGCCCGATTATTTAAGCGGATTGCTTAAAGCACTGACAGGCCTGAACACCCAGCAGCACATCCACCAAAAGTTGATTGAAAAAGCGAAAGAAAAGCTCTCCGCCACAGGTTTGTCTGTTAGTGAAATTGCCTACTCATTAGGTTTTGAACATCCGCAATCGTTTAGTAAATTATTCAAGACCAAAACCAGTTTATCACCTTTGGAGTTTAGGCAATCATTCAATTAATAATTAATAAAATGCCGATCATGTAAAGTACAACTATTAAACATTGGCATATTTTGAATTAATATATTAAGCGCTTGTTCAAATTTATATCAGAAAAATTATATGCTTCTTTTATGCCTATAAATTTTGTATTTGTATTTTATATAGAAACAAGATTTATAAAAATATATAGATTTTTAGATAATAAAAGAAGCATATGATAGCATGTTAAAATTTATACAAGATACTTTGGTATGACCAGGAGTAATGCCAATGCTTCTTTTACCACTTAAAAATTGGTGTGTGTCCATTCAAATAAATCAAACCCAAATGCCTGCCATTTTTTAAGTGGTAAAAGAAGCATTGAAAATAGATTGAACAAATTTTAAACAGGTCTAAAATAAATTTTTAAACATGCGTGTATTTTTAACCGGAGCTACAGGCTTCATAGGGTCAGCTATAATTCCGGAACTTATCGGAGCCGGCCACCAGGTGCTTGGTCTTGCCCGCTCGGATGCGTCTGCTAAGTCGCTTATTGCCGCTGGTGCCGAAGTGCATCGGGGTTCACTCGACGATCTTGACAGCTTAAAAAGCGGAGCTGCTAAATCGGATGGTGTTATCCATACTGCTTTCATTCACGAATTTTCGAACATCAGTATTGCCACACGCCTCAGAATTATCTTTGGTGGGTTCCCAAATGGTTTGGCCTCACGTTTTATGTCAACTATCGCTGCAACAGACAGAAACGCTATAGAGGCGCTGGGATCATCGCTTGTCGGCTCTGGTCGCCCGTTGGTCATTACTTCAGGTACGCTAATCCTAACTCCAGGCCGTCTTGTAAACGAAAATGACACACCTGATCCAAAATCCATGGCAGCATATCGCACACCATCCGAAGAGGCAGCGCTTGAATTGGCTTCGCGTGGAGTCTGCGCCTCTGTAGTGCGTCTCCCCCCCTCGGTGCATGGCGACGGTGATTATGGCTTCGTACCCCGTCTTATAGGTATCGCACGCAAAAAGGGTGTTTCAGCGTATGTGAACGATGGACTAAATTGTTGGCCTGCGGTACACAGGCTGGATGCTGCTCAACTCTTTAGGCTCGCGCTTGAGAAAGGTTCTGCAGGCACCAGGTATCATGGGGTTGCTGAAGAAGGCGTTCCTTTCCGTGAAATTGCCGGAGTGATTGGAAGGCATTTGGACTTGCCGGTTGTCTCCAAACCGGAAAAACATTTTGGCTTTTTTGGGGGGATAGTTGCGGCCGACAATCAAACATCAAGCACCTTAACCAAAGAATGGTTGGGATGGATGCCTAAACACCCTTCGCTCATCCCTGATCTCGACCATGGGCGTTATTTCGAGTCTTAAAAAAGAAGTAAATGAAACGGCACATATTGTAGTTCAGGCTATAGGGAAGCTCTATTTGGAATGGGTTATTATGCCTGAAAAACAAAGGCTTAACGGTTTGACATCTTTCGGTGTACTTCGTTAGGCCGGATTTGCAATCCAGTCTTTTTGAACTTTATATCTGTGATCCTATAATTATTGACTTATCAAAGAAATTTGTAATCCAAACAATGGCACATGCTTCTTTTAGCAAGTAAAAACTCTCCATCTACCCTCTTCGTTAGCATGGGGTTGCAGCCCGGTCAACCGAGAAAAAAAATCTATTATCTTTATAGCAGAAATCATAAGAGACAAGATGCAAAGATTTTATTTCGATACTTCCGTTTTTTGGCGGTTTACTTAACTTTTCACCCTCCTGCTACAAACTAATTGTATTAATCATAATACTTCTATTACCAAATTTTTCCATGGATAAAAGAAGCATCATTATAAAAACCAGAAAATCAATTACCGCAACAGCGGGTTCTTCTCCTTCCTAAACACTTCATAAACCTTTTTATCCAGCCAGCCGGGAACCAACTTATTCAGCAAAACCGTTAATTTCCCTTGTCCGGTCATCACCAAAACCCGTTCTCGTTTTGCTATTCCGTCTGCAATAATGTTGGCAACTTCTTCGGCGGTCATCATTTTTTCTTCTTCCATCGAGGTTTCTCCATGTGCCGTGCCGTCTTTCGATAAAGCTGTGCTGCGGATGTTGGAAGCGGTAAATCCCGGACAAGCGGTCATGACATGCACGCCTGTTTTTAAGTTTTCTACCCGCAAACTATCTAAGAAACCGTTCATGGCAAACTTGGAAGCCGAATATCCAGTGCGGCCCGGCAAACCTTTAAAACCGGCAATCGAAGAAACGCCCACAATACTGCCTTTTGACTTTAAAATTTCCTCCATTGCATATTTGGTGCAGTAAACGGTGCCCCAAAAGTTTACGTCCATCAGGGTTTTCAATACCATCAAATCTAAATCTTTAAACAATGCCCGCATCGAAATCCCGGCATTGTTGATTAGCACATCAATACCTTTAAAAGTATGAATGGCCTGATGGATCAGCAGTTTACAATCTTCTTCTTTGCTTACATCGCATTGTACGGCTACTGCTTTGATGCCATATTTTTTTTCGAGGTTTTGGCTGATCTCACATAAAGTCACGAATTGGCGAGCACCCAAAACTAAATTGGCTCCGCGTGAAGCCATTTCGTTTGCCAAAGCTTCGCCGATGCCGGAGGAAGCACCGGTGATAACAACTATTTTTCCTTTAAAACCCATTTTTATTGATGTTGTATTTAACGTTCTTTTTGCTTGATCAAAAAGAACCAAAAAATCAAGAACAACCCGATCGCTCCGCGCGTTTGTTCCGGCCTTTCCGCACCTGGGTGCATACCTTTCTAATTATGAAATACCTAAATAGTCATCCTGATATTGTTTCAGATCCCTCCTGCCCGATCATAATCTTTCCTGTGGGATGCCAAAACGAGTTCGGCATGACAAAAAAACACCTGTAAAAGAAGCATCACTATTTAACCGAACTTTCATACAAAACCCGTGTCGCGATAGAGCGGCCTAAAGTAATTTCATCTACATATTCCAGTTCGCCGCCAAAAGCAATCCCGCGGGCAATGGTTGATATTTTCAACGCAAAATCCTTTAATTTTTTATGCAGGTAAAAGATGGTCGTATCGCCTTCCATCGTAGCACTTACGGCAAAGATCACTTCAGCTACTTCTGCATTTTTAATGCGCGCTATTAAAGGATCAATATTCAGATCAGAAGGGCCAATCCCGTCCATCGGCGAGATCAATCCGCCCAAAACATGGTACAAACCGTTGTATTGACTGGTGTTTTCAATTGCCATTACATCACGTGTATCTTCTACCACACAAATTAATTGTTCATTACGCCTTGGAGAAGCACAAATCTCACAAATGGTCTGATCGGCAATGTTGTAACAAACTTCACAAAACTGTACTTCGTTGCGCAGTTTACTAATGGAATTACTAAAACGCTCCACTTCCTCTTTGTCCTCGTTCAGCAAATGCAGCACTAAACGAAGTGCAGTTTTTTGTCCGATCCCGGGAAGTTTGGCAAACTCGGCCACTGCGGTTTCCAGCAGCTTGGAAGAAAAGTTCATAGCGTAAAAATAAGAAAAAGTTGATAGTTCATAGGTAATGGTTCATTGTTCATGGGGAATAGTTCAAGGATAAAGCGTATAACCGAATATGTTATTACATTTATTTTTTGAATTAATTATTATCGTTATGGCATTTCGTTTTGAAGAATTGAACATTTGGAAAAAGGCAATGGATTTGAACGAGGCTGTTTTCTTGTTAAGTAAAACCTTGCCAAAAGATGAGCTTTACGTACTTTCTTCCCAAATAAAAAGAGCATCAGATTCTGTAGTTTTAAATATTGCAGAAGGATCAACCGGGCAGACAAAAGCCTCTTTTAAACTATTTTTAAACTATGCTTTGCGTTCTGCTATTGAAGTGGTTAGCTGTTTGTTTATTGCAAAAAGAAGAAGTTATATTAACGAAATGCAATTTAAAACTTTGTATGATGATTACGAAGTTTTAGTAAAAATGATCACCAGCATGAAAAAATCTTTAGATTGACAAACTCTTATGATATTGAACTATTGACCATGGCCTATTAACTATCATCTATGAACTATCGTCTATGAACTATCGTCTATGAACCATCAACCAAAAACCATCAACTAACCCATGGCTCCCGGAATTTTACTCGCTTTTATCATCGGATATTTTTTGGTGCTGATCCTGATCTCCTGGCTCACTTCCCGCAATTCATCCGACAACGATACTTTTTTTGTGGCCAACCGCAATTCCAAGTGGTATTTGGTGGCTTTCGGGATGATTGGTACAGCTTTAAGCGGCGTTACTTTTATTTCCGTTCCGGGGAAAGTTGGTGCACCTTCGGGAGACCAGTTTGCTTATTTCCAGTTTGTGCTGGGCAATGCCGTTGGTTTTATTTTGATCGCTACCGTTTTGCTGCCATTATATTACCGGCTGAAATTGACTTCTATTTACAGCTATATTGAAACAGCTTTAGGAACCTGGAGCTACAAAACCGCTGCCGGCATTTTCCTGATCAGCCGCACCATCGGTTCTTCTTTCCGTTTGTACTTGGTAATCATTGTATTGCAGAAGTTTATTTTTGACAATTATCATATTCCCTTTGCCGTTACCGTGATGATCTGTTTGCTGCTGATCTGGAGTTATACGTTTAAAGGCGGACTCAAAACCATTATCATAACCGATAGTTTGCAAACCCTTTTCCTGGTAAGCTCAGTGTTTTTATCGATCTTTTTCATTTGTAACAGCTTGCATCTAAATATATTTGAAGCTGCCGAAACCATCAAAAACAGTAGTTATTCTAAAATATTTTTTTGGAATGATTTCTTGTCCAGCAAACTCCATTTTACCAAGCAGTTTCTGGGCGGCTTGTTCATCACGATTGCCATGGTTGGTTTGGATCAGGATCTGATGCAAAAAAACCTGAGCTGCAAAAACATCGGCGAAGCACAAAAAAACATGTTCAGCTTTACGGCCGTTTTCGTGGTGATCAATATCTTTTTTCTCAGCGTTGGCGCACTCCTCTATATTTATGCCGCTAAAAACAGTATCAGCGTAGCTAAAACAGATTATTTGTATCCAACCATTGCTTTAAATTATTTGGGCGTGTTGCCTGCAATTGTGTTTATGTTGGGCTTGACTGCAGCTACTTTTGCAACCACAGATTCTGCCTTAACTGCCTTGACCACTTCTTTTTGCATTGATTTCCTCAACTTCAACAAAAAACAAAATACCAATAGTGCGCAGATGGTCCAGTTGCGACATTGGGTACATATCGGCTTTTCGATACTGCTGTTTTTAACCATTATTATTTTTAACAGCATTAATAACGACGCCGTAGTGAGCGCCATTTTTAGAGTGGCCAGCTATACGTACGGACCATTGCTGGGCTTGTACAGCTTCGGGCTTTTTGTAAAGAACCGGCAAGTGAACGACCGCTTAGTTCCGTTTATTTGCCTGATCAGTCCGCTGGTTTGTTATTTTTTAAGTACGGAATCTAAAACTTTATTGGGCGGATATGTTTTTGATAACGAACTGATCATTATAAACGGTTTGATTACTTTTTTCGGGCTGCTTCTTACTTCCCGCCGTAAAAGCTTATCTACTGCTGTTTAATTTATTTTTATATTTTGAGTGATACTATGACAAGCGACGAAAAAATAAGACACGCTTTTGAAAACCGAAACTGGCACGAGATCAAGGTGACCGACTCCTGGCAGATATTTAAAATCATGGCTGAATTTGTAGATGGATTTGAAAAACTGGCCAAAATCGGCCCCTGCGTTTCCATCTTTGGCTCTGCCAGAACACATAACGATAACCCATATTATCAACTGGCCGAAGAATGTGCCCGTTTGTTAAGCGAAGGCGGTTACGGCGTGATTTCCGGCGGAGGGCCAGGAATTATGGAAGCTGCAAACAAAGGTTCTTATGAATCCGGCGGAAAATCTGTTGGATTGAATATTGAGCTGCCTTTTGAGCAGTTCCACAACAAATACATTGACCGTGATAAGCTGCTGGAATTTGATTATTTCTTCATCCGCAAAGTAATGTTCATGAAATACTCACAAGGCTTTATCATCCTTCCCGGAGGTTTCGGTACAATGGACGAATCTTTTGAAGCCATTACGCTGATCCAAACCGGTAAGATTGCCCGTTTTCCCATCGTTTTTGTTGGGGTTGATTATTGGAAAGGCTTGTTCGACTGGATCGAGGAAAAGATGCTGGGACAGGAAAAAAACATCAGTCCGGACGATTTGAATTTATACCGCGTAGTTGATACGGCCGAAGAAGCTGTGGAACATGTTTTCAGGTTCTATAATAAATACGTGCTGAAACCAAACTTTTAATACAGTAAATCAGTTTTTTAGCCCTAAAATCTTCCCTTTTGGATGTTTCATCACTCTCTTTTCCATTGTTGTCGGTTATATTTATTATAGCTGCAATAGGCATCTGGTTTGCAGGCATAAAAATATCAGACACAACAGATGTACTGTCAAAACACTTCGGAATTGGGGAAGAATTAGGCGGATTGATCATACTGGCTATTGTAACCAATCTGCCCGAACTGGTTATCGTAGTTACCGCATCTTTGCAAAACAATCTTGGCCTGGCCATAGGCAACATCCTGGGCGGCATAGCTATCCAAACCGTAGTGCTGGTAATTTTAGATGTTTTTGGATTAGGCAAATTAGATGCGCTCACCTATCGTGCAGCTTCCCTGGTACTTGTGCTGGAAGCGATACTGGTTTTGGCAATCTTATCTTTGGTAGTTATGGGTCATGAATTGCCTACAAAATTAATATTTTTTCATATCACACCTGTTGACCTGCTTATTTTCATAGTATGGATTGCAGGTGTAAAAATAATTAGTAAAGCCAAAAATAATTTACCCTGGGCAATAAAAAAACCAGATACTGACGACAGTCAGCAAAAGCCGCAAGTAGATGCTGCGGATCAGAAACAACCGAAGGCTATCGGCAAAACCATTACTGTTTTTTTAATCGGTTCTGTAGTTACCCTGATTGCCGGTGTGGCATTGGAAGTAAGCAGTGATGCCATGGCCAAAAACGTCGGCATGCAGGGCGTACTTTTCGGTGCTACCTTTCTGGCGGCAGCTACCTCGTTACCGGAAATTTCAACCGGTTTAGCTTCTGTCAAAATGAAGGATTACGACCTGGCGATCAGTGATATTTTTGGGGGAAATGCTTTTCTACCAGTACTTTTTTTGTTAGCCAGTTTAATTTCTGGAAAAGCAGTGTTGCCGATGGCACAAAAATCTGATATTTATCTGACCGGGTTGGGGATGTTGTTGACCACCATTTACATCTATGGCCTGATCTTTCGCCCGAAAAAACAAATCCTACGGATGGGCATTGATTCTTTTCTGGTATTGATTGCTTATTTTGTTGGGATCGCCGGTTTGTTTTTTATCAGGTCAGCTTAAAAAAACAGGTGATAAAAGAAGCATCGTATTTTTGGGCGATACTTCTTTTATCACCTAAAAATATTGTCCTATTTCAGCATACTTAATTTTACACAATGAGTTTAAAACTTATCCCTAAACATAGCCTTTAGTTTTTAAAGGTTAACATTTTCAATTTCTGTAATTTTAAGTGTCACTAATATCGGCAAAACTCTAATTGGTATTTGTCAAAAATGTATTAAGTATAAAAAATTTCTTAATATTAAATAAATTTAAATAAAATATATTTGATTTGTAAAAACAGCTTCTTAAACTATTACATAAGAGTAAGGATTCTATGTTTTTATTTTAATAATCATAAAATTAGTAATTCTTAGATAAAATTTTAATCCTTCTCTAAATCATGAAAACAACAAGGTTTAAACGTAAGAATTTTATCTTCTCAATTATTGGTTTTCTACATATGCATTTTTAACTTTCACTATTAACAGTTGTAAAAAAGAAATCCAAACGGCTTTACAAGCAGGCAAGCCAAACATAGGCAACACTAACACCATAGAGATTTTAAAAGAAGCTTTTGCGGCTGGTGATTACCAAAAAAAGCTATCCCGAAATTTTAACGACTCTCTTGTTATTACCTGGAAGCCAAACTGGCAAAATGTAACTGAGAAAATAGGTAAGGATACATTGAATTACTTCTATATCCCGTTAAATGGCGAGTTTTATAATAAAAAAACGGGTAGCAGTAAGAAAATCAGAACCATAAACACAGATAAATATTTAATAGGGTACTTGGATAAAAAAGGTATAAAGTATAAGGTAGCTACCTATGTCGTACAAACAGACACCAATAAATTTGATTATACGGTCAACGCTAATTCAAAAAAAATCAAGTCGGTACAATTTATAAACCATACTGTAAAATACAGCAAGTTTTCCGGTACATTAGTTTTGTTGGATTTGTATAGCAATAACACCAATACCTATAAATATAACAATGGAATGTACCAACCTAAAAATCCAAAAATATCAGCTAATTCTCAATCACAAAGCTCTAACTCTTCGCAAATTAAAACAAATGCTCAAATTTGTACATATACTTTAACATGTACTTATTTTAACAATTTCCAAGATGCATGTGGTGATGGAACAGATTACGAAGAAAACTCTACACCTATTAACGACCCTAACATTGGTGAACAAAATTGTACCCCACCTCCGTCCGCAGCAAGGGACAATTATGGAAACTTATGTTATATTTATTGGGAATTTGGTGGTTATGATGTACAACTTGATTTTTGTTATACTATTCCAGATCCACCACCACCGCCACCACAAGATCCTGGTGATGGTACTGCAAATGACTCAATCATAACAAATAACACAAATAACCCTTGTTTGCATAACATGGTAAATTCAGCTATTAAAAGGAATATACAATATGATTTAAAAAATTCAATGAATAGTATTTTTGGAGGGAAACAAACAAATTTCAATCTAAATTTTTCTGATGCAATATTAGATTCTACTACATCTGGTATAACCGATGTAGTGAGTGCAAGTGGAAATTATAATGAGGCTGAGCGAAGATATACTGAACTATATTCTATGAACGTTAACATCACTCTTAATAATACTGTATTACCAGGTGGTTCAGAAGAATTTACAACAGCAACTATTCTCCATGAAGTTTTGCATGCGTATTTCAGAGTTACCAATACTTCTTTTGATCATGAAGTAATGGTCAGCCACTATATACCTTGGTTTACTTCCACGCTTAAATCTATTTATCCAACAATGTCAGATTACGACGCAACCTCATTAGCTTATGGCGGTTTGACACAAACGGCAGGATTCGGGTTAGGCCTAGAAGCACCGATGTTAAATTTTTATTTACTAAATAATGATAGTTATAAAACAGCTAAATCAGGTACACCTTGTAAATAGTACTAAAAAACCATAACCATGAAGTTTTTACTCACAAAGCTTTTAATTGTATTAATACTTCTTCCGCATAAAAATGTGAACATAGATGCTTTTATGAATTTTATCGGTACAAATTTATACCTACCAGAATCGGTTAAAAGGGTATGTACATGGCAATATGCAATCGTCAAAGTAGAAACCGATAACAATATAATAACAAGTTACCATGTAGAAAACGAAGTATCAAACGAGTTTAAAAACAGCTTTAAGTTTTTAAAAGGATATAAATTCGATAAGAACAAGCTGCTTAATAATCGCTCGGTTATTTTTTGTGTCAGTTTAGAAAATCAAAGAATTGACAATTGTGATATTCAAAAACCTGCAAACTATAAACACGAAGAAGCTATAGAGAGATTGAAATTATACAAACTCAGCCATACAAATACAAAACCTCGAAATCTATACATTAATAAAATTATAACTCAAATTATATATGATCCTATAAAATAAATTCGTTTGCTATTAGTGTGCTTATCAAATTGTTCTATTCTATAAGTGCATTCCTCCTGTACTTCCATTTTAAACCAGTCGGACAAATGTTTTATATAATAAATTAAACCTTCAAAATCATCTTTTTCAATCCAGATCCACCTCCACCACCTCCAGATCCTGGTGATAGCAGACCACCTAACCCTTTAAGTAAACAGGATTTTATTGCATTATTTACAGATCATATTGATAGCTCCAACTTAAAGCCTTGTTTCAATAAAGTTCTATACAGTTTGGAAAGCATTCAAAACAATTGTATTGTACATACAATTGATTTTTTTACTGAAGGATCTGTTCCTAATTTTAGTTGGTACATGCAAGATGGCTCTTTAAGCACAAACTCTAATGCCGAGACCACTCCAACATATAATAGAACTACAAACAATGTTTCGACTACATTTGATTATCGGAAATACACGTCAGGAAGCGACCTTGCTGTAGCTCGAACATTGCTGCATGAATCAGTACATGCATATCTTGTTACCTATTTTGGTACTAACATCAATGCTTCAAGTACATATTCTGATTTAGTAGATAATTACTATAATATAACACATCAAAATTTAAATGCAGCACAACACAATATTATGGTTACTAGTTTTACAGGATCAATAGCTGTAATGTTGCAAAATTATGGACAAAGTAAAGGATATAATATTCCATATCAATATTATTCAGATTTAGCTTGGGGAGGGCTTACTTATACAACTGCCTTTACATCATTAAGTCAAACCGATAAGAATAGGATAATGGATGTGTTAAACACCGAGCAAGTTGGAAGAAATAGGTATGGAAATCAAGCTCCTTTAAAAGTATCTCCCTCTGGGTGTCAATAAATAATTTATAAAATTATGCTTATAAAATTGTACAAAATTAATATGATTTTTATACTGCTTTTAGTGGTTGCTTGTTTAGGTACAAAATTAAATACTTATCAACAAAAAAGCAGCTATTATGAGATAATAAAACATAAGTCATTGAAGCAAAACAAACCTGTAGTATATGGATATGTATACGAATATGGTACTAAGCATTCGGTTCCTGCATCAAGAATTTTAGTAGATGGTATTTACGATAAAGTCTTTAAAGCAAATAATAATTTTGGCATGTATAAAATAATTGTAGAACCAGGAAAACACTATTTTGCTGCAGGAGGGCTTTCATATTCATTTTTTGAATCAAAAAAAGTTCATTTAAAAATAGGTGATTCTGTCAGAATTAATTTTTATTTAAAGGCTGATACTTCAAGACTTGATAGGAATAACAAGTTTAATTAGAATCCGTATTTTAGTTGGTGGAAAATATAATCTTTTGTCCTTTGGATTTTGAACCCAATACTAGTATCACTTAACTGTGTTGTACCCCACCTCAGTCAGCAGCGAGGAACAGTTATGGAAACTCATGTTATATTTACTGGGAATTTGGTGGTTATGATGTACAACTTGATTTTTGTTTTACTATTCCCGATCCACCACCGCCACCACCTCCAGATCCTGGTGATGATCCTACATATCCTAACCCAACTATTGCGAACACTACAAAGATTGGCCATGTTTGTGATAACCTTACACCAGAACAAACGCAAACCATTATTACCAACGTAAATAATTTTACAACCTATGATTGTGCTACAAAATTTTTATATAACAATTTAAAAAGCACTATTTCTAGTTTTTGCATTGGTGGTCTTATGGGTAATGCACATTTTGATCCGACTACAAAGGAAATTGATTTTACTAGTATAAATGCCATTCGTATTGATTTTTTAGAACACGAGATGTTTCATGCTTTTCAGGATCAAACCTACGGAAACGCTGCGTTTATATCTTATGGGAAACCTATTAATAGTTATTATCCCCCAGGTTATACAGATATAGAATTTGAACAAGCTGTTTTTAATGATATTGTAAACAAAACATTAACTGAAGGGACTCATAACAGCACTGATGCAAATTATGTGGCTAATTATCGTGACTGGATAAGTTTGATTACAAATAATGGTACCGCATATCCTAAACTAAACCCTAATGCTACCAACCAAGCTGACATAGATAAGTATAATTCCTTTATCAATAGCTATAATTCTTTCATGGATCAATTTAAGCAAGTACCAGGAAATCCCTATTATAGTCCAATTCTTCATTTAACTCCTAATGCATTAATAAATATGTTCAATTCTATTGATCCAAATTGCTAACTTATGAAAAAGCTAATTATTACATTCAGTATCTTTTCTTGCTTATTAACCCAATGTTTTGCACAAGCTATAATACAGGAGGGAGAGATTAAAGGCAAACATGCCAGTTATTCTGTAAAGAAATGAACTATGGATTTTAGTAAAGGACACCGATATCATATTTTTAGTTTAAAGAATAAGTACGAACATATTGGCATCCCAAAGCCAAGCAACGGCGCATTTCCAATCTTAAAATCAGATATTCATGTAAACGAAGATCAGATTAAAGCAATTGTTTATGATGTGTTGGGCAGCAGAACAAAAGAACTGCATGAGCATAATGAATCTTTTGATGTTTGGTTTATTTTTGAAACTACCGGTGCACTAACAGATACTTATTATTCATTACAGGAAAACACTATTATTACAACTAAGGAAATAGATGCTATTGATGCACGTTTGCGATCTGAGGTTCAAGCAACTTTTACAGGTAAAGAATACCAGAATTACAAGGCTGTACGATATACCTACTTAAGGCCAATTGTATTTTAAATGGTGGTTTGTTGTTTTCTGTTGAAACAGTAAATCCTTTTTATGAAAAAGCTAATCATTACATTCAGTATCATATCTTGCATATTAACCCGTTGCGTAGCACAAACCAAAATACAAGAGGGGGAAATCAAAGCCAAACATGCAAGTTATTCTGTTAAAAAATCAACAATGGATTTTGGAAAAGGACATCCATATTTTATTTTTAGTTCAAAAAACAAATATGAGCATGGTATTCCACGTCCGAAAAGTGGAGCTTTCCCTATTTTGAAATCTGATTTTCATGTGAACGAGGTTCAAATAAAAGAAATAGTTTATAACGAGTTGACTAATAAATTAAAGGAACTACATAACCATAATGAATCCTTAAGTATTTATTTCGTTTTTGAAACTAACGGTGAATTAACGGATACGTATTATACTTTACAGGAAAATACTCTTATTACTTCCCAAGAGATAGATGCTATTGATAATCGTTTACGAGCGGAAATTAGGGCAACCTTTACGGGCAGAGACTATCAGAATTACAAAGCTGTAAATTACCCATATTTTAAACCAGTAGTATTTTAAATGAGAGCTTTTTTCCACTTAAAATAGTAAATTCTGTTTTATGAAAAAGCTAATAATTACATTAAGTATCTTTTCTTGCATATTAACCCAATGTGCTGCACAAACTAAAATACAGGATGGAGAGATTAAAGCCAAGCATGCCACCTATTCTGTAAAGAAATCAACCACGGATTTTGGTAAAGGAAAGCCGTTTCATATTTTTAGTTTAAAAAACAAATACGAACATGGCATTCCACGGCCACGTGCTGGTGCCTTACCTATTCTGAAATCTGACTTTCATGTAAACGAAGATCAAATTAAAACAATTGTTTATGATGTGTTAGGTAACAAAATAAAAGAGTTACATAACCATAATGAGACGTTCAGTGTATGGTTTGTTTTTGAAACTACTGGCGAACTAACTGATATTAATTATAGCTTGCAGGAAAATACCATTATCACTACCCAGGAAATCGATGCTATTGATGTACGTTTACGAGCTGAAGTCAAAGCAACCTTTACGGGCAGAGACTATCAGAATTACAAAGCCGTAAATTACCCATATTTTAAACCAGTAATATTTTAAACGACAGTTTTTTCTACTTAAAATAGTAAATTCTGTTTTATGAAAAAGCTAATTATTATATTAAGTGTCTTATCTTGTACATTAACCCGTTGTGCAGCCCAAAATAAAATACAGGAAGGAGAGATTAAAGCCAAACATGCCAGCTATTCCATAAAAAAATCAGCCATGGATTTTGGTAAAGGGCATCCATATTTTATTTTTAGCTCGAAAAATAAATATGAACATGGTGTTCCACATACTAGCAAAGATGACTTACCTCTAAAAAAATCAGATATTCATGTAAACGAAGATCAGATCAAATTAATTGTTTATGATGTGTTAGGAGAAAAAACCAAAGAACTGCATAGGCACAAAGAAGCATTTTCCGTTTGGTTTGTATTTGAAGTTAATGGCGTACTAACAGACACTAATTATTCTTTACAAGAAAACACGATTATTACCACCAAGGAGATAGATGCTATTGATGCACGTTTACGTGCAGAGGTTAAAGCTTCTTTTACGGGTAAAAATTATCTTAACTATAAAGCTGTGGAATATTATTTTAACCCAATATTATTTTAAATGTTAACGCATTTATCTTCTGCTTAAGGTAGTAATTTCTGTGGATGAAAAAGCTAACTATTATATTAAGTGTAATCTCTTGTACATTGATGCGTTGTGCAGCTCAAACTAAAATACAAGAAGGTGAAATTAAGGCAAAAAATGCCAGTTACTCCATAAAAAAATCAACCATGGATTTTGGTAACGGACATCCATATTTTATTTTTAGTTCAAAAAAGAAATATGAACACGGCGTTCCGGGCGCTAGCAACTGGTCTTTGCCTATGGTTAAGAAAGTTGATTTTCATGTAGATGAAGGCCAGACCAAGGATATTGTTTACGATGTGCTGAGAAGCAGGGCAAAAGAGTTACATGAGCATAATGAATCTTTTGATGTTTGGTTTGTTTTTGAGGTTAGCGGTAAATTAACAGATACTTATTTCACCTTGCAGGAAAATACCATTATTACCACAAAGGAAATAGATACCATTGATGCCCATTTACGAGCTGAGGTTATAGCAACTTTTACAGGTAAAGATTACCAGAATTACAAGGCTGCAAATTATACTAATTTGAAACCGATACAATTTTAGTTTATAATCTCACTTGAAAATCTATTTAAATATTGCCAAAAGTTTGTAAAAAGAGAGCGGGCGACATGTGGTTCTACTTGAAGGATTACAGCAAGTTCAATTAAATTCCGTTTTATGAAACGAACAGTATTTTTTCTTTTGATCTGTCTTCTTTTAAAATCAAAAGCAGGTTTTGCTCAAACCAAAAATATATTGCAGCAAAACAATCGTGATTTCAAATATCTGTTGCTTAATGACAGGCCAGATAATAATATTGTTATAAAAAAGATTGATGTAGAAAGTTCAAATAACTTTGGATGTAACCCTATGTATAAAGCGGAACTTTATAACATGTTCCTTGGACGTTCGGGGTTAGTTTTATTTACTGTTTTTCCATCAGGAAGTGATCATCTTCCTCATTGGAAAAAAATAAGTTTGGACAGCATAAAAAGTAGGTTGTTATTTTCGGATCAACTTGGTAAATTATACGATTCTGCATTCTCGGCTTTCTCCAAATCTGGTTTTAAAAACTATGAATATCTCAAGAACGATACATACAAGTTGATTTTAAAAAAGGAAGACGGATATTATACTAATGCAACAGATTGTTTTGCCGAATTCTTTAATATAATCAATTCAGACCACCATGCTACCGCAGGACTGACGGGCAACAATTATTTAAGTGATATAGACATTGAACTTAAACCAACAAGTATTGCAAGCTTTGAAATAAATTACAAAGAACGTAACGGGTCGTATTCGCACAATATTGGCGATGAATCCAGCATCGCTGTTAATGGTGAACAGCCAACATTATTTTATTCCAATTCATTAATTCTATTAAATAAAAAAAGTTATTTTTTTTGGACATATGCACATTGGTATGCAGATGCAATCAATAGTTTTCGTGGGATAGACCGATTTATTTTTAATCCTGAATATGGAATTGTTGCAGGTGATTACAGCTTCTATTTTTCTAAATTAACAGGTTCAAAAAATGATTTGTGTAGAAGTCTTGTATTTTATAGATATATGTGCAATGAACTGAATTTCATGCCTATTAAAGTAACAACCTTGTTTCAACTTAAGTAAAATCTATTTTATTTGATCGGAGTTTATAATTCTTTCAACCTGAATTTTTGCAATTATTAACTAAATGGAAATTTTACATCAAATGGCTCACGCCGCCCGAAACCACAAACTTCATCATCTCCGAAGCACTTTTATCGATCGGTTTTACGCGGCTTGCGGGGAGAATGACCAACTGCCCGGCGAAAGAATAGGAAAACGGAAAGTAAACGGCTACATCGTCCGGCAAGCCTAAAACGTTTAAATCTTTATGCGTTACAAAACCGATGCGTTTTAAACCGAACTCGTCCATCGTTACCAAAACAGGTTCATTAAATTTCTTTTCGTCGCCCACGAAAGCTTCCGTCAAATCTTTTACCGAAGAATACACAAAGTTGAACAAGGGCAAACGGTGGAACAAGCGCGAAAACCAGTTGTAAATCGGCGCGGTAACCAGGTTGGTTACGATAACGCCTGCCAGCATAATCACTACAATCACCGTTAAAATCCCCAGCCCGGGAATGTAAACCGGTTTGCCGGTTTTAGGGTCGGTAATGATTAAATCGCTGAGGTTTAATAACTTATCCAAAGAGGTAAACAACCATAGAATCAGGAAAATAGCGGCACCAATCGGAACGACAATCAGTACGCCCCTAAAAAAATAATTGATCAATGCTCTGAAAATACGGTTCATCTTGCTGTTTTTACTCGTAAAAATATACTCTTTTTACCCGCTGGGAAATGTTGGTCAGGATTTCATAAGGGATTGTATGTGCCTGTTCTGCAAGTGTTTCTATCCTGATTTTGTCATTAAAAACAATTACCTCGTCGTCTTCCTGCACATCCATTTTACTCACGTCCAACATACACATATCCATCGAAATATGGCCGATGGTAGGTGCCAATTTACCATTGATCAGCATCTTTCCGTTCCCGTTGCCAAAAACACGGAGATAACCATCGGCATAACCAATCCGTACTGTAGCTATCGTGCCGTCATTTTCCATCCGGTCGTTCCTGCTGTAGCCAACCGTTTCTCCGGCTTTCACTTTTTTAAGTTGCGAAATACTGGTTTTGAGTGCCGCCACCGGTTGCAAAGGATTGTTTTGCTGACCGGCAGCGGCATCAATCCCATACAAACCTATTCCTAAACGCACCATGTCCAACTGCATTTCAGGCCAGCGGCTGATGGCAGAAGTGTTGGAAATATGTTTGATAAAAGAATATCCAAGGGCGTTTTCCAGCAATCCGCACACTGTTTGAAAAGTATTGAATTGCTGCCAGCTAAACGCATCATGCTCAGCAGAACCACTGCCGGCCAAGTGCGAAAATACCGATTTCACCTGCAAAGCCGGGTTGTTTTTCAGCATAGTACAAAGCTGTTCCGCTTCGTTAAACTCAAAACCCAAACGGTGCATTCCTGTATCTATTTTGATATGAACAGGAAAATAAGCTACTGATTTTTTATCGATAAAAGAAGCATATTTTTTCAGTAAATTAAAGCTGTAAATCTCCGGTTCTAACTGATAATGAACCAATTCTGCAAAAGCCGTAACTTCCGGGTTTAGAACCATGATCGGCAAAGTAATTCCTGCGTTTCTTAGGGCAATGCCTTCATCTACATAAGCAACTGCCAGATAATCTACTTTGTTAAATTGTAAGATCCCGGCGATTTCAAAACTTCCGCTTCCATAAGAAAAAGCTTTTACCATCGCCATTAATTTTACGTGGGGTTTTAAAATAGATTTATAATGATTGAGGTTATGCTGCAAGGCATTCAGGTTGATCTCCAAAATTGTTTCATGTGTTTGTTGGGATAAGATCCGGCTGATGCGTTCAAATTCAAAATTGCGGGAACCTTTTAAAAGAATGGTTTCATCTTTAAATTGAAGCTTAGGCAAATGCTGCAACAAGCTTTTTGTATCAGGGAAAAAGTGTTTTTCCGGTGTCTGAAACAGCTCTTGATTTTTGGAGATTTCCTCTCCTACGCCAATCAGTTGATCTATTTTTTTTTGTTGGACAAGATCCGAAACCCGCTGGTAAAGTATGCTGCTTTTCAAGCCCGACTGGTAAATGTCCGAAAGGATCAACGTTTTCTTCGGATGCTGTTTTTGCCGCCCTAAAAAGTTCAAAGCAATTTCTAAAGAGTTGATGTCCGAGTTGTAGGAATCATCAATAACAGAACAATTGTGATTGCCATTTTTCAGTTCCAACCGCATGCTCACCGTGCTTAGTGTTTCCATGCGATAGCCTATAACAGATGTATCTGTTCCTAAAGCCAGCATCGTTCCCCAGCAAAGCAAGGCGTTTTCTACCGAAGCTTCATCCAGAAAAGGAATGCAACATTCAATTTCCTGTTGTTTATATACTCCACTAAACTTCGTTTTTCCGGCAATTATTTCCTGACTAAAAACAAAAAGATCAGCCTGTTCTGCTTTCCTACTGATGGTCAAGGTTTTCAATCCATTCAGTTGATCGGAAATTTCCCCCGGTGCCTGGTCTTGGTTATAAACCAGCAAACGCACGTTTTTAAACAGCTTTAATTTCTCGTTCAGCTTCTCTTTTCTGTTGACAAAACCTTGGTCATGTGCAGCAGCAAAATGCGTTAACACACCAATAGTTGGTTTAATCATCGCTTCCAACCGTTCCATTTCGCCCGGTAAAGAAATCCCGGCTTCAAAAATTCCCAGATCATGCTGTGTATCCATTTGCCATAAAGAAAGCGGGACACCCGTTTGCGAGTTGTAACTTTTCGGACTTCTAACTATGTTTTTATCCGGCGAAAGCAACTGGTACAACCATTCTTTCACCACCGTTTTGCCGTTGCTGCCGGTTATTGCAATCACTTGATAATGAAACTGAGCACGATGATAAGCCGCCAGTTGCTGCAAAGCCGGCAATACTTCTTTTACCCATAAAAAATTGGCATCACTTAATTCTTCCGGAGGTTGATAATTTTCCTTCACCACAAAACTAAACACACCCGCGGCGTACAATTCGGGGATAAAGTCCTGTCCGTTTCGGGTCCCATCCAAAGCAAAAAACAAAGAAGTGGCCGCATTGCTGACCTTGCGGCTGTCGGTCAGCAAATGTTCGATGGTTACCTCTCGGGCAATGCTTCTTTTAGCACCTAAAATTTCGCTGATAATAGTGATGGAATACTTGCCGGGCATGTTGCGAAGTTGAAGATATTTCTGCCAATAGAAGAATTTTAACGATTTTTGAAAAGATGGAATTTGATGAAAGCAAGCCGAAAATAACCGACCCGAAAATTGGTTTGCAGAAAGCGGAGAAATACTGCGTTTACCAGGAACGCGCGCAACAGGAAGTGCGCGACAAGTTGTACACTTTAGGCTTGCACCAGCGCGACGTGGAAAATATCATCTCCGAACTGATCAGCAATAATTTTTTGAATGAGGAACGTTTTGCCAATGCTTATGCTTTAGGCAAGTTTAGGCAGAAAGGCTGGGGCAAAATCAAAATTAAACAGGCGCTGAAGTTGAAAAGGGTACCCGACGTACTGATCAAAAAAGCGTTGCTACAGATTGATTTGGATGATTATTTATTAAAGCTGAAAGGTATCCTGGAAAAAAAAGCTGCTCTGTCAAAAGAAAAAGATGCCTATAAAAGAAGCTATCAGCTTAAACAATACGCTTTTGGCAAAGGCTACGAAGGAGATTTGGCAGCAGAAGTTTTGAAAGCCAACGATTTATAAAAAACTAAAAAAAAAGCTTGCCAAAGGCTTGTGTTTTTTTTGAATCTGTATATATTTGCAACCGTAATGCGAAAGTAGCTCAGTTGGTAGAGCGCAACCTTGCCAAGGTTGAGGTCGCGAGTTCGAACCTCGTCTTTCGCTCCAAAGGCCTCTAAGCCTCACCCTAAATCCCTCTCCATAGGAGAGGGACTTTTAAGTTTAGAGTTAACACCAAATCACCTGCCTGGGTGGTGGAACTGGTAGACACGCAGGACTTAAAATCCTGTTCCCGTTAAAGGAGTGCGGGTTCGATTCCCGCCCCAGGTACTTGTAACTTTTTAAAAGTGATTAGGAATGAAACTTTGGTCGCTTTTTTATTGAACTCAAACGTAGATCAGACAATTTGGTAGTGTTATCAAATGTACGTCGATCTACTATTGCTTTTGATTGTTAATTATCATTGTGCTGAATTTACACTTGTTCTATTTTTAAACAATTCTGATAATTTAGCAAAACTAAATCCTATAAAAAATATGTAGGCGATTGATGAGGTGGAGAGATAAGATGTAAGTTAATCTTGTATTGAAGCTATTTTTCTATTAAAACTGAAGCAGGGTTAACGGTTTTTACCCGATAAAAGAAGTACGGAAATTAAGATGGAAAAATTTTAAATGAACCTATAATAAAATTTTATTCATTCATAATTACCCATCCGCCATAGAAAAAAGGTTACGATAAACCATTTGCTTTAGCCGTGATTTCGGCAATATCAAGTACCTGTATTTCTTGTTCTTTGTCTTTAAATTTCATGCCATCGCGCAGCATCGTCATGCAAAACGGACAAGCTGCCGCAACGATCTGGGCATTGGATTGTATCACTTCTTCCATCCGTTCAATATTGACCTCTTTTTTGCCCTGCTCGGCTTCTTTAAACATTTGTGCACCGCCGGCACCGCAGCAAAGCCCGTTGCTTTTGCAGCGTTTCATTTCAATCAGATCGGCATCTAATATTTCAAGTGCTTTCCGAGGTGCTTCATATACATTATTTCCCCGGCCCAAATAGCATGGATCATGATAGGTGATGCGTTTTCCTTTAAAACTTTCGCCATTTTCAGCTTTCAGTTTGCCTTCATCAATCAACTGCTGGATGAGTTGGGTGTGATGGATCACTTTATAATTTCCACCCAAAGCAGGATATTCATTTTTTATTGTGTTGAAACAATGCGGGCAACCGGTCACTATTTTTTTGATCTCATAACCATCCAGCATTTGTATGTTCATCATGGCTTGCATCTGGAACAAAAATTCGTTGCCGGCACGCTTGGCCGGATCGCCGGTACAGCTTTCTTCTGTTCCTAAAACTGCAAAACTGATACCTACATGTTGCAAAATGCGGCAAATATCGCGGGTAATCCGTTGCGTCCTTTCGTCAAAACTACCTGCACAACCTACCCAAAAAAGAATGTCGGGCTTTAAACCCTGAGAAGCCATTTCGGCCATTGTTGGTACTTTAAAAGAAGTTGCAGTCATTTTATATTAATTTGGGGGGGAATTAAAAATTGCTGTTCGCACCAGAGAATATACTTGTAAAAATTTAATGAGCATCAATAGAACAAATGCTGTTTTTATGCCTATAAATTAATCATTCCTGGTTTGCCCAGTTAAACCGGTCCGAATTAGCATATTTCCAGGGCGCACCATTGTTTTCCACGTTTCCAAACATCGTGTTTAGGCTTGCCGGTGCCTGAGATTCTTCCATCACTATATAACGGCGCATTTCCGTAATGATCTCCAAAGGGTTAATGTTCACCGGACAAGCTTCCATACAGGCATTGCAAGTGGTGCAGGCCCAAAGTTCCTCGCGGGAAATGTAATCGTCCAGCAGGGATTTATTGTCTTGATGATCTTTGCCGTGCAGGTCCAGATTTTGCCCCACTTCGGCAACACGGTCCCGCGTATCCATCATAATTTTTCGTGGAGAAAGCAGTTTGCCGGTGATATTTGCCGGGCAAACAGCGGTACAACGGCCGCATTCTGTACAAGTATAGGCTTCCATCAAATTTTTCCATGTGAGGTCGGTTACATCTTTGGCACCAAAACGAAGCAATCTGGTAGTTGGTTCCGGTGTGAAGGAAGGGTCAAGCATGGCTTTAACTTCGTTGGTTACCGATGTCATATTGGTAGCTTTTCCCTTGGGGTTTAAATTGGAATACCAGGTATTTGGGAAAGCCAGCAGGATGTGAAAATGCTTGGAATAAGGCAGATAATTTAAAAAAGCAAGGATTCCGGTGATGTGAAACCACCAGCAACTTCGTTCAATTAAAACCAAATTTTTTCCGGAGGAAGGCAATAGTGGACTAATGACCGAACTGACCGGGAATTTACCAGCTTGCAAATATTCGCCGTAATGGAGTTGCTGCAACTTAAAATCGGAAGCGTTCATGATTAAAAAAGCACTCATCAGCAAAATCTCAATAACCAGGATATAATTGGCATCCGAGCGCGGCCAGTTAGTCATCTCCTTTCCCGAAAAACGTTTCAAATGCAGGATGTTCCTCCTCGCCAAAAAAACAACGCAGGAAACCAAAACCAGCAAAGCCAGCACCTCAAAACTGCCGGTCAGCAAGCCATAAAGGCTTCCCAAGTGGCTTGAAAAAATGCGGTGCAAACCGAACAAACCATCCACCATGATCTCCAAAACTTCAATATTGATGATGACGAAGCCGACATAAATAAAAAAGTGCATCACCGCAGCAACCGGCCTTTTTACCATTTTACTTTGGCCTAAAGCTACTTTTGCCATTATTTTCCAGCGTTCTGCAGGTTGGTCGGAGCGGTTGGTATCTTTTCCCAGCAAAATATTACGACGGATTTTCAGCACGTTTTTGCTAAAGAAATACGTGGCCGTGAGCAATAAGATCAAAAATATAAGCTGACCGGTCATTTGGTTTACGATTTAGTTTTTGGCGGGAAAATAAACAGCCGCAAATTATTAAATATTTTCATGCTTCTTTTATGCCTGATTTATTTGTGCCTAAAAATTAGCAACTCAAAATTTAATGTAAACATTGGATTAAATGGCTTTGCTGTTATCATCAACTTATTACCTTCTACTTTTTTCAGTATCTGTTACTGCTTTTTGTTCGGATTGTTTAACCGGTCTTTGTTCATCTCATAAAACATTTCATCACATTTTTTTAGATAGTCTTTAATCGAAGTCAATCCAACGGAAAATCTTCTTTTATCTAATTCAGCGGTATCTACGCAAGGTTTTATTGTCGTTCCGTTTGGCCCCATGTTTACTTGTGTACCATAAACTTGTTTTTTGCCCTCGTTCAAATTTATTCTGTCAATCAGATAAGCATAATGCTGCCCGGAAGCATTTTTTTTGTCGACTTGGATTTTCATCAATTGTAACAACCGCTTTTGAAAAAGGACGTCAAAATCGCTATGTTGGATTAGTAGCCAATAGTTATCAGAACTTTGTTTTCCAACCAAGTCGTATCCGGGAAAACCATGTCGGTCTGCAATACTTTTAATGATTGGAAAGTTTGTACGGATTATTCTTTTAAACGCTTTTTCAGCACTATCAGCATTTTTTATAGTTATCGGGCTTTGGTCTGCGTTTTTTAAACTGTCTATTTGTTTAGACAAGACTAAGTTAAATTTTTCATGCTGCCCAAATGCAACTGTCGAAAGTAACCATAGGAATATACAAGTAGGGATTTTCAGAGATTTCATGTTTTGTTAGATTGATTTTTTTATAAATTATTTTTTAACTATTGCATCAAATCGTTATAATCTTTCATCATAAGTTTAAAAGTTGTACTACTTAGATTTTTCCAAGCTTAGTATTGGGCTTTTGCCACAAAATCACACATGTCTATTTTTCCGGTTGAAAAACGTTCATAATCCAATCAGTGCTTTTGTCCTTTGAATTTTTTTACGGCTTCCGTTAGCCTTGGCAGCACTTCCATCACATCGCCTACTACACCATAATTTGCAGCTTTAAAAAACGGTGCTTCCGGGTCTTTATTAATTACCACAATGGTTTTTGAACCGCTCACACCTGCCAAATGCTGGATGGAGCCCGAAATACCCGCAGCAATATATAAGTTTGGCCGGATGGAACTGCCAGTTTGGCCAACGTGCTCATGGTGCAGGCGCCAGTGTGCATCTGTAACCGGTTTGGTACAAGCGGTTGCTGCACCTAATTCATGTGCCAAATTTTCTATAACGCCCCAGTTTTCCGGTCCTTTTAAACCGCGGCCACCAGAAACAACTAATTCAGCATCAGCCAAAACAACTTCACCGCTTATTTTATTCACTTCCTGAACTTTTACAGAAAAATCTTTTTCATCAAAATCAACCTTTAATTTTTCAACAACCGCAGTTCCGTTTCCATTTTGCAGCGGGAAAGTATTAGGCATCAGCATCACCACTTTTATTTCACTGCTGATGTTGACATAAGCAAACGCCTTGCCCGAAAAAACAGATTTTTTGATGGTGAAACCCTTTTCCAAATCCGGATAGGATAATGCACCTGCAAGCAAACCGGCCTTTAGTTGGATGGCGGAACGAGGCGCAACAGAACGGCCGGTAACATCGTTTAAAGTGATGATTACTTTACTGTTTTCTTGCTTGGCCGCAGTAACCAACACCCGGGTATAGGCACGTGCATGCAGGTTATTTAACCGGACATCATCGGCTTGCAAAACTTTTTGGATACCATAATTGCCCAAACTTTGCATTTCACTGTCCGCAAGGTTTCCAGGCACTACTGCTGTAGCTGATGTGCCTAATTTTTTTGCAATTTCCGCAGCATATTGCGCCGCTTCCAAACTTTTCTTTTTTATAATCCCTTCGGAATGTTCTACTAAAACAATTACAGACATATTATTTTGATTGGTTGAACACGATGTACATCATGCCGTGTTTAGAATAGATAGACATGCTTCTTTTATCAGTTAAAAATCAGGATTGAAAAAATTTGGTTTGATAATTTTTTACCTGCCAAAAGAAGCATCAGATTAACTTGTGATGGAATAGATTATTTTTGATCAGATCACCTTTGCTTCGGTATGGAGCAGGTTCACCAACTCGTCCATGTTGTCCGCAGCAATCAATTTCACCGCTTTTTTTCCGTCGGGCAATTCATAATTTACAACAGAAACTAACGGTGAAATTATAACTGGTGTAATCACTTTTAATGGCTTTGTCCGGGCCGCCATAATGCCGCGCATGTTTGGTATCCTGGCTTCTGCAACCCCTTTTTGGCAGGAGATGACCAATGGTAAACTTGCACTATCGGTTTGTTCGCCGCCGTCAATCTCACTTTTGACCGTTGCGGAACCACCTTCAACAGAAATATTGGTGGCAAATCCAATATAGTTCATGTCCAGAAGTTCTGCAAGCATCGGCCCGACAGCGCCGTTGTGATAATCGATGGATTCTTTTCCGCACAAGATCAAATCATATCCGCCAGAACTTTTAACATATTCTGCAATATAATTTGCAATTAAATAAGGATCAGTGCTTTCCGCATCGATCCGGATGGCTTCATCACCACCAATAGCCAATGCTTTTCTGATAACCGGCTCTGCACTTGCTTTCCCAACATGGATGATGTGAACTGCTTCTGCAACGCCGCTTTCTTTCAATTCGAGTGCCCGAACAAGCGCGTACCACTCGTCATAGGGGTTTATAATAAAGGTTACGCCTTGTTCTTCTATGGCTGTGTGATTGTCTTTCAATACAATTTTCGTAACCGTATCCGGAACCTGACAAATGCAAACTAAAATTTTCATAATCTATGGGTTAGTGCTTAATGTTGCTATCCAAATGTAAGGATAGTTTGCGCTATTGTCCTGGAATAAAATTAGTTTAGGTTTAGTCATAAAAAAAATTGGTTTTTACTTTTTAATTAAACCCGAATTTGTTCAAAAACTTTTTTATATTTACGATGTACTTCTTTTATGGCATAAAAATCACAAGTTTATCTTCCTTTACTTGGAGTGAATGCAACGGCATTTGTACAATTTTAATATTGTTTTTGTTTTTGAAAATAGCAAGACAATTGCCACCACGTTTTATAAGATGAGGTTACAACTTGGATATAAGAATGTTATTTCCCAAAAATCAAAGTTTAAAAAACTGCGGTGTATTATTGGATCCAAGAAGCTGACTTGGAACAAAATTATTTAAAAGAGAAGTTTTCAAAATTCAATTGTTCGTCTTGATCCGATATGCTGCCAACTGCAAGCTGGTGTTCTTTTTGTAATAATTTCCGGAAGAAAATTGATCCGGTAAATGAATTTCTTCTGCTGTCCGGTCAATATTTACATCATGGTTTCTGGGTAAAACCTTTGCCGATCCAATTCAATTTCAGAGCCTACAATTGTTTAAAGTTTGTGCTGATCAAAAGGGTCAAAACAATAATAAACTTCATAGTAGTTTGAATTTGTTTAAAAAAAAATTAAATTTGATACTTCTTTTATCAGGTAAAAACCCCGTTAATTTTACAAGCTATAATAAAGTTGTGCCTGATATTTTACCTGGTAAAAGAAGTATGTACTTGCATTCTCATATTAAAATTAGTTTTAGGCTGATTGAAACCAAAGCAAGACAATAATCAATTTGCTACCAAAGATGCTTGTAATTATTATTAAGGGATTGTCCAACCTTTGTTTTTAAATCCGTGTCAGCAGGAAGTTGCTTTTACTGCATTTATTTGCGGGCCAATTATTATTGTCCGGCCTTGTTTTCAAAAACCAACATACACCAAACAAAACCAAATCATAAGATACTTCTTTTACAGCCTTTTTAAACTTCTATCAGTAAAAAGGCCAATACTTCTTTTACCCTATAAAAAATGCGTGCCTGCATCCATGTTCCTAAACTCAGAACCTAAATACGCTTGCCATTTTTTAAGTGGTAAAAGAAGCATTGAGAAAATGCCGGACACATCTAAACTGACCCACAATAGCCACCTCTTTTATCATCAATAAAAACAGAAGCTGTCCTACCTTTGATTTACCTGTTCTGCATTAAAGGGAACACAAGTTTTTGTAGGTTATAAGGGGCATTCTTTTTCTCAAAAAAAATTTTAAACAAATTATCAATTAAATTAGTAAAAGGTTTGTTACCTCTAAAAAAGTTTATATTTTTGACACCTTTATAAACCTATTTTTTAAAATTATTGGGTCATGGCAAATCCTTTTAAGGGTTATTTATTCCTGCCTGTTTTATGCAGGGTAGCAGGAATAATTAAACCACCGTAAATCTATCTCAATTTCATTATCGTAAACACTTTATGATATCCGGCAACAATCAATTCTTTTTTAAACAATTTTACTTCCACAAAAATCAACTTTATGCTTAACAGTTTACTTATTAAAAGAATGAAATTATTTCTGCTGCTGCTTGGGATATTTTCTTCCTTAATCGTTTCGGCCCAAACTAGGATTACCGGTAAAGTTATCGGTGCAGATGACAAACAGCCGGTAATCGGGGCTTCCGTTCGGGTAAGAGGCACCACAGTTGGTACCGTTACAGATGTCAGCGGAAACTTTTCCATTACCGCAAAACCTAATGATGTTATTACAGTATCTTACTTAGGCTATCAACCTAATGATATTACGGTAGGTAGCCAAACCAACTTAAGAATTACACTTAGCACTACCAGTAGTACATTAAACGAGGTAGTGGTTACAGGTTACACCACACAGCTTAAAAAGGATATTACCGGCTCTGTTGCTACAGTTAACGTTGGTGATGCAAAGAAAATACCTGCAACCAGTTCTGAGCAATTGCTGCAGGGTCAGGCTTCGGGTGTGACGGTAATTAACCAAGGTGCCCCAGGTGCTAACAGTACTGTTTTTATCCGTGGTATTACAAACTTTGGTAACACAGCACCATTATATGTAATAGATGGTGTGCAAACCAATAACATGTCTCAGGTGAACCCAAGCGATATTGAAAGTATCAGTGTATTGAAAGATGCCGGTTCTGCTGCCATATATGGTGTTGCGGGTGGTAACGGTGTTGTGGTGGTTACTACTAAAAAAGGCCGGTCAGGCAAATCTACTTTTAGCTACGATGCCTATTACGGCACACAAAGGCCGCTTGGCGGAAATGTTTGGAAATTGATGACACCTGCCCAACAATCACAATTAGCCTACTTAGCAAATGATGCTGGCCAGCGGTCAGCTTTATATCCGGGTGGTTCAGGTACACTGCCAACTTACGGTTATCGGGGTGCTGCCTCCCCTGGTGCTGGTTTCGGTGCAAGTGGGGTTACTAATGATCCTTCCATTCAAAATTTTTACAAATTTGATGCAGCCAACCCGAATAACGATTTTCTTGTACAGCAGTTTAACCAGGCCGGTACAGACTGGTTTCATGAAATATTCAAACCTGCAACTCAGCAAAACCATACCATCACTGCAAGCGGAGGTAATGATAACAACACTTACTTATACTCTTTAAACTACTTGAACCAAAAAGGTACGTTGCTTAACACTTTTGAGAAAAGATATACCGCACGTGCAAACACTACCTTTAGTTTATTAAACAACCATTTTAGGGTTGGCGAAAACGGCTACGTATTCTATCGCGAGAATAATGGCGGTAGTGGTTACAACCAACAGCAAGAAGGTGGTACTGTTGCGGAATCTTTCCGTGAGTTGCCTTTAATCCCTGTTAATGACATTGCCGGAAATTACGGTGGAGGTTATGCAGGCACATCTGCTGCTTTGGGTAATGCCACAAACCCTGTTGCTACCTTACAACGTGCAATAAATGACCAGGCTAAAACATGGAATATCCAAGGGACAGTGTTTGCAGAAGCAGATTTCCTGAAGCATTTTACTGCCCGTACTGCTTTTGGCGGTAATGCAGGTAATACATTCTATTACTTTACGGGTTATAACCCTTATAATGATTCTGAGCCTCATGCTAGTGATAATACCTACACTGAAGTTTCTAATTATTCATTTACTTTTAACTCAACCAACACAATTAGCTACAAGCAAATAATTGGCAAGCACAATATCAGTGCTATTGTAGGTTATGAGTTTAAAAGAAACGGTGGCCAGCAGTTAGGGGTAAATGCTTCCAACTTCTTTACTTTAGATCCTAACTTCCTTACCGTTGCAGGTACAACCGCACCAACCAGTATTACTTTAGGCGGTGGTAACGGTACTTACCTATATCAGCCAACTTCCACACAATCATTATTTGCTAAAGTAGATTACAGCTTCGCAGACAAGTACCTTTTAGGTGGTACTGTACGCCGTGATGGTTTTTCATCATTTTTCCCCGGCAGAAAATACGGTACGTTCCCTGCAGGTTCTATTGGCTGGAGGGTTTCTCAGGAAGATTTCTTGAAAAGCAGCAAAGTCGTTAATGATCTGAAAGTACGTGCCAGCTATGGTGCTACAGGTAGTAATGCTAACATAACCGGTACAAACGCAGTCGATACTTATAACTATGGTCCGGGTAGCAGTTTCTACGGTATTAACGGTGCAATTGGCAGTACCACACTTGGTTTTGCGCAAACACAAATCGGTAACCCAAGAACTACCTGGGAAACTGATAAGATCCTGAATATCGGTTTTGATGCCTCTATCTTCAACCGCTTTGATATCACTGCTGAGTATTATGAAAAGAAGATCAGTGGTTTATTATTTGCTTTACCATTACCTGCAACTGCCGGTGCTGCTAATGCCCCAACAGTGAATCTTGGTAACGTAGAAAACAAAGGATTTGATATTGCCGCAACATACCATGACGCTATCGGCAGCGATTTTAAATTTAGTGTTGGTGCAAACATTACTACATACAAAAACAAGATCACCAGTTTACCAGATCCGGGTTATTTTGACCTGACTGTTGGTTCACGTGTTGGTACTCTTGTTAGGGAGCAAATAGGCCACCCTATTGGCTCGTTTTACGGTTACAAAGTATTAGGTGTTTACCAAAACACTGCTGCTGCAACCAGCGGTGCAACTTATGATGGTGCTGCTGCAGGGTCATACATTTATGCGGATACAAATGGTGATGGTAAAATTACCGATGCTGACAGAACTTTTATCGGTAACCCAAACCCAAAGTTCACTTATGGTATTAACTTAAATGCCAGTTATAAAGGTTTTGATTTTGCAGGTGTATTTTATGGTTCACAAGGTAATGACAACTTTAACTACGTTAAGTACTTTACAGATAACTATAATAGTTTTGTTGGCGGTAAAAGAACAGAGCTGTTAACTAATTCTGCAGTAGTTTCTAATGGTGTAGTAACCAATCCTGGTGCAACTTTACCGGCATTAGATTACAAACAAAGCATCGGAAGCACTGTAGCAAGTACATTTTATATCGAAAATGGTTCATTTTTGAAAATGCGTGTCGGCCAATTAGGTTATACCTTTGCCCCTAACCTGTTAAAAGCTATAAGTGTAAGCAGGTTGCGTGTTTATGTACAAGGTACTAATTTGTTCACTATTACTAAATACACCGGCCCTGATCCGGAGCTAGTGCCTTCAATTAACAATTTACCTCAGGGCGGCAATCAACCAGCACGCCAAAGTTCTGCTTTCGGTATTGATTTTGGTGCATATCCTAACAATCAACGCACTTACACAGTAGGTGTTAATATGTCATTTTAATAATAAAAGAAATAACATTTAATATGAAAAAATTAAATTTAAAAATGGTTGTAGTTGGCTCTATAGTCATGTTTACAACAGTTTACTCTTGTAAGAATCCTTTAGATACCAAACCTACCGGTGTTCTTGCCGGTAATACCCTTGCCAGCAAGGCCGGTGTGGATGGTTTATTAATAGGTGCTTATTCATTGCTTGACGGTTATTATGCTGGGCAACCCGGGAGTAATTACGGTTCCGGCATAGCCAACTGGAGTTATGGTGGTATTGCATCTGACGACGCTTACAAAGGATCAAGTACAGATGACCAAGGATCTGATGCATCCCCAATTGAAAACCATACTGTAGATGCCAACAATGGTTACATTTACTCTAAGTGGCAGGTAAACCTTGCCGGAGTAGTACGTGCAAACAACGTAATAACGGAAGTGCCATTAGTTAAAGATGGATCATTGACTGCTGCTCAAGGTCAGCAGTCCATTGCCGAAGCCCGTTTTTTGCGTGGTGTGTACAACTTTGAACTAATGAAGGTATTTAGAAATGTACCTTACGTAGATGAAACTATTACTTACGCTGCCGGTAACTTAAATGCCCCTAATCCCGGACCGATATGGGATAAAATTGAGGCGGATTTTACAGCTGCAATGGCTGTATTGCCATCAACACAACCGCAAGCCGGCCGTGCTAATAAATACGCTGCCGAAGCATTCTTAGCAAAAGCTTATATGTACGACCACCAATATGCCAAGGCTTTGCCGTTATTGAATGATTTGATCACAAATGGTACAACAGCGGGCGGTGCTAAATATGCTTTAGGCCCTTATGCTGATAACTTTAATGCATTAACAAGAAACAATGCTGAATCAGTGTTTGCTGCCCAGATGACCGTAAAAGATGGTTCAAATGGAAATAATAGTGATTTTGGAGATATCTTAAACTATCCTGGCGGCGGTACTTTTACCAGTTGCTGTGGGTTCTATGTGCCGTCTTATAATTTGGCAAATGCATTTAAAACAGATGATAACGGTTTGCCAATGTTTCAGAAAGATCCGGCTACAGGTTTTCCAATGTTTAATGTTACGAACCTTAAAAATGATCATGGTATTGCTTCAACAGCTGCGTTTACACCAACTACAGAGCCGATAGACCCTCGTTTAGACTATACTATGGGCCGTAGGGGAATTCCTTATCAGGACTGGGCTTTGGGTGGTGGCGAAGTTTGGACCCGGGGCGACTTTGTACCCTATGTTCCTAAAAAGAATGTATTTTATGCCAAGGATCAAGCCATAACTACTGAAAAAGGTGGTGGTTGGGCACCTTTGCAGGCTTCGGGTATAAATTATAACCTGATCCGTTTTGCTGATATTATTTTATGGCGTGCAGAGTGCGAAGTTGAAGCAAACTCATTAGCCGCAGCTGAGGCTGACGTTAACTTGGTTAGAAACAGAATGGCACAGCATCCTGAATATTGGGTGCATACCTATATTGACAAC
>JAABUS010002696.1_pt1 | contig 32333 bp, 28 predicted proteins | sample 5560161 | NCBI WGS metagenome assembly JAABUS01 (sample SAMN10711885, study PRJNA513376) | rock metagenome | isolation source: Antarctica rocks | place: Antarctica: Victoria Land, Trio Nunatak nord | collected 2016-01-04 | reverse complement strand
TCCAGGCAGTAGCCCGAGCGGTCCCACCAGCAGCGTCGCCCCGCCATCGACCAGCGCCGCCGCCACCCCGGCCACCGCTGGAGGCGTCAGCTTTCCGTCGGGCCGGCCGACCCTCACGTCCAACGACGGCCGCACCTCCCTCGCCGTCGGGCTGCAGCTTCACTACGATGTTGGCGGTTATTTCCAGGGAAATCGCAGGCCAGATACGCGGTTGGTGCCGCGGCTGAACACCTTTGGCGAGAACCTGCGGCGGGCACGGATACCGTTCGTGTTTAAGTATGAGGATTTCCAAATCAATCTGACGCCGGATTTTGGCAATACCCCCGATGGGACCGTCAGGCTTTATGAGGCAAACATCAACTACACGCCCATCAAGCCGCTCACGCTGACGGTCGGCTACTTCAAACCCTGGTTGACGCTGCAGGACAGCATGAGTTCGAACGACTTCTTCTTCCTTGAGCGGCCCAGCATCGTCGAGGCGTCTCGCGTTATCGTCGCCGGCGACGGGCGGTCATCGGCCGGGGCGCGCTGGGTAGGGGACCGCTATTTTCTTGCGGCCTACCTGACCGGCGCACCTTTCAACAGTCAAAACCCGGCGTTAGCCCAGCCGCAGCAGACCGGAGCGACGCTCCGGGTCGCCGGACGGCCGCTCGCGACCGATAATTGGGACGTGCATGCCGGCTTCTCGGCCTCCGACGCGTTCCGCATCCAGCGGACCAGCGCTGCGCAGACGCTCACCGTCTCGGACCGGCCTGAGCTGCGGATCGACAACAACCAACTGGTCAGCACCGGGGCGCTCAATGCCCGCAGCGCCTATACCTATGGCCCGGAGTTTGCGCTGCGCTGGCGCAACTTCATGCTTCAAGGCGAGTATATCCGGATCGGCGTGGACCGGACCAATGGCGGTGCAGCCGTGCGCACGCCCGGGTTGGAGTTCAGCGGCGGCTATGCGGAGGCGAGCTGGGTGATCACCGGCGAACCCCGTCGCTATGTCAACACTGGCGCGGCCTTCGGCGGCCCGCACCCGAAACAGCCTTTCTCGCTGCGCAACGGTGGCTACGGCGCGTTCGAGGCCGTCGCCCGCTACAGCAACATCAATCTCAACGACCGCGTGACACGCGGGCGGTCCTCCGCCAGCACCGGTGGTGTCTACGGCGGCAGCCAAGACGTGTACGCCGTGGGCCTGAACTGGTATCCGAACGATCAGCTCCGGTTCATGCTGGACTACGACATCATCAACGTCGATCGCCTGAACGCGGCCGGCACCACGCAGGTGGGCCAGCGCATCCAGGCGGTGGCGTTGCGGGCGCAGGCGGCGTTCTAAAACCTGCCGGGGTACAGGGCTGGGCGGCAACGCCGCCTGCCTTGCCTGGTTGCACGGGATGGGTTATCGCACCGGCACCTTCGGGTCGCCGGGCAGCTTGGCTGGCGTTGCCTGTATGCCCCGGCATACCTCCCAACCAGGAACCCTCCCATGGCACGCAACAAGATCGCCCTGATCGGCGCCGGCAATATCGGCGGCACCCTCGCCCACCTGATCGGGCTTAAGGAACTCGGCGATGTCGCGCTGTTCGACGTGTTCGGCGGCGTGGCGGCAGGCAAGGCGCTGGACATCATGCAGTCCGGCCCGGTCGATGGCTTCGACAGCCACATGATAGGCAGCAGCGACTACGCCGACATCGCCGGGTCGGACGTGGTGATCGTGACGGCCGGGTTCCCGCGGCAGCCCGGCATGAGCCGCGATGACCTGGTCGCCAAGAATGCCGGCGTGATCGCGACGGTTGCGGAGGGCATCAAGACCTACTGCCCCGGCGCGTTTGTAATCGTTATCACCAACCCGCTCGACGCCATGGTGTGGGTCATGCAGAAGAAGTCCGGCCTGCCGCCGAACATGGTGGTCGGCATGGCCGGCGTGCTGGACAGCAGCCGCTTCCGTCTGTTCCTGGCGCATGAATTCAACGTGTCGGTCGAGGACGTGACCGCCTTCGTGCTGGGCGGCCACGGCGACACCATGGTCCCGCTGGTGCGCTACAGCACGGTCGCCGGCATTCCGGTGCCCGACCTGATCAATATGGGCTGGACGACGCAGGAGAAGATCGACGCGATCGTCGCCCGCACCGCGAATGGCGGCGGCGAGATCGTCAAGCTGCTGGAGAAGGGCAGCGCCTTCTACGCTCCGGCCGCCAGCGCGGTCGCCATGGCAGAGAGCTTCCTGCGCGACAAGAAGCGCGTGCTGCCGGCGGCGGCGCACCTGTCCGGGCAGTACGGCGTGAGCGACTTGTATGTCGGCGTCCCCGTCGTCATCGGCGCGGGCGGCGTCGAGCGCGTGGTCGAGATCGCCCTCGACGCGTCCGAGCAGGCGGCGTTCGACAAGAGCTGTGCCTCGGTGCAGGAGCTGATCGACGCGAGCCGCAAGCTGGTGGGTTGAACGCGCCACCCTTCCATGCGCTCTTCTTCCATGCATTATGGGCAACCCTGCCGGCGTACGCGGATCGGCTAGCCGTGCCCATCTTTCGATAAGCGGGCCGTAAGCGCCCGCGTTCGATGTAGTAAGGAAACACCTATGCCCGGCGTAGATCTGCTCGCCCAAGCATTCAACGGCGGCAATGCCGCTTTCGTCGCCGATATGTATGCGCGGTGGGCGGCCAATCCGGCGAGCGTCGATGCGAGCTTCGCCGAGCTGTTTGCCGCGCTGAACGACGAGGCCCGCGGCATCCTGATGGACGCCAGCGGCGCGTCCTGGTCGCCCCAGCATTTCGACGTCGCCGAGCCCGAGCCGGCGAAGCCTGCTGCCAAGGGTGGCAAGGCTGCGCCTCCGGCGGCTGCAAGCACAGCAGGCGCGACTCCCGAGCAGGTCCGCGCCACGGCGCTCGACAGCCTGCGTGCCTTGATGATGATCCGCGCCTACCGCGTGCGCGGCCATCTGGAGGCGAGGCTCGACCCGCTCGGCTTGCAGTTGCCGAAGTCGCATGCCGAGCTTGATCCCGCCAGCTACGGCTTCGGACCCGGCGATATGGACCGCCCGATCTTCATCGACAACGTGCTCGGCCGCGAGAGCGCGACGGTGCGGGAGATCATCGGCATCCTCCGCGCGAGCTATTGCGGGCCGATCGGCGTCGAGTTCATGCATATCCAGGATCCCGGGCAGAAAAACTGGATCCAGCGCCGTATCGAGAATGCGCCCTGGATCCAGGGCTTCGATTCCGCCATGAAGCATACCATCTTGGCGCAGTTGACCGAGGCCGAGGGCTTCGAGGCGTTCTGCCAGAAGCGTTATGTCGGCACCAAGCGCTTCGGCCTGGAGGGTGGCGAGGTCACCATCCCGGCGCTGCATGCGATGATCGACGTGGCGGCGCGAGCCGGGGTGCGGGAGATCGCCATCGGCATGCCGCATCGCGGGCGGCTCAACACCCTGGTCAACATCGTCCGCAAGCCGTTCACCGCGATCTTCAGCGAATTCGGCGGCAACAGCGCGCAACCGGACGACGTGCAGGGTTCTGGGGATGTGAAATATCACCTCGGCACCAGCACCGATGTCGAGGTCGCCGGGCATAGCGTGCACATCTCGCTGCAGCCGAATCCGTCGCACCTTGAGGCGGTCGATCCCGTCGTGGTCGGCAAGGTGCGGGCGCGGCAGGACATGGCGGGCGACACCAAGGCCCGGCGCTCCGTCATGGGCATCCTGATGCACGGCGACGCGGCCTTTGCCGGCCAGGGCCTGGTGTATGAGACGCTGGCGATGAGCCAGTTGATCGGCTACCGCACCGGCGGCACCATCCATCTGATCGTCAACAACCAGATCGGCTTCACGACGGTCCCCGCCCACGCCTACTCCGGGCTGTATTGCACCGATATCGCGAAGTCGGTGCAGTGCCCGATCCTGCACGTCAACGGCGACGAGCCCGAGGCGGTGATCTTCTGCGCGCGCCTCGCGGCCGAGTTCCGTCAGGAGTTCGCCACCGACTTCGTGCTCGACATCGTCTGCTACCGGCGCCACGGCCATAACGAGACGGACGAGCCGGCCTTCACCCAGCCGATCATGTACCGCGCGATCAAGGAGCGGCCCACGACACGCACGCTGTATGCCGAGCGCCTGGCCACCGAGGGCAGCGTGCCGGCCGAGGAGGCGAAGGCGCTCTGGGACGGTTTCCAGAGCACGCTGGAGGACGCCTTCAAGGCGGCGCAGAGCTACAAGCCGAACCGGGCCGACTGGCTGGAGGGGCACTGGGCCGGGCTGTCGCGGTCAGAGAGCTTGGACGAACGCCAGGAGGAGACGACGGAGCTGTCATCCGAACAGCTCGCCCGCGTCGGCCGCGCGCTTTACACCGCGCCGGAGAACTTCGACCTCAACCCCAAGATCGCCCGGCAGCTCGAGGCCAAGCGCGCCATGTTCGAGACCGGCGAGGGCATCGACTGGTCCACCGGCGAGGCGCTGGCGTTCGGCGGCCTGCTGGTCGAGGGCAGCCGCGTGCGGCTGTCGGGCGAGGACAGCCAGCGCGGCACCTTCAGCCAGCGCCATGCCGTGCTCACCGACCAGTCGAACCAGAATGAATACGTGCCGCTGAACAACATCCAGCCCGACCAGGCCAAGATCGAAATCTACAACTCGCTGCTGTCGGAGCAGGGGGTGCTGGGCTTCGAGTACGGCTACACCCTGGCGGACCCGAAGGTGCTGGTATTGTGGGAGGCGCAGTTCGGCGATTTCGCCAACGGCGCCCAGGTTATCATCGACCAGTTCCTGGCGAGCGGCGAAACCAAGTGGCTGCGGATGAGCGGGCTCACGTTGTTGTTGCCGCATGGCTACGAGGGGCAGGGGCCGGAGCACAGCTCGGCGCGCCTCGAACGCTATCTGCAGCTCTGCGCCGAGCGCAACATGACGGTGTGCAACCTGACCACGCCGGCCAACTACTTCCACGCGCTGCGCCGGCAGTTGAAGCGCAACTTCCGCAAGCCGCTGGTCATCATGACGCCGAAGTCGCTGCTGCGGCACAAGCTCGCGGTCAGCAGCCTGGCGGACATGGCCGAGGGCAGCCATTTCAGTTTTGTCCTGAACGAGTTGGACACGCTGGTGGCGCCGGAGCAGGTCAGGCGTGTGGTGATCTGCTCCGGCAAGGTCTATTACGATCTGCTGGCGGAACGGCGGGAGAAGGGCGTGAAGGACGTGGCGATCCTGCGCCTGGAGCAGATCTTCCCGTTCCCGGAAAACACCCTGGCTGCCGCACTGCGGCCCTATGCCAACGCCGACGTGGTATGGTGCCAGGAGGAGCCGGCGAACATGGGCGCCTGGAGCTTTGTGGACCGTCGGGTCGAGCAGGTGCTGGCGGGCAATGGCGGCCGTGCCACCCGGCCCGTCTATACCGGCCGGGTCGCGGCGGCGAGCCCGGCGACCGGGCTCGCCAAGGTGCATGCCGCCGAGCAGATGGCGCTGGTGCGCGACGCACTCGGTATGAACGCGCAAGGATAGCAAGCAGATGGCTACCGAAATCAAGGTCCCGACCCTGGGCGAGAGCGTCACCACGGCGACGGTGGCGCGCTGGCTGAAGAAGGCCGGCGAGAGCGTGGCGGCCGACGAGCCTTTGGTGGAGCTCGAGACGGACAAGGTCACTGTCGAGGTCAACTCGCCCAGCGCCGGCACGCTCGGCGCCATCTCGGCCGAGGAGGGCGCCGATGTTGAGGTCGGCGCCGTGCTGGCCATGCTGGAGGCTGCCGACGCGGCTGCTGTGCCCAAGCCGGTGCCGAAGACGAATACCTACTCGACCGCCTCCAACCCCAGCGCCGGCGTCAATCCGCCGCCGCGGGCGCTGGGTCCGGTCTCCCGTCCCGCGGCGCCGCCGGCCAACGTTGCAGCGGCGCCGGCACCGCCGGCCCAGGCTCCTGCCCATGAGGCGTCCGCGCATTCTCCCATGCCGTCGGCTGCCAAGCTGATGGAGGAGAAGGGCCTGAGCGCCGACGTCATGGACGGCACCGGCAAGGATGGCCGGATCACCAAAGGCGACGTGCTGCAGTTCCTCGCCCGTCCGGCCGCCGCTTCCACCCCCGCAGCGCCGAAACAGCCCCGTGCGGCCGAGAACGGCGAGGAGCGGGTCAAGATGACCCGGCTGCGCAAGACCATCGCCCAGCGGCTCAAGGACGCGCAGAACAACGCCGCCATGCTGACCACCTTCAACGAGGTGGACATGACGGCGGCGATGGCGATGCGGGCCGAGTACCGCGAGGCGTTTGAGAAGCGGCACAACGGCGTGCGCCTGGGCTTCATGTCGTTCTTCGTCCGCGCCTGCGTGGCCGCGCTGAAGGAGTTCCCGGCGGTCAACGCCGAGATCGACGGCGACGAAATCGTCTATAAGAACTTCGTCCATATGGGCATCGCGGTCGGCGGCCCGAACGGGCTTGTGGTGCCGGTGCTGCGTGATGCGGACCGGCTGGGTTTTGCCGGGATCGAGAAGGGCATCGGCGACTTCGGCCGTCGGGCGCGGGACGGCGCGCTGAAAGTGGACGAGCTTTCGGGCGGCACCTTCACCATCACCAACGGCGGCGTCTATGGCAGCCTGATGAGCACGCCCATTCTGAATGCCCCGCAATCCGGCATCCTGGGCATGCACAAGATCCAGGAGCGCCCGATGGCCATCGCCGGCAAGGTCGAGATCCGTCCCATGATGTACCTGGCGCTGTCGTACGACCACCGCATCGTGGACGGCAAGGAGGCGGTGTCGTTCCTGGTCCGCGTGAAGGAAGGCGTGGAGGACCCGCGCCGCTTGCTGCTGGACCTGTGAGCGCGGCGCGCCATATCAGCAGCCGAAGGCTAGGAACACGACATGGCTGAATCCTACGACGTTATCATCATCGGCAGCGGACCCGGCGGCTACGTCTGCGCCATCCGCGCGGCCCAACTCGGCCTGCGGACCGCTTGCGTCGAACGGCGGGCGACGCTGGGGGGCACCTGCCTCAACATCGGCTGCATTCCCAGCAAGGCGCTGCTGCAGTCGAGCGAGAACTTCGAGGAGGCGGGACATGCGTTCGCCGACCATGGCGTGGTGATCGAGAGCGTGAAGCTCGATCTGGCCCGCATGATGGCGCGCAAGGACGAGGTGGTCAGCGCCAACGTGAAGGGCGTGGAGTTCCTGTTCAAGAAGAACAAGGTCGATTGGCTGAAAGGCAGCGGCCACATTGCCGGGCCCGGCCTGGTCGATGTCGATGGCACGCAGTATGCCGCCAAGCACATCGTCATCGCCACCGGCAGCGAGAGTGTCGCGCTGCCCAGCGTCGAGCTGGACGAGTCTGCCATCATCAGCAGCACGGGGGCGTTGGAACTCGACCATGTGCCGGGGCAATTGGTGGTGATCGGCGGCGGCTATATCGGGTTGGAGCTCGGCAGCGTCTGGAAGCGGCTGGGCGCCGAGGTTACGGTCATCGAGTATCTCGACCGCCTGGTGCCCGGCATGGACGCGGAGGTCGCCAAGACGTTCGAGCGCGTGCTGGGCAAGCAGGGCATCAAGTTCCGGTTGTCCACCAAAGTCACCGGCGCGATCCGCGGCAATGACGGCGTGACGCTCACGGTCGAGCCTGCCAAGGGTGGCGAGGCGGAGCAGATCAAGGCGGATGTCGTCCTGGTCGCCATTGGCCGCCGCGCCTACACCGAGCATCTCGGCCTGGAGGAGATGGGCGTGGCGCTCGACGACCGTGGCCGGGTGCAGGTGGACGCGCACTATGCCACCAACGTCGCCGGCATCTACGCCATCGGCGACGTGATCGCCGGCCCCATGCTGGCCCATAAGGCAGAGGAGGAGGGCGTGGCCCTCGCCGAGCGCATGGCCGGGCAGGCCGGACACGTCAACTACGACGTCATTCCCGGCGTCGTGTACACCTGGCCCGAGGTCGCCAGCATCGGCAAGACCGAGGACGAGCTGAAAGAGCAGGGCATCTCCTACAAGGTCGGGAAGTTCCCATTCACCGCGAACGGTCGCGCCCGCGCCATGGGCAGCACGGACGGTTTCGTGAAGCTGCTGGCCGACAAGGAGACCGACCGGCTGCTGGGCGCCCATATCATCGGCCCGGATGCCGGCACCCTGATCGCCGAGCTCGCCACCGCCATGGAGTTCGGCGCCAGCAGCGAGGACGTGGCACGCACCTGTCACGCCCATCCAAGCCTGAGCGAGGCGGTGAAAGAAGCGGCAATGGCTGTTGACGGCCGTGCGCTGCACATCTAGGCCGCCTACATGGCAGTAGAACCGGACCGCGACCACACCTACGTCGTCACCGTCACCTGGACCGGCAACCGCGGCGCCGGCACGTCGGGCTACCGGAGCTATGCGCGCGCGCATGACCTGTCGGCGCCGGGCAAGCCCTCCATTCCTGGGTCGTCCGATCCGGCGTTCCAGGGCGACCGGGCGCGCTACAATCCCGAGGAGCTGCTGGTCGCCTCGCTCTCGTCCTGCCATATGCTCTGGTATCTGCACTTGTGCTCCGCCGAGGGCATCCTGGTGCAGGCCTACGAGGACATCGCCGAGGGCGTCATGGCCGAACGCCCGGATGGCGGCGGCGCCTTCGTTGAGGTCGTGCTCGCGCCGGAGATCACTTTGAGCCTCGGCGCCAACCTCGATCGTGCCTGCGCACTGCATGCCGAGGCGCATAGGAAGTGTTTCATCGCCAACTCGGTGAACTTCCCCGTTCGGCACGAACCGGTTTTCCATGTCGGGTAGCGCATGCTCGCGCTGACCATGGGCGACCCGGCCGGGATCGGCGGGGAGCTGACCATCCAGGCGTGGCAGGCGCTTCGGCACAGCGGCCCAGCCTTCACCGTAATCGACGATCCGGAGCGCCTGGCCGGGGTTCCAGTCCGCCGGGTAGAAACCCTGGCCGAGGCCGCCGCGGTGTTTGCCGACGCGCTGCCGGTCCTGCCCCTGGCGCTCGCTGCCCCGGTCGTGCCGGGCCGCCCCGACAGCGCCAATGCTGCCGCCACGATCGCCAGCATCGAGCGCGCTGTGCGGCTGGCGCGGGCGGGCGAAGCGGCGGCCATCGTCACCAACCCGATCAGCAAGGCGGTGCTCTACGCCGCTGGGTTCCCGTACCCCGGCCATACCGAGTTCCTGGGGGCGCTGACACGGTGCGCGCATCCGGTGATGATGCTGGCCAACGATTTTCTCCGCGTGGTTCCCGTGACGATCCACGTCAGCCTGCGCGCCGCATTGGACGGGCTGACCACCGCCGCCATCATCGCCACGGCCCGCACCACTGCTGTGGCGCTGCGCAGCCAGTTCGGCATCGCGGCGCCGCGGCTGGCGATGGCCGGCCTCAACCCGCACGCCGGAGAGGGCGGCGCTATGGGAAACGAGGAAGCGCTGCTGATCGCCCCGGCCATCGCGGCACTCCGGGCCGAGGGCATCGCCGTTACCGGGCCGCACCCGCCGGACACCATGTTCACCCCTGCCGCCCGCGCCCGCTACGACGCAGCGATCTGCATGTACCACGACCAGGCGCTGATCCCGCTGAAGACGCTGGATATGGCGAGCGGGGTCAACGTGACGCTCGGCCTGCCGATCATCCGCACCTCGCCGGACCACGGGACAGCGTTCGACATCGCGGGCCAGGGCCGCGCCGATCCCGCAAGCCTGATCGCGGCCCTGCGGCTCGCGGCAACCCTCACTGGAAGGCGCAGCCTATGAGCAATGGTTCTCGTCCCGGGAGGCCCCGGCTCGGCGTCAACATCGATCATGTCGCGACCGTCCGCAACGCCCGCGGCGGCCTACATCCGGACCCGTTCGCCGCAGCGCTGATGGCGGTCGGCGCCGGGGCGGACGGCATCACGGCCCACCTGCGCGAGGACCGGCGCCATATCCGCGACGCCGACCTGGAGCGGATCGCCGGCAGCCCGGACATGCGGCTCAACTTCGAGATGGCCGCGACCGACGAGATGGTCGGCATCGCCCTGCGCCTGCGCCCGCCGGCCTGCTGCCTGGTGCCCGAACGCCGCACCGAGGTCACGACCGAGGGCGGGCTGGACGCGGCCGGACAGGCGGCGACGCTCGGGCCGCGCATCCGTGCCCTGCGCGGCGCCGGCGTTCGCGTGTCGCTGTTCCTCGATCCCGACCCCGTGCAGCTCCGTGCGGCGCTCGCTTTGGGGGCGGAGGTTGTCGAGCTGCACACCGGCGCCTACGCCGAGGGGCGCCCCGGCGAGTTCGAACGGCTCCGCGACGCAGCCGTGCTTTTGGCCGAGCTTGGGCTGGAATGCCACGCCGGCCACGGCCTGACCTATGCGAATGTCGGCCCGGTCGCGTTGCTGCCGCAGGTCGAGGAGCTGAACATCGGGCATTTCCTGATCGGGCAGGCGATCATGGACGGCCTGCCGAATGTGGTCGCCACGATGCGGGCGCTGATCCAGCGACCGTAATCCAGCTCTCGAAAAGGCCGAAGCAGCTCAGAACTTCGCGGCGCCAGGACCCGTTGCAGCGGAAACCGCATCTAGGACCCTGATGGACCTGCTTTTTGATCCGCAAGTGTGGATCAGCCTGCTGACGCTCACGGCGCTCGAGGTCGTGCTCGGCATCGACAACCTGATTTTCGTCGCGATCCTGGCCAACAAGCTGCCGCCGGGGCAGCAGGACCGGGCGCGGCGGATTGGCCTGATGCTGGCGCTTGGCATGCGGCTGGCGCTGCTCGCGTCGTTGTCGTGGTTGGTCGGGCTGACGACGCCGGTCCTGACGCTGATGGACCACGCGTTCTCCTGGCGGGACCTGGTGCTGATCCTCGGCGGCGCGTTCCTGGCCTACAAGGGCACGACGGAGATCCATCATCGGATGGAGAGCTCGGCCGACCAGGCGCCGACCGGCGGCGCTGCCGCCAGCTTCGGGGCGGTCCTGCTGCAGATCGTAGCGCTCGACGCAGTGTTCTCGCTCGATAGCGTGATCACGGCGGTGGGGATGGTGGACCAGCTTTGGATCATGTCGGTCGCGGTGATCGCGTCCGCCCTGGTCATGCTGGTGGCCAGCGGCCCGCTGTCGCGCTTCGTGCAGCGGCACCCCACCGTCAAGATGCTGGCCCTCAGCTTCTTGCTGATGATCGCGCTCGTGCTGCTGGCCGACGGCTTCGGCGTGCATATCGCGAAGGGCTACGTTTACGCCGCGATGGGGTTCTCCGTGCTGGTCGAGACCCTGAACCTCATCGCGGCTCGGCCCCGGGCCAAACCTCGTTCCGGCTAGTCCCGCGCCCGCGGATGGGTGCGATGCCAGATGGCCCGCAGCCCGGCTGGATCGACGCTGGTGTAGCGCTGCGTGGTCGATAGGCTGGCGTGCCCGAGCAGCTCCTGGATCGAGCGCAGGTCGGCGCCGCCGGCCAGCAGATGCGTCGCAAAACTGTGGCGCAGCGCGTGCGGCGTGGCGTGTGCCGGAAGATCAGCCATGGGCCGGAACGCCTCCATGGTGCGCCGGGCGACCCGCGCATCGAGCCGCCCGCCCTTGACGCCCAGGAACAACGGCGAACCCGGCTGGCGCTCCGGATGCAGCCGCAGCCAGGCGGCCAAAGCCTGCCGTACCGCAGGCAGCAACGGCACCAGACGTTGCTTGCCGCCCTTGCCATGCACCAAGAGCGTATCTGCGCCGGTCGGCACGCTGCCGACATTGAGCGACAGCGCCTCGTTGATCCGCAGCCCGGCGCCATAAAGCAGGGTGAACAGCGCCGTGTCGCGGGCCTGGACCGCGGCGCTGTCCGTAGTCTCGCCAATATCGTTCGCCACCGCCAGTGCCTGCGCGGCGGTCAGCGCGCGCGGGATCGGGGAGTTGGCGCGGGGCGTATGGAGCAGGCCCGGCGCCGGGTTGGTGACGCCGCGATGCCGGGCCAAGAAGCGGAACAGGCTGCGGACCGCGGAGAGATGGCGCGCCCGCGTCGCGTTCACCGTTCCCAGCCCGGCCTCGTGCGCCAGCCAGGCCCGCAGGTCTGCCAGGGTCAGTGCGCCAAGGTCGGCAAGGCAGGGCTCCTTGCCGAGATGGTCCGTCAGGAAACCGAGAAAGCCGTTGAGGTCCCGGCCATAGGCCGCGACGGTGTGCGGCGAGGCCTGCCGTGACCGCGTCAGCCATTCGAGGAATGCTGCATTGGCGTCGGAGGCCCGCTCGGACACCGTCATCCGCGCGCCAGCGCCACCGCGATCGCCTGGCCGAGGAACGCCAGCACCGGCGTCGCAGCGCCTGCCAACGCCCGCCCGTCCCGGCAAGCGAGCGCCAGCAGGGCAGGGGCATCCGGCAACGGCACCCGCACCAGCGCCTCGCGCCCGGCCAGGGCGGCAGCCTCGCCGTGCAGCAGCGGCGTGCGAACGGCGTCCCGCACCACGGCACGGCGGCGGCCGAGCGTCGCGGCCACCGTGCCGGGCGGCACTCCGGTCGCACCCGGAATAACGGCGGGTCCGCCGTGCTGGCCCATCTCGGCGCACAGGCGCACGCCGTCCAGCCGCAGCAGGCCCGGCAGGTCATGCTGCAGGCACCAAGCCAGATCCCGCGTGCCCATCACTGCGAGCACGGCATCCTGCACCCGCTCGGCAAAGCCCTCCGCGGCGCGGCGATCGACCGTCGCATGCGCCAGCGCCGCCGCCGCAGCCCGGGCGCGGTCCAGCATGGCCGCCATATGGTCGGCCATCCGGTCGCCATGCACGCGGGCCGGCGGATCCAGCACGGCATACAGCTCGGGGTTCGCCGCCAGCCAACCCGGGTTCGCCCGCAGGAATGCCGCTACGGTCCCAGTGTCTGGCTCGTTGCTCTTTGCCGGCGCAGGTTGCATTCCGGTGTGCGATGCCTCATCTCGCAAAGTGTTCACTCTCCGTTCATCAGCCGGCCGGAACCGACTACCATCGCGAAATTTGGGCACATGCGGGCAAGCCGGCACACGATCGAGCATAGCGGCCTCGTTCTAGACCAACCAATGTTACTTCCTGCCGCGCCGGTCAGGAAGCGGGTTGCAGTGCTGCTTCCGCGCCCCTTCCAAGGCACGTTCGATTACGCGGTGCCCGAGGAACTCAATCCACAACCCGGCGACATCGTGCTGGTTCCACTCAACCGGCGGGAGGAGGTCGGCGTGGTGTGGGACGCGCCCGCTGGACCCTCGGTCGCGGATGCGAAGCTGAAACCGGTGACGGCGGTGCTGGATACCGCGCCGATCCCCGTGGCGTTGCGCCGCTTCATCGACTGGGTCGCCGGCTATACCCTCGCGACCCCCGGTGAGGTCCTGGCGATGGCGCTGCGGGTCAATGCGCTGCAGCCCGAGACGCCGGCCGCCGGCTGGCGCATCGCGGGCACGGCACCGGGCAAGCCGCTGACCGACGCGCGCGCCCGGGTGTCGGCACTGCTGGCCGATGGTGCGCCGCAGACGACCACGGCCATCGCGCGCGGCGCTAGCGTCAGCGCGGGCGTGGTGCGTGGCATGGCCCAGGCCGGCATGCTGATCCCCGTGGCGCTGCCCGCCCGCGCGCCGTTTGCAGCGCCCGACCTGGCGCATCCCGGCCCCATCCTGTCCGGCGCGCAGTCCGCCGCGAGCGAAACGTTGCGCGGCGCCGTTGCCAGCCGGCGCTTCAGTGTCACGTTGCTCGACGGCGTCACCGGGTCGGGCAAGACCGAGGTCTATCTGGAGGCTGTCGCCGAGTGCATGGCGCAGGATCGCCAGGCGCTGGTGCTGCTGCCGGAGATCGCGCTGTCCTCGCAATGGCTGGAGCGCTTCGAGGCTCGGTTTGGCGTGGCGCCGGCGGTATGGCACTCCGACCTCGCCTCCCGCACCCGGCGGATTACCTGGCGCGCGGTGGCGGACGGCGCAGCCCCGGTCGTCGTCGGCGCGCGGTCGGCGCTGTTCCTGCCGTTTCCCGACCTCGGGCTGGTGATCGTGGACGAAGAGCACGAGACCGCGTTCAAGCAGGAGGACGGCGTCGTCTATCATGCGCGCGACATGGCCGTGGTGCGCGCCCGCCTGGCCGAGGCGCCGGCGGTGCTGGTGTCGGCGACGCCCAGTCTGGAAACGCTGGCAAATGTCGAGGCCGGGCGCTACCGCCGCATGACGCTCGACACCAGGCACGGCGGTGCGACCTTGCCCACGGTGGCGGCCATCGACCTGCGCATCGCGCCGCCCGAGCGCGGCCGTTTCCTTTCGCCGCCCTTGGTCGCCGCGGTGCAGGAGACGCTGGCGCGCGGCGAGCAGGCGATGCTGTTCCTGAACCGCCGTGGCTATGCGCCGCTCACGCTGTGCCGGGCCTGCGGGCACCGCATGCAGTGCCCGAACTGCACGGCCTGGCTGGTCGAGCATCGGGCGCGCCGCGTGCTGACCTGCCATCATTGCGCGCATACCGAGCCGATCCCGGCGCTTTGCCCGCACTGCAGCGCCGAGAACAGCCTGGTGCCGATCGGCCCCGGGGTGGAGCGCATCACCGAGGAGGTCGCCGCCGTCTTTCCCGAAGCGCGCCGCCTGGTGATGGCAAGCGACACGTTGCCGGGTCCGCATGCCGCCGCCGAGGCCGCGCACGCGATCGAGCGGCGCGAGGTGGACCTGATCATCGGCACGCAGATCGTCGCCAAGGGCTGGCATTTTCCGCATCTGACCCTGGTGGGCGTGGTCGATGCCGACCTTGGCCTGGCCGGCGGCGACCTGCGCGCGGCGGAGCGGACCGTGCAGCTTTTGCACCAGGTCGCCGGGCGGGCGGGCCGGGCGGAGGCGCCGGGGACGGTGCTGCTGCAGACCTTCAGCCCCGACCATCCAGTGATGCAGGCGTTGATCGGCGGCAATCTGCAGGCGTTCATGGAGGCGGAGGCGGAGGGGCGCAAGCCGGGCCACTGGCCGCCCTACGGTCGCCTTGCCGCGCTGATCGTCAGCGCCGATACGGCCCAGGCAGCGGACGAGGTCGCGCGCGACCTGGGCCAGGCCGCGCCGCGCGCCGAGGGCGTGCTGGTGCTGGGGCCGGCGCCGGCGCCGCTCGCGATCCTGCGCGGCCGGCATCGCCGCCGCCTGCTGCTCAAGACCCGGCGAGACGTTGCCGTGCAACCGCTGCTGCGGGCCTGGCTTGACCAGGTGCGCGTGCCGGGATCGGCGCGGGTGGATGTGGACGTGGACCCGGTGTCGTTCCTTTAAGGGCCCGCGTCGTTCCTTTGAGGCGTCAAGCGCCGCCGTACCCTTGTTGCAGCAGGCGGGACCCCATGGTAGAGGCCGTGCGCCGGTGATTTTGGCCGGTTGCGTTATTGAAAGTGGGCGCGTGGCTTCTGGCTCGAACTCCTCCGGCGGCACCCTTGCCGGCCGTTACGCGGCGGCGCTGTATGCGCAGGCCGAAGACACCCGTGCGCTCGATGCGACCGTAGGCGAAATGGACGCGCTGGGTCGCCTGATCGATCAAAGCCCCGAGTTCCGCCGCCTGCTGGATAGCCCGTTGATCGACGTGACCCAGGCTCGCTCGGCGGCGACTGCGGTGCTGGTCGAGCAGGGCTTTAGCAAGCTGATCCAGGATTTCGTCGGCGTGGTGGCGAACAACCGCCGGCTGAATGCTCTCCGCGGCATCATTGCCGGCTTTGCCGCCCTGGTGGCCAGCAAGCGCGGCGTCGTGGTGGCGCAGGTCAAGAGCGCCCATCCGCTGACGGACGTACAGCGCGAGCAACTGCGCGCCCGCATGATCGAGGCCGGATACGGCACCGTGAATATTGAGGATAGCGTCGATCCCAGCTTGCTGGGGGGCCTGGTGGTCCGCATCGGCGCGCGTCTGTATGATACCAGTTTGAAATCCCGGCTGCAGAGACTGCAGTACGCCATGAAGGGTGCCGCCTAGATGGAAATCCGCCCCGCCGAAATTTCGGAGATCCTGAAGAAACAGATCGCCGCGTTCGATACCGAGCAGAACGTTGCCGAGACCGGGCAGGTGCTGTCCGTCGGCGACGGCATCGCTCGCGTATTCGGCCTGCAGAACGTGATGGCCGGTGAGCTCGTCGAGTTCCCGTCCGCCGGGATCAAGGGCATGGCGCTGAACCTTGAGACCGACAACGTCGGCATCGTGGTGTTCGGCGACGACACCCGCATCCGCGAGGGCGACACCGTGACCCGCACGCGGGACATCGTGGACGTGCCGGTGGGCCGCGGGCTGCTGGGCCGCGTGGTGGACGGGCTCGGCAACCCGATCGACGGTAAGGGGCCGCTAACCGACGTGACGCGCAGCCGGGTCGAGGTGAAGGCGCCCGGCATCATCCCGCGGCAGTCGGTGCACGAGCCGATGCAGACCGGGCTCAAGGCCATCGACGCATTGATCCCGGTTGGCCGTGGTCAGCGCGAGTTGGTGATCGGCGACCGGCAGACCGGCAAGACCGCCGTGATCATCGACACCATCCTGAACCAGAAGGGCGTCAACGCCGGCACGGAGGAGGGCGCCAAGCTCTATTGCATCTATGTTGCGATCGGGCAGAAGCGTTCGACCGTGGCGCAGTTGGTGCGTACGCTGGAGGAGAACGGCGCGATGGACTACTCCATCGTGGTCGCCGCCACCGCCAGCGACCCGGCGCCGATGCAGTTCCTGGCGCCCTACACCGGCTGCACCATGGGCGAATACTTCCGCGACAACGCGATGCACGCGATGATCTGCTACGATGATTTGTCTAAGCAAGCGGTTGCTTATCGGCAAATGTCGCTGCTGCTGCGCCGTCCGCCGGGCCGCGAGGCCTATCCGGGGGACGTGTTCTATCTGCACAGCCGCCTGCTGGAGCGTGCGGCGAAGATGTCGGCGGTGAACGGCGGCGGCAGCCTGACAGCGCTGCCGATCATCGAGACCCAGGCTGGCGACGTATCGGCCTACATCCCGACCAACGTGATCTCGATCACCGACGGCCAGATCTTCCTGGAGACCGAGTTGTTCTTCCGCGGCATTCGCCCGGCGGTGAACGTTGGCCTGTCGGTGTCGCGCGTAGGTTCCTCGGCGCAGATCAAGGCGATGAAGAAGGTCTCGGGCTCCATTAAGCTGGAGCTGGCGCAGTATCGCGAGATGGCGGCGTTCGCGCAGTTCGCCAGCGACCTCGACGCCTCCACGCAGAAGCTGCTGGCCCGCGGCGCCCGGCTGACCGAGCTGCTGAAGCAGCCGCAATACAGTCCGATGCCGATCGAGGAGCAGGTCATCAGCCTGTACTCCGGGACCAAGGGCTATCTGGACGGCATCCCCGTCGGCAAGGTCGGCGAGTTCGAACGCCGCATGATTTCCGAGTTGAAGGTGCGGGAGCCGAACGTGCTTGCCAGCATCCGGGACAGCCGCGAGATGAAGCCGGACGTGGAGAAGACCTTGGTGTCCTTCATGGACGGTTTCACCAAGACGTTTGCCTGATGGCCAGCCTCAAGGCGCTTCGGGCGCGCATCAACAGCGTCAAGTCCACCCGCAAGATCACCTCGGCCATGAAGATGGTTGCGGCGAGCAAGCTGAAGCGGGCGCAGACCCAGGCGGAGGCCGCCCGGCCATATGCTGAACGGATGCAGCGCATGCTGGCGGCCTTGGCGGTGAGTGCGGCCGGGTCGCCGAACGCGCCGCAGATGCTGATCGGCACCGGGCGGGACCAAGTGCAGTTGCTGATCGTGGTGACTGCGGACCGCGGCCTGGCGGGGGGCTTCAACACCAACGTGGGCCGGGCCGCCCGCACCGCCATCCAGCGGCTGGAGAGCGAGGGCAAGACCGTCCGCGTCATCACGGTAGGCCGCAAGGGCCGCGACTACCTGCGCCGCGAGTATGCGAGCCGGCTGATCGGCGAATACAGCTTTGCCGGCAAGAAGCGCGTCGAGTTCTCCGACGTGGACGAGGTTGCAGCGCGCATTGCGGCCATGCTGGCGGCAGGCGAGTTCGATGTTTGCACGATCATCTACAACCGGTTCGTGTCGGTGATCAGCCAGGTTCCGACGGAGGCAAGGCTTGTGCCCTTGCCACTGCCGGAGGTCGCGGCGGCCGACACGACGGGGCCGCAGGCTCAATACGAATTCGAGCCGGACGAGGAGGCGATCCTCGCCGCCTTGCTGCCGCGCAACATGGCCATCCAGCTTTTCCGCGCTCTGATCGAGAGCGCGGCCGGGGAGCAGGGCGCCCGCATGTCGGCCATGGACAACGCGACCCGCAATGCTGGCGACATGATCAACCGGCTGACGCTGAACTACAACCGCACGCGTCAGGCGAACATCACCAGGGAACTGATCGAGATCATCTCGGGCGCGGAAGCGCTCTAGGGGTCGGGAAGGGAATAGAATAATGGCGAAGAACAATGTCGGCCGCGTGACGCAGGTATTGGGTGCGGTCGTGGACGTGCAGTTCGAGGGCGAGCTGCCCTTTATCCAGAACGCGCTCAACGCCAAGAACGGCGACAACACGCTGGTGCTGGAAGTGGCGCTGGAACTTGGCGAGAAGACCGTCCGCTGCATCGCCATGGACAGCACCGATGGCATGGTTCGCGGCAGCGAGGTGATCGACACCGGCGCGCCGATCAGCGTTCCAGTCGGGCCCGAAACCCTGGGCCGCATCCTGAATGTCATCGGCGAGCCGATCGACGACCGGGGCCCGGTGAATGCCAAGATGCGCTACCCGATCCACCGCAGCGCGCCGTCCTTCGAGGACCAGGCGACTGGCTCCGAGATTCTCGTGACGGGAATCAAGGTCGTGGATCTGTTGGCACCCTACCTGAAGGGCGGCAAGATCGGCCTGTTTGGCGGGGCCGGCGTCGGCAAGACCGTGCTGATCCAGGAGTTGATCAACAATATTGCCAAGGCGCACGGCGGCGTGTCGGTGTTCGCTGGCGTGGGTGAGCGCACCCGCGAGGGCAACGACCTGTATCACGAGATGATCGACGCGGGCGTCATCAAGCTCGGCGAGAACACGACCGAGGGCAGCAAGGTGGCCCTGGTCTATGGCCAGATGAACGAGCCGCCGGGTGCCCGCGCGCGCGTGGCGCTTTCGGGCCTGTCACTTGCCGAGTACTTCCGCGACGAGGAGGGCCAGGACGTGCTGTTCTTCGTCGACAACATCTTCCGCTTCACCCAGGCCGGCGCGGAGGTATCGGCTTTGCTGGGCCGCATCCCCTCGGCGGTGGGCTACCAGCCGACGCTCGCCACCGACATGGGCGGTTTGCAGGAGCGGATCACCAGCACCAAAAAAGGCTCGATCACCTCGGTGCAGGCAATCTACGTGCCCGCGGACGACCTGACCGACCCGGCGCCGGCCACGAGCTTTGCCCACTTGGACGCGACGACGACGCTGAACCGCGCGATTTCCGAGAAGGGCATCTATCCGGCGGTCGATCCGCTCGACTCCACGTCGCGCAGCCTGGACCCGCGCATCGTCGGCCAGGAGCACTACGAGGTCGCCCGCGAGGTACAGCGCGTGCTGCAGACCTACAAGAGCCTGCAGGACATCATCGCCATTCTCGGCATGGACGAGCTGAGCGAGGACGACAAGCTGGTCGTCGCCCGCGCCCGCCGGATCGAGCGCTTCCTGTCGCAGCCATTCCACGTCGCAGAGGTGTTCACCGGCAGCCCCGGCATCTTCGTGCCGGTCGCTGACACCGTGCGCAGCTTCAAGGCGATCATCGATGGCGAGTACGACCACCTGCCCGAGGCTGCGTTCTACATGGTCGGCACGATCGAGGATGCCGTGAAGAAGGCCGAGGGCATGAAGGTCGCTGCCTGATGGCGACAACGCTGCTGGAGATCGTCAGCCCTGATCGGCTGCTGCTGTCGCAGCCGGTGGACATGGCGGTGATTCCGGCAGCCGAGGGTGAGATGGGCGTCCTGCCGGGACATGCGCCGATGATTGTGCTGCTGCAGGGCGGCACGATCACGTTGCATGAGGGCGGCCGGGCAACCAGCCGACTTTACGTCAGCGGCGGTTTCGCCGAAATCACCGCTGAGCGCTGCACCGTACTGGCCGATGAGGCGATCCCGGTGGCCGAGGTCTCCCGCAAGACCGCCGAAACTCGGTTGACCGAGGCTGATGCTGCCTATGCGGCGGCGGACAAAATGGACATCCCCGCGCTGGATGTGGCGATGCAGCGGCAACAATCCGCTCGTGCGATGGTGGCGGCAGCCGAGGCTGCCTGATTCCTGTAACCACCCTGCAACACTGTATCTGGCAGTGTGGCTCGGCTGGCAACCCAATGCCGGACTTGTTGTTGGGTTGATGTTGTGGCTGCCTATGGTGGCGGTTGAACTTCATAGAGACAGCTTTTCGGATGAAACACTGGCGGATTGAGGACGTCTCCTGGGACCGGTTCGACCCGGCCCAGGTGGACCCTGGCATCGTCCCGCTGGTGAAGGCCGCTGCAATGGTCGAGCGGAACGGCATGGACTATGCAATCTACCTTGGCCGAGTATTCCGGGATGATCCGGATTTCCGTGGTGCCACGGATAATTGGGCGGTCGAAGAGGTTCAGCATGGCGACGCATTGGGCAAATGGGCAATGCTGGCCGATCCTGGCTGGGATTTCGAAGCGGCGTTTGCCCGGTATCGGTCCGGCTACAAGTTGCCGCTCGATGCCGACGCCTCGGTTCGCGGCTCGCGTACTGGGGAACTGATTGCCCGCTGCATGGTGGAGACCGGCACGAGCAGCTACTACACAGCGCTGGCCGACGCAGCAGGCGAGCCTGTGTTGCAGCAGGTTTGCAAACTGATCGCTGCCGACGAATACCGGCATTTCAAGCTGTTCTATGACCACATGCGGCGCTACTTGGTCCGTGAGAAGCTCGGCGTGTTGACCCGCCTGCGCATTGCCGCCGGGCGGATTACCGAGAGCGAGGATGACGAGTTGGCCTACGCGTTCCATTGCGGGAACGAGCCGGAGAGCGTGGCCTACGCGCATGAGCGCTGCATTGCCGCCTATATGAGCCGGGCAATGGGGTTCTACCGCCTTCGCCATATCGAGCGCAGCATCGGGATGATCCTGAAATCCGTTGGCTTGCCACCGCGTGGAAAGCTGTCCGTGCTTGGCACCAAACTGGCCTGGACGCTGTTGCAGCGCCGGATGCGCAAGTTCTCCAGGGTCACTGCGCTGACTGCTTAAAGCGTGGCCAGCGAAGCCTTCGAGGTTGGCATGTCGCCTCCTGGTTGCTACACCGCCGCGGGATGCCGGGTTAGCTCAGATGGTAGAGCACCTGATTTGTAATCAGGGGGTCGCGGGTTCGATCCCTGCACCCGGCACCAGCCCGAAGCATCGCTCGCAGCATCAATGCCGCTGAGTGTCGAGACCTCCCCGGTTCGTGGCACGCAACACTGCTGCCAGCAGTCGAAGGGCTTCCGGGCCGCCCTGATCAGCCAGCGCTCCATCCTCCATTTCAGACGCAAGGCATTCGGCCTGTCCCGCGATCGTTGCGGCGGCACGCTGCAGCGCTTGCTCCGCCAAAGCGAGTTGCAGGTCGTCTGGCAGGCTGTTCCATTGGACCCGGCGATCCTATTTGGCGAATGCAGCCTATTCTCACCGGGCCGAGTTAAAATATTCCTTATAATTTCAAACGAGATGCAGAACAGCGGCTGGCAGCGGAGGAAAACGCACTGCAATCTCAGCCGGGCCATCCAACCAGATCGGCGGGCAGACGCTCCCCAGCATGATGACCTGTCCAGCGCGCAGGCCGCCAAACGCCGCGGCCTCGTCCGACGCTGCAAGCCAAGCCAGCGCGGTAATCGGATCTCCCAGAAGATCGGCGCCGGTGCCTGCGCCGCGCTCCTGTCCGTCCACCGTTACGCTGCCGGCCAGGGCGCGCAGATCAAGGTCGCGCCAACCTGGATAGGGCGCGCCCAGGACGGCATCGGCGTGGAACACCTGATCGGCGACCAGCGTGGGAGTGCCCAGGACATCAAGCGGGCCGTAGCGGTTCTCGACGATCTCGATTCCGGCCATCAACTCACCGACTGCCGCAGCAGCCTGGGCGTTGCTGCATCGGCCGGGCGGGAGATCATGCGCCAGCACCACCGCAAGCTCGCATTCGACGCCGGGATGCAGGAATGGAGCAAAGCTGAGCGTGCTGCCGCTGCCATGCAGCCCGGTCTCCGCGATAAAGCCCGCCAGTGGCCCGGGCAGGCCCAGGTAGTCCTGCATGCGCCGTGCGGTCGCGCCAACTTTGAAGCCGGCCGGAGATTGAACGCCGGACAGGCGTGCGACCGCGATCTGGGCCGCGATCCCCTCCGCCAAGTCGCGCGGTGCGACCTCGGGCGGCAGGACGTCCAGCACGCGCCGGGTCCGCCGGGCGGCCATCAGCGCCTGGGCGGCACGCTCCGCGTCGAACGGCGCGGCGGCGAGAGGGCCAGCCGGCATCAGGAAACCCGGGTCAGTTCATAAAGCGCTACGGTCGCGGCGGCCGACACGTTCAGGCTCTCCATCAAGCCCGGCATGGCGAGGCCCGCGATCTCGTCGCAGGTCTCCCGTGTCAGACGACGCAGGCCGGCACCCTCGGCGCCCAACACCAGTGCCACGCGCCGCTCCACCAGCGGGGCGCCGCGCAGGGATGCGCCGCCGCTGTCCAACCCAATGACCCACAGCCCGGCAGCCTTCAGCGCCGCCAGCGTTCGGGCCAGGTTCACGGCGCGCAGCAGCGGGATCTGCTCCAGGGCGCCCGAGGCGGCCTTCGCCAGCACGCCCGTCTCCTCCGGCGCATTGCGGTCCTGGGTGATGACACAGGCCGCGCCAAACGCCGCGGCGCTGCGCAGCACGGCGCCGATGTTGCGCGGATCGACCACCTGGTCCAGCACCAGGACGGGTCCCGGCCGCTCCAACACGGTCGAGAGTACCGGCGGCGCCAGCAGATCTGCCAACAGCCCGGCGCCCTGATGCACGGTGTCCCGGCCCAGCAAGTGGTCCAGCTTGGCGCGGTCCACACGCTCCGTCGCCAACGGCCAAGGTTTCGGCAGGCGGGCCAGCAGCGTGGCCTCTGCCTCCTCAGTCAGCAACAGGCGTTTCAGGCGGCGGGCCGGGTTGGCCAGCGCTGCCGCCACGGGGTGCAGCCCATGCAGCCACACGCTGCCCCTTGGAGCCGCTGGGCCGTGTGCGCCGCGAACGACCGGTGTCGCAATGGAGGGCCGGGCGGCGAGCGTCGTGGGCGCACGCAGGGTCCGGGTCCCAGTTTCCGCGGCTTGGGGCGGCGTTGGGTCTGAAGTGCGCGGCGGGCGGGGCTGACCCAGGCGCGGCGACTGCTGGGCCGCTGCGGCCCGTGCCTCGGGAGACGGCGCCCGGCTGGGACGTGGCCCCGACGAGCGGTCCGGTGCGGCCTGCCGTGCCGCGGAGGCTAGGCCGCGGGTCGCCTCACGCGAGGGGGCGCGCGAACCAACGCCGGTGTCGTTGTCCCTGGCATGCCCTGGACGTGCGAAACCACCGCCGGGACGCTTGGCGCCGGTAGATTTTGCTCCGGCAGGCCGGTCGGGATTTTTGCTGCGCATCGCAGTCCTATACAGGCGAGTGGCAATGAATGACAGCCAGTCTCCAAAATGCGGCAGAGCCGGCGCATCATTGTCAGAGCGCTTCATCGCGCCCGCGCCGGTTGACATCCATCCCCGTTCGGCGCTACCCCGCCCGTCCGGCGGCCTCGTCATGGCCCGGCGGAGGGGTGCCCGAGTGGCTAAAGGGGGCGGACTGTAAATCCGCTGCTGTAACGGCTACGTTGGTTCGAATCCAACCCCCTCCACCAATCGTATCATGGCCGGCGTCGGCGATTACAGCATTGACTCCAGGCCACGATCATTATTGCCTTTGGCCGCAGGCGTTCTGCACTCTGGCCAACCCATGCGGGTGATCCATCAACCTGATAGCTGGTTTCCGCGTGACATGAAGGATTGCATCTCCAGTATGGCGGCAAAGGTCCGGAACGTGCCGCGCAACGAGCTTGCCACCCGGCTGCGGCAACAGGAGATGGTTGCCGGCTTTGGCACGTTCGCATTGAAATCGGCCGGGCTGGCGGCAGTGCTGACCGAGGCGTGCCGTGTCGCGTCGGTCGGATTGCAGACCGAGTTCGCCAAAGTGCTGCAGTTCCAGCCTGCATCCGACGATCTATTGGTCGTCGCTGGGATTGGCTGGCGCACTGGGGTGGTAGGCTCCGCGACGCTCGGTGCCGGGTTGAGCAGTCCGGCCGGCTACGCGTTGCACACCGGGCAGCCGGTGCTGTCGAATAATCTTGGCGAAGAGGATCGTTTCCGCACACCAGAGTTGTTGCTGGAGCATGGAATTCACAGCGCTATCAATGTCGCGGTTGACGCCGTCGCCGCTCCGGTGCCGTTTGGCGTGCTGGAGGTGGACGGCACGGCTCGCGGTGAATTCGTCGCTGCCGACACGGCGTTCCTGCAATCCCTATCCAGCGTGCTCGCCGCCGCATTGGTCCGGCATGAGACGGAGCAGGCCAAGGATGCACTGCTGCGCGAGAAGGATTTGCTGATGCGAGAGGTGCATCACCGGGTGAAGAACAGCCTGCAGCTCGTTCGTTCCCTGTTGCAGTTGCAGGCGCGTTCCGCCAGCGACGAGACGCGGACGCAGCTCGAAGCAGCCGCCGGGCGGATTACGACGATCAGCGCGGTGCATCGGCATCTGTACGAAGGCGGATCGGTGACGGAGACCGACGCTGCGGCCTATTTGCGTGCGCTGATCGACGACATGCAGTCCGTCGTGACCGCTCCCGAAGATCGCCGAAAGATTGAGGTTCAGGCTGAGCCGCTAAGGCTGTCAGCCGATCAGACCACGCCGTTGGGTTTGATTACGTCTGAGTTGGTGTCGAATGCGCTGAAGCATGGCGCCGGCCGCGTGTTGGTCAGTCTTCGCAGTGTTGCCGACGGTCTGCAGGTCCGGGTTGAGGACGAAGGTCAAGGCTTTCCCTTAGACTTCGTGCCGCAGCTTTCAAAGAGCCTGAGCATGCGGCTGGTGACCGCCCTCGCCAAGGGTGATCCGGCGCGATCCGTGGTCATCGACCGCTCGGTTCCGCATGCCTGCGTCGTCGCCACGCTCAAGCTGTAGAGCTTAGGCAAGCTCCACGACGACGGGCACATGATCGGATGGTTGCGGCTGGCCACGCTCGGCGCGGTCGGGTGTCGCCGAAACCAGGCGCTCCGCCAGGTCGGGCGACAGGAGCGCATGGTCGATGCGCAGGCCATGGTCCCGTGGCCACGCGCCGGCCTGGTAGTCCCAAAACGTGTAGGCCGGCCCGGACGGCTGCAACGCACGGACCGCGTCGGTCAGGCCGAGCCACTGGAGGATGCGGAACCGGGCACGGGTCTCCGGCCGCACCAGCGCGTCGGACGCGGACAGCGTGCCCGGCGCATAATCCGCCTCGGTCGGACACACGTTGTAGTCGCCCGCAAGCAGCATCGCCTGGTCCGCGTCCAACAGGGTACGGGCACGATCGGCCAGCAATTCCATCCAGCGCAGCTTGTAATCGTAGCCAGCCTCGCCGCCTGAGTTGCCGTTGGGCAGATACAGATTGCCGACGTTGATCGGCCCGGCGGCATCCTGGATTTGCAGCTCGATATAGCGGGCTTGCACGTCGTCCTCCGGTAGCCCCGGGAGAAAGCGGTGCACCACTTCGACCGGAATGCGCGACAGGATCGCAACGCCGTTATACGATTTCTGGCCGACGACGTTGGCGGCGTAGCCTACGGCTTCAAACGCCGCGACCGGAAACTGGGCGGCCTCGCATTTCGTCTCCTGCAATAGGAGCAAGTCGGGCTGTACTCGGACCAGCCAGTCCGCCACCAACTGCTCGCGCATGCGGATGGAGTTGACGTTCCAGGTCGCGATCCGCACCGGCCCGTAACGCGTCTAGTGTTTGTAATCGATCAGATAATCAATCGATTGCGAAGCTGGTGCCGCAGCCGCAGCCGGATGTCGCATTCGGGTTGCGCACCGTGAAGTGGGCGCCCATGAGCTCATCGGTGTAGTCGAGCTGCGATCCGGTCAGCAGGTCCAGGCTTGCTGGGTCCACCAGCACGCGGGCGCCCTGGGCCTCCACCACCAAGTCATCCGGCTGGGCCGTCTCGTCCAGCTCGAACTTGTATTGGAAGCCGCTGCATCCGCCCGCCAGGACGGCTACGCGCAGCGCCGCCGGGCGGGTCTGGGCGGCAACGATCTCCGCCACACGCTCGGCAGCGCGGTCGGATACGGAGAAGCGGGCGATGTCGCTGATGCTGTTCATAAGGGAGACATAGCGCGTCCGGGCGTCACATTGAAGATGCCGGAGCATCAGTGTTAAGTCCGCAACCTCCTATAGTCAGGCCCATGCACCACGCTCCCTACGCCGTCCGGCCTGAGACATCCCGCGGCCGCCTGCACCCGGAGCCGGAAAGCCCCGGCCGCAGCCCGTATCAGCGGGACCGCGACCGAGTGATCCACAGCTCGGCATTCCGCAAGCTACAGTACAAAACCCAAGTTTTCGTTAACCACGAGGGCGATTATTTCCGCACCCGGCTGACCCACAGCCTCGAGGTCGCGCAGATCGCGCGCTCCATCGCACGGGAGCTGCGCCTGGATGAGGACCTGACGGAGGCGCTGGCGCTGGCGCACGACCTGGGCCATCCGCCGTTCGGGCATGCCGGGGAGGAAGGGCTGAACAACCGCATGAAGCCCTATGGCGGTTTCGACCACAACGCGCAGAGCCTGCGAATCGTGACGAAGCTGGAGGACCGCTACGCCGCGTTCGACGGCCTGAACCTGACGTGGGAGGCGCTGGAGGGCCTGGCCAAGCATAACGGCCCGCTGCGCCATCCGCCGCCCTACATCGCCGAGTATAATGCACGTCACCCGCTGGATCTGCACACCCAGGCCGGCGGCGAGGCGCAAGTGGCGGCGATGGCGGACGACGTTGCGTATCACAGCCACGATCTGGATGACGGGATGCGCGCCGGGCTGTTTGGCCCCGACGACATCGCGCATCTGCCCGTGGTAGGTGCGTCCCTGGCGCTCGCCCGCCGGTCCAGCCTCGATGTACCGCCCCAGCGGCTGCGGCACGAGACGATCCGCCGGGTGATCAACAGCTTTGTCACCGATCTCACGGAGGAGAGCCGGCGGCGCATTGCGGCGCTCGATCCCGCCGATGCCGATGGAATCCGTCGCGCGAAAAAGCCGGTGATCGCGTTCAGTCCGGCCATGGCGGAGGCGAACCACGCCGTTAAGGAGTTCCTATTCGCCCACATGTACCGTCACTGGAAGGTGAACCGCATGAGCAACAAGTCTCGTCGGGTGACCGAGGCGTTGTTCGAGCTGCTGCATGACGACGTCAGCATGCTGCCGGATGGCTGGCGTGCGCGTGCCGGGGAAAAGGATGGGCCGCGCGCGGCGTTGACCGTTGCGGACTACATTGCCGGCATGACCGACCGTTTCGCCTTGGACGAGCATCGCCGCCTGACCGACCCTTTCACCACCGGATAGCAGGACTTCTGAATTTGCCAGAAAACATCTTCGCCCGCGTGCGGTCCGCCGTGGTGGCTGCGCTGCGCCAGGTCGTGCCAAACCTGCCGGACGATGTCGCCGACCGGGTCGAGGTCAGCCCGGCACGCGAGGCGGCACACGGCGACATGGCGACCAACGCCGCGATGGTCAGCGCCAGGGCCGCCCGTCAGCCGCCGGCCCGCATCGCCCAGACGCTGGCCGCAGCGCTGGCGGACGGTGCCGACGTGCTGCGCGCCGAGCCTGCCGGACCCGGCTTCGTGAACCTGCATCTGCGGCCGGACAGCCTGCGGGCGACGCTGCCGGCCATCCTGCACGAGGGCGAGGCGTTCGGGGCGAGCGACGCTGGGCAGGGCAGGCAGGTGAACGTCGAGTATGTCTCGGCCAACCCGACAGGCCCTATGCACATCGGCCATTGCCGCGGCGCGGTGGTGGGCGATGCGCTGGCGAACCTGCTGGCGAAGGCCGGGTTTGCGGTGACCAAGGAATACTATGTCAACGACGCCGGAGCCCAGGTGGCGGCACTCGCCTGGGCGGCCTACTGGCGGTACCTGCAGGCGGTCGGCACGTCGCTCTCTGCGGACGACTTCGCCGCCATGGTGCCTGGCGGCCTGCAATACCGGGGCGACTACCTGGTTCCGGTCGGCGAGGCGTTGCGGGCTGAGCACGGCGACGCGCTGGCCGGCCCTGGCAGCGGCGTGGCCGACCCCGCCCTGTGGTTCGACAAGGTTCGCGGCTTCACCGTGGCGGCGATGATGGCGTCGATCCGGGCGGACCTGGCGCAGTTGGGCGTGCAGCCCGACGTGTTCACCTCCGAGCGGGCGCTGGTGGAAACCGGCGCGCCGGACCGGGTGATCGAGCAGTTGCGCACGCAGGGCCTGATCTACGAGGGCGTGCTGGAGCCGCCGAAGGGCAAGACGCCGGACGACTGGGAGCCGCGCGAGCAGACCTTGTTCCGCGCGACCCAGTTCGGCGACGACGTGGACCGGCCGCTGCGCAAGTCGGACGGATCGAACACCTATTTTGCCAACGACATCGCCTATCACGCCGACAAGATCGACCGCGGCGCCGAGCTGATGATCGACATTTGGGGCGCCGACCATGGCGGCTACGTCTCGCGGATGAAGGCCGCCGTGCAGGCGGTGGCTGGCAGCCGTCCGGCGCGGCTGGAGGTCGTGCTGTGCCAGATCGTGCGCGTGATGCGCGGCGGCGAGCCGGTGCGCATGTCGAAGCGCGCCGGCACCTACGTGACGCTCGCGGATCTGATCGACGAGGTTGGGCGGGACGCGGTGCGCTTCACCATGCTGACCCGGAAATCCGATGCGCAGATGGATTTCGACCTTGACGCCGTCGTGGCGCAGACGCGCGAAAACCCGGTGTTCTACGTGCAGTACGCCCACGCCCGCTGCCGGTCGGTGCTGCGGGCGGCGACCGAGTCGTATGGCGCCGCGGCCCTCGACCCGGCTGCGCTGGCCCTGGCGCCGCTGGGCAGCCTGCAGGACGAGGCGGAGTTGGCGCTGATCCGCCGGCTGGCGGCATGGCCCCGCACGGTAGAAAGCGCGGCTTTGGCACAGGAACCACACAGAATCGCGTTTTTTCTCTATGACTTGGCGGGTGACTTTCATATGCTGTGGAACCGCGGGCGGGATGACTCGACGTTGAGATTCCTGCAAGCGGGCCGGACGGCCGAAACGATGGCCCGGTTGGCTCTGGTGGCTGCGACGGCGACCGTGGTTCGCTCCGGCTTGGCGGTGCTTGGGGTGAGCCCAGTGGAGGAGATGCGCTGAACCGTGTCCAATGATCTGCATATACCCACCGCAATGCGCGGTTCGGTTCCGGTCCGCTCGTCCTATCGGGCGCGCCGTCCCGGCATGGATCGCGGCACCAAGTCCCTGCTGTTCGCGGCGACAGGACTGGGCGGCCTGTTGCTGGCGGGGGTAGCAAGCTGGGCGCTGGTCGGCGGCCAACCTGCGGTCGTCCCGGTGATCGAGGCCGACAGCCGGCCAATTCGGGTCAAGCCAGAGAACGCCGGAGGGCTGCAGGTCGTGGGCGCCGACGACCAGGTGATGGGCGGCCACGGCTCAACCACCCACAGCATGGCCCCAGCCGCCGAGGTGCCGGCCGCTCAGGCTTTGCGGGCGCAGATGCCGCCCCAGCCGGCGGCATCCCAGCCAGACCCTGCACAACCGGTCGCCAACCCGGCACCGCCTCTGGTGGCGCAACCGCCCCCAGTATCGCCTGCAGTACCGGCTCAAGCCGCTCGCCCGGCGCCAGCGTTGGCGACCGGCACGCTGGTGCAACTGGCTGCGGTTGATAGCGAGGAGGCAGCGCAGTCGGAGTGGCAACGACTTGCCAGGCGCATGCCGGACCTGCTCGGCGACCGCCGGCCGGTCGTTCAGCGGTCGGACCGCGATGGGCGGGCGGTTTGGCGCGTGCGCACTGGCGGCTTCACAGACCTTTCCGATGCAACAGCCTTCTGTGCCCGTGTGCGCGTGAAGGGCGGGGCCTGTTCCATCGCCAGCTTCTGACCGCGTCGGCACGAGGGCTGCGTGAAGGCGGCAATCGTCGGCCTCGCTGGACATACGCTGGATGCGGCGGAGGCCGCGCTGTTTCGTCGTTTTCAGCCCGCGGGAGCCATCCTGTTTGCCCGCAACGTGCGCGATCCCGGACAACTGGCTGCGCTGACGGCTGCGCTGCGCGACGTGTTGCCGGCGCATGCGGTGGTCGCCGTCGATCAGGAGGGCGGTCGCGTGGCCCGGCTCCGCCCGCCAAACTGGCGTGCCCACCCTTCAGCCGGACAGTTCGAAGCGGCATTCGAGCGGAACGCGGCGGCGGGTGAGCGCGCGACCTGGCTGAACGGGGCGCTGATCGGGCTGGAATGCGCCAGCGTCGGATTCGACGTCGTGTGCGCCCCGGTGCTCGACCTCCGGGTTCCAGGCGCGCATGACGTGGTGGGCGACCGGGCCTACTCGGCCGATCCGGCGGTTGTGGCCCGGCTCGGCCGCGCGATGGCGGATGGGCTGCTGGCGGCCGGGGTGCAGCCGGTGGCGAAGCACGCGCCGGGACACGGCCGCACCGCGGTTGACAGCCATCTCGACCTGCCGAAAGTGGACGCGGTCCAGGACCTCACGGACGATTTGCGGCCGTTCACGCTGTGTGCCGGGCTGCCATGGATGATGACCGCGCACATCCTATATGAGAGTCTCGATGCCGACTGGCCGGCCACGTTGTCCGCCATTGTGATCCGGCAGGCCATCCGGGGCCGGATCGGCTTCCAAGGAGTTCTTGTGTCCGACGACCTTGCCATGAACGCGCTGTCCGGCACTCCGGGTGGGCGCGCTGCCCGCGCTGTGGCTGCGGGATGCGATCTCGCGATGCATTGCAGCGGGGTCCTGTCGGATACTGCCGACGTGCTGGAGGCTTGCCCCGACATCGCAGATGCAACGCTGGCCCGGCTCGCAGTTGCGCGGGTCCTGGCAATGTCCAGCCGTCGGACGCTGGACGCTGCTGCCCTTGCGGCCGAACGGGACGGTCTGCTGTCCGGAGAGGCGATGGCATGACTGGCTTGCTGATCCAGATCGCGATTGCCGCCATCCCGGTCATTTTCGCAATCACCTTGCATGAGGCCGCGCACGGCTACGCCGCCCTGGCGTTGGGCGATGACACGGCGCGGAGCATGGGCCGGCTGTCGCTCAATCCGCTGCGCCACGTGGATCGTGTTGGCACCCTGCTGCTGCCCGGCGCGCTGATGCTCGGCCAGTTGCTCACGATCGGGCGGGTGGTGTTCCTGTTCGGCTGGGCAAAGCCGGTCCCGGTCTCTGCCTGGCGGTTCGCCGATCCACGCCGCGGCATGGCGCTGGTGGCGGCGGCCGGCCCGGCGATGAACTTCTTTCTCGCCTGGCTCGCAGCCCTGCTGCTGCACGGCTCTGCGCTGTTGCCGGACCCCGCGGGCGAGATCGTGGACACGATGCTGCAGACGTTCATCCTTGCCAACCTGGTGCTCGGCCTGTTCAACCTACTGCCGATCCCCCCACTGGACGGTGGCCGCATCATGGTCGGCGTATTGCCGCTTAGGCTGGCCGAGGCCTGGGCCCGTTTGGAGCGCGCGGGCATCGTGATCGTCCTGCTGCTCGTGTTCCTGCTGCCCCGGCTGCTGGCCGAGTTCGGCATCCGGTTCGACCCGGTCGGCAACGCATTGAACACTGGCCTGCCCTGGGCCTTCGGCCTCGTCTATCGCCTGGCCTTCCATGACGCTTGAGGCTTGGCCACGCGGTTCCCCATATCCCGGTCCCGTGCTACCAATGGGCCGAAGGGACGCAGCCTGACATGTTCGATCTAGCCTGGTCTGAAATTGCATTGATCGGTGTGGTCGCGCTTATCGCGATTGGGCCGAAAGATATGCCCGTCGCCATCAAGGCTGTTGCCGAGATGGTCAAGAAAGCCCGGCGCATGGCGTCCGAATTTCAGACCCATGTGGACGAGATGGTGCGCGAGGCGAACCTGCATGAGGTGCGCGACCATATCAACGATATCCGCAGCCTCGACATCAAGGGTAAGATCATGAGCGCCGTGGATGGCGACGGCTCGATCCGCCGCACCATGAGCGATCGCCCATTCAACGCTGCTCCGCCACCGGTCACTCCTGTCGCCAATGAGAGTCCAGCCGATACGATGACCGCGCTGCATGAACCGCATGCGATCGCCACGCCGGAAGCACCCGCTTTCATCCCACCGGGTGAGACTATTCCGGCCGACGGCGCTACGGTCGGCGCGTTGCCACCCATGAACCCGCCAACCTACATTGATCCCCGCGGCGCGCCGCCCGCATCGCTTGCCCAGCACGAGCCTGCGACCCACTCCACGCCGCACGCCTAAATCGCTGAACTCCAGGACAGCATCGTGGACTCGCAGGACGTGCCGACCGACGACCCGATAAATGACAAGCCGATGCCGTTGCTCGATCACCTGATC
>JAABUS010002694.1_pt1 | contig 32350 bp, 42 predicted proteins | sample 5560161 | NCBI WGS metagenome assembly JAABUS01 (sample SAMN10711885, study PRJNA513376) | rock metagenome | isolation source: Antarctica rocks | place: Antarctica: Victoria Land, Trio Nunatak nord | collected 2016-01-04 | reverse complement strand
GACGGAAGGGGGACCGCAGGTTGCGTAGCGGTCCCGCACGAAGTCGCGGACGAAGGCAAGATCAAGCGACCGCTCCAGGTGGCGGTAAAAGTGGCCGGCCGGGACGAGGTCATCGAGCGACAGATTGGCGAGCGCCAGGAAGAGGCGCTCCTTGGTCCCCATCATGGTGGCCCCCGTTCCGACTAGCGACGGAAGGTGGGCATCGTCCTGCTCCCAGCTCCGTTTTTCAACAGGCTGGGGCGTTATCGGAACCGGTTTCAAAATTGATTGCGTGCGGCGGAGGCGCTGGCGATCGGGCAGCAGCTGGCGCCTGCGCGCGGCACGATCCCGCTATCGGGAGGTGCCCACCTGTCACCGTGGCCGCGTTATCGCGGCCAGCCGCGTCCATCCCGAGCCGATACCGGCCAACGCCGTGGTCTGCAGGAAGGGGCTCGTGGTGTTCGTGTCAATCAAGGCGCAGCACGGTGAAGCTCTCGGCCAGCGCCAGGCCAACTGGCTCGCCGACCTGCGCCGCCCGTTGTCGCCATCCCTGCCGCAACGCGACCGGATCGGATGTCTGACTCTCGTGAGCGAGTCTCGCTGCGACTTTGCGCTCGAACCCGTCGGTGATATCGACGTAGGCGGTGGCGACCACACTGGCGAAGAGCCAGACCTCGCCGATAGCGTGGGGAGAGTGTCCCTCGCGTCGGTGCTCGGGAAACTGCAACGGGTCACGAGCCAAGGGGTAGACGGCATCCAAGGCACCGCGACCCACGATCCGGTGATCGCGGTGGCTGAGATACGGCGGGATGGGGTGCTCAGGGTCGTGGGTGAACAGCACCGCGGGTCGCCAGCGCCGAATCCAGGCGACGAGCGTGCCCCGCAGGGCGCGGGTATCCTCGACCTCACCATCCGGGTGACGCAGAAAGGCCACCTCGGTGATACCGAGAAGCCGGGCGGCCTCACGTGACTCCTGCTCGCGTTGGGCTGCGACGATAGCCGGGGTCGCGTCCGGATCGCTCGATGCTTTGCCGCCGGAGGTGACGAGCAGCAACCGGACCGTGGCGCCGGCGTCGATCGCCCGAGCAAGGGTGCCAGCGCACCAGCTCTCGATATCGTCGGGGTGGGCGGCGATAACCATGATCGATTTCGGCTCCGGTGGCGTGACGATGACGCCCTGCCCCGTCCCTTCGTGGTCCTGGGCTGGGACACCGTGTTGCGGCATAGAACGTGTGACCCTCCCCCGAGGAAGTTGTCTTGGGCCCACTTCTTATCTTACAATATGTTCAACTGCTCATACATTGAGGTCGGCTATCGGATGACCACTCAGCAAGCGCTGACCCCGATCAACCCTGACGCCCTGGCCGCCGCGCAGGCCACCGCACCTCCTGACGAGTTGCTGCGGCTCGTGGTGGAAACGTTTCAAGGACTCGCGGACCCGACCCGCGCGCGCATCCTCTACGCTCTCGTCCGGCGCCCCTTGTGCGTGCGGGACCTGGCGATCCTGGTGGGGCTCTCCGAGTCGGCGGTCTCCCACCAGCTGCGGGTCCTGCGAGACCGGCGTCTGGTCACGCCCCGGCGCGACGGCAACGTCATCTACTACGCGCTGGATGATCAGCACGTGGCCGGACTCTTCCGGGAGGCGGAGTACCACGCCGACCACGTGCGCCAAGGACTGCCCGACCACCCACACTCGTTGCCCTAGATGCCATCCAACCGAGGAGGGAATCCGACGCCGATGCCCCATGACCACGACGCTGACGACGCGCACCATCCCCACGACGCGCACGACCACGACCACGACCACCGCAGTGGTCCGCTCGGGTGGTTGCGGCACACCTTCGCCCACTCCCACGACGTCCACGAGAAGGTGGACGATGCGCTGGAGGGGAGCGAGCGCGGGATCTGGGCGCTGAAGATCTCCCTCGTCGGCCTCGGCCTCACCGCGCTGTTCCAGGTGGTCATCGTGGCGCTCTCCGGCTCGGTCGGGCTGCTCGCCGACACGATCCACAACTTTGGCGACGCGGCCACCTCGCTGCCCCTGTGGGTCGCCTTCGCCCTCGTGCGGCGGGGGCGGAGCCGGCGCTTCACCTACGGCTACGGCCGCGTGGAGGATCTGGCCGGGGTCCTCATCGTCCTGGTGATCTTCTTCTCGGCCTGCGTGGCCGGCTACGAGTCGATCCGGAAGCTGATCGCCCCGCAGCCGGTGACCCACCTCTGGTGGGTGGCGGCGGCGGCCATCGTCGGCTTCGTCGGTAACGAGGCGGTCGCGGTCCTGCGGATCCGGGTCGGGACCGCCATCGGCTCGGCCGCCCTCGTCGCCGACGGCCAGCACTCGCGGGTCGACGGCTTCACCTCGCTCGCCGTCCTCGTCGGGGCGATCGGCGTGGCGGCGGGGATCCCGATCCTCGACCCGTTGGTCGGCCTGGCGATCACGGTCGCCATCCTCTTCATCGTCCGTGACGCGGCGAAGGCGGTCTTCCTGCGGTTGCTGGACGGCATCGAACCGCAGATCCTCGCCCAGGTCGAGCACGCGCCGCTGCACGTTCCTGGGGTGCAGGAGGTCCACGAGGCGCGGGCGCGGTGGCTAGGCCATCGGGTCCACGCCGAGCTCCACGTCACCGTGGATCGGCGGCTCTCCGTCGCGGAGTCACACGCCATCGTCGAGCGGGTCCACCAAGCGCTTGCAGCACACGTCCCGGCCTTCGGCGGCGCTCAGATCCACGTGTGCCCCTGCTCCCATCCGTAGCGCCCCGAATCTGGTGGGTTGAAAAAAGCGGGCCGACAGCCCTTAAAGGGTCCGGTTCTCGCCTGCTTGCCCAGAATTGACCGAGATTCCCCGTGGGAATTGACCGTATCCCGGCGCTACAAGGTCTCGAAAGGGGCGATCGGCGAGTTATTCAACAGGCCGGGCCGGTATGGGACCCAGCACACATATCGTGACACTAATCGAAGGTCACGGGGAACCCGTGGGGACGGCGACGGCCGCCTGCCGCGGTGGTCGAATCAGGGCGAGGAACGCCTGCGCGGCGCGGGTGAGCATCCGGTCGCGCCGACGAATCAGCCAGAACGAGCATCGTCTGCTCGCTCGTCCTTGTCCGGCTCATGCGCGCGCCCAAACAGCGTCGCTTACGAGGGAAGGATGCTGCGGTTGCCTCCCTCAAGCATCCCCGCACGGCCTTCGTCGGTCTTGCGGTCGCCGCCAGGTCCTACACGATGTAAGATTAGCGCGACCAGGCCGCCTGAGCGGAGCACGCCCACACCGGCTGGTCGTTCGTGACCAAGGAGAGGAGGACCGTATGATCACCGTAACACGGACCAAGGCGGCCATTGGTGCCGTGCTGATCGGCGCGGCGCTACTCGTCCATCCGGGAGGCACTCTGCGTGCCCAGGCCACCACCCCGACCCCGGGGGGATCGTCCATGAGCGGCGGCATGAGCATGATGAGCGCGACGCCAATGATGGGGGACGGGCAGATGGCCACGGACATGGCACAAATGATGGCGCAGTGCACGAGCATGATGCAGATGATGAACTCGATGATGGGCATGATGGGCGGCAATGGCTCCGGCATGATGGGGGGGCAGGGCATGCCGGCGACCACCTCAACCCCCGGTCAGTAGCGTCGCGGTCATTGTCGGGAGGGACGGATGGGCGGCGCGAGCCGTTCGGGCAGTCGCGCCGCAGTGGTAGGACGTCGGAGGCGGACCGGGATGTGCTTCAACTGGAAGGTGATCGGCGGGCTAGTCGTGGTGGCCGGCGGCAACTTCCTGGTCGCTCCGAGCCTGTTTGTGAGCGCGCTGCCGCTGCTGCTGGTGGCGGCCTGTCCGCTGTCGATGGTGTTCATGGCCAAGGCGATGATGGGCGGCCGGGGCGCGGCGCCGCGCCCCGTGCAAGCCGCGCAACCCGCCGAGGCCCAACGGAGTCACGACGAACAGGTGGCTCGCCTCCGCGCGGAACTCCGGAGCGTCGGCGAGCAGCAGGCCACCCTCGCGCGGCAACTCGAGGAACTGCGGACGGCGGAGGCGACGCCCGTGCCGGACGCGGCGCCGCAGGCGGCTGAACCGGCGTCGCAGCGGGTCGCGCCTCACGCGTCGTGCACGACGCCAGTCATGGCCGCTCGGGAAGCGGCCAAATGACCGGAGCGGAACGATTCATGCCCGCGATGGAGCGCCACATGGAACGGTCGTAAGACCGTCCTGCCCCATCCCCGTTCAGCCCACCAACCCGGCAAGGTCGCTGGCCAAGGTCTGCGGGTCGAGATCGGAGTGCACCAGCACCCGCTCCCGGCCCTGAGGGTCGATGACGTAGACGGCATCGGTGTGCCCGAGCTCATAGGTGCCGGCTGCCGCCGGGCTCGCGGGAACCGCCATCCGTCCCGGGTAGATCCCGTAGGTGTGCCAGACGCTGGCTAACGTCGCGCCGTCGCCGCGCAACGCAAACCAGTGCGGATTGTCGTTGAGCCCGTGCTGCCTGGAGAAGTCCTGCAGCGCCGCCGTCGTATCCCGCGCCGGGTCGATGGTGACGGCGAGCAAGGCGACGTGCTCGCGCGCCGTCGGCGGGAGCAGCTCGTCGACCGTGCGCAGCTTCTTGGCCGTCGCCGGGCAGACGTCCGGGCAGTGCGTGTAGATGAAGGTCAGCACCACGGCCTGACCGCGAAACTGGCTGAGCCGCACCGTCTGGCCCCGCTGGTCGGTCAGCGTGAAATCGGGCGCGGGCTGCTTGCCCAGGTCGGCCCCGGTCAGTGTCGGCCCGCCCCCGCAGGCGGTCAGGATCGCCAGGAGGATGCCCGCCGCCGCGAGGCAAGGGCCGAGCCGGCTCGTCGCGCGGAACGCCGCCACTGCTCCCCTCCCGCCCCCGTCCGGCGCGCTACGGATGGCTCGGTGACCCGTTTCGCGGCGCCCGGACGGAGGCCCCCCGCCCGGCGCCGCACAGCCCCTGACGGACGCCGACCAGGATCGCAACCAGGATCGCAACGAGCGCCACCTCCGCCAGCGCTGAGGCGACGTCGATCCGCCCGACCGCCTCGACCTCGCCGGCGTGCGGGCCGAAGAGGGGGATGCCGACCGTCCGCGTCCACGCCCACAGCGCGACGACCGCCAGGTTGCCGGCGATGCCAAGCTCGAGGAGCCAAGGCTGCGGCCACCGCGGCAGGGCGCAGGCGTAGAGCGCCTGGGCGACGGCGACGACGAGGAAGAACGCCCCGTAGCCCCACCACTCTGCGAAGTGCTCGGGCATGACCCAGAAATGGAACAGGGCGGCGACCAACGAGAGCGCGGCCGCGGCGTAGAGCATGGTGGTGCCGGTCTTCCGTTCCATGCTGACCTCCTCACGAAATCCTTCCACGTTTGGTTGCTGTTCCTATTACGCGGCGCACCGGTTTCCAGATGGGGGAGCGACGGGGTCACGTCTACCCGGACGGTGCCGGCGTGCCCGGCCCGAGCAGCCGGAGGATCTCGAGCACCTGGTCGGCGTCCTCGCCGAAGCGGAGGTCGACCCGCTGGACCCGGATCGTCCCGGCGGCATCGACCACGACGAAGCCCATCTGGGCGACGCCGCTCATCCCGCCCATCGGCTGGTCGGGCTTGGGCAGCATGTCGTACTGGCGGGCGACCGCGAGGTCGCGGTCGAGCAGCACCGGCACGCCGATCCCGGTGGTCTGCTTCAGCTGGCGTGACTGCTCGGGCGCGTCGCTGTTGAGGACGTAGACGTCCGCCTGCGCCCGCAGCGCATCGGTTGCCTTCTGCAGCTCTCCGAGCTGCTCCACGCAGAGCTGTCAGGTGATGCCCATGTGGAAGACGAGCACCAGGGGGCGGCCCCGGCCCGGGGTGATCGCGTAGCGCGTGCCCTCGGAGTCGGGGAGGGTGAACGCCGGCGCGGCCGTCCCCAGGAGCGTCCCCACGTCCTGCGCTTGGCTGGCCCCGCCGCGCGGTCCGGGAAACTCGCCGGGCGCCACCACGAGCGGCGCGGCCGCGTGGCGGCGATAGCCGATCCACGCGATCGCCGCCACGATCAGGACGAGCGCCGCCACGCTCGCTGACCGGACCAGCTGTGATCGGTGCCGCTGTGCGGTGGCCCGTGCCGACCGCTGCTGCCGTCGCGTGTTCATGGCGTGGCCTCCGGGCTCATCCTGGTCTGCTTCCGGTTCTGCGCTTCTTGGTAGCGCCGGTGCTCCGGCGACCAGAGGCTCTTGAAATAGGTGATCACCGCGGCAATGTCCGCATCGCTGAGTCGATCCTTGAAGGGCGGCATCGTCAGCTCCGACGTCTTGTTGAAGACGTCGCGCATTCCGGTACGGATGATGCCGGTCAACTCGGCATCGCCATGCCGCCAGGTGTGGCCGCTGTCGTCGTGCGGCGGCGGCGGCAGATCGCCGCGCGCATCGGGCCGCTGCCAGTTCGCCGCGCCCTGTGCGTTGGCGCCGTGACACGCGGCGCAGTTTTGGAGGTAGACCTCCCGCCCCCGCGTGACGAGCGCGGCATCAAGCGCCGGGAGCGACGGCCCGTTCGCCGTCGGCGAGCGCAATCCTTGGCTGCCGGTCCCGCAGCTGACGACGCCGACCACCACGACGAGGATCCCGACCAGGGACAGGACGCGCCATCGGCTAGGCACCAGGCGTGACATTGCCGACCAGCGGCGGGAGCGCGTGCCATTGCTCCCCGCCATCGTCGCTGCGGAAGAGGGCACCGGCCGTTGTCGCGGCATAGAGCCGCTGCGGCTGCCGTGGATCAAGGGCAAGGGCACTCAGCCCAGCCCCCGAAAGCCCCTGACTCGCCGGCTTCCAGGTTTGCCCGGCGTCGTCGGATCGGTAGAGCGTGGCCGTGTCGGCCGCGTAGACGCGCTTCGGCCGCATCGGATCGATCAGGACGAGCGACGCCCCAACAGTGGCGGGCAAACTGCCCACCTGGCGCCAGCCTCAGAAGCAGTCCATGCTGAGGTACGGTCCGTCCGGCGTCGCGGCATACAGCCAGCCGGTGTTCATGCTTCCCGCTAAGGTCGAGTGGGCGAGCGCGACGACGGCACCGGGTGGCCCTTGGTCCATCAATTCCCAGGCGCCGCCGCCATCTTCCGTGCGGAAGATGCCCTGTCTGGCAATCCAGGCATAGACGGTGTCGGGCCGGAAGGAATGGACGGCGAACGTACCGACCGCCTGGCTCGGCAACCGGTCGCTGATTGAGCGCCAGGTCTGCCCGCGGTCGTCGGAGCGCACGATGCCGACGTCGGGGCCGGCCGCATACAGACTCGACGGTGCTTTGACGGTGGTCGCCACCTGGCGGAGCGTGTCGGGATGGAGGGCATCGGGGAGGGACAGCGCCGTCCAACTCCGACCTTGGTCGGCGCTGCGGAAGAGCCCACCGCCGGCGCGGAGGAGGCTGCCGTCGGCGGGATCGACGGCGAGACCGGAGACGATCGGGGGCAAGGCGGTCGACGCCGCGGTGAGGTCCCCGGAGCCCCCCGCGGACCAGGTGCCAACCAGGAGCAGGGCCAGCACGAGCGCCGGCCGCACAAGGCGACGGGTGCGCTGTGGCCCGACGCCATCCTGCTTGGTCGGAACGATCAGTCGGCGGAGCACGCGATCCCTCCTGGCGTCGTCGCGGCAGCCAATGATCACGGCATGCCTGCCCGTGGCCATGGCGCTTCGTGCTTACGTCCTGTAAGATACACGATATCGGAACGCGGGGCGTCTGACAAACCCTGGTCGGCGCCCGAGGAGCAGGCACGACGATGGACATCCATCGCTTCAACCTCGACGGGACGGGGCTGACGCGGGTTCTGGGCGAGCTGGAAGCGCGCATCATGGAGGCGGTTTGGCGCCTTGGGGCACCGACCGGCAAGGAGATCTGCGACAGCCTCGGCTCCGGCGTGCATTACAAGACGGTGCTGACGGTCGCCAACCGCTTAGTCGGGAAAGGGCTCTTGCTTCGCGAGCCGACCGGTGATCGCGCCTTTCGCTATCGCGCGGCGGAGAGTCGCGACGCCTTCCTCGACCGCGTCTCCGGCAGCGTGGTGAGCGAGCTGGTGGCGGACTTCGGCAAGCCCGCCCTCGCCCGCCTCGTCCAGGCGGCGGCCGCGGTCGATTCGACGTACCTCGACGAGCTGGAGCGGCTTGTGCGCGAACGGAAGGAGACGCCGTGATGGCGGCGCTTCGTCCGCGGATTGCCGCGATGCGACGGTGCTCCTCGGCTCCAGTCCTCGCACTCGCCGGCCTGGTTGCCTTGCTGGCCGTGGCACCCGAACCGCTTATCCCCCTTGCCAGCGCCTATCGCGATCTCTGTGAGCGGTATCCGATCCTGGCTCGTCTCACCGGCCATCTTCCGCCGCTGCCACTCGCGCTCCTCTTCCTTCTGGCCGCGCTGGCGTTCCTGGGCGGCGCCCGCGTCGGCCTGGTCGGCCTCGCCGCCACGGTCCGCATCAACCGGCGGCTGCGGCGTCAGGCCACGACCCTCCCGCCGCGGCTCGCGACGATCGCCGATCGCCTCGGCCTGTCCACGCACGTGACCTACCTCGCGGACCCAGCGCTGCTGGCCTGCTGTTACGGCGTCCTCCGGCCGCGGGTGGCGGTGACGGCGGGGCTCCTGGCGGCGCTGGACGATGCGGAGTTGATCGCGGTGCTGGGCCATGAGCGCCACCATCTCCGACGGCGCGATCCGGTCCGCTATCTGCTGCTCGACATCGTGACCGCGACCGCGTTCATGCTGCCCCTTGCGGCCACCTTGCGGCAGCGGGCAGAGGCCACCATCGAGCTCGCCGCTGACCGCGCCGCCCTCGCCGTCGCGCCGCGGAGCGCGCTCGCGGGTGCCCTCCTCGCCGCCTTACGCGCGCCGCAGCCCCAGCTTCGGGGAGTGGCAGGCCTGAGCACGACTGAAGCGCGAATTGCCCACTTGGCGGGTCAGCCGCTGTTGCCGCCGATCTCCGGTTGGATGCTGGTGATGTCACTCGTACTCCCGCTCGTCACGGTCATGGCGACGATCCATCTCGCGGCTGCGGCGGACCTGATGCGGTTGGGCTGTCCGCTCTGTCCGGCCATGGGGTGAGGAGTCGCCGGTGTCGAACGCCTCCGTCGAGGGACCGGGTTCCGACGAGCAAACCCCGACCCACCGCCCGCCGCCCCCCTCCCGCCTGCGATTGCTCCTGATCGCCGGCGTCGTCGCGCTCGTCATCATGGGCGCGACCTGGTTCGTGGGCGGCCGCGAGGGCTTCACGCAGATCGGGCAAGGCGGGGTGAACCTCGGCTTGTTGCCCAAAGTCGGCGAGCCGGCCCCCGATGTCATTGTCGCGCTCACGGATGGCGAGCTCGTCCGCCTCTCCGACTTCCGTGGTCAGCCGGTCTGGCTCAACTTCTGGGGCTCCTGGTGCCCACCCTGTCGCGCCGAGATGCCCGACATGCAGGCGGCGTACACGGAGCTCCATCCCCAGGGGTTGGTCATGCTGGCCGTCTCGCTCTATGAGCCGATGCAAGCCGCGGCGGACTACGCGGCACTCAACCACGTGACCTACCTGATCGCCTCCGACCCGCGGGCGTTGGCGACGGGCAAGGCGTACCCGATCCAAAACTTCCCGACCCACATCCTGATCGACAAAGACGGCATCGTCCGCGACGTGGTCCTCGCCGAACTCGACAAGGACGAGTTTCTGGCGCACGCCCAGACGATCATGCCGCACACGTGAGTGACCGGGCATCGAGGGGGGATCTGAAATGAACGTGGGATTGCTGGCGGCCTTCGGCGCCGGCGTCCTGTCGATTTCGTCGCCCTGCGTCTTACCCCTCCTCCCGCTCTACCTCGCGCACCTGGCGGGAACGGGCGCGGCCGGTCAATGGCCCAGTCGCCGGATCGCCTTGCCCCACGCGCTAGCGTTCGTCGTTGGCTTCGGCCTCATCTTCGTGCTGCTCGGCGTGTCGCTTGGGGCGTTGGGCGGGTTCTTGCTGATCTACCGGCCGTGGCTCATCCGCGCGGGCGGCGTCTTCATGATCCTGATGGGCCTGCACCTCCTCGGCGTCCTCCGCCTGCCGTTTCTCGACCAAGCGCACCAGCCCGTGATGCCTGGGGTCGGCATGCATCCGGGTCGACTCTCGTCCTCGTTTCTGATCGGCGTCGGCTTCGCCTCGGGGTGGATGCCGTGTGTCGGACCCGTGCTGGGGGCGATCTTCACCCTCGCCGTGAGCGCGGCCGATCCCGTCCGCTCCGGCGCGCTCTTCGCCGCCTACGCCGCGGGCCTCGCCGTGCCGTTTCTCGCCACCGCGCTGGCGCTGAGCAGCGTCACTCGCCACCTCCGGTGGATGAGCGCCAGGGTCAACATTGGCAGCGGGGCCGTCTTGACGGCCGTCGGCGTGCTGATGATGCTTGGGCTCTACCAACAGCTGTTCGCCCGGATCGTCGGCTTGGCCCCCTGGCTGCCCTGGGAGCCGAGGTGGTAGCCAGGTACAGACCAGCCCTATGAATTGGACAGTATGGATGAAGCACGCTATCGTCGATCGCATCAGGAGAGCGACCGGCGACGCCGAAGGGCATTCCGTCCCAGGAGAGGAGGGTCGTCATGGCGGTCCAGCACGATCTCGACATCGATCACCTGCGTTCAGCCATCCAGGACGAATACGCCGAGGTCGCGGCGTCGCCCGACAAAGGGTTCCACTTCCACACGGGCCGCTTCCTCGCCGCGCGGCTCGGCTACCCAACGCAGCGCGTCGCGGCGCTCCCCGACGCCGTCGTGGAAAGCTTCGCCGGCGTCGGCAACCCCTTCGCCTGGGGCGAGCCGGCGCCGGGGGAGACTGTGCTCGATCTCGGATCCGGCGCGGGCTTCGACGCCCTGCAGGCGGCGGTGATGGTCGGCCCGACGGGGCAGGTGATCGGCGTGGACATGACGCCGGCGATGCTCGCCAAGGCGCAGGCCAATGCGAACCTGCTGGATCTCGCCAACGCCGAGTTCCGCCTCGGCTACCTCGAAGCGCTCCCGGTCGCGGACGCCAGCGTCGACGTGGTGCTCTCCAACGGGGTGCTCAATCTTTGCCCGGACAAGGCGGCAGCGCTGGCTGAAGTGTTCCGGGTGCTCAAACCCGGCGGACGCCTCCAGCTCTCCGATATCGTCGTGGCCAACCCGGTGCCGGAGGACGCGAAAACCGACATTGCCCTGTGGACCGGCTGAATTGCCGGTGCTCTCCTGGAAGGAGAGTTCCGCGCCTTGATTGCGGCCGCCGGCTTTGCGTCGGTCGTGTTCTCCACCCATCGCTACGACACCTTCTCGGACGCGCCGTCTGCCTCCAGTGCCGCCGCATTCGGCACCCAGGGCGTGGATATCCGGGCGGTCAAGCCCCAGGAAGCGGTGTTGCGGTGAGGGGCAGAGCCATGTCGCGTTCACATTCAGTGGCGGAGTTGACATCTGCCGAGTTGCGCCAAGCGGTGGCCAACCGCTACGGGCAAGTTGCCGCCCGCCCAACGGACGGCTTTAACTTCCCGGTGGGCCGCGCCTTTGCCGAAGCCGTCGGCTACCCGCCGGCGACCCTCGACGCCGTGCCAGCCGCTGCCAGCGCGTCGTTCGCCGGGGTGACGTATCTGCCCGCATGGAGCAACGTGCGTCCCGGGGAGCGCGTGGTCGATCTCGGCTGTGGGGCCGGCCTCGATACGCTGATCGCGGCCCAGGCGGTTGGGGCGGACGGCCACGTGGACGCCATCGACGTCAGCGCGGAGATGGTGGCCCTGGCGCGCGCGAACGTGGGGACCGCGGGCCAGACCAACGTCGCGGTGCACCGCGCGGCGGTTGTAGCGTTACCCTTGCCCGATGGCTTCGTCGACGTCGTGGTCGCCAACGGCGTCTTCAACCTGGAGCCGGTGAAGGAGCAGGCCGTCGCCGAGGTCGCTCGGGTGCTGAAGCCGGGCGGACGTCTGGTCGGGGCGGAGATCGTCCTCACCGAAGCCGTGCCGCACGCCGAACGGGGCACGCTGGACGACTGGTTTCGCTGAATCGGGGGCGCGCTGCCGGAGGCAGCGTTCCGCACCCTGCTGGAAGCCGCCGGCTTCGCGGTCACCGTCTTGGCGCGTGGCCGGAACGCCCGCACCGGGCATGCCGCCACGACCGTGCTAACGTTTCAGGCCGTCACGTCCCCCGCACGATGAACGACGCACCGAGACAGAGTTCCTCCCCGTACCCCAGCGCGCCCATGCCCGCCCTCGTCGACCCCAACCTCCTCGGGCGTGGCATGGCCGTGATCCGGATCTTTTTCGGCCTGATCATCTTCGCCAACGGCCTGGCCAAAGTGGACGAGCGATTCGTCCAGCTCGACCTCGGTCCCTACCATGCCACCCTGATCGATCGGAACGAAGCGCGCGGCATCCTCAACTTCGAGACCAACCAGCGGCAAATCGCCAAGAACGCGCCGAAGGGCACGCAGGTGCCAGGTCTGAAGGCTCTCGTCAACGACGTCGTCTTGGCGCATTGGGACCTCTTCCAATGGGTGACGGCCGGGATCGAACTTGGCGCGGGAGCACTGCTGATCCTGGGCTTGGCCAGTCGCGGCGCGGCGCTGGTCGATCTGGGGCAGCAGCTCTTCCTGGCGCTGGTCTACCTTTCCAGTAATCGCTGGCTCTTCGAGCAGCCGCACGAGTACGTGCCATTGCTCGTGCTGGCGCTGGTCCCGGCCGGTCGGGTCTGGGGGCTAGATGGGTGGATCGTCCGGCACCGTCCTCGGTGGCGGTGGCCCGTCTAACGAGGGGGTGGTCTCGCTGCGGCGACGGTCAAGCAGTCGGGGAGGCGGCGGGACTGGCGAGGGGAGCACCACCCGGCGCGGCGATCGCCCCGATCTGGATCAGCACCTGCAGCAGGTTCTCGACGTGCCAGCCCGCGGCGATCGTGCCGTCCCGGATCTGCCACATTTCGATCCCCTCGATCTGGACCGGCCTCCGTGTGGCGGGGATGCCAAAGAACGCGCCGACGTGCGTTCCGTCGAGGTGAATCCGGTCGGTGACCCAGACGCCCTCCGAGACGAGCTCGTCGATCACGACCTCCCCAGCGAAGGCCGCTTTGAAGGCCATCAGTTGCTGCGTGATGCCCGCCAAGCCCGGCACTTGACCAGGCGTCGCGTCGTGGTCGACGACATCGGCCGCGAACACCGCATCGAGGGCGGTCCAGTCAGCGGCGTTATAGGCGGCGTACATCCGGCGCACGAGCTCCTCGTTGCTTTCGGAAGTCTCGTCCCGGGCGAGCGACGGGTGGCGGCGGACGGCGAGCGCCGCGCCGAGACTGCCGGCGCCGAGGCGAACCAGCGCGCGGCGGCGCGAGAGGGAGACACACGGGGCGACGGAAAGCGGAGAACGTGGGCTGCTCATCGGGGCTCCTGTTCCGACGCGGACACGACCGAACCACCTTGGTCCGGCACACGCCGAATGCGCGGGGCGAGTGTATCCGGCCGTGCTAGGGACGGTCGTGCGTGCCCATGCCGCATCCCTCGCGGCTGGGTCGACCCTGCTCGGACGGTCGATTGTCGCACGCGTCGTGTCCGGTGGGTGGTTGCCGGTACGGGGCCAGCCTGTTGAAAAAGCGGGCCGACAGCTAACAAAGGGTCCGGTTCTCGACGTATCAGCGCACTCAGAGCCAGTCCATCCGGCGGAACGTCAGGAGGAAGCCCCCGCCCACCGCGGCCATCAGCCCCAACGCCCAGGCATACCCGAGCCGCCAGTTCAACTCGGGCAGGTGGACGAAGTTCATGCCGTACACGCCGGCAATGAGCGTCATGCTCGTCAGGATGATCGCGGAGGCGGTCAGGGTCTTGACGGTCTGGTCGAGGCGGTTGGCTGCCACGGCGAGGAACGCGTTGAGGCAGCCGGAGAGCAGGTCCCGGTACGTGTCGATCGTGTCGGTCACGCGCAGGATGTGGTCGGAGACGTCTTCGAAGGAGTCGACCGTCTCGGCGCCGAAGAGCGGCGATTCGGGGCGGACGAAGACGTTCATGACGTCGCGCTCGGGTGCCACCACGTGTCGGACCGCCAGCAAGTCCTTCTTGAGAACGAAGATCTCCTCCTGGGCCCCACGGTCGACGTGGGCGAAGATCTTGCCCTCCAGGCCGTCAACCCGCTCCGAGATTGCGTCGACAACGGGGAAGTAGCCGTCGACGATCGCGTCGAGGAGGGAGGCGACGAGTAGCCCAACGCCTCGATCCCTGCGCTGCGCCGCGTGCTCACGCCAGCGCTGCGCCGTTTCCGCGATCGCGGGGAGGGGACCGGCGTGCACCGTCACCAGATAGTTCTTGCCGGCGAAGAGGGCGAGTTCCCGTGCCTGAGGCCTCCCGTCTCCCAGCTCCAACGCGAAAAAGACGATGAAGAGGAAGCCGTCGTAGACGTCGACCTTGGGGCGTTGGTGGCGCTGGGTCGCGTCCTCCATTGCCAGCGGATGGAACCCGAACTCCTCGCCGATCAGGCGCACCTCATCCTCGGTGGGGTCGACGATATCGACCCACAGCACAGCCCCCTTGTCGTCGAGGACGTCGCTGATCCGGTCCAGGGAGAGGCCGGTCTGGAACCCTGTGCCGTCGGGGTGAACCTGCACGGTGATCATCGCATCGCCCTGCCGACCGTCCCGGCCAGTGCCGCACCGAGCGATGGCGGCTCGCACCAGTGTACTTGCGCGGTTCGGAACGGCCGGTCATTCACCTAGTGGAAGCCGTTGACCAGGGAGAGGCCTGCAAGGAACGAAGCTGGGGGTGCCCGGTCGCGCCGCCCTTAGGCGGCCATCCCGAGCAAAAGGAAGAGGAGGAACCCGACAAAGAACGTGGCCGTCAAGACCGGCGTCTCGGGTTCCTCGTGCGCCTCGACGAGCAACTCCTCGGTGACGAGGAACAACAGCGCGGCCGACCCGAAGGCGAGCATGATCGCCAGCGGGTGACCCGTGAGGTTCCGCAGCACGCTCGCGCCCGCCGCGGCGACCCCCAGGAAGAGCAGCGCCAATCCTCCGGTCGTCGCGATCGTGCGGCGGCGGCTTGTGCCCGCTCTCCCGAGTGCGGTCGCCGTGGCCAGGCCGAGCGACAGGAGCTCGATCGTCAGGGCGAGGGCCAGGAGTTTGCCCGCCTTGGCCCCCGCGGCGAAGGCAATCCCGAGCAGCAGGCCGTCGACGGCGAGGTCCACGGCGACGCCGACGAGCAGGCCGGTCGGCCGGGTTCCGGTCTCGCCCGTTGCCGCCGCTTCGGTCAGCCCTCGGACGGTCAGCAGGGTGCCGATCCCCAGGGCGAACCCAAGCGCGACGTCCGGCATCTCGTGCGTGCGCATCACCTCCGGCAGCAACTCGACGGCGACGACGGCGAACACCACGCCGGCGGCGACGTGCAGGATGGCGCTGCGGAGCCGCGCTCCCGGCGGGTGAAAGGCGGCGGCGATGCCCCCACCGACCATGGTCGCGACGGGCAGCAGGGACGCGAGCACGACCCAGAGGAGGGATATCCGCGTGGTGCTCAAGAGTCCGGTGAAGACCCGTAGGGGAAGAGGCATATTATACAAGCCTATTTATTGTATACAGCGCAAGAACGAATGGCAACACGTCAGGCTGACATCCGGACGTAAATATCTCCTGTCGGAGAAGGTGGCTTCAGAGCGAGCGATTCTCCTCGCCGCCACGAGGTCAATACTGGCTACATGGCGTGCCCCAGACGAGTTACGTCCGGATGTCAGGTCAGGACGGCGGACCGAGGGCGGTCAAGATATGGACCAGATCGTCCGGCCGCACGCGGAGGTCACCCGTGAACGGGTAATCCAGGGCGAGGATCACGAAGAGCGCCAGCGCGATGACGATGGTCAACGCGCTGGTCATCGCCACCTGCGCCCGCAGCCGCTCCACTCCGTACAAATAGGTATAGCCCACCACCACCAGGCCGCCGAGGAGCAGCACCAGCCAGATCAGCGGCGGCACCGCCGTCCGGCTGTCGATCGCCACCGCCTCCCGCTGCCCGCCGAGGGCATCGAGCTGCTGCAGTAGGTGATCGTAGACGACGGCCTGCCGGGGATCGGCGGGATCGACCGCCCGGATGCCCGCCGCCAGGTTCTCGAGCGCCGTATCCACGGTCGGACTCTGCTCGCCGTGGGCCAGGCGCGGCCACTCGTCGGTGATGACGGCCTGGGTGTAGCGCCGCTCGAGGTCGATCAGGCGCGCGGCCAGGGGATCGGGGAGGTGCCGCGCCTCCTGCTGCGGCGCCAACAAGATCTGCGCCTCCCGGGCGACATCCGTCTGGGCATCGCGAAACTCCTCCCAGACGATGACCAGGACGAAGGGCACCAACACGGCGTAGAGCACGCCCAGTACCGCATAGATGAAGCCGGCGACGTCGTTGTGGGCGGCGAGGATCGACACCGGCACCGCACGCCGGACGAGCAGCAACCCGGCGACGGCCAGGAGCACGGTCAGCGCAACCATCACCACGCCAAGCACGAGCGTGGGGACGGCGGAGAGGAGCGTCATCGCCACCGGAGCAGCCCGCCGATCCTGCTACAGCGCGGCGGCCGGGACGAGGGAACAGCCGTGGCACAGCTCGCCGTGCTCGACCTGCAGCGTGGCGTGCTCGATGCCGAACCGGTCGTGGAGCTCGCGACTGACCCGCTCCAGGAGCACGTCGTCGCCGCGAGCGTCCCCGGCCGCGACGAGGTGGGCGGTCAAGGCCGTCTCCGTGGTGCTCATCCCCCAGATGTGGAGGTCGTGGACCCCGACCACGCCCGGTAGGCCGGCAAGGTAGGCCCGGACGTCGCCCGCGTCGACCTCCTCCGGCACCGCGTCGAGGGCCAGGTTGACCGAGTCGCGCAGCAGTCCCCAGGTGCCGACCAGGATCACCGCGCCGATGCCGAGGCTGACGGCGGGATCGAGCCACTGCCAGCCGGTGGCGAGGATGGCGAGACCGGCGAGGACGACCCCGAGCGAGACCACCGCGTCGGCCGCCATGTGGAGGAAGGCGCCGCGGATGTTGAGGTCCCCCTTGCGGCCCTTCATGAAGAGGAGGGCCGTCGTCGCGTTGACGGCGATACCGACCACCGCGACGCCGATGACGGTCCTCCCGGCGACCGGTTCGGGGTGGTCCAGCCGGCGGATCGCCTCCCAAGCGATGGCGCCGATGGCGACGAGGAGGACGGTGGCGTTGACGGCGGCGGCCAGGATCGAGGAGCGCCGCAGCCCGTAGGTGCGGCGGGAGGTCGGGCGACGACGGGCGAGCACGGCCGCTCCCCAGGCGAGGAGCAGGCCGAGCACGTCGCTCAGGTTGTGGCCGGCATCGGCCACCAGGGCGAGGGAGTGGGCGAGGAAGCCAAAGATCGCCTCGACGGCGACGAATCCGAGGTTGAGCGCCACGCCGATGGCGAAGGCGCGGTCGTGATTCGCTGGAGCGTGATCGTGTCCGTGGGCCATACCCGCATCGTCCTCCCTACCTATCTGCCACGTTGTCGTCCCATCACCACTACGGCGTCGGTGTCCCGACGGCCCCGTAGCCGCCCGCGGCGAGCCCCTGGGTCACGAAGAGCCGAAGCCTGGTCGTATCTGTGCCGTCGGCCTGCAGCCAGGCGATGCCGGCGGTGTCGGCGGCCTGTGTCGACTGCAGCCCGAACACGAGCTGGTCGCCGCTGCGCACGCCGCCGACGTTGCCGCAGGTCAGCGGGATGTCGACCCCCATGTCGGTGTCCACGAGGTGGACGTCGATGGCGTAGGGCATGATGATGAGCTCATTGAGCGACACGGCGACGGTGGTGTTGAGCAGGACCGTCACGAACGCGTCGTTGGCTCCGAGCGACGCGTAGGGGCCGACCGGCGTGGCGGCCGTGGGATCAGGCAACGGGGTGACGTAGCCAAGCGTGCCCAGCTCCTCCCCCTGGTCCGTGAACGGGGCGCCGCACGCGCCATGATGGAGATAGGCCACGGGCCAGCCGTGGGCCGAGGCCGGCGTCACCGCGGCGACGGTCAGTCCAAGCGCCGCCGTGATGGCGACGAGGAGGACGAGAAGCGGTCGTTTCTGGCCGCTGTCGTGCGGCCCCTCCGGCTGCTGGCCATTCCTCTCGCACCCCACTTGACGCGCCGACCACCTCATGCCGCACCGTGCGAGAGGGTGTGCGGGGTGGATCCCCGATCCTGCCCACCGGTGACGAGACCCCGGTGGGCCACGTGGTCGAGGGCCTGACCGTAGAGGGCGGCGACGTGGGCGTCGTCGAGGGCGTAGTAGACGCGGCGACCGTCGCGGCGGTGGCGGACGAGCCCGAGCGAGCGCAGCAGGCGGAGGTGGTGGGACACGGCGGACTCGCTCTGCCCGACCGTCGCGGCGAGGTCGCAAACGCACAGCTCTTGGCCACCGAGGGCCGCGACGATGCGGAGCCGGGTCGGGTCGCCCAGGGCCGCGAAGAGGTCGGCGAGTCCGAGGAGGGTAGACCCCGCCGGGAGCGTCAAGCGCGCGGCGCGGACGGCGGCGACGTGGACGAGGTGGTCGTCGCAGACCGGATCACCGGTGGGGGCGAGCTGGTCTGCACGGCGCGGTCGGGCCATGGGGCGAGGTCTCCTCCGGACCGAGACGATGTCTCACACGTGAGTAACAACTCAACGCTAGGAGCCAGCATAGCACGCCCTCCCCGCGCAGCGTCTCGCGGGGAAGACCCTCACCACGCCGTTGGGTTTCGGATCGTTCTCGCCGCGGATGAAGGTCGCCCGGGTCCCGGACCGTCGCCGGAGCTCGACGGCCGGGGACATCGGGCGGCGGCCGCAGCACCGGCGAGCGACGACCCAACCGCGTGGGCCGACCAAGCACCACGGCGACGCCCGCTTAGGCGGGCGCCACCGCCAGGGCCATATCGTCGAGGACGTTCCAGTCCGTCATGAACGTTCCCCAGTCGTAGAATCCGTAGTCTCCCTTGGCCGGGTCGGAGACGTAGACCCCATTGGCGTCGTAGCCGTAGGCGACGACGACGTGGTAGCCAGGGGTGAGCTTGAAGGGGGTGCCGTCGTCGGCGTAGGCGTAGAAGCTCTGGTCACCCCAGAGCCCGAGCCAGACCACCACCGGCTTGCCCGCGTTCAGGTGGTCGGTCAGGACGCTGGCGTCGCCCTGGCCGTAGAGCACTTCGCCGGCGAAGCCGAAGTCGGCCAGCGGCCCAACCAGCGCTTCGGGGTAGACGCCGTAGTCGTCGGTGTTTCCCCACCAGCCGGTGATGTCGCCGCGGAAGCCCCAGTGCGGGTTGGCCGACCAGCCGACGAGGTCGTCGAACGCCCACTCCGAGACTGGGTTCCCCCAGGCCCCGGTGGCGATGGTGAGGGCCGCGTACTCGCAGCTGAGGTTCCGCTGCTGGACGTAGACCGGAACGTCGACGAAGCTCGCCCCGCCCGCCTCCTGGCCCAGCGCCGACCGACCGGACACCAGCCCCGCCACCAGCACCAACGCCACCGCGCCGATCAGTGAACCACGACCCCTCGAAGGCATCTCGCTCCCTCCTCGCCGGTTCCTTCGGGCGGGGCCACCCAGAGCGTACGTCCATCCCAGATCGGCGTCAATTCCCCGCAAAGAGGCGGGGGACTCACCCCCAGTTGCGGGGGGACATCATCGCCTCGCCGACACCCCGTTCGAGCTGGGGGTACCAGGCTTGAGTGCCGTCACGCACCGTTGCCGTCGACGTCGTCGAGCGCGTCGTGAAGTGACCGAGGATCTTGCGCACCGACGCCATTCTGCGCGCTCACATCAGGCGGATGATTGACGATTGCCACGTTGGCGAGGGCGAGGAGTTAGCCCAGTAGAAAGGGCTTGACAGCACGGGGATCGGGGATAGCCTAGGCGTGGGAGGAAGGACTCATGCGATTCGCCACCCTCATGACTCTGAGCTGCTGCCTCCTGTTGCCCAGCGCCGTTGGCCCCACGGTGGCCCGCGCCGGTCGTGGTTCCTTCGCGTCACCGGACCCTGCCGCGACGGGGCAACCCTACGCCGTTGCCGACCTCGGCACCCTCGGCGGTCCCGTGAGTCGTGCCAGCGCCATCAACAACGCCGGCCAGGTGGTCGGCTTTTCCCAGCTGGGCGGTCGAACCCCGGCCCCGAGTGTCCGGCCCGGCGCCTCCCAGCCGGTGCACGCGTTCCTCTGGCAACCGGGGACGATGACCGACTTGGGCACCTTGGGCGGGGCGAACAGCTTCGCCGTCGACCTCAACGACACCGGTCAGGTGGTTGGCGCGGCGGAGAATCCTGCTGGCGACCTGCACGCCGTGCGCTGGGATCATGGGGCGATCGCCGATCTCGGGACGCTGGGGGGTGACGCGAGCCAGGCCGTGCGCATCAACGCGTCCGGCCAGATCGTGGGCCTGTCGACCACCGCACCGGGGCAGCGGCTTGGGGATCCCGGCACCCACGCCGTTCTCTGGGATCGTGGGCGGGTGACCGACTTAGGCACGCTGGGAGGCACGACCAGTCGTGCCAACGCGATCAACGACGCGGGGCGGATCGTCGGCGCGGCGGAGAACGCCGCGGGCGAGCCGCGCGCCGTTTCCTGGCAAACGGGCACGCGCTCCAATCTCGGCTCGCTCCCCGGGTTCTCGGGCAGCGCCGCCGTGGACCTCAACGGCAACGGGCAGGTCGTCGGCTGGGTGGAGGACGCCGGCGGAGCGGCTGGGTCGCGCGCCGGTGCGCCACCCCAACGCCAGCACGCCGTCCTGTGGAACCACGGCACGCCGACCGATCTCGGCACCTTGGGCGGGGCGCGGAGCCAGGCGTTCGGGCTCAACACGGCCGATCAGGTCGTTGGTCTCTCCGAACCCGCCGCCGGCGCCGACGCCCCCCACGCGATCGGACCGACCGACGCGCCGGTCGGTCCGCACGAGCACGCCTTTCTCTGGGCGAGCGGGACGATGACCGACCTCAACGGTCAGCTGGCGGCCGGGTCGGCGTGGGATCTGATCGGCGCCGGCGGCATCAACCGGGACGGGCGGATCGTCGGGAGCGGGCTGACCAAGGGGCACGAGCACGCGGTCTTACTAACCCCGCAGGACGCTGGCGCGACACCAGCACGAGGCACGCCCCTGCCGTCGGGCTCCGCCTAGCGAGCGGGAGCCATCGGGGTGGCGACGGGCGAGGCGTCGGTCGGCGGGGTGATCGGGAGCGGGGCGTCGAAGTCCGAGAACGCGTTGGTCATGTAGTGGCTGCGCGAGATCATCGCCTCGCGGCGCACCTGTCCCGTTCGCGTGCCGACCCACCAGGCGTACCAGGCGGCCGCCTGCTGGTGCGGCACCGTCGTCTCGGGCACGACGAAGGTCAGGAGCTGACAGGGCTCGCCGTCCACGTCCTCGACCCGACCGAGGCGGAACCCGGTCGCCCCGGCGTACTCGTCGCCCCACGCGGCGGGCGGGACCATGGGCGGCCCGCCCTGCTGCACCCAGCCCTCGCCGGGTTCCCGCAGCCAGCGGTAGCCGCCGATGACGACGGCTTCCAGCCCACCTGCCACGCGGTAGGTGAACGCCGGTAGCTGACCATCGGCGCCGTCGTTGACGGCCTGGTGGGAGAGGCTGCCGACCCGCTGACCATCGGCCATGGATTGCTGGAAACGGACGCGGTGCAGGGACGTCATCGCCTGCAGGCCACGCTGGTAGAGCGCCCTCGCCTCGGCGGTGCTCGGACGCACCGGCACGGCACCCGCGCCGTTGACGTTGGGGTCCGGGAGGAGCAGATAGAACGGTACGGTGACCGGCTCCTTCCCGGCGGCGTCCACGGTCGCCGCGATCCGCCACCAGCCACCACGGTTCAGCTGCTTGCCGCGGAGCGTGGCACTGCCGGTGTCGTCCCAGAGAACGTCGACCGTGTCCTGGGGTGCGTCATCGTCGAGGCTCGTGAGGCCGAGCGTCAGCGTTGAGGTTGGGGCCGGGAGGGGTCGGCCGTCCGCCGTGGTCAGCGAGATGGTGATGATGTTCTCGCCCGGCCGGGCAGGTTGAACCCGAATGCCAATCCGTGGTCCCTCCCTCCCGTCGGGACCGCCGACCGGGGCCGAGAGTATGATTGAGGTGGCCCCCGTCGTACCCGCGGGGGGTGGCGACGACGGGGCGAGGAGCGCGCGGAGCCCGAGTCCAGCGGCGGCGAGCAGGAGGAGCCCGCCAAGGACGAGCAGGAGTCGGCGCGAGCCGACGGTGCTCGGTGTCCGGCGATCTCGGTTGGAGCGAATGATGCGGGGATCCGGCGGTGCGGTCACTGGGCTTCCTCTCGGTTAGGGCTGCAGGAGGTCTTCGACGGTGACAAAGGCGAAGCCCTGCGCCCGCAGCGACGCGATGATCCGCGGCAGCGCCTCGGAGGCCGCGGATTGGGCGCCGACGTGGAGCAGGACGATCCGCCCGGGAGCGGCCTGATCGATGCAGTTCGCGAGGATCTGGTCGGCCGTGGCGCCGAGCGAATCGCGGGAGTCGCAGCTCCACAGCAACGTGACGCCGTAGCCGGCGCCGGACAGGTCGGCGAGGACGGAGTCGTCGTAATCGCCGAAGGGAGGGCGGAAGTAGGGACGCAGATCGTACCCGGTGAGCGCGCGGACCACCGCCTCGTTCTTCTCCACCTCGGCTAGGCGCTCCTCGCGGGTGAGCGGTGCGGAACCGGTGGTCGCGCCGGTAAAGGAGGGATGGGACCAAGAGTGATTGAAGAGCATGTGGCCCTCGTTGACCATCCGCCCGACGAGGTCCGGATTGGCCTCGGCCCACTGCCCCATCATGCCGAAGCTGGCGGGGACGCCCTCGCTGTGTAAGAGATCCAGGATCTCCTCGGCATAGCCACGGTCGGCACCGGCATCGAACGTCAACGCAATTTCTCGGCGCCCGCTCGTGCCGTATTCGACGACCCGGCTCGGGCCGGAGCTGGGTGTCGCCGGTGCCGCCGACCCCGACGTCGGGGTCGCCAGCGTGGGGACAGCCGCCCCTTGGGTCGGCGTCACCCTGCGCGTCGTCGGCGTTGGAAGGAGGATGACGGACGAGGGGGTGGCGGTCGCGCCCGTCGCTCCCTGCGGAGTTGGGCGCGGGACCCCTTGGGGGGCCGCGACACCACACCCCGCGAGAAGTATCACGAGGCTCGCGAGGAGCATCGTTCGGAGTCGACCCCCCGCGATACGGGAGGGAATCGCGTCAAGCGGTCCCGTCATCTGTTTGGCGTCGGGCTGATTGCCACGGTTGGTGGCATCTGCGTAGGTGTTGCCAGCAGGTGTGGCGCCGCCATCGTCGTCATCTGGGCCGGTCCGCCGCCCACCGGTGGCGACGGGAGCCGACTCTGGGCGAGGACCACGACGCCGAGCACGAGGCGGCGGCGGCCATGGGCCAGCGCCGCGTTGGATGGCACAGGTTCACCCCGCTCACCGACCACGCCGCCGGGCCAACGCGATGGCCGTTCCCCCGGCGATCAGGCCAAGCGCACCGAGGACACCTCCGGCGATCGCCAGCGTGCGGGCGGCTGCCGCCTGACGCTCGGCGGTGGTGAGCCGCTGCTCCAGGACGTCCCCCGTGGGCAGCGCGATCGGGACCTGCACGGCCTCAGGCGGCACGGTGCGGCGTTCGGTCCCGTTCCGGCACCCGAAACCACAACCGGCCGCAGGCGACCGCCGCCACGGTCTCGGTCCCCTTGGTGATCAGGCCGATCAGGTCGACATGCTCGACCGCGTCGGCACCGGGCGGAGGTACGATCCGGAACAGCGCCCAGAGCATGATCAGGCCGAGCGAGATGGCCACGCCGGCGGCATACGCCGGCGGTGAGGGCCACGCCAGGATCGCCGCCGCGACGACTGACGCGACCACCGCCGAGGCGACGAAGAAGATGCCGTAGCCAGTCGCCTCCGCGAAGTGCTCGGGGGCGAGTCCGAGATGAAGGGCGGCGCTGGCGGCGAGGCCGCCACTCGCGATGAGCTGCCACCAGCGCAGCGATGCCGCGGACGGAGCACGCCGAACACCCCCCTCTCGCCGGCGGCGAACGGTATCGAGACCGAGCCAGGCGGCTGCAAAGAGTCCCAGCGGCAGCGGGAGGAGCCGAAGGGTCGAGCGGACCACCTCCAGGGTGCCGTCGAGGAAGCCAGTGTCGTGGTCGCGGTTGTGGCCCTCGCCACCCATGGCGAGGGCCGGCTCCGCGGGGACGGGGGGAAGCCCCTTGCCCCGGAGCATCTCCTGCATGGCGACGATCTCAGCCTGCTGGCTCGCCGCGATCGACGCCGCGAGACTGCGGACCTCCGGCCGGTCGCTGCGCGCAAGGATCGCCTCGGCCATGGGCAGCGCGCCGCGGTGGTGGCGGATCATCAGCGTCAGGAACTGGACGTCAGCCTTGGCTGGTGGCAGCGTCCTGAGGCTGGCGACCTCCTGCGAGGTGGCCATACCCGGCATCAGGTCTTCCGTCGGGTGGCCCATCCACGCCATCGCCGGCTCAATCCCGGTCGGCCGCAAGCCCCAGACGTCGAGCCAGCCCCGCATCATCCCGATCTGGGTCTGCTGCGAGAGCATGATGTCGGTGGCTAGCGTTCGGATCGCCGGATCCTCGGTCCGATCGCGAATGCGCAGCGCCATCGCCACGGCTTGGTCGTGGTGGGTGGACATGTCCCGGGCAAAGCCCGCCTCAGGCGAATCGTCGCCCGGAAAGTCCGGCGCGGCGAGCCGTACCGCCCAGACGGCGGCGACGAGGATCGCGAGCAAGGCGAGCAGCACGGGCCGGTCGGTCCCGACCCTGGACCGACCGGGACGCGCCCCAATCCGAATGCGGCCAGATCGGTCCCGGAGCAGGGATTCCACCAGGGTCGCAGAACTCATGGTTGCCGTTCCACTCGCCGCCACTGTGCCCATCCCACTTAGCTGCGCATCTCTAGGATCAGCGCCAGCACGATGCTGAGCGCCATCACGTAGAACACGGCTTGCAGCAGCACCCCGCCCACGACGACCTCACCGGTCGCCCGGGCGCTGCCGGAGCAAGCGCGCGGAGTTGGCCATGATCCCCAGGTCGGGGAGGGATTGCGCCGCGGCCGCTAGGATCGGCGGCAAGAACCCGAGCGCCGCGAGGGAGATCCCAACGACGTTGTAGACGGCGGTGAAGCCGAGATTCGTTTTCACCACCCGCATCGTGCGCTTGGCGATCCGGAACAGCTCCGGCACGAGCATCCAGTCGTCCCGCATCAAGGCCACGTGCGCCGCCTCCAGCGCGACGTCGGTTCCCGCGGCCCCCATGGCCACCCCGACATCAGCTTGGGCCAGCGCCGGCGCATCGTTGACCCCATCACCGACCATCACGACGACGTGGCCCTTGGCCTGGTAGTCCTTGACGATGGCGATCTTGTCCTCCGGGAGGAGGTTGGCCCGGTAGGCGATGCCGAGCTCCTGGGCCAACGCCGCGGCGGTCCGTTCGTTGTCCCCGGTCAACAGCTCGATCCGTCGGATGCCGAGACCCCTCACCTGGGCCATGGCCGCGGGCACCTCCGGCCGCAACGTGTCAGCCGCCCCCAACACGGCGAGCGGCACACCATTTCGGGCGACCACCAGCGTCGTTTTGCCGTCGGCTTCGAGCGCGGCAAGTTGGGGAAGGGAGGCGGCCTGAGGGATCAGACGACGGTTGCCGATCGTGATGGTCTGTCCGTCGACCCGGGCTCGCACGCCATGGCCGGGAATGGCCGCAAAGTCCGTCGTCTCCGTCATCGTCAGACCTTGGGTCGTCGCTGCCCGTCGAATCGCCTCGGCCAACGGATGTTCGGAGTCTCGTTCGACCGACGCGGTAAGTGTGAGGACGTCGGTCGGTGAGAGTCCATCCAGCGGCACGACATCGGTCAGCTGGGGCTTGCCAAGGGTGAGCGTGCCGGTCTTGTCGAGCAGTAGGACGTCGGCCCGTGCTAGGGTCTCGACATATTTGCCCCCCTTGATCAAGATCCCTTGCTTGGCGGCGGCCCCGATGGTGGCGAGCATCGCGATCGGGGTGGCCAGGGCCAGCGAACAGGAGCAGGCCACCACGAGGACGGCGGCGACCGCCAACGGGTTGCGGGAGAGCAGGAAGGTGACGGCGGCAACGCTGACCACGACGGGGAGGAAGTAGCCAGAGAAGCGATCGGCGAGGCGTTGCACGTCGGCGCGGTTGGCTTCGGCTCCTTCTACCAAGGCGATCACGCGGCCAAAGGTGGTGTCCTTGCCGACCTTGGTGGTGCGTACCCGCAGGCTCCCGAGCGTCGCCTGGGTCGCGGCAAAGACGGTTGCTCCGGATTCAACCTCGACCGGCATCGCCTCGCCGGTGATCGTGGCCTGGTTGACCGTCGCCTGGCCGGAGACGACGTCACCATCGACGGGGATCGTCTCCCCCGGCCGCACGAGGACGATCTCCCCGACGCGTACCTGGTCAACCGGCAGCTCGATCTCCGTTCCGGCCCGCTCGACGCGGGCCGTCCGGGGGGCCAAGGCCATCAGGTCTTTCACCGCACGCCGCCCCCGCTCGGTCGTGAAGTGCTCGGCAAAGTCCCCAACGCGCATGAAGAAGACGACGACCGCGGCGGTTGCCCACTGACCGACGGCGAGCGCCGCCAGGACCCCAATCGTCATCACCGTGTGGGCGATGACCTGCCACCGGAGGGTCGCTTGGATCACGGTGCGGAAGACCGGATAGCCGAAGGCCAGGACGATCAGGAGGCCGATCGGGAAGGGGACCCGTTCCGTCAGCTGCGCAAAGAGCCCCAGCCATTCGCCCGCGACGACGATGAAGAGCACCGCGCCAACGACGATGCCAAACACCCCGAGAACGGCACGGGTCAAGCCCCGCGTTGCCGCCTCCGTTGCGTCGGATGGATGCGCGGCAACCGGCTCCGGCACCGAGTACCCGGCCCCGATCACGGCCTTGCGGATCGTGGGCAGATCAACCTGCGCGGGGTCGAGTCGGATGATCGCCTTCTCCGAGGAGAGCAGCACGTCCGCTGACGCCACGCCTGGGAGCGCGGTGAGCGCCTGCTGGACGCTGCGGGTGCAGCCCGCGCAATCCATGCCGGCGATCGGGACGTCGAGGGTCGTCAGCCCGGACGTGTCACTCATGCATCATTCTCCTGCTCATTGGCGGCGTAGCGGGTGCAGTCGGAGACGCCGCGGGCGACGTCGGCCAGGACGTCATCCGCCGTGCCCAGAAGCCCCGCGACGCGGGGATCACTCAGCCGATAGTAGACGTAGCGGCCCTGTTGCTCCCGGGCCACCAAGCCGCAATCGGAGAGACACGCCAGGTGGTTGGACACGTTGGACTGTGACAGTCCCGTGGCGAGAACGAGCTCGCCGACGCAGCGCTCGCCCTCGCGTAGGGCCTCGAGGAGGGCGAGGCGAGACGGGTCGGCAAAGCCGCGGAAGAGCTTGGCTTTGAGTGCCAGCGCGGAAACGGGAGACGCGAGGATCATAGGGGCAGCTCCTTCATGAGGGTCATTACATTACCACATGCTGATATGTTGGACAACGATGCTGAAGCCGCCTGCAGCATTACAGCAAGCCGCACACGGAGGGACGCATCGGCGGACCGGTACGAGGTCAGCGTGTCGAAAAAGGCGGCGTGCGACGGCACGTCTCGCGGGAGACCGCGCCGGTCCCGAGCCGACCGCCTCCGGGCGTGGGCCATGCTCGGCCCCGCCAAGCCCCGCCGCCTTGACGAACCGATCGCTGTCTCCCTGGAGGACCTCGTTCCAGCCGACCACGTTGACCGCCATCTGGGGGCGACGCTCGATCTGCGCGTCGTCCTCGCGTAGGTCGAGGATCGCTGCGCCGAGGGCAGTCGGCCGCCCAGCGACCCGGGTGTCTTCCTCACGCGGCAACTGGTGATGTTCGTCGAAGGGTTCCGTTCTCAGCGGAAACTGATCGAGACCGCCAGCCTCGACCTTGCTCACCCCTGGTACCTCAACGCCCCAGCGATGGACACGTCCCCGATGGCTTCGCGGTCTGGGCCGTCACCGCGCGGGGCGCGTGCGGTTCCTCCGACCTGAGCCGGGGTTGCCGCGACGCGACCTCGGAGGAGGTGCTGGCCTAGTGCTTGGTCTGGCTGATGATCGAGGAGGTGGGAGTGGGACCGGCCGCCGGACGCGCACGATCCCGTGGGGTGCCCTCATTGTGGCCCGTCCGGCCGGACGCGGATCGCGATGATCGTCGTCGCAGGATCCGGCTCGTGACCCGTGTGCTTCGCCAGCAGCAACCTCCGGGTCCTGCGATCCCCGGCGACCCCCGCCGCGTCGTACGCAGCGCGGTCGTGCTCGGGCCAGTCGTCGGGGGAGATGACGAGCAGTTCTGGACTGCGCGCGGCCCGCGGCGATCGTGCCGCCCCTTCCAGCCGGACCAGCCGGCGCCCCAGCCCGCTCACACCCGGCTCAGGTTGACCCCGACGTAGACCCGGGTCAGGCTCTGCGGCCGGCGGCCGCAGTCCGGGCAGCGCTCCGGCCGGACGGGCCCATCGTCGCCGACGAGGAGAACGCCGCCCCAATGCCGGCACGTCGCGCACCCCACCGGTCGCCGCGCCTCCAGCAGCTCCAGCCGTCGCTCCAGGCTTAGCTTCGGCGTGTGCGCCACGCCGCCACCGCTCCCTCCACCTCCGCCAGCACCTCTCCCGCGTCGCGCCCCATCTCTCCCGCCGCGAACGCCGCCAGGCGCGGTAGGGGGTGCAGCCGCCCCGCCGCCGCTGCCTGCCCGAGCAGCGCCTCCGCTTCGGCCACCACCTCCGTCACCGAGAGCCCGTGCACCGCGGCCAGGTGCTCGGCATACCGCAGGGCGTCCGGGGTCAGCACCAACCCGCCCCGTCCCTCCAGCCGCGCCAGCCGACGTCCCAGCCTCACCGCCCGCCCTCCGTCTCCTGCTGCTTGCCCCACAGCCGCTCCAGCGCCGCCATCTCCGCTACGGTCCACGCGGGCGCGCCTCCCGCCGCCTGCGCTTTCTCGGCGAGGACCGTCAGTTCCTCCAACTCCTCGATGCCGTAGCGGTCCAGGTCCCAGACACTCGCCGGGTGCCTCGGCCACTGCTGGGCGTGCCGTGCCTCCAGCACCGCAATCCGTCGCCAGGCACTCGGCCGGCCCCTCATCGTCCCCGCCCCTCCTCCAGCCCACTTGCCGCTTCCAACGCCTGCACCCGCGCCTCCAAGCACGCCAACTCCCGGAGTTGCAGCAACCGCCCGAGGGAAGCGTCCGCCGCCCGCACCCGGGTGGCCGGTGGAATGGTGGGATCGCTCATCGCCTTGGCCAACGTCGCCACCGCCGTCCGCCCCAAGCGCACCAAGAGGCGCGACAACTCATCCAACGCCTGTGCCTCGGCCTCCCGCACGGCCTGAAGGAAGGTCGGCTGCTTGAGCCAGCGGTAGAGGGTATCCCGCGCCACCCCCGCTTCCCGTGCTGCCGCCGCCGGTTCCCCGGTGGAGAGGAGCGCCGTCACCGCCCGCCGCTGCTTGGGGGTCAGCTCGTGGGGATGTGTCCGATCCGTCGACATTCTGTCCGATTCCCCGCGCCGCTACGTGCCCGCACGGACTGACGAATTGCCTTCAGAATCGCTACCTCGGCAACGGAAAAGGCCGCTGGGCAAGCATTGCTGCTCGCGTCCGGCGGCCCCTGCGTCCACCACTTAATTGTATACATAGTCTATCGCAGTCTCGCCGCATCCGCCACGGGTCTGACTGGTTCCGCGACGGGCGGGGGGCGAGAGATGCCCGGCGGTCACGCCGGAGGACTTGGGATGCCCGAGGAGGCACACCACCGGAAGACGACGGACTCCGTGCTGCCGCCGGCGGTCGCCGATCGGTTGCGCCTGCGCGAGTACCGTTCGCCGCTCGAAGCCGTGCCGGCCAACCGGATCAACGACTTTCTGACCCAGTTCGGGGCGCTCCACCAGCGCACCTACGAAGAATCGCTGCGGCGGCTCGAGGGCGACATCCTCCGGGCCGACCCCGTGCAGCTCCTGGCGAGCCTGGCCACCTACCTCACGGTCCGGTTGGGGGGCTCCGATTTCGAGGTCACGCTCGACCGCGGTGCCTTGCCGTTCCACGTCGAGTTCGTCCAGGCGCTTGCGCTGCGGCGACCGCAGACCGAGTACGACTGGGGGCCGGCGGTGCGACCGGAGGTGTTCGAGCGGGTCCTCGACGGCGTGCTCGACATCGCCGAGGCGTGGAAGAATAGCGCGTTCGCGCGCGTTGGGGGGGCGAGCGGGGAACAGGCCCGGCTGCGGATGATGGCGCAGGCGCGCATCCGCCTCCACACCACGGCGGTCCGGAACTGGGGGTTTCCGGACCAGATGGTCCGCGTCATTACCGACCTCTTCGGCCCCCTCGACGGTGCCATCGAGGACGCCCTCGGGTTGCGGGCGACGGGGCTGCTGCGAATGCTCCAGTCGGTCATAGCGCTTGTGGACGAACGCTGCAACGCGCTGATGCTGCCCATGGCCCGGGTCTTCCAGGCAGGGACGGTCCCCGACCTCGTCGTCGCTTACCATCGGGAGCTGCCCGGCTCGAACGACGACCCCTCGGCCATGGCGGCGATCCTCCGCAACCTTGGGGCGGGCCTCGACGAGACGAAGTCGTTGCTGCTCACCCACCTGACGATGTTCTACCCAGGTATCTACACGCTATCCGCGGACGACCTCGCGGCCTGCTACCCAGGAGACGTTGATCGCCGGGCCCTCATCGCGGCGGTGGGAGCTTGGTCGCACGCGTTCGGCGACCTCGCGGGGGCCGACCCCGCCGACCTCTTCGTCAGCAACCCGGTCTGGGCACGCCCGTTCGTCGCCCTGGAGGACGGAACGTTCTTCTGCCCGAACGCGGGGCTGCTCCACAGCTTCGCGCTGGGGATGATCGAAGGGATCCTCGTCGAACAGGCCAAGCGAGACAAGCAGTCACCGCTGGTCAAGCGGTACGAGAAGCGCTGCGCCCGGTTCCTCGAGTCCGAGGTGGAGGCGTTGTTCCGCCGGCATTTCCCGTCGGCGCGGGTGTTCGCCGGCAGCCAGTGGCGCGACGCCGCTGGGGCCGAAGGGGAAAACGACCTCCTCGTCGTCCTCGACGAGCACGCGATCGTGGTGGAGTCTAAGTCCGGCAAGATCACGGACGAGGCGCTCGGCGGCGCCCCGAGGCGGCTGAAGAGCACGGTCGAAAAGCTGGTGGTCGATCCGGCCCGTCAGGGCCATCGATTCGCCGCGCTCCTGCGCGACGACCCTGCGGTCCACCGATTCGCCACCGACGCGCGGCGCACCAACGTCGTGGACGCCTCCGAGATCCGACGCTTCGTCGTGCTGGGTGTGACGCTTGAACTGTTTGGGCTGCTGGGGCTGCGGTGGCCGACCCTCGCGGAGGCCGGGCTCCTCCCGCCGGGCGTGGAGCCAACCCCGACGCTGTCACTCGTCGACCAAGAGATCCTGCTGGACGTGCTCCCCAGCGAGACCCGCCTGCTCCACTACTTAACGCGCCGGGCCGATCTCGAACGCCGGACCCACATCTGGGGCGACGAACTCGACTTGCTGGCGCACTACCTCCACACGGGGTTCAACCTCGGCGCGCCGGAGTTCGCCGACGATTGCCTCATCGACCTGTCGCTCCAGTCCAAGCTGATCGACGCCGTGTACCCCCTTCCCGCCACGGAACGCCCGTGCGACTGGCCAGGGCTGCGCCTCGCCCCGCTCTGGCGGCAACTCCTCGCCGACCTGGAAGGCCGCAAGCCTCGCGGCTGGACGACCGTCGCCTTGAGACTGCTGGGCGTGCAGTTCCCGGAGCAGCGCCGGTTTGCCGAAGACCTGGGAACGATCGCGACCAAGACGAGACGCGCCTCGGGTCCGCGGGTCGTCCGGACGACGCGGATCAAGGTGGGTCCGAAGGAGCGGCGCCTCGAGTTGGTCGGCGTCGCGTTCAAGGGGTACTCCGAGGGGGGTGCGGAAGCCTACGTAGCAGAGCTCAAGGCCAAGCACGACCGGGGCGCGGGACCGGAGTCGGTGACCGTGTACTTGCGCGTGGAAGACGGCCGCAGGCTGCTCCTCGCCGCGTAGGCAAGACCCTACCAGATCACGTCTTCCACGCGGCAAACAACGCCGTTCCCCGAAAATCCCGCTCCGCCCCGCACGCCGGGCAGCCCACAAGCGCCTTCCCGCTGTCGAAGTAGCACTTGAGCGTGGTGACCGCCGAGTCGAGCACCAGCCCGCCGTCGCTCGTCAGCCGCCCCAGCACCGCGCCGTGCGGCACCGGGCAGGCCCGGTTCCGGCACCGCCAGAGCGAGCGGCTCATCGTGTGGTCGGGTCGCAGTCCGGGCAGAAGGGGCTGCGCGAGGCGGGGTCGAGCCGCTCATTGCAGAGGGCGCACCGGCGTGCTCGATGACCGTCCCGGCCGCCGTGCTCCCCGCAGTAGAGGACCCGTCCCTCCGCCGGGATCGCCGCCCCGCACTCGACGCACGGCCGCGTCGGTCCTGCCTGGGGTGAGTCCGGGGAGTCTGCCGAGTCTTTCGC
>JAABUS010002693.1_pt1 | contig 32354 bp, 28 predicted proteins | sample 5560161 | NCBI WGS metagenome assembly JAABUS01 (sample SAMN10711885, study PRJNA513376) | rock metagenome | isolation source: Antarctica rocks | place: Antarctica: Victoria Land, Trio Nunatak nord | collected 2016-01-04 | reverse complement strand
CTGGTTTGACCGGGAGTTGAACAAGGTGCTACGATGGCCCGCGATCTTGTGGCGCATTCGTCTAGCGGCCTAGGACACCGCCCTCTCAAGGCGGAGACCAGGGGTTCGAATCCCCTATGCGCTACCACGACGTCCGGACGTGACCCGGTGAGCTCGGCTCACTGGGTTCTCGTTATCCGGAAGGCTTCCTGACCGGTCCCGTTGCCGGCCGATGATCGACTCTGCTCCAAAACGGGTCAGTAGGAGACGGTTCGGGTGCGGTGGCGAGGGTGCGCCTTGTAGGCGGGTGACTGACCCCGGTTCCAGAATAGATAGTCGAGCCGCATCGGCGTGGTCGGGTGTCCGGTGGAGCGCAGGTCGGCCGTCAACAACTCGACGGCATGCAGGGCAGCAGCGCGAATCTCGATCTCCTCCCGATAGCCTTCAGGGATCAGTTCATCGCGCTCGATGCGTGTGACCAGACCGGCGTCGTATCGCAGGAGACCGTCGAGCCGGAGCACGTGAGGAACGAGGTTATCGGCGAAGATCGTGAGCTGATCGAGGTCGTCAAAGCGGCCGAGGGCTGAACCGGGTAGCGCCAGCGCGAGGTCGGCCGCGGTCAGCTGGGCTCGTTTGTAGAACGAGATCTCCTGGTCTCCCAGCGATCGAACGTCGCGGTAAAACGGCATGCGCGAGAGCTCACCCACCAGGCGCTCCGCCGATCCCGCCGCCTGCTCGACCGGTCCTTCAAAGCGCCCGGCGTGCCGGTCGATCAGGAAATGTCCGAGGTCATTCAAGGCCGTCGCAAATCGCTCCATCAGTTCGACCGCGACCCTGTTCGCCGGATCCTGACCGAAGAGCGCGCAACAGTCCGTTGCGGAGAGCGCAACCAACTCGGTAGCCGAGAAGGGTCCCTTGGCGTCGAAGCGCTCTTTGAGGTGGGTGGCGATGGTGAAATAGCCGGACAGCCCGGGTCGCTTTCGGAGGAAGGGAAAATAGCCCGATCCGAAGTTGATCGCGTCGAGGGTGATGACGAAGGCGAGGGTGCGATCTGGCTCATCGACGACATGGTGATCCGCATCGAGCGTCGGTGGTAACGAAAGGTCTCCGGCGAGGGATTGGGCATACGGTGCAACGCGGTCGTGGTCGATCCGGACAAAAAGGGCGTTCTCAGCCACCCACGCGCACGATGATCTGATGGCGTTGAACGTGCCCGTGGTCATCGTGATCTGGTCTCCGTGGCCATGATCCTCGTCGCTGGCTCCTGTCCAATGTCCTGGCGGCGGACTCCGGCGGTGCACCGCCGGGTCGGGTCGCAGCCCCAGGGTGTTTCTTGCGGACGCGGCGCCAGCCAGGTCTGCGGCCCGTCCGGTGATCACCCGGCTCACAACGCCCCGTGCGACACGTCGAGCGCGGAGTGGTCGATCTCGCGGAGGTGACGCAGCGGCGTCGCAGCGAGCCAGAGCCCGGTCAGGGCAATGATCACCGATCCGACGAGGATGGTCAGACGGAGTCCGATTGTCTCCCCCAGGATACTGCCCAGAAGCGATCCGATGACCATCGCTCCGGCCTCGACGACCCGCACGCTCGCATTGATGCGGCCAAGCAGGGCTTCCGGTGCGAGTGTCTGACGCAGGCTGACCTCGACCACGTCATAGACCGTCGCCGCCGGGTCGGAGACGAGTTGTTGACCGATCAACAGCAGGAGCGCGACGGCGGATGCCCCGCTGGCCAGGGTGACCATCCCCTGTCCCAATGCGACGAAGGCGATGGCGAGAATCATCGCCGGACCGAAGCCGGCGAGTCGCGTGATTCGGCCAACCGCCGCCGCACCGAGAAGAGAGGAGAGACCTCCGACGGCGAAGACCAGTCCGAGGAGACCCGGCCCGAAGCCAAGCTGGCCGTAGACGAACAACAGAAAGACAGTACCGACCATCCGGTATCCGGCGGCAATGAGCATCGAAGCAATCGTCATTGCCCGCAGGATGGGATCATGCCATGTCGCCCGGAGTCCGTCCGCGATTTCCTGGAACATGTTTGCCGGGCGGTTCTGTGTTCGGCCCTGTTGCTCCGGCGCGGTGATGCGGAAGACCCAGAAGGCGGACCACAGAAATGAGAGCGCGTCGACAAGCATCGCGGTTGGAGCTGAAAACCACTGAACCAACCAGCCGCCGCTCCCGAACGCCAGGGTCTCCGCGGCCGAGCCAGCCGCGCTTAGCTTGCTATTCCCTTCGATCAGAGCGTCCTGGGAGATGAGCGTCGGCAGATAGGATCGGTACGCCACATCGAAAAAGACAGTCAGTACGCTGGCAGCGATGGCCACCAGGTACAGCTGGGCGAGGGTCAACTGACCGGCCGCGGCGGCCAGCGGGATCGTTAAGACGAGGACAGCGCGACCCAGATCGCAGGCGATCATGATCGGTCGCCGCGGCAGGCGGTCGACCCAGACGCCCGCAACCAGACCGACGAGAAAGCCGGGTGCAAACTCCGCGACCGAGAGCAGACCGATGGAGAGTGGTGTGGCGTGGAGGAGGATGATGGCGACGAAGGGGAGCGCGGTGCGGGTAACGAGGGTGCCGAATGTGGAGACCGTTGCGGCGCTCCAGAGCCGGACGAAATTCGGATCTGACCACAGGCCCCGCGAATGCCATCCGGCGTCGGAACCTCGGCGTACGAGTTTCATCTCCCGCGCGTCTGACCGGGCCTCACATCCGGTTGCCCGTGACCGATGATCGCGAACACCGCCATGGGCAACAAATACAGTCCCGACGAACCGCACTGCCGGTTCCACTGCCCTCGTTGTCCGGCTTCCTCGCACGTCGCCCCGCAACGCGTGCGTCTCATCCGGTCAACCCTGGTGCCGGCTCGGTCCCGAGCGAAACCCCGCAGCATCGCTCGCCGTTGCCGGTCCCGGTGGGTGGTGGCCCGGAGCCCTCGGCTCCTCGGGACTGTACGAACACTATAAACGTACACCCTCATCCTGTCAAGGGGTTTTCAGAAAATGGCGAGCGAAGGGGGAGGGGGCGGACCGATAGTCGACGCGACCGGCGGGATGCCGCGTGACCAGGGAGGGGTACCGTGACGCCAGATCGTCTCCATATCCCCGCCCACCAAGGCGGGGCCAGTAGCCATCGACGCAGCCACCAGACGATGGTGCAGTGTACCGCAAGTCGCACTTCACCGGTCGGCGATGGGGCCGGGGATCGCGCCTGCCTGGCGCCCGCCATCAAGCGCGTCCAGCAGACGAAGGAACTCCCAAAACTGACCAACCTCGGTCAGGGTGCCGGACAGCGTCGACGTGCGCTGTGTCTCGTGGACGAGCCGGAGACGCACATCGCCGATTCCCGATGTCTCCCCGCGCTGCTCGATGACGGTGGTCAGTGAGGCCTGGACTCGTCCACCTGCGTCGACGGCCAGCAGCAGGGCGCGACCGCCGCGATCCCGACGCGCGGAGAGGCTGCCCCCCCCTTCAGGAAGGCGAGCATCGGACAACTGGATGTCCCAGCCGCGTTGCTCCAACTCGGACGCAAGTCGTTCGGGATCCCAGCGCCAACCTGATGCCAGCATCATCCGCTCGGGACCTCCTGACCCTGGGCGAAGTCGCGAGCGAAGATCGAGGCGAGACGCGTCAGACTCGGTCGATCCGTCAGGATGATGCCGAGCTCCCGGTTCAGATCGAGCGAGGTCGCGGTGAAGTTCTGGGACCCGACGAAGGCCTGCGCGCCGTCGATCAGCATCATCTTGGCATGGATGTAGAGACCGCCGCGGGCGAGTCTGACCTCAATCCCGCCCCGCGCAAGCTCTGCCCGATCGTCCGCCCCATCATCTCCACCGTCGAGATCGGCGGACATGATGAGGCGCACGCGCACCCCTCGATCGGCGGCGTCGATCAGGGCATCGACCACCTGTTGATCGCGAACCACCTCGGCGTAGATGTCGATGCTGGTCGTCGCCTCGTCGATGAGCCCAAGGAGCTGTTGGCGACTGGTCGTCGGACTGACGATCAGCGGTCCGCCTGCTGGCTCGGCGGCGCGGCGCCAGTCCGCGTCGAAAATCGCTGCCGCCTGGGCCACCTCGGTCGGGTGAGTCGTGACGACACCGAATTCCCGGTTTCGGCTGAATGCAGAGCGCGTCAGATTGAGATTCATGACGACGGCCGTTTGGCGGTCGACCACGAACGTCTTGATATGGGTGAAGCGAAAGGTGGGGTTGTTCCAGCGGACATCGACCCCAGCCCGCTGCAGGCGCTCAAAGACGCTCGGTTGCTCGCCGGCGCCGCCGTATGGATGTTCCTCCAGGATCACCCGGACCTCGATGCCGCGTTGAACCGCGGACTCCAGCGCCTCGATGATGCCCGGGTCGGTCAGCAGGTACACCTCAAGGTCGATCGACGTTTCGGCCGCGGCCAACTCGTCGAGAATCGGTATCCGCCCATCATCCGGCTGCACGAAGAGCCCGACCACGCCCTGGTCCCTGCCGGGGAGGCGGAAGGGCGGGGTCGGCGTTGGCGCCACCTGCCGGGGACGCGTCGGGTCGATCGGACGAACCGGCGGCTCATCCTGCGCGCCGCGGAGGAAGTTGCCAAGCCCTCGGGTTAGCACCACGACGAGGGTGAGCAGCAGCAGGGCGACGACGACTCGTTGGGGGCGGGACATCGACAGCCTCGGTCACGTTGCCTGGAGAACCGCGTCGCACGCCGGTCGCGATCGACCGTCTGTCGCTCATTCGGTCGTGCGATGGTTTGGCAGCCGGATCGTCCATCAGGCGATGCCCGGCGTCATCCTGTCGTCCCACCGGCGGCGGATGCTCGCCAATCAGGTGTCAGGCGCCCTGTGCGGCACGCCAGGCGCGAATATCCGCCGCGTGCTCATCGTAGTGCTGGTACGTGTCGCCCTCCAGGCAGCCACAGAGACCGGCGACGCGAGGATCGATCTCCGGTGTGCTGGCGAGGAGATCGAGGATGGTCGCATGGCCCTGTTCCATGGCGGTGCGCTGTTCCGCCGCCGGAAGGTCGCGCCTGGCAACCGCTTCCCGTTCATTGAGGGCCTGCACATCGACCACGGGGTCGGGCTCACCCGCGAGGTGGCGTTGAGCGGCGGCGAACGCCTGCTCTTCCCAAAAGGCGATGTGGCCCATCAGATCCTTGATCGACCAATCCCCGGCGACCCCTGGCTCGGCCAGTCGATCGTCTGGAACGCCCTCGATGGCATCGAGGAGAGCCCGCCAGCTCGTCTCGATTCGCTCGATCGTCTCCTGGGGTTCCCTGTTGGCGCGCTCGTGATCCATGATCCGTGCTCCTCCATTCCGCGTCTCTTCATCACACGGGCGCGCCGTCCCGATGTGGCTAGCCACGCCTGCTTCTGAGGGAAGAACGCGCGACCCGTTTCGCTGTAAGACCGGGGCGTCGCGGGATCCGTGGCCGGGACCTAGGCTGCCTTGACCGCGGCGATCAGGCGCGAGATCGACTCCTTGGCGTCGCCAAAGAGCATGGTCGTCTTCGGGTTATGGAACAGCTCGTTCTCGATCCCGGCGAAACCCGACTTCATACTTCGCTTGAGGACGATCACATTCTCCGCCTGATCGACGTTGAGAATGGGCATGCCGTAGATCGGACTGGCCGGGTCGTTCCGGGCGGCGGGGTTGGTCACGTCGTTCGCGCCGATCACGAGGGCGACGTCGGTCTTGCTGAAGTCGTCGTTAATCTGGTCCATCTCATAGAGATCGTCGTATGGGACGTTCGCTTCGGCGAGGAGGACGTTCATGTGCCCGGGCATGCGTCCAGCGACTGGATGGATCGCGTAGCGAACGTCGACACCCCGTTCCTGCAGCACATCGGCCAACTCGCGCACCGTATGTTGCGCCTGAGCCACTGCCAGGCCATAGCCCGGCACGATGATGACGCGCTGCGCGTAGGCGAGGGGAACGGCCGCGTCGTCGGCAGAGATTTCGCGCACGGGAAGCGCGTCGCCGCCAGCGGCAGCCGCCCCACCGGCTCCCGGCTTGACCGCGCCGAACGCGCCGAACAGGACATTGGCGACGGAGCGATTCATCGCTCGCGCCATCATCAGGGTCAGCAGGGAACCGGACGCACCGACGAGAGCGCCGGCAATGACGAGGACCTGGTTACTGAGGACAAAACCGGTCAGCGCGGCAGCGAGGCCGGTCAGGGAGTTCAAAATAGCAATGACGACCGGCATGTCGGCGCCGCCGATGGGAAGGACCAGGGTGGCGCCGAGGGCCAGCGACGCGAGAAAGATCAGCACCAGGAGAAAGCGGGCGCCAGTCCCGTCCTGGAGACCGAGGACCCCGATCGCGAGCAGCACGATCGCCGCGAAGAGTGCTGCATTGATGAGCTTCTGCGATGGGAAGACGATCGGCCGACCGGAGAGCAGTTCCTGCAGCTTGGCGAAGGCAATCATGCTCCCGGTGAAGGAGATAGCGCCAATGATCGTGCCGAGGATGATCGAGATACCTTCACCGCCCGGGACATTGACCTTGTGCTGAAACTCGGTCACCGAGACGAGTGCGGCCGTGGCCCCGCCCATGCCGTTGAAGATGGCGACCATCTGCGGCATCGCCGTCATTTTGACCGTGCGGGCCGGGTAGATCGAGACCGCGGCACCGATGACCATGGCTACCAGGATCAGCACGATGTGATCGAGACCGGGCGTGAAGAGGGTCGCCACGATGGCGATCGCCATCCCGATCGCGGAGAGCTGATTCCCACGGCGGGCCGACGCCGGGGAACTGAGCAGCTTCAGCCCGATAATGAAGAAGATGGCGGCCACGACATACGCGAGATCGATCATCGCATCATGCCAGTTGTCGATCATCGCTTCTGCCCCGCTCCCGGCTTCTTCCGGAACATCTCAAGCATGCGGTCGGTGACGACAAACCCGCCGAAGACGTTCGCGGCACCGAGGATGACCGCGACGAAACCGATCGCTTCGAGGATGAAGCTATCCACCGAGCCGAGCACGATGATCGCCCCGAGCAGGACGATGCCGTGGATTGCGTTGGTCCCGGACATGAGCGGTGTATGGAGTGTTGACGGCACGCGGCCGATGAGCTCAAGACCGAGAAAGATCGCCAACAGAAACACGTACCCGCCGAGCAGTACGTCCTGATTCATGGGCGGCCTCGCCCGATCGACTGACCCAAGACCTTCATCGTCGTGTCGCTCCTTCCGGTGACTGTCGTGTCGAGGAGAACCTGCGAGACCGCCTCAATCGGTCGCTGCCACAGGGCCCGGCGCCGCGTCGGCCGTTGCAGGCGCCGGCTCAGACGCCGGTGCTAGCGTCGGCGGTGGTTCCGGCGGGGCGGTTTCAAGCCCCAGGGTTGCCCTGGTCGGTCCGTGGGTGACGTTGCCGTCGCGGCAGACGCAGGTCCCGCTGACGACATCGTCATCGAAGTCGGGCGCGAGCTGACCGTCTTTAATCAATAGAGCGAGCAGATTCTGAACGTTCTTCGCGTACATCTGGCTGGCGTGGACGGGCATGGTGCTGGGAAGGTTGAGCGGACCGAGAATCGTCACGCCGTGTTCGACGACGACCTCTCCCGGACGGGTCAGCTCGCAGTTTCCACCGGCTTCGGCGGCCAGGTCGACGATCACGGAGCCGGGTCGCATCTGCCGGACCGTCTCAGCTGTAATCAGCCGCGGCGCTGGCTTTCCGGGCACGAGTGCCGTGGTGATCACGAAGTCAGCCCGGGCGGCGCGTTCAGCGAGGACCGCGGCCTGGCGTGCCAGGGTTTCAGCCGAGACCTGCCTGGCATAGCCCCCGGCGTCCTGCGCGTCAGTGGCGCCGGTATCGATGTCGACAAACGTCGCGCCAAGGCTTTCGACCTGTTCCTTGACGACGGGGCGGGTATCGTAGGCTTCGACGACCGCTCCCAGCCGGCGGGCGGTCGCGATGGCCTGAAGTCCCGCGACACCGGCGCCGACAATGAGCGCCTTGGCCGGGGCAATCGTCCCGGCGGCGGTCATGAGCAGCGGGAAAAATTTCGGCAGATGGTCTGCCGCCAGCACGACCGCCTTATAGCCAGCGATCGTACTCATGGCGGAAAGGGCATCCATCGACTGCGCGCGCGTGATCCGGGGAATCGCGTCCATACTGAACGCGGTCACGCCCCGGTCAGCCAGCTCTTTAACCAGCTGAGGCTCGTTCAGTGGGGCCAGAAAAGCCACCAGCATCGAGCCTCGCCGCAGGAGGTCAATCTCATTCGGCCCGGAGCTATTGCCAGCTGTCGGACGGTGAACTTTAAGAATGAGATCAGCCTGTTCATAGACCGATGCCGCATCGGGTACCAGTGTCGCCCCCGCCGTGGCATAGGCGTCGTCGCCGATGAAGGACCCCTGGCCGGCGCCTCGTTCGACGATGACGGCCGGACCGGCCGCGATCAACTTTGCGACCGTGTCAGGGATCAGTGAGACACGGTTCTCGCCCGGCACGATCTCGCGCGGAACGCCAATCGTTAGTCGAGCCGGCGTTGCAGGGTCCCCGTTCATCCGCACCTCATTTCCCCTGGCGTTGAATCCCACCCGCCGGGGTTGATCGGCGACCGGACCATCTCTCAAACGGCTCAGCCGCGTATTTCGATCGAGTGGAGTTTTCTCCGGGCAGGAACGCATTGCCCCAGAGCGGCCCCAGCACGAGCTTGAACGCTGTCTCTTCGCCTCGGCAGTTTACACAATACGATTGATCCGCGGAAGCCGACTGAAAAAGGCGACGGCACCGCTCAAAGCGGTGCCGTCGCCTGACTCACGATGATGCGATTGACTGGCGCCGACCTTAACGCCGGCGAGGGGTCCGGTAGTCCGATGGGCGGAGGGGAACCGGCACAACCGCGGGCACCGGCGCCGGCGATAGCCCGAGATAGCGCCGGACGATCGTCACCAGTGTCTGTCCGATCGAGCGATTGGCGGAGGGGCGATCCATGTGTCTCTCCATGAAGGCGAGCGACGTCATTGACGACGATGCCTATTCTACGTCGAAACCGCGCGGCGCGGCATCGTTTGTTGCTACCGTCTGGCTCCCGGTGGCTCGGGGGGTTGGCGACATGTGGCATCGCGTCACATCAGCCGCGGATGCACGGGGCGTGCCATGTCTTCTCAGGGGCGTTGTCGGTCGGATGAACTGGGAGACGCGGCACTCGTTGTCCTCGCTCGTAGCGGTTCGCGACAGGGCGCGACTCGCCGCCGGGCGGCGCTCGGAGGCTAGGAGAGGGTCTGCTGGGCAGAGCCTTCTGTTGACTGAAGTGGAAGCCATCCGTCGGGTAGACTCGCGTCGGTACCCGCCTCCTGTGCGGTGGTGAGCGCTGCCCCACCGGCTGGTCGCTCGTGAGGAGGGTGATGTGGTGAGCGAGGTTGGGAACGCCCCCCTAACTGGCACTCCCATCCGCGGAAGAAGTCGAGCCGCGGCCTTCACACGCCGTGAATTCTTTGACAATCTGGTTGGCGAGCTGCGGCGGACACTACCTGGTTCGTTGGCCGATTTTCAGGTACGTCAGACGGCCAACCTGATCAAGCTGTTCTACGGCAACGAGCGGATCCATTTCGAGGTGTGGGCGAACAGCGCTCGCCATACCCTGGAAGTTGGACTTCACTTCGAGGATGGGCCAGCCAGCACCGAACGCTACCTCTCGTTTTTCGACGATCGGATCGTCGAGCTCAAGCACCGGCTCGGTTCACCAATCGAGCTGGAACGATGGACATCTTCGTGGGGCCACCTCTACGAGACCATCCCGTTGCCACGCCTGGACGGCGACGTCGTGAAGCAGACTGGGGAGCGGATGATCCTGTTAATCACCGTCCTGCAGCCGCTCGTCGAGCAAGCGGGCGTCGCGCCGGAGCGGTCGGGTGACGCGCCGGGCCCCGGCTCAGGCCGGTGGCGGGGACGCCGCCGCCGTGGTTAGTGGCCACCACCGCCGTCCGGGTCAGGGCTGCTCGGTGCGACCCCTCCTCAGCACCCGCCCGTGGCCAGCGGCTCCCTGAATAACGCCACGGTCGAAGATAATCTTTCCACGACTGATCGTGGTCACCGGCCAGCCGGTGACGTTCCATCCTTCGTACGGCGAGTAGTCCGCATTGGTCTGGTGGTCGATCGCCCGCACTGGCCCGGTTCGCGTGGGATCCCAGATGACGAGATCCGCGTCGGCGCCGGGCGCGACACATCCTTTACGGGGAAAGAGTCCGAACAACTTGGCGGCATTCGTGGACGTGGCCGCGACGAACCGCTGGCGGGAGATTCGACCGGTCGCGACGCCCTCCGACCAGAGCATCGGCAGCATGGTGTCGAGGTCGGCGACACCGGGACGGATCGTCGTCAGATCCATCCCGGGAACGACTTTGTCGGCGTAGCGCCACGGAGCGTGGTCGGTGCCGATGGTGTCGACATCGCCCGTACGGAGTCCGTGCCAGAGGGCAGCCACGTCCTCTGCCCGGCGCAGCGGCGGCTGGCCGACATATTTGGCGCCATCCGGTTCCGCGAACCGTTCTTCAGTCAGATGCAAGTAGAGCGGTCGGGTTTCCACAAAGAGGGGTGCGCCCCGCATGCGACCACGGCGGACCTCCTCCAGAGCTCCTGCCGATGACAGGTGAACGACGTAGGTCGGAGCGCCGGTCAGCTCGGCAAAAGCGACCGCGCGAGCGGTGGCGGCGACCTCGGAGCTGACCGGGCGAGATTCGGGGTAGTGGGCGATGCCTCCCTTTCCTAGGGCCAGCAAGGATCGAGTTGCCTGTTCGATCATCGCGGCGTCCTCGCAGTGGACCATCGTCAGCATCCCGGCATCGGCCGCGAGTTGCGTGGCAGCCAGGTACGACTCGGGGTCGCTGCAAAAGCCACCGAAGCTCATGAAGTACTTGAGTGTTGTCTGGCCGCGCTCGGCGAGCAGCGGAATGTCGGATAGGGGTTGGGTCGTAGGATCGGTGAGAACGGGATGGAGCATCACATCGACGATCGATTCCTGTTCCGCCAGGCGTGCGTCTCGCTCGATGGCGGCGATCAGGGTCTGCCCGGGCAACGGGAAGGTCATATTGCCGATCGTCGTGATGCCGCCAGCCGCCGCCGCCCGGCTCCCACTGCCGAAATCGTCGCACCACTGGGGCTCGCCATCCGGCACATCGGGAAGGGTGAGATGAACGTGGGGATCGATGCCGCCTGGCAGGACCAGCATGCCCCGGGCGTCAATATTGTGCGTCGCGGTGAAATCGCCGCCAATCTGGACGATCTGTTCCCCGCGGATGCCGATGTCGGCGATCGCTTCGGACCCCGAGGAGACGATGGTGGCTCCCCGGATCGCTAGGTCCAGTGCATCGTTCACTGGTGCCCCCTTCCAGTACGCCGAAAGGGCGGCCCGAGAGGACCGCCCCTTCGGCCACATGCCGATCGTCGTGAGGGAAGGCTACCGGCCGCTCTTCGCTCGATCGAAGCGTTGGGCGACGGCGTCCCAGTTGACGACGTTCCACCACGCATTGAGGTAGTCGGGACGGCGATTCTGATACTTGAGGTAGTAGGCGTGCTCCCAGACGTCGACGCCGAGGATCGGCGTTCCCGCCGTCTCCGCCAATCCGGTCATCAGCGGGTTGTCCTGATTCGGCGTGCTGGTCACCGAGAGTGTGCCATCGGCGCCCAGAATGACCCACGCCCAGCCGGAGCCGAAGCGACCGGCGCCTGCCTTATTGACTGCCTCTTTCATCGCATCGAGCGAGCCGAAGGCGGAGGTGATGCCATCGGACAGCGCGCCGGACGGCTGACCGCCTCCATTTGGCCCCATGATCTCCCAAAACATCGAGTGATTGACATGGCCGCCGCCATTGTTTCGGACGGCGGTCCGCTTCTCTTCCGGGACCCGAGAGATGTTTGCCATGAGTTCTTCGGGGCTCATCTGCTCGAACTCGGTCCCCTGTACGGCGTTGTTGAGGTTCGTGACGTAGGTGCCATGATGCTTGTCGTGATGGATGCGCATCGTCTGCTCGTCGATGTGCGGCTCCAGCGCGGCGTAATCGTACGGAAGTGGTGGAAGCTCGAAAGCCATCGCGTCGTTCCTCCTGATAGGGCACCCCTCGGGTGCCTCGGTTGGGCGCTGCGTCGCCGGTCCGCGCCACGCGTGCGGCGCTCGTGACGGGTCGCGCGCTCGAACAGGGAACTTACCAGAAAACCACGCATCCGGGTACACCACGCTTCCCGGTGGAGTGAGCCGAAGAAAGGAAGCGCGACGCGGCCCGATGGTCGGTGCCGCGTCGGACCAGTACCGCCGGTCGAGGCGAGGAAGCGTCCCATTTGAGCGTAGAAGCGCCTAGCTGACGACCGCGCCTGATCTGACTTTGCCTCTCAATCCTCACGGCGTATTCCCAGCGAACCCCCCGGCGCTGTTGAGGATCGCACCCTATCGTCGAAGGTAGAACGGACGCGACGAAGAAGGAGGCATCATGATGAAGACCCGAACACCCTCCGCGGCGGTCGATCCAGAGTCCGACTCACTCCTTGAGGTCTGGACGCTGCTGGCGGGGATTGGCGCCACCGCCCTGCTGATGGCGCTGGCGGTCCTCCTGGGGGCGTCGTCGATCGAGATCGGTACGCACAACGTCACGGACGCGATGATCCGGGCGGTTGGCCTGATCGTGGCGGGACCGGCGTAGAGGGCCCCGAGGCAGCGCCGGGGCAGGAATCCCTGCCTCGGCGCTGCCGACCGGGTGCTCTCAGCATCACCGGCGGACCATGCGTCAGCGCTGGTGTCAGGCCCAGCTCGTGTAGGGGGCGGGATCTCTCTCCCAGTCGCCGGCCAGGGTGCGATCGTCGGCCGCGGCCAGCAACCGCGAAAATGCTCCCTGGCGGTAGCTGAAGATCGCCTCAGCCCGGGCTTCGCCGTCGAGTCGCGCCAACCGGATGATCTCCTCGAAGGCATGCTCGACCGCTTCCGGGTCGCTGGCATGGTCGGACTGGCGGCGCCAGTTCAACACATCGATCCAATGCTCAGCGGCGCCAAGGGGATCGCCGTGCTCCTCGGCGATGGCCGCCAGGCGCCCTGATGCTTCGGCCAGCGCGTCGCCGTGACCGGCGCCCGTTGCTGCCGCGAGCACCCCCTCCCAGAGGGTCTCCGCCAGTCCGTCCGCTACCTCGTCAAAGAGCTCCGCGAGCTCGAGGCGGAGATCGACCAGCTCGTCGGCGTCGGTTTCCGTCAGCAACGCATCGACCATCTCCCGGACCTCGATAGCGAACGCCGGGTCATCGGCGCGATGGGCGAGCCAGGCCGCGACGGCCGCAGAACCAGCTTCCCGGGCGGCGGTTTCCCAGTCGGCCCAGCCACGCAGGACCGCGGCATCCAGCCGGGGATTGACGCTGAGAACGAGCGGCGTTCCTGGTGTGGCGCGGGAGGACATCGACGGCATACCTCGGGAGTTCGGGTCGGGCGGCGGCACCGCGATGGCACGGCCAGACACGGCGCAGTTTAGCGCAGAGGTTGACACGAACCGCATGAACCGCTAGGTTGACGCTATGAACCACCTCGACGCGGGAAGAACGGTACCACCAGCCGCGAGCGCCACGGCCACGCCGTGGTTCTTCGGTGTCTGGTTTGGCTTTACCTATCTGTCTCCGGCGGCGCTGGTGGGAGGAGAAACGCGCATGCGTTGATCCATCCGTAGAACCCGAAACCAGCGACGCCGGAGCAGCCGAGGCCTAATGCCTCGGTTTTTTGTTGCCCCCGGCGACGCTGGCTGCAGCGGCGGGGGATCGTCACTCACGGGCCGGACCGCGATCTCGCGGGCGGGATGAAGCGACAGACCGATAAGGAGGAGCACGATGATCGTCTCAGTCTCAGCCGACGCGCCGGACACCACCGCGCGAAAGGTGCTGGCAGCGGCCGTCGCCGCCGGACTGGAGGCACGCGGCATGGATGATGGGCACGGCGGAACCATCATCGGTATTGACGGCTCGCTTCCCGACGACGATCTGGCGCTGCCCGGTGTTCGGGCCGTGCACCCTCACCACAAGCCCTACATGCTCGCCAGTCGCGAGCACCGGCCCCATGCGCCGACGGTGGTCAGGGTCGGTGATGTTCGGATCGGCGGCGGCCGACCGGTCATGATGGCGGGCCCCTGCGTTGTTGAAGGACGATCATCGTTGCTGGAGATCGCCACCGCGGTCAAGGTGGCCGGGGCCGACATTCTTCGCGGCGGGGCGTTCAAGCCTCGAACATCCCCCTACGCCTTCCAGGGTCTTGGCGAGGAGGGTCTGCGGTACCTCGCCGAGGCGCGCGACGCGACCGGGATGCCCGTTGTGACTGAGGTGATGGAGCCGGACCAGGTAGAACTTGTCGCTCACTACGCCGACATTCTCCAGATCGGTGCGCGGAACATGGCGAACTTTCCTCTGCTGCGCCGGGTCGGAGCGACCGGTCGGGCCATCCTGCTCAAGCGCGGATTCTCGGCCACGGTCGAGGAGTGGCTGATGAGTGCGGAATACATCCTGGCCTCTGGGAACGCTCGGGTGATCCTCTGCGAGCGGGGTATTCGGGGGTTCGACCCGGCGCTCCGGTTCACGCTCGATCTGACCGCGGTGCCGTTCGCCAAGGAGCTGACCCACCTGCCGGTGATCGTCGATCCGAGCCATGGCACCGGGAAACGGTCGCTGGTGGGACGGATGGCGATGGCGGGGCTGGCGGCGGGCGCCGACGGCCTGATGATCGAGGTGCATCCTGATCCCGAGCGGGCCCGCTGCGATGCAGCACAAACGATTACCCCTGACGAGCTCGCCCAAATCAACCGTTCGGGGCGGGCGCTCCATGCGGCGCTCGTTGAGACTGGTGACGCTGCTGCGGAGCTTTCCGCCGATCGCGAGCCGGTTCCGGTGGGGGTGTAACGTCTGATGACCCATGTCGCGAACGCTCAGCCGAGGAGTCGTCAGCCGTGAACCACAATGCCGCCGCTGACGAGATGACCCGCACGACGGCCGGTGAGTACCGCTACATCATCTGCGATGTCTTCACCGATCTCCCGCTGACCGGAAACCAGCTCGCGGTCTTTCCAGACGCCGGGGCCATTCCGGCCCGGCTCCTGCAGGCATTGGCGGGTGAGGTCGGTTTCTCGGAGACCGTCTTCGTCTATCCGCCGGTGGGCGACGAAACGGCGCGCATTCGCATCTTCACGCCGGCCGCGGAGCTCCCGTTTGCCGGTCATCCGGTTCTCGGGACGGCGGTCGTGCTCGGTGCTGCACAGCAGCTGGCCGAGGTGCGCATCGGCACAGGGCGCGGAGTGGTCCCGGTCACGATCGATTGGCACGCCGATCGGGCTCCGCTGGGCTGGATGGCGCAGCCGATCCCGGTGGTGCGCGAGCTGCCTGACCACCGCGCGCTCCTGACGGCCCTCGGAGTGGAAGCGAGTGTCTTGCCGGTGGAACGATATGACAACGGGGTCGGTCATGTCTATGTGGGGCTGGCAGATATACGGGCAGTTGCTGCGCTGACGCCCGACATGGCCGCCCTCGATCGCGCAAGCCGGGAGATCCCTGGGGGCGTGGTTGGGGTGAACTGTTTTGCCGGAGCGGGGCGGAGATGGAAAACCCGCATGTTTGCGCCGCTTGAGGGATTCGAGGACGCCGCGACCGGCTCCGCCGCCGGGCCGCTCGCCCTGCACCTGGTTCGTCATGGGTTGGTAGCCTCCGGGGAGACGATCGAGATCTCGCAGGGCGTCGAGATGGGCCGACCGAGCCAGCTCCGGGCGCGGGTCGTCGTTGACGGACCCGAGGTGCACAGGGTTGATGTCGGGGGCCATGCGGTGATCGTCGGCTTCGGCGGTTTTCATGCCGAGGTGGTCGCTCGTCACGCATCGAACACGACCCCGAGGGGCTGAGGCCGTGCGTCGGAGCGTTTGGTCGCGTGTTCGCCCGGATGGGACCTCTGACGGCGATGAACGCGATGGCTGCCTTGAAGGCGCTCCTCCTCTGACGCTTGTCGGAACGGTGATGAGCGCGTCACACTCACGAGGTCGGGTCCAGGCGTCGGTGGTCCGTGGTGAGGAGCGTCGTGTTACCGATTAGCCGCCCAGATGCAGATCGAGAGATCCGGCGGCGCCTCAGTTGGGTCGACTGGCGCCCGACCATTATCGCGGGCGTGCTGACCCTGCTCGGGCTCATCGTCCTGGGCTTCGCGTTTGCCAGTGTCTCTTCTGCCGAGCGGAGGATGGCCCTGGAGAGCCTGACGACGACGATCTTCTGGATGGCCGCGGCGATGATCGGGGCATGCGGCACGATCGCCGCCCTGATGCTGACGACGGTCAGTTTGATGGAGCACCTTGATACGCGCCGGATGGGACCGCGCTTCCTGATGCACATGCGATTGACGGTGCTTGGAGCGCTGGCGACCATCGCGGTCGCGGTCGGCGACCTCCTGCTGACGATTTTCCCCTTCGCGTCCGGTGTCCAGGTCGATCCCCCGCAGTGGCAGATCGACGCGGTCTATTTCGGCATGATCGGTGGCACCGCCCTGATGATCTTCGGGTTCGCGGTGGTCTTGAGCTCGCTCTACTCGACGATTGCCGATGTCTTCAAGAATCTCCCGGATACCTGGGTCGAAGAGATTCTCGCCGATGATGACGAGGAGGAGCGGGAAGAGGAAAGGATGCGCCAACGCGGTCGGGTTGGCGCGCGACAGGTGGCGGGGTGATGACGGCGCCGATGATCGCCGCGCCGGATCTTCATGTGAGCCGCGGCTTCGTCCTGGGTACCGCGGGTCACGTCGACCATGGAAAGTCGACCCTCGTCAAGGCGCTGACCGGGATCGACCCCGACCGGCTGGCGGAGGAAAAGGCGCGATCAATGACGATCGATCTCGGCTTCGCTTGGCTCTCGTTGCCGAGCGGTCGATCGGTGAGCATTGTCGATGTGCCGGGTCACGAGCGATTCATCAAAAACATGCTCGCCGGAGTTGGTGGAATCGATGCCGCACTCCTGATCATCGCCGCCGACGAGGGGCCAATGCCGCAGACGATGGAGCATCTGGCGATCCTCGATCTGTTGCAGGTCGAGCGGGGTCTGGTTGTGATGACCAAAACCGACACGATCGACGGCGACTGGCTCGATCTGGTCCAGGAGGAAGTGAAGGAGCGGTTGCGTGGGACGGTGCTCGCGGGAGCGCCGATCGTCCCGGTCTCGGCATTGACGGGGATCGGGCTGGAGACCTTGCTTGGCGAGGTCGATCAGCTGCTTGCATCGGCACCGGACCGCCAAGCCAGTATGCGACCCCGTCTCCCGATCGATCGCATATTCACCGTCGCCGGTTTTGGCACCGTCGTGACCGGTACGTTGATCGATGGCGCACTGACGATCGGGCAGGAGCTTCGGGTCTTTCCCGACGGCCCGCTGACGCGCGTGCGAGGCTTACAGACTCACCAGACAAAGGTCGACCGCGCCCTTCCGGGCAGCCGCGTCGCCGTGAACCTCTCCGGCCTCGCCGTCGATGGTCTCCGGCGCGGTCAGGTGCTCGCGCCGCCGGCGGCGCTGATCGCATCGCAGCGGCTCGATGTACACCTTCGGCTGCTGGCTGATGCACCGACGGCGCTCAAGCAAAACGACGAGATCGACTTCTTTTGCGGGGCGATGGAGCTGCCAGCGCGCCTGACGCTACTCGACCGCGAGCAGCTCGATCCAGGGGAGACAGGCTGGGTGCAATTGCGATTCCGCGAACCCGTCGCGGTATTGCGAGGCGATCGTTTCATCGTCCGACGGGCATCGCCGAGCATGACGATCGGCGGAGGATCGATTGTCGACGCGACCCCTCCGCGCCACCGGCGGTTTCGGCCGGAGGTCCTTGGGGCGCTTGAAACGCTGGCGGCGGGAAGCTCGGATGAGATCGTGCTGCACCTCCTTGAGGCGGGTCCGCGGGAAGTTCGGACGCTTCGCGGTGGGCGCGTTTCCGGCCTGACCGATCAGCAGGTCGATCAGGCGCTCGTGGATCTCATCGCCGAGGGCGACGTGCGTCTGCTCGGTGTCACGCACCCCGTGCCAAGGCCGGCCGATAGGGTAGTGGCGACCATCACCTGGGAGACGCTCCGGTCGACGCTCCGGTCGATTGTCGGGGCGCATCATCAAGACCAGCCGTTACGGCGAGGCATGCCGAAGGAGCAGCTGCGGAGTCGTCTGGGTCTGACCGCGGGCTTTGACGACGTCGTCGCGGCGGCGGTCTCGGACGGGGCGATCATCGACGGCGGCCAGACCGTCCGGCTGCCCGCCTTTACCATCACGCTCAGCTCAGCCCAGCGGGCCGTGGCCGACCGGTTTCTCGGCGCGCTCGACGTGGAGCCGTACGCGCCCCCATCGCCATCCGACTTTGGTCTCGACATTGAGACCCTCGGCGCGCTTGAAGATCTCGGAGAGATCGTTCGTGTCGGGGATGGGGTCGTCTTCGGCGCATTCACCTACGAGACGATTGTGCGGACGGTGCTGGAGCTCATCGACCAGCAAGGCTCGCTAACCCTCGCCGGATTTCGGGATCACTTCCGGAGCAGCCGCAAGTTCGCGCAGGCGACGCTCGAACATCTGGACCAGCGGCGGGTGACACGCCGGGTTGGCGACGAGCGGGTCCGCTTCCCCGGGTTCAAACTCAATGAAAAATCGGGATCCTAAGGGTTGTTTCGATGATTGATCGTGTCGAGCTGGTGGGGCCAACGTGGCACCGCTTTCTGTCACCGCATTACGACGATATCGCGCTCTCGTGCGGTGGAACCGCTGCACTGCTGACACGGGATCATCGCGCTCCGGAGGTCATCGTCGTCTTCGGCGCCGAGCCGAAAGGGCGAACGACGCTGTCAGACTACGCCGCCGGCATGCACCGGACCTGGGGGCTCGATTCGGCCGAGGTCCACGTGCGGCGCCAGGAGGAAGAGCGCGCGGCGTCGATCGTGATGGGCACGACGTTTCGGGTTCTCCCGTTTCACGATGCGATCTACCGGGGAGAGGCCTATCTCAGCGATGATGATCTCTTTGGAGCGGTGGCCCCGACCGATGGGTGGCTGCCCGCCGCGATGATCGAGGCGGCTGGACTGGCTGGCCCGCCCGATCCGAAGGTGCGTCTCTACGCTCCTCTTGGGGTCGGTCGCCATGTCGATCATCAACTGGTCTGTCTGGCGGCAGTGCGGCTTGCGCGAGATGGGTGGGATGTCTGGTTCTACGAGGATCTCCCGTATGCTCTTCGGGAGGGAGCCCTTCCGGATCGACTGGCGACCATCGAGATTGCGCTCGCGCTGGTCGCAACGGTCGACGTGACCTCAACCTGGAACGTCAAAATGGACGCGATCATGGCGTATCCGTCTCAACTTGCCGCCATTTTCTCGTCGGTCGGATCCACGGGACGTCGGCATGAGATCGATGCCCTGATGCGGGGATATGCGGCAGGACCGGAACCGGGGGTGCGTCGTGAGCGATTCTGGTGTCTCACGGACACCCGATAGGATGTCCCCGATCACCCTCCTCAAACGTCTTTTGACGACCCTATTGACAATCCGTCAACGATTCGTTATTGTGTACGTACTGAAGCACATGGGGGCTTGAGCAATCAAGAATCGGTCAAACGGAGCAATCCGCCAGATCGTCCATGGAAACAAACTGAAACCGCAAGGTTGAGGGGAGTGGTGCTCCGGTATGGGAATGGTCGTCGGGACCCTCGGGCCCTTGACGAACGCGGTTCATGCGGAGGTCGGTGGAGACGCCGGCATGACGGATGACTGATTGGCGGCTAGGCTGCTCGCTGCGGCGCCAATCTCCCAGCGGAGGTCTCGACGGCTTGCCGGCGAGTGTCTCTAGCGCCGGTGCATCGTCGGCCGTTCGCGGCCGGAGTCATGGTCCAGAACTTCAGCGACGGAACGCCGACGGCTGCGAAAGCGGTTGTCGGCGTTCCTCTGTGTTCGGCCCCGCCCAGTACCGTCATCGCTGCCTGAGACGGGGCCGGACGGTTCCAGGGCGGGCTGCGCCCGTCAGCTTCGGGGATCATCGTTTCGAGAACAGATGACGGGGCTGTTGAGCGATGTCAAGCGGCGGACGACCAGCAACTGCCAGCACTGACGATGGCTCGCGTTCGTGGGCGTGGGACCTCCTCGGGCCGGTCCCCCTGCGAGCACCCCGACCAAAAACGGCCGCCGTTGTGAGATGGTACGGACGGGGGCGAACGATAACAGGGCCGCCGTCTACGCCCGGGCCACTAGTTTCGCCGTGGTAGCGCGTGGCATATCCATTGCGTGCATTGGACTCTTGAACGGGCGACCGCCCGTTGTATGGCTTCCGAGAGGGACGCGAGGAGCGGAGGACGGTCGGTTGGAAGGGGCGCGGTTTTACATCGCAATCGGTCTCTCGGTCGTACTGATCGAGATCGCACTGATCTTGCTTCTCTTCTAGAATCCGCTTGGGGGCCCCACGGGGGGCGCGGTGGAAAAGTCTATCGCGCGTCATCGGTATCAGGAGGAGCGGCCATGTATATCGGCGGTGGACTGATCACCCTTATTCTGATCATCCTGTTGCTCTATCTCATCTTCTAAACGGTCAGCTCATCCGGTCTCCATCGAGCCGGGCTGGTCCACGGCGGGGCAGACTGCCCCGCCGTGCCGTGTAAACCAGGTCGTGCCGGTGGTCGGTCTCGCACCTAACGGGAGAGCTGCCGCGACGAAGTCGCCGTCGTTACAGGAAGACACGAACCAGCATATCGCTTGGCTGCATCCCGTTCGTCGCATTTTTATCCTGTGGACAGGCGGAGATGGCGACCACCGAGTCAACGAGCGCCGTCAGGATGACGTAATCGTTTCGCTCGGAGATCGGTTCCCGGATCTCGAACTCGCCGTTCGGCAAGATCGCCACGTTCATGAACCAGTTAACCGGGTCGGGGACACGGTCCAGTGTCATTCCATACGGCGAGAGGGCGTCTGACAGTGCGACGCGGCAGCTCGCGTGCCCCGGCGCGTCGAGCTCCTCGTAGCGTTTCGGATCGCACGCCGCAAAGAGCATGTCATGGCGACCGACGCTGTCCTCTGTCAGCTCGAACATCGGATTGCGGCGATTCGAATAGAGCTTCATCCCCTGTTGCAACATCAGGTTACCGTTGGCACTTCGCGTGTGTGCGACCGAGACGAACTCGTCCGCATCGCCCGCTCGCAGGGCCACGAAGTCGGCCACCTGTTTTCCCCTGACGTCGACGATCTGCAGCAGTTGTCCAGCGCCGATCTCGACGGCGTGGGCCTGTCCGGGGCGAATCTGTCGCGCCTTGATCGCGCGTCGTCCAACGTATGTCGCGTTCATGGTGCTCCTCTTCCCGATGCGATGGTTGGAGATCGTCAACTGGTCCCGGTATTGTCGCAGCGATCGGTCAAACGAACCAACGTGGGCGCGACCGAGTGATCACGGGCGCCGTGATCGCTGAGCCAGCCATCGCTGGACGCCGGTGCAGCGGCGCCCTCCCGACGGGTGCTTTCCCCGTGACATACTTGGTCATCGACACCAGACGGCATCCCACTGCCATCGATGCGTTCGTCCATTTGGCGAATGTTTCGTCACGGACATGGTTGGAGGATCAAACGCGATGGAGAGCTGTCCGAATTGTGGCGCGTCGATCCGCGCCGGAAGCCGCTTCTGCACGTCCTGCGGATTCCGGTTGCCTGACGTGGCGACACGGCCCGAAGCCGCGGCCGCCGCGCCTGCCCCGAACGAGGTCGCTGGCCCAGCAGCCGGGGAGGCGCGGTCGCCCTGGGCGCCGGTGGTGGAGGGGCAGGTGGAGGAAACTCCTACCGAACCAGTATCGGCCGCGGACGCCGTTGAGCCTGTGCCTGATGCCGGTGGCGGCACGGTGCCGCAGGCTGGCGACCCATCTGACGATGAGATGACCACGCCCGAGCTATCCCAACCGGCCTGGCCCGGTTGGGATGATGTTGCGCCAGTCGACGAGGCTGCAGCGGCGTCCGACGACACCAGCGATGGCGCGGAGGACGCCACCCTGGACACAATCTGGCCGGCCGTGGGGGGAACGCCGGTTCGGACCGCTCCGGAGGCGTATCCCGAGGACATCGTCGTCAGCGTGGGGACCTCCGGCGAGTGGCCGATCGTCGAGACGGATGAGCCCGGCGCTCCACGGGAGCGTTCGCCGTCGACCGGCGCCACGGCGGAGCCGCGGGAGGTGCCGCCCGTGACGCCAGGAGCCGGTCATCGCGCATCCGAACCGGAACTGGATGATTGGGCCGAGTCGGACCGCCCAGGCGCTCCGTTGCGGTCGATCCATGGAGAGCTGACTGATCAGTCGGGGCAGAGCACCAGCGATCTGGGTGGAGACGTCGATAACCCGGTCGATCATGCCATGGTCCTGCTTGACGAGCTACGGGGTCTGATCGGCGAGATACAGTCCGAGGGAGGCTCAGCAACCGCCGTCCAAAGCCCGGCCGGTCTCATTGAGACGTTGCTTGGAGCGCGGGCGGTCGGACGTGAGGGGGGCGACTTCAGCGGTCTGGCCGCTGTCCTGGCAGCTGTCCGCGACCAGCCGCGCGATATCGACGCGATGCTGCAATTGCTCGGACGGCTCGACGATCTGATCGCGCTCCAGGCGGCCTATGGGCGATGTCAGGAGGCCATCGAGGCGACACTCAATCACCTCCTGCCAGACGGTCCGGGTCACGGTACGTAGGACATCGACCCGATCGCGAGTCATCGAGCCGGACCCTACCGGAGCTGATCGAGATGCTGGTGATCTGGTCGCCGGGCGTTACGGCGTCGAGCTGCCGTCCGGCGCGTCCGAGATCGTTAACGGCTGCGACGGAGGTTCCGTCGAAGCCGGCCCCGACGCGACGAGGAGTGGTGCGCCGCAGCGGGCGCAATAGGTTCCCTTCGGCGTGATCGATCGGCAGGAGGGACAGCGGACGCGTCCGGTCCCGGAACCAAAGGCCGCCCGGTCTTTCCTGAGCGCGGCCGCGAGGTCGCTCCGGACTGCCATCCCCAGGATCGCGAGCGACACCATAAGCCAGCCAAGCTCGACCGCGGTGCCGGACGGTTGAACCAGCAGGTCAATCTCCGTGAAGACCACGATCCCGAAAAGGCCGGGCAGGGCGAACCGGAGCGTGTCGCGACCGCGCCGGCTGAGCCCATATTGCCAGAGCGCCGCACCGAGCAGCGATGCGGTGAGCGTCACGACGAGTGGCCGGATGACACCGACGCCGAGAATCGTGGCCGTCCATTCCGCGACCGAGCCGCTCGCCTTCCGGTCGCCGGTGATGAGTGGCAGGAAGTAGACGGCGGTGGCGGCCACGGCGAATCCCGCACCGGCGCTGCTGCCGAGAGTCAGACCATCCAGGACCTCATTGCGGTAGGCAGGGAGGCGGCGGAACAGGAGCGGACCGAGCATCGTCAGTGCCGCCCCGAGCAGTGGTAGACCGACCCCTACAAGGGCAATGACCGCGATTGGCGGACTCCCGGCAGCTTCGGCGGCCCTGCCGCCAAAGCCGGCGGCGCCAGCATTGAACGTCGCTCCGTCGAGCCAGAGCTGATCGACCACAATGTCGCTCATGACCGATATGACCAGGCCCGCGACCAGACCCGCGAGGGCCACCGCGGCAATCGGGCGGAGCGGCTCATCCTCAAAGAGATCGGCGGCACGGAACAGGGCGACGACCATCGCCGCGACGGTACCGGCAACGATCACGATGGCGATCCCGGCCTCGTTGGCGAGCATCGCTCCGAGCCCCAGCAGGAGACCGGCGCCGCCGATCGAGACGATCGCTCGCCGCCGCGATTGCGCGACCAGAACGCCGAACGAGGGTCGCAGGTTTCGGAGACCGCGCCATCGGGGCGGCGGCGTGGACGGTGACGGCGTCGATGACTCATCGATCGGCTGCCCACAGGCGCCGCAGTACGGCCGGCGCTCGACGTTGGTTCCACAGCGTGGACAATCGATTCGAGATACCACGTGCGACATCTCCGCGCGCTCGATCTACACCGTCGGGATCGCTACCGCGATTCTACACAGCGTCCGGAATCTTCCGCGCGAGGGCAAGCCACATTGGGGGGAAATGCTAGACTCCGGCCCATGGTGGAGGATGGCGGCTGCCACATCGGGCCGGTGCCACCGGGCACCCGGTGATGTGGCGGGTGGTGCTGGAAGGGATGGCGGTCGGCGTCGCATTGGCGGCTCCGATTGGACCGATCAACGTCGAGATCGTGCGGCGTGGCCTCTTCGGCGGCTGTCGCCATGGCTGGCTGGTCGGGCTCGGAGCGGTTACGGTCGATACGCTCTATTGCCTGCTGGTCGTTACCGGCCTGGCGCCCGTTGCCGACAGCGCATTGCTGCGCGCTCCGCTGTTTCTCACGGGGGCGGTGGTGATGCTATATCTCGGTGTTGCCAGTGTCCTGGCGGCTCGCCGCGACTCGGTTTCTAACGGTGGCCCTTCCTCTCCCCGGCGCTCCTATATCACGGGGATGGTGATGGCGGCGGCGAACCCGCTCGGGATCATCTACTGGTTGTCGATCGGCGCGGCTCTGGTTGCCTCAGCTGTCACGCGGGCAGGGGCGCACGCCGCTTCGTTCCTGATCGGCGGGGTGTTCATTGGCATCGTCTGCTGGGTCACGCTGCTGTCGAGCATGACCCGGCTCGGGCGGCGATTTGTCTCGCCCTCGGTGATGCGTTGGGTCACTGGCCTGAGCGGGGTGGCGCTGATCCTGTTTGGCTGTTACTTCGCGGTTCAGGGTGCTGGCGCGCTGATGGCGCGATGAGCGAGACGATCGTCTCAATGGCGTGGGCCATGCGTAACCGTCGCGGGATCAACCATGACGGCATGCCAGAGACGGGGTCACGAAGCATGAACCAGCGGTGAATAACGGGGAACAGGCGAACGGGCTATCGCGACCGGTCTCCCGGCGACGGTTGCTCGGCGCGGCGTCGTTGGCGCCCGTGGCGTTCATTGGCGGGGCAGGAGCGTCCCAGGCGGGCCGTGGTGGGATGCCGCCCGCGGGAGTGACGGTACCACCGGTCGATGGCTCACCCGCGCCGGGCGGCACCCCGAGCGCGACTGGCTCCCTGACGGTGGTCCGGGACCAGCAACCGGCCGAGACGGGCCAGCCGGTGCGAGGGGGCACATTGCGGCTGATTCGCCCGGGATCGATCGGAGAACCAGGCGACTACAGCCCTTCGGCGATGCGCCAGGACCAACAGGTCGCGGTCAGCTATCTCGACCCCTTGCTTCGACCGGACCCGGAAACGATGGAGCCTCGACCCTGGCTGGCTGAGCGCTGGTCCTGGAGTCCGGATCACACGGTGGTGACCTTTGGGCTGCGTCGCGATGTCATGTGGCACGACGGAACTCCGTTCACGGCCGCTGATGTCGCGTTCACCCTGACGGTCTATCGGGACGATGTCGAGAGTGGCGTCCGGAACTTCTTCGCCCTGATGGCCGCGGTCGAGGTGGTCGACGACTGGACCGTCCGGGTGCTGCTCGATGGCCCTGACGGAGGATGGCTGCTCAACGCGTCGACGCAGCTCATGTTCCAACGCGCCCAGTATGAGACGTACTGGCAGGAAAACCCGGTCGGGGAGCGAACGCTTTCCGGCTACGACTGGACGGAGCACCGACCAATCGGCACCGGTCCGTGGAAGCTGGGTGAGCCGGTGGCTGGCAAGGTCCGCTTTGAGCGCAACGATGCCTACTGGGCGGGGGCGCCCTACTTCGACGATCTGGAGATTGCCCGGAGCCGGCGCACCTCAGGGCGAATTCGCGCGTGGAGACGTGGGGAGGCAGATGTTCTCTGGCCGCTGGCTCCCGGTGACCTGGACCAGGTCAGCGATCGCGACGGCCGACTCTTTGTCGCGGACGCCGCATCGGTGATGTTTGCCGCCTTCAACTTTGCCAGCTCGGCGCGCGATGGCGGCAGCATCTTCGGGGATCTCCGGGTCCGCCAGGCGCTCTCACTCGGGATCGATCGCGGCCAATATGCCCGGAGCGTCTTCAAGGACTACATCCGTGAGGAGGCCGTGGGGACGATCGCCCAGCCGTGGGCCCACTACGATTCCCTCACGTCTCCTGCCGCAGACCCCGTGGCTGCCCGGTCGCTGCTCCGAAAGGCTGGCTGGGTCGATCGCGACAAGAGCGGTCTTCTGGAAAACATCGACGGAGTGCCGCTGGCACTCGCCGTAATCGCGCGGGACGGCTCCCGTCCCGAACTCGTGGCAACCCTTGAGAACGTTGCCAGACAGCTCAAGAAGATCGGTATTTCGCTCGATGTCGCCTCACTTCCCCCGGACGAGTTTCGAGAGCGCTGGACGGTGACCCGGGACTATGATCTGATCGCCTACGCCTTCGACCTCTATCCCGGCTTCACCGATTTTGATCTGTATGGCTCCGGCTGGGACATTCGGGTCAACTCCCAAGGGTGGAACCCCGGAGGTTACCGCAACGCGGAGGTCGACGACGCGGTCGACGCCGCCCTGGCCGCGGTCGATCTGCCAGCGCAGCGAAACGCATTGGTAGAACTCCAGCGAGCAGTCAACGACGACCTGTTCGCGCTCTGGCTCGGCTTTCCGCAAACCCTGATCCTCGCCCAGCCGGATCTGCATGGATTTACGCCGAACACGAGCTGGCAGACATGGGACACCCGTCTCCTCTGGCGCGAGCTTTGACCCGCTCCGCGGCGGAGCAGCCGAGCGCCGATGTGCGGCTCCTTGGCAGACCTGGACCGTTCCGACCAAAACACCCGAAAGTGCCTGCTCGCAACGTTGGCGGGAGACAACGCGCCGCTAAGGTGACGACGGCCAGGAGCGGGCCGCGAGACTGACGTTTTTCCGGGAAGGTCCGCCGCACCGAGGGCCGGTTAGTCGTTCTTGGGTGGCTCGGTCAGTTCGGTTTCCTCGGTGGTGCCGGTGGAGTAACCAGGGGGATCGCTGGCTGGAAACGATTCCTCCGAGGCTTCCTCGACGAGGTCGGTCACATCGGTGTCGTCACGGCGTTGATCGAGCGTGGCGTCCGACTCGGTGGTATAGACGACCTTCCCGAGGCCACGGTCCCGGTTCTGCTCACTCATCGCGCTCTGTCCTTTCATCGCGGTGTCCTGGAGCGATCTCGCCCTACCTGCGAGGATCGTGACCGTATTGGTCGCCGCCTGTTTGGTCGCTGATACGCCCCGACCGATCGACGTCCGCCTGGTTAGGGCGGTACCGCCGCTGTCGGTGGACGGTCTGGCGGATGATTCGCCGACAAGACCGCGCGCGGCAAGCGCTGCCCCGACCGCGGCGAGCAGCATCCCGGACCGGCTGCGCTGCGCCAGACCGGCGAGGATCACGACCGCGCCGCTGATCAGGGCGCCCCATCGGTAGGCGGCGAGCAAGCCGTGATCAGCGGCAAGGCCCCGCGACGATTTGACAGATGGTCGCATGGTGTCCAGGCTCCCCTCGATCGGACGGGCATCATTCGGTGCGGTCGGCAACGCTCGCAAAGTAGACGCTTTAGCCATCGATTGCTCCGCTGCGCAATTGCGTGACCACAACGCCCGGCGAGAACGATCGGGCAAGCGGTCGGTGTCTCGTGTGCCGGTCAGTGGGGTATCATCGTGAGATGATGCAGGACGCGACGATGACGATCAATACCATTGAGGGGCTGGAACGGCTCTACGGCGCGCCGTCGGAGCGCGCCGTCCTCAAGCAAATGGATCACCTCGATGCACATAGCCGGGCGTTCATCGAGGCGTCCCCGTTCGTTCTGTTAGCAACCTGTGGTCCGGTGACGGGTGTCGATTGCTCCCCGCGGGGTGATCGGGCAGGATTCGTGCAGGTACTGGACGAGCGGACGCTGCTGATCCCTGACCGCCGGGGCAACAATCGCATCGACAGTCTCCGCAACATGGTCGAGCAGCCAGCGGTCGGATTGCTATTTCTTGTTCCGGGCGTCAACGAGAGTTTCCGGGTCAACGGTCAGGCGACGATCTCCATCGATCCGACATTGATCAATCGCTTCGTCGTTTCGAATCAGCGTCCGAAGAGTGTGGTGGTCGTGACCGTTCAGGAAGCGTTCATGCAGTGCTCTCGGGCCATTCTCCGAGCTGACCTGTGGAACCCGGCCAACCGAACGACACGGGAGCAGCTTTCCAGCCCCGGCACGATGCTCGCGGCTCACACCGGAGGTCGTGTCGACGCCGAGGAATACGATGCCTACGTGCGCGACACGGTGCCAGAGACCCTTTATTGAGCCATTCCGCGACGTCAAAGACCGGTAGGAGATCTTCGGGGGTGCTCTCGTAACGGTTGGCGCTGACCGGCATTTGCCGCCCGTAACGGAACGTCTCAGCAACGAGATGTCCTGGCGATGCTCAGACGGTCCTCCGATCGGAACCGCACCGACCCCGCGACCGCGAGCAGTGGAACGCGTCGAGATGCCCGATGCAACGACCCTAGGTGACCTGGCTTATTTCACCGCGCCAGCGGTGAGCCCTTTGACGATGTAGCGCTCCAAAACGATGCCGATGACCGCGAGCGGCGCGATCGCGGCGGTTGACAGGGCGGCGATCGACCACCAGCGGATGCCCTGCGAGCTCGTCTGGCCGGCCAGCAGGATCGGCAGGGTGACAGAATGCGCTGACGACAGCACCACCGCGAAGAAGTATTCGTTCCAGGCAAAGACCAGCGCCAGGATAAAGGCGGCAACGAATCCCGGGGTTGCGATCGGGACGACGATCCGCAGAAATGTCTGCCAGATCGTGGCGCCGTCGACCAGTGCCGCCTGCTCGAGCTCGACCGGGATCGAGCTGAACTGATCGCGCATGATCCAGATGATGATCGGGAGGTTCATGATCGTGTAGATCAGGATCAACCCGAAGCGTGTGTCGAGCAGGTTCAGCCCATCGTCTCGATAGAGGACGAGCAGCGGCATCGCCAGCGCCACCGGCGGCAGGATCAGCTGCGAGAGGAACCAGAAGGAGATGTCCTTGTTGCGCCACGGACCGAACTTGTAGCTGAACCGGGTCAGTCCATAGGCGGCGAGCGAGCCAATGACGGTTGCCAGCAACGCCGATAGGGTCGAGATGATGATGGTGTTCTTGGCGTGCTTGAGGAAGAGATTGCGGGCGGTGGACGGCTGGCCGATGGTATCGGGTGACAGACCGAGCGACTCCCAGCCCTTCCAGACAGGATGAAATTGCAGCCACGGGATGATTTGATGCTGGTAGATGTCCCGGGCTTCCTTGAACGATGTGGTTACGGTCCAGAAGATCGGGAAGATGGCCACCACCGACCAGGCGATGAGTGCCGCGTAGGTCAGGATGCGGCCGATCGAGCGGCGGACATTGCGGCGCCTCGCGACGACCCCGGGCACCGCGATCTCGCGGGCTGACGCTGATCTGGCCTGTCGGGCGGTGCTTTGCACGGGGTGAGCTCCTCGGCGAAAACCGAACAGGCCGGCTAGGTGACGCGCCGGAGCCAGCGTCCGGCGATCGCGAGGATAAGCGTCACGAAGATGATGACGCAGACGAGATAGAACTGGGACAGCGCGGTGGCATAGCCGACGTTCGTTTTCTCAATCCCCTCCCGGAAGATGAACAGCGTCACCGTGTCGGTGGCGCCGCCCGGGCTGCCATTGGTGACGACGCGGACGACATCGATCAGCTTCAGCTCGAAGATGATCCGGAGGATCACCGCCGTCAGGCTGACCGGCAGCATCAGCGGAAAGATCATGTGCCGAAAAGTCTGACGCGCGGTCGCACCGTCGATCCGCGCCGACTCCAACACCTCATGGGGGATCGCCTGCAGCCCGGCCAGCAACAGCACCATGATGAACGGGATGGAATACCAGGCGTCCATGATCATGATGTTGCCGCGCGCGGGCCAGGGCTGGTCGTAGAAGGAGAGATTGGGCAGGCCAATCGCCGAGAGGAGCTGGGCGACCGGACCGTAATGGCTGTCGAGGATCGAGCGGCCGATCATGAAACTGACGGCGACAGGGCTGAGCAGGAACGGCAACAGAAAGACCACCCGGAAGAATTTGCGCCCACGGATATCCTGATTCAGCAGGAGTGCCAGACCGAAGCCGATGGCGTACTGAATCAGCACGGCGCCGACATAGACGATCATATTGGTCATCGCGCGCCAGAAGTCGCCATCGCTGAACAGGTGCCGGAAATTGTCCAGACCGTTGAAGCGGCGACCACCGACCGCGCTGAGATTCCAGTCGGTGAACGCGATATAGATCGCGAAGATGGTTGGAAAGATGACGAAGGCGAGGGTCAGGAGAACCGCGGGAAGAAGAAAGACCGCTTGCTCGCCGCGTGTTCCGCGGGTGAGGACGAGGCTGACATTGAGAGCGACCGCCCAGCCGACGAAAGCGGCAGCGGCTGGACGCCAGTTCGCGAACCCCTGATCCCAGAGACCGAACGTTTTCCCGAGCTGCAGGACGACAAGCCCGGCCAGGATCACCGAGACGATCCGCAGCAGCCATCGACCAAGGTGCTCGCGTTCTGGCGAGACCTCTCCGGACGTGGTCAACGACGACATCGCAGGCTGGGCCTGGAGCGCCGGCTCCTCGTGCATCGCCGCCCCCCAGGGTGACTCATGCTGCGGTTCCGCGTCTGGTCGTCATGAAGGCAGGGACGGGACGGAGTACCCGGCAACGAAGCCGGGTACTTCCTCGCGTCACGAGCTCAATGACCGTCGTCGACAATCGTGGATCAACGTGGCCCAACGACTATCCGCCGAGTGCGGCCTGGTAGAGCTTGATCTGACTTTCTCGCCCCAGCTGATCGGTAATCTTCTCCCACTCGGCGGCGACTGCATCGAGCGCGACCTGAGGCTCGACATCACCGACGAAGGCCTTCGCCAGCTCCGTCTCGGCGACGGTGTAGTACTGGAAGATGCCCGGAATCCGCGGCTCGACGGCGCCGTTCGGATGGTTGTACGAATCGGATTGGGAGGCGAGGTACGATTTGGCGTAGTCCTCGGGGTAGCCGACCGTGACCCAGTCCGGAACCTCGAAGCTGCTGTTGCGGTAGGGCTGGAATCCGGATGGATAGACGGCAGTCCAGAGGGCCACATCCTTGTCGCCGAGGTGGGCGGCAATGTCCCAGGCTGCCTCGTTGACCTTGCGCTCCTCGGATTTTTTCATCACGTAGATGCCCCATCCGATATAGGCCTCGTTCGGGGCGTAGTTGTTCCCGGGGATGGTGTCCCAGGCGCTGGTCTTGGCATTGTAGACATCTGGAGACCCCGGCAGGATGCTGAACGCGACCTTGTCCTGCACGACCGACAGGTCGTTCGTGTAGACGTTGGAGCCGACATCACCCCACCAGTGCACCATCGAACCGGTGCCGGCCAGAAACTGGGTTGACCAGGTGGTGTTGCCATCGGCGACGCTTGACTGGTCGGCGGGCTCGTTCGGGAGGGCGGCGACGATGTCCTGAAGTGCCCGGAGGTAGGCAGGGTTGTTGATCCGCGGCTTCATCGTCTCGGCGTCGAAGAGCCAGGCCTTGTCGTCCGGGTGCTTGGCGTAGGCGGTGGCGCGGCTGAGGAAGAAGTAGAACCCGAATCCGCCCCACGGCTTGCAGACGTCGAGGATGCCATACAGGTCCTGACCGTCGAGTTGCTTCCCCTTAAGGAACGCCGTCGCTTCCTGAACCCCTTGCCAGGTCGTCGGGACGCCCCAGTCGCCCTTGCCACCCTGCTTCGTCCACTCGCCAGCAAGGCCGCTGTCGGTGAAGACATCGGAGCGATAGTTTAAGTTATGGCAGTCACCATCGATCGCGACCCGATAAGTCTTGCCTTCCCAGGTGCCGACGGGCGCCTGCTCCAGCTTGACGTAGTCGACCATGTCGATCCGCTGCTTGACCGCGTCGGGCATCTCGGAGGCGAGACCCTTGCCGAGAATGTCCCCCTCCCAGGGGGCCCCGCCTTCAAGCACATCGAAGTCAATGGTGCCGCTGGCAATGCTCTGCTGAACTCGCGAGAAGACCTGGTCCTGCGGCAGATCGATCCACTCGATCTGGGCACCGGTGAACTCTTCCCACGGGGCGAGGAGCGGACGAAAGACGAGGTTATGGACACCGCCATTGTTGAGACCCAGGAAGGTGACCTTCTGTCCCTTGAACTTGCCCTTATTCTCCGATTTGAGCGTCAACTCGCCGACTTTCTGCATGTCGGCCTCGGTTGGTTGCCCACCAGCGCCAGGGATCTTGAGGATCTGCTGGCGAACGTCATCCTGGGCGAGGGCGCGCTGATAGGACTTTCCCGCCAGACCAAAGGCATAGAAGCCAGCGGCCGTCCCGGCCGCGCCCTTGAGGACGCCTCGTCGCGTCGCTGACCGGCGCAGGAACCCTCCGGCGTTCGACGATTGATCGGTCATGGTGCTGATAACCTCCCGAGTGTGCCTCGATGCACAATAGCTAACAACGGAT
>JAABUS010002692.1_pt1 | contig 32376 bp, 27 predicted proteins | sample 5560161 | NCBI WGS metagenome assembly JAABUS01 (sample SAMN10711885, study PRJNA513376) | rock metagenome | isolation source: Antarctica rocks | place: Antarctica: Victoria Land, Trio Nunatak nord | collected 2016-01-04 | reverse complement strand
AGCCACTCCCGCAGGCTCGGCGGCAACAACAGCTCCTGCTCGCGATCACACGCAATGAAGTTCTGCGCCATCACCAAATGGTCTTAACCACCGCGGACAGACCCCCCTTTGCGCGACACCCTCCGCGAGAGGCGGCAGTGCCACGCTGCCGCCATCGCGCCAGTTGCATCGGGAGACGCGACGGCGTTCACGCCGGTCGGTCGTTCCCGCTCAGTAGGGGAGCTCGAGGCCGCGGGCGGGCTTGAACGTTCGCTTCTCGGGATACACGCAGACGTCGCCGGGGATCAGGTCGCCCATCGTCACGAGATCCATCCCCTCCGGGCCGACCTCGATGCGATGCCCGACGCCCGTGTTCTCCCGGCGCAGCCAGAACGAGCCGGCGGCCAACGGGTGCGCATCTTCGCCGAGGCGGGCGATCCCGCTTCCGCCGCGGACGTACCACGCCTCCTCGCGCGCCGAGTGGAAGTGCAGATCGGTGTTGTGCGTGCCGGGGGGCATCGCGTCCTGCGCGAGCACGAGCTTGTCCGAGCCCATGTCGCGCACGTCGCGCGTGGCGTACGCGAGGCGGCCCTCGCACCCTTCGTGCAGCGCCAGCTCGGCGAGGTTGCGGATCGTCGGCGGTCGTTCGTCGGTCGGCCCGGGCAGTTCGAGCGGGCCGAGCTCGGCGTCGGCGGCGAACGGGTGTCTCATGTCAGCGGGCGACCAGCGCGGGCCGAGCCAGAACTGCTTGGTCCGCGGCAGGTAGGTGATGTTGGTGCGCGAGCCCTCCGCGACGGCGAGCACGGTCAGCCCGTCCTCGCCGGCGATCAGCGTGTGCGCGTCACCGTTCGCGGGATGCCAGAGCAGGTCATCGACGCCAATCCGGTAGGTGCGCACATCCTCAGAGCCCGACGTCTGATAGCTCAGGCCGCTGCCGGCCAGCACGAGGAACGCCTCGTCCTCATCCGCGTGGCTGTGCGGCGGCGTCGAGCGCTTCCCCGGGTCGATGTCGATCACGGCGATGCCGAGTCGCTTTGCCCCGGACGCGACGCCGAGACGACGCCGAGTCGCGCCGACCTCGCCATGCTCCCAGCGCTGAGCGGGAACGTCATCGCCGTGTACGGGAAGGCCGTCAGACATGCCCGGCAAGCATGGCACTCGCCGCCAAGCACGTCCCTCGGCTCACCGGCTACTGCTTCGCGCGAAGACCGGCCGGCGAGCAGCGCGCTTCGCGCCTCCCGGCCGACACCACACTCTCGGGAGCATCCCGCGAAGCGCGTCAACAGGCGCCCTCCCTGCATCCCCGGCAGCTCGTGCACGAAAACGTCCGCCGCGGCGCACCGCGCTGATAAGCCGCTTACCATGCCGGACCCGGTGCCCGATGACCTCCTCACCCCTTTTGACGCCTGGCTCTGGGCGCTTGACGGCGCGCGGCTGAGCGAGCTGCGGCTGGCGGGGCTGGCGCGGGCGGCGGGGGAGGATGCGGTGCGGGTGCCCCAGCTCACCGTCCTGACGCTGATCGGCGAGGCCGCGCCCGCGGACGTCCTGGGCTCGGCCACGGGGATGCGGGAGGTGCGCCGGTCCGACCACGTGGCCCTGCTGCGCGCGCAGATGGGGCGGCAGGAGTACCTCGTGGCGGCCTGGCCGGCTGCCTCGGGGGTCTGGCATCTCGTGGGCACCGTTCCCGCCACCGACGAGGCGTGGCGCCGGACGGAGGGCACCTGGATGAACGCCGCCGGTCCGCGCCTGTCGCCCGTCATCCTCAATCGCGAGGACTTCGAGGCGATCGGCGACGGGCTGGCCGAGCACGGCGACACGGCCGTGGCCCGTATGACCGCCCGCGTCCTGCGCGACCATTCGTCCTACACGCGCGGCTGGCCCCAGCTGGAGGGCAGGCGACGGCCGACGCACCGCGAGGCCCTTCGGGAGACCGAGGAGCAGAACGGGATGATCGTCCGCACCCTGACGCTGGACGTCGGCGGAGACCTGCGCGTCCACCTGCGCCGCACGAGCGGTGCGAGCTATTACAAGGGCGACTTCGGCATCTTCTACGACGTGGTGCTGCGGCGGCTTGAGATCGCAGCGTCCGAGCGCCTCCGGCTCTTCGGCGGTAGGCAGCGCGAACCGCTGGCTCCCGTGCGCGAGGTCATCTCCAACGACCCCGCGGTCCGCGCCGACGTACTGGAGACCCTCGCCGGGGTCAGCGGCCTGCAGGTCGCCGTCATGCACGACAACCCCTACCTGCACGTCCTCGTGACCGACTTCCGCAACGGAGCGAGCTTTGACGTGCTTGTCACCGACGGGAGCCGGCTGGATGTGCTGCCCGGCCTGCGCTCCTCCCCGGGTACCCTCGCCAGGGTTACCGACGCCCTCGGGGACGCGCTGGGGATGCGCGATCTCGTGCTCTCGCCGGTCGGCGAACTCCTGGACGACGAAGACCTGCTCGTCTCGTAAGCCCGGACGGGCGTCGGGAGCGAGCACCGGTGGCCGAGCAGGACCGCGAAGACCTGATCCGCCAGCACCGGGCCTACGACGTCCGCTGCGATGCCGTGTCGTGCTTCGAGGTCTTCTTCCGCGGATCCACTTCCATGACGCCGACAGTTGCGCACTTCGAGCGCTTCCCGTACTTCGCGGGCGCGGACGACCAGGGCGCGACCCCCGACTTCACCGTGTTCTTTCGCGACGGGAGCCTCCTCGTGGGCGAGATCTCCAACCTCGCAAGACAGCGGGAGAGCCTGCTCCACCAGTTGGGCCGCTATCACCGGCTGCAGCAAGGGCCGTCTGCACCGCGAGCCGGAGGCGGCCATGACCTCGCGCCCGTGTCCGAGGTGGACGTCGTGCTGCTCATCCCGAATGCTGAGGACCAACTTTGCCCGGGATCGCATCAACGCCGCGATTCAGGACGCCGAGCACGACTATGACCCAGAGCACCGGCCGGTAGTGGGTCAGTTTCGATTTGAGACCGATCCTTGACTCCTGTGCTAGCGTCGGCTTATGCTGGACCGCTCACGCACCCGCCCGAAGGACCTAAACCAGCTCGCGCACAGCTTGACGCAGGAGGCTGTCGGCGAGGCGGTGCCAGAGCCAGCCGAGCCACAGGAGTCGGGGAAAGACCCAGCAGCCGTGTCCCTTGGCCGCCGCGGTGGGCAGAAGGGCGGGAAGGCTAGGGCCGCAAAGATGACGCCCGAGGAGCGCAGCGAAGCGGCTCGGCAGGCGGCTCGCAAGCGGTGGGATCGGTAAGACGTGTCCGTCGAGTCGGACGCCGCTGAGCGCGATTCCAACCTCATCATTGAGCAGCAACTCTCTGAGCGGGCGGAAGCCGTAGAGCAGGCCGCCAAGGCGGACCTCTTGTCCTACATCGGACCGATGTACAGGCCCGCCGACGACCAAATCAAAGATGAGGTCGAGGCGACAGAGAACCGCCGCGACACGTTACTGGTCTTGCTTGAGACTCCTGGCGGTTTCGTTGATCTTGTCGAGCGCATTGCGTTGATCTTCCGCCACCACTACGCCCGCGTCGAGTTCATCGTCCCGAGCTACGCCATGTCGGCGGGCACGGTTCTCGTTATGTCCGGGGACGCGATCCACATGGACTACGCCTCAGTTCTCGGACCTATCGATCCTCAGATTCGTGCCGCGAATGGTGCGATGGTTCCGGCTCTCGGCTACCTGGAGCAGTACCAGCGCTTGGTCAAGAAGTCAGCCGCCGGGACGCTGACAACAGCCGAATTGGCTTACCTCATGCAGAACTTTGATGCCGCCGAGCTGTACCAATTCGAGCAAGAGCGGGAACTGTCAATAGCGCTGCTAGAGGAATGGCTCGTCAAGTTTAAGTTTAAGGATTGGACGACTACGGCGACGACCCAGAAGACGGTCACTAAGAGAATGAAGACTGAGCGTGCGAAGAAGATCGGCAAACAGCTCAATCAAACTAATCGCTGGCACTCGCACAGTCGAGGGATACCGATGGAAGTGCTGAGTCGTGATCTCAAGCTCCTTATTGAGGATTTCGGATCTGACGCGAACCTCAATACGGCAGTTCGGACCTACTATCGCCTGTTGAAGGATTACATGATGAGGCGCGGTCATGACGCATTCGTTCTACACCGGAGGGGGAGCTATGTTGGATTCTAAGTCGCCGTCGGGTATCAACGAAGAGGCGGTCGCCAAGAGCAACCCAAAGGTGGATGTTGACCAACTGCGACGAGCGCGGGAGTTGGTTGCCGAGCTGCGCGAAGAGGGCGTGACCCGACCTGCCTACAGCATTGGGTCGCCCTACAGGCGGCGACCGATTCCCCAGGTCGCGCGCCGTCAAGCCGGCGGTTCAACCGACTAACCTCGGTTGCATATGCCTGAGCGGTCAGGCATAATGGTCAGTATGAACCGGCTGGTCACTGAGAAGCGTGCACAGATCATCGGCTCGCTGGTGGAAGGCAACTCGATCCGCGCTACCTGCCGGATGACGGGCGCGGCGAAGAACACCGTGACGAAGCTCCTGGTCGATCTCGGCGCAGCGTGCGCCGAGTACCAGGACCGCACGCTGCGCTACCTGCCGTGCACGGACATTCAGTGCGACGAGATCTGGAGCTTCTGTTACGCGAAGCAGAAGAACGTCCCCGACGAGCACCGGGGCGAGTACGGCTACGGCGACGTGTGGACGTGGACCGCGATCTGCGCCGACACGAAGCTCGTCCCGTCTTGGCTAGTCGGGGAGCGCACGACCGACGACGCGTGGACATTCATGGACGACCTCCAGCAGCGGCTCGCCAACCGCGTGCAGCTCACCACGGACGGCTACCGCTCCTACCTGACCGCCGTTGCCGTGACGTTCGGGCAGGACGTGGACTACGCGCAGCTCCACAAGATCTACGGCCCCGCTGACGGCCACACTCAGCAAGAGCGGAAGTACAGCCCGAACGTCTGCACCGGCATCGAGAAGCGGCACATCACCGGCAACCCGGACCCGGAGCGCGTGTCTACGTCCTACGTCGAGCGCCAGAACCTCACGATGCGGATGGGAATGCGCCGATTCACGCGCTTGACCAACGGCTTCTCAAAGAAGATCGAGAACTTGACGCACGCCGTCAGCCTGCACTACATGCACTACAACTTCGCGCGCTTCCACTTCTCGCTGACCGTCGAGAACGAGGACGGCACGCGGACGAAGCGAACCCCGGCTATGGCTGCCGGCGTGGCCGACCACAAGTGGACGCTAGTCGAGATCGCCGCGCTGCTCGATTCAAACTGACCCACTACCCACCGGCCGACCGTGCTGGGCTACGCCTACGAGGGTGTGTCGGGGCGCTTCGTCTTCACCTACGACGATCGGGGCGGCAACCCGCGCCCAAGGGCACACGGGCGGGAACCCTCCCTCGCGGGCTGGCTGGAGGGCCAAAGCGACACGCTGATCTGCGCGTCGGGCCACTTCGCCCCCGTAACCGTCGCCCGCCGATTCATGAACGACCGGCCGCCGCCGAGCTACGTGGCCACCGTGCTCTGGCTGGAGATCCTGCCGGCGCTTGCCGACGAGCCGCAGAGCGATCTCGTAGTCACTCCCGCCGAGGTCGCCGAGGTCGCCGAGTGGATGAGGCGGACCTACGGCTGGGGCAAAGCCTCCATTGCTCAGGAGGGGCTGGAGTTCCTTGCCCGAGCCAACCTCGCCCGCCAGCGGGAGCGCGACTGGGTAGTGGCGCTCAAGGAGATCGCCAGCGGCCGCGAGGAGGTCCGCCCCGCGAGGGTGCCCAGCCGCCCGGAGCGGCCGGCGCCGAGGCGCCCGAGCGGGCCGGGGGCGGCGAGGACGCCGACCACCGCGGCGATGATCGCGCTTCCACCGCCGGCGGCGAGGATCCCCAGGCCGCGACCGTGGGGCACGTTGACGAGCCCGAGGGCCACGGCCACGCCGGAGGCGACGAGCGCCGCCATGTAGACCGCGTAGAGCAGGACGAGGAAGGCGAGCAGGCGCTCGGCGAGCTCGCGGGTGCGCACGCCGTGGGCGCGGAGCGCCCAGACGGTCACCGCGGCGCCCCCGAGGCCGGCGGTCGGCAGGAGCCGGGTGACGGCCGTTCCGGCCAGGGCGATGTCGTAGGAGTCGCGCCAGCGCAGCCGCGGGCTCGCGCCGGAGACGACGCGATGCAGGAGCAGGACGTAGCCGGCGACCGACGCGACCTCGAGGAGCGCGCCGGCGACGACGAGACCCCAGCTCACGCGCAGGGCATGGCCGAGCGCGTCGGCGAAGTCCCGGCCGTGCGAGCTGACGAGCGCGACGGCGAACCCCCCGGCCACCAGCGTGAGGACGAGGACGAGCCGCCGCAGGCGCGCCGGCGCCGCACCGCCGCCGGCGGGCGCGATCTGGCGCACGAACCCCGAGAGGTCCCACGGCTGGGGGCTGGTGACCGACACGAGACGACCATCCCAGGCAGGGGGTCGTCTTGCGGTGGGGCAGGCTGGCGGAAGGGGGTGTGGCTATCCGCACCCCGAGCGCGGCCCGTGCGCGGTGCTGGCCGAGGAGCTCCGTGTCGGCCGTCGTGCGAATCGTCGCATCATGAGCGCCGCGCCCCGCGGGTGCGCGCCGTTGGTGACTCTCCGGCGCTGCGCCGCCCGCGTCGAGCTCGGCACGGGGCCATCGCTTCGCCGTCCTCGTCGCTGAGCCTATCGGCATGAGATCGGGAAGGTCACCGGCCACCCAGACTCGGGACCCGGCGGTGAGGCGGTCGCGTCGACTCTGATCGCCCACGTCCACGCAGAGGGGGTGGACAGTCGCCTCGAGGCCGAGACCCGCGAGGGCCTCGCTGCGAGCGACCATGCGCGGCCCGACCGTGACCGCCTGACACGCGATGACCTCGGCGCTGCGCAGCCGGACACCCGTCACCCGGTCCTCGATGACCTCGAGGCGAGAGACCTCCCCTTCCACGAGCGTGCTGCGGCGCACGGCCAGTTGCTCGGACACTGCGTCGGTAGGTCGGGGCGTGGTGTACAGGAACAGCGTCAGGTCCGCCGTCCACTGCCGGAACAACAGCGCCTGATGCATGGCCAGGGCCCCTGAGACCAGGGCGCCGCTCGGCTGATCGCGAACCGCGTGATCCTCACGGCGGCGAAGACCGCGCTACGGCACAGGGTGAGCTGATCACCCTCCGCTGGAGCGACGTTGTGGTCGAGTGCGGGCAAGATCGATGTGCAGGCGAGCGGCGCACGAGGCGTCGAAGCCGCCCCGAAGTCAGCGACCCTCTCGGCTAGTCGTGCCGCTGACAGACCGCGTGGCACTCGCCCCTGAGCTACACCACTCCTCGTCGTCGTACCAGGGCGACGACGAGCGGGTAGTTCCCGCACCTCACATGGGCAACTCCTGCTACGCGGCGAAGATAATGGGCGAGCGCTTCTACGACGCGATGCGCGCAGCTGGCCTCGGCGCGATGGTTCGGACGGCGAGTCGCCGGCAGCATCTTCCACTACCTGCGCCACACATTCGGCACCCGCCTGGCGTCGGCAGACGCCCCTCTCGTCGCAATCAAGGAGTGGATGGAGCGCGCGGACGGACAGACAACGATCATCCACACCACGTGGTCGACGACGGCGGACGCGGAGCGCGCGAGCGTGCGTCGAGCCAGAACTAGATTCCAGACGTGGTGAGGCGACCGCAGGAGCAGCAGGAGCAGATCGACCCCAAGGGGCGGCGCGATCCCGAGGCGCTGAAGGCACTCCTAGACGCTGCCCGGGCAGACGTCGATGACGAGCAGGAGCGCACGCGGGTCCTCGATGGGAAGCTCGGTCAGCTAGCTGCGTTCTGTGGCGTGAGCATCTCGATCACTGGAGCGGTTGGCGGAAGCGTCGTCGCAGCGGGGCGCCTCTCGTTGGGCTTCACGATCGCCCTCGGCGCCGTGCTGAGCACGGCGGCACTTCTCCTCCTCGCAGGAGTTGTCCTTGCGTTCCGCGGGCTCGCACCTAAGGACTTTGCCGGAGTGAGTCGCAACGGCGCCCGTGGACGCCTCAAGGAGGAGAGGCTCGCCCTACCGGCGAGTGAAGGCCTCCCTCGGCTTGCGGCGACCTATGTCAAGGTGCTGGAGCGGGCGCGAGAGGTCAACGAGAACAAAGCCCAGGCGACGACACGAGCGTTCGTCTGCGTGGGGCTCGGGTTCGCCTCGCTCGTGCTGGCGCTGCTGACCGCGGTTGTGGGTAGTGTCACGCGGTGATGGTCGAGCATCCTGACGATTGGCCTTCGGACCTGCCTGAGCCTGACGAGATCGAGTCGATTGCGAAGGATGGCCCTACGGACACCGAGCCGCTCGAAGTCGCTACCGACGAGCTCGAGCGCCTGCGCGAGGCCGATGAGACGGTCGATGTACCGCCGAGCGAACAGAAGCCCGACGTTCAGACGTGAACCTAGAGGACGGCGAAGGATCCGCGCGCTCCTGCTCCCTCGCTGCGCGAAAGGCGCGTGCTGATGACGCGGGCGCAGTAGGTTCTCGCCTTCGCTCCTGCGCCGTCGCTGTTGTCTATCGCGGCACTACCCGCGTAAGCGCGAAAGCAGCGCTACCGCGCGATCACACTCTTTCGCCCAGGTCCAGACGGCTGGGGTCATCGATGACACGCGCGATGGAATCGCTGAAGGCGTGCCGCGTCTCGACGGCGTAGCGCGGGTCGGGGCGCAGCGTGGCCTTGGGAGCAAGTGCTAACAAGCGCATGAGCAAGGCGAAGAATCCGGTGACGCGCTCGGGGCTCCAACCGGCGTGAGGCCACCAGAAGAACTCGATCGCGTCGACGAAGATGAACATCTCGACAAGCGGCAGCTCGGTGCCGTCGACGGTGATGCCCTCTGCTCCAACGCACGCCTGGGTTACCCGCCCGCTCGCCACGAGCTCGCCGAAGTCTGGTCTCTCGAGAGCAGTCACATCGATGCCCTCGTCATCGACATGAAACGTTCGTGCATTCCAGCGGGGTCCGAGCTCCTGGATCGCGGCGCAGCAGCGCACCACGTCCCTCGGCGTCAGCCCTACCAAGTGCAGCTCCGGCGCGTCCCCTCCGTCGTTGTCGACACGGAACCAGTCGACAAGCTCAGGAGTCAAGCGCGCCTGCAGAGTCGTCAGCACCATCCGCAAATGATGGCGTAACCATTGCTCTTTGGGCGAAGCCCGGCCGCCGAGCAGCGCTTCGCCCCTCCCGTCTCGCCGATCCCAGCGGTCGCACCCGGCGCCGGTCGCGGGCGGATGACCCCCTCGCCGCGGAACGGGCCCGCGCCCCGCGCGACGGGAGGCCGCCTCGCCCGTGCGCACGCGCGTCTTCGAGGGCGAGGCGGTGGTACCGAGGGCGCTCGTGGGCACGACGCTCCCTGGGGGCGGTGCGGAGAGGAACCGCGGAACCGCCCGGAGGGGTGATTGTCGCCTTCGCCGACCCTCGGAGGCCCATGGCGACGCTCGCGGAAGACCTCGAGGGTTGGGACGATCTCGACGAGGGGGAGCGCGAGCGGCTGCGTGAGCTGTTCAGGGACCTCGGGCTGCACCTCGATGTGCCCGAGGACCCCGATGCGTTCGAGTAGCGACCTACTCGGTCTCGAAACCGGCGCCCGGATCGAAGCGGAGCGTCGCCGCGTTCTCCGTGACCGTGCGGACGATGTTGTCGGGCGCGCCGGTGGGGATGTCGGCGTGGATCTCGAGCGTCACTTCGACCGAGGCGCCGAGTAGGCCGTTGAGGTGAGCCACGACGGCCTCGGCGATGTCGCTGGCGTCGCGGGAGAGGCGCGTCGGGTCCAGGGAGACGCTTCCGTGGAAGCGCCGGAGCACGGTCGGGCCGGGCTCCTCCCCCTCCCCTTCGTGCTCGCCGCGACCCGTCGGCGGACCGTCGCCGGCCGGTGTGCCCCCACCCGCCGGACCAGCTCCCCGCTCGGCTTCGAGCTGCGCTTCCGCCGTCGCCGGCTGCACCACGAACCCGGTTGCCTCGGAGAGCCGGAGCCCCTCCCCCGCCCGCAGACCCGCGAAACGCCCCGCGGCCTCGTCGCGCGCATCGGCGTAGACGAACCCGTCCTGACGCCACGCCAGGGAGCCCACGCCATCCGCGATCGCCTCGAGCAGCACACGCACGTCCCGCAGCCGCGGCAGGTAGAGGTACTGCGAATAGAAGGACCACAGGTCCCGCACCGCCACGCTCTCCCCGCGCCAGAGCGGGATCTTGTCCAGGTCGATCCGCAACCGAGCGCCGGAGTACCTCGTGATCAGCCCTTCCTCGGAGCGCAGGCGCCGCGACGCCCGTGCGGCCAGCCGATCGGACCCGGCCGCGCGGGTTATCTCCCAACCCACCTCGGGACTGCCCGGCTCCCCGGTCGGAACCAGCAGCCACTGATAGGCCTCGCCGATCCGCTGACCCGTCGCGTCATCCCACTCCCGGCGCCGGGCGGTGAGCTGCGTGCGCGCGACCGTGTCGAGGTTCAGCGAGTCCTGGTCGCGGTGGATGCTCTCCCAGGCCAGCCACGTTCGCGCGGCGTCGCGCAGCTCCTCCACCCGCGCGCTGTCCGCGGCAAGGAACACGAGCATGTTGCGGTGGACTCGCGGTCCCCCCGAGCGCAGGTCGAGCAGCTCCTGGGCGAGCGTCTGCGCCGCGCTGAGCTCGATCTTCGTCGTGTGGGCGTGCTCGGGCCCGAGCACCACGAGCCGCGCCGAGGCCTCGTCCTCCACGTCGCCCGGCCCGCCCGGAGCCGCGTGCACGCGGGTGAAGTCGCCGAATTCCCGGATGGCGCGAAGACGGCGGCGGATCTCCTCGTCGACGTCCTCGTCATGGAACGTCGCGGCGCGGTCGGCGGCCAGGCGCGTGACCGTCTGCTGGAGCCCGTACCACGACCGCTGACCGTCCGTGGAGAGAAACAGCGCCTGGTTGGCCAGCCGCCGCAGCGCGTCGCCGAACGTCGCAGGCGCCTCGCCGGGCTGGACGCAGCCGAGCTTCACCCGGCGGTCGTCGATGCCGCGGTTGGCCGCCTCGGTCACCGGCGCCGACCCAAGGAAGATCGTGCGCGCGACCCGTCGCGCGGCCGAGTAGCGGCCGAACGTCGGGTTCTCGTTGTCCAGCCGCAGGGGCAGTGCGTTCTCGCCGTCGACGTCGGTGGCGATCACCGGCGTCCACGCCTCGTCGAGGTAGTTGGTCAGCTCGGCGACCACCGGCGAGGCGTCGATGGGCACCGTGCCGGGCAGGACGAGCAGGCTCCGGTCGTCCCGGCGCCAGAGCTCGTAGACGACCGCCGCCATGAGCCGCAGGACGCCGCGCGTGCGCTGGAAGCGCTCCAGCGTCGACCACTCCCCGTACAGGCGGTCGAACAGCTCGGGGTGGATCGGATAGGAGGCCCGCAGCCGCCGCTCGTACTCGCCCTCGGCGCACTCGGCCGGGAAGTCCTCGCGCTGGGCGCGGTAGAGCTCGGCGAAGCGGTGGACCACGGCGTCGCGCTCACGGGCCAGGTCGGGCGGTACGGGCTCGAAGAGCCGTCGCCGCACGATCTCGAAGCCCTCGTCGGCCGTGGCGGGCTTCCACGAGGTCTCCATGCGCCCGACCACGTTGAGCAGGCGCGTCAGCGTCTGGCGACCTCCCTCCCCACCCACCTCGATGTCCGAGGCGGGAATCGCCACGACGAGCATCGCCCCGGGCACCTCGCGGGCGGCGTCGGTGAGCGCTTGAGCGAAGGAGAACTGCGCGTCGAAGGAGCCCGCGGGCAGCCCGTCCTGGCCGTAGAGCTGGCGCGCGTAGGCGACCCACTCGTCGATCAGGACCAGGCAGGGCGCGTGGGCGCGGAAGAGGTGGATGAGCGCCTCGCCGGGATTGGTCCCGGTGCGGTCGGCGTCGGCGACGCGGGCGAAGGCCTCCACGCCCCCGAGCTGCCAGGCCAGCTCGCCCCACAGCGTGCGCACCTCGGTCCCGTCCTCCTTGCGATGGACGGTGCCGGGTGCGAGCTTCTGACCCACGAGCACCGCCACGTTCGCGCGCCGCGGCGCACCCAGCCCCCCGGCCGCGAGCATCTGCTCGACCCCGGGCAGCCGGGCCGGAGCATGGCCATGAGCGAGGTGGTAGAGCGCGATGAGCGAGTGCGTCTTTCCGCCGCCGAAGTTGGTCTGGAGCTCGACGACGGGGTCGCCGCCCTCGCCTCGCAGCCGCCGCACCCCGTTGAGCAGCAGGTTGCGCAGCCCCTCGGTCAAATATGTGCGCCGAAAGAACTCCTCGGCGTCGCCGTACTCCGCGCTCGCGTCACCGCGCCACACCTGGTGTAGGTCGGCGGCGAACTCCGCCTGCTGATAGCGCCCCGAGGCGACGTCCTGGTGCGGCGTGACGACCTCCCGCCACGGCCTGAGCCCGCCGGCTGGAGCGCCCTCGACGGGAACGGCGGAGCGCCGGCGGCGCACCTGGCGCTCCTCGGCCGCGAAGCGGGCGTGCAGCAGCTCCTGGCGCATGACGTCGATCTTGCCCTCCAGCTCGCCGGCGCTGACCGCGTTGAGCAGGAGCTGCGCGGTGTCCAGCGCCCGGTAGGTCTGATCGGAGGAGAACGCCTCGTTGTGCGCCCAGCGGTTACGCGCTTCGAGCAGCTCGGAAACCCAGTTCCGGCCGCTGTGCCCGAGGATGTCGGCGAAGCCTCCCTCGCGCCACAGGCGGATCATCGCCACGAGCAGGAAATGGGTATCGGCTCTTGCGTTGACGGGGACGGGACGTCCCTCGCTGTTCACCGCCTGGGGCCAGTCGTCCCCGAAGGCCTGCGTGAGCCGCGCGTCAACGAACGGTCCGAGGCCGCTCGCGACGAGCTCGAGCGTCTGCTGGATGCGCTGGGCGTTGGTCTGGGCCATGGTTGCGCTACAGCTCCAGGGCCTGCTGGCCCTCGGCCTCCGGCGTGCCCGCCACCTGGCGGGCGATCTCCGGCCAGGCGACCACGAGTGCGTTGTAGCCGATCGCCTCGGCGGCCCAGCCCTTGCGGTCGCAGATGGCGAAGAGGCGGTAGGCGAGCTCCTTGGCCCGCTCGCCGAAGTCGCCGCCCAGGCGCGCGAGCAACGCGGCGGCCGCCGCCTCGCCCCGCGTCTCCAGTCGGAGGGTGAGGTGCTGGGTGGCCTCCCAGGTGGTGAAGCGGCCGTCCTCGACGGGGTCCCACTCGTCCGGCAGCTCGGCGCGGGCGAGCAGGCGGACCTTGCCCGCCCGCTGGGCCAGCACGCCGGCCTCGACCATCCCGGTCACCGAGGTGTTCTTGGCCCGGGCGAGCACGTCGCCCTCCCCGTACGGGCCGTCCTCCATCCCACGCTGCTCGAACCAGGTGACCGCGAAGCGCGTGTCGGCGTCGAAGTCACCCTCCTGCTCGGCGAGGATCTCGTCCAGCGCCTGGTTGATGAGGCCGAGCGCGGTGCGCACGGTCATCGCCGAGCCGTCGGCCTCGACGATCTTCGCGTACCGGGAGAACACGGCCATGCCCGGGCCGATCGCGGCCTGCGCGAGGTCGACCGGCGCGATGTTGCCCTGCTGGAGGGTGCGAAGCGCCTCGGGCAGCTCGGCGCGGAGCGCGCCAACGAGCTCGCGGCGCGTGGCCAGTGAGGCGTCGGTGGCGCGCGGACGGCAGACGAGGACGATCGAGGAGGCCAGCGCCGCCGTCCCAATCGCGATCGAGCGCCCGGAGCGCTCCGTGCGCACCGGCCAGGTCCCGGTGATCGCGAAGCCCGCCTCGAGCAGAGCGGAGAGCATCGTGTCCCAGCCCGTGGAGACGACCGCTCCGTTGCCCTCGGCCTCGGCCTGCTTGAAGGCGTAGAAGAGCGTCAACGGGTAGTCCGGATGCTGCGCCTCGCGCATCCGCTCGAACGTCCCGAACAGCCCCTGCTCGAAGAACCGCTCCGCCTCGCGGCGACCCCCGTGCCGGTAGGGAGTGGCGACGAGCTCCTCACGCTTGGGGGTCAGCAGCGTGCTGAAGAGATCAGGATGGACGTCCTTGAGGGCGCGGCGCAGCCAGACGTAGAAGTAGTCGGAGAGGTCGGCGTAGCCGATGTTGTCGTAGTAGGGCGGATCGGTGCAGACCAGCGCGTCGTGGGACGGGCGGACGGTGGCGGTGGCGTCGAGCTGGTGGACCTCAGCGTCGCCGGAGGCGGGAAGCCGGTCAAGATTGCTAGCGACCGCGGAGGCAGTGTCGCCCACGTCGCCAGCCGCAGCGCCGAAGGGGTTCGCCTCTGCGAAGTCCCAGACCATCGGCAGCGCCTGGCGCTTGAACCTAGCCGCCACGGGAGCAACACCATATTTCTAGCGTCTCTCGTCCTCCGGACGGACCGCCGTGGGCCCCGGGGACTCTTGTCGTGCGCTTCCCTCGCCCCGACACCGGATCCTGGGGCCTCCTCGGTGGCGCGCTCGCTCCGCCCGCTCAAGTTCTGTAGTACGATTCTTGTTCGTGGAGGTCCTCCCGTCGGCGCTCCGCCACGGAGTCCGTGAGGAGGACGTCCACCACGCTCTGCGAAACTCACTGCTCGTAGAAGAGATCGACGAAGATCCGACTCGTTACCTGGTTCTCGGTCCCGGCCAGACCGGGAACCTGCTTGAGCTGGTCGTGCTGGACCGGCCCCAAGGTCCAGCGGTGATGCACGCGATGCCCATGAGAGCGAAGTACCGGACCTTGCTGACCAGGAGATCGTGATGATGCCCGAGACGCACGGGACCAAAGCCGACGGAACCCCGATCACCGACGAGATGGTCGCGGCGATGGCCGATCAGGCCGAGCGCGGTTACGACGTCGAGAAGATCCGACGTCGTCGGGGCGGTCGCCCGCCGATGGGATCCGCCGCATCCACGGTCGAGTCGGTGCGCCTGGATCCCGAGCTCAAGCGCGACCTGCTTCTCCACGCCGCAGAGCAGCACATCAGCGTCTCCGAGGCCATACGTCGCGCCATCGGCCAGTATCTCCAGGCGAGCTGAGAGGCGTTGTGGCGCCGTAGACGGCGCAGGGATGCGTCGAAGCCGGCCGTGGCTGGTCGGGGATTCGGCGGCGATGGCGAGCCGGTTGCCCCTCGCTGACGGCGCCGGTGACGTCGCCGACCCGCTGACGCTCAGCCCTGGCGGCGGCGTCCGCCCGCGGGGGCGAAGCCGCCCAGCAGCTGATCGACGATCATCTCCGGGAAGTCGTCGCCGCAGCGGCAGGCGGCGCAACAGCACGCGCTGTGCGATGATCCCGGCGAGCAGATCGAGCAGCAGGTCGCCGTCCGCGTCCGCAGCCAGGTCTCCGCGCGCGACCGCGCGGGTGACGATCGCCGACGTCGGCGCGCGCCGGTGCTGGAACTGCTGCTGGTAGGCCAGTGCGAGATCGGCGTTCTCGTGTTGGGCCGCGACCAGGGCACTTATTCGGACCTGCGCCGCCGCGCGACCCGCCAGCCGATCGGGCAAGGGCTTCGCCCGACCGGGGCCGCCGCCGGCGACCTCGCGCGCATGCTCGAAGCCCTGGGCCGGGACGACGATCTCCCGCGCCTCCGGACGATGCAGCGGATCGTCGAACTCGACCGCGGTCGTGCCTTGGAACTCTGAGCGCCCTTGGCAGCAAGGGCCGGATCCGCGGCGACGTCCCCGCTAGGCCGGTTGAGGGTCGACCGCGATTCCTCTGCCCTCAAGGCGAGGCAGGGCCTCGACCAGGTCCTGGGGGAGCACCCGCGAAGCGGACCACACCTCGAGGCCCACTAGCTCACCCGTCTCCTCGTCGAACTCACGAAGGCCCCAAGTCTCGAGTTGGGAACGCACGGAACCAAGGCGCGAGCGAACCCGGATGTAGGCGATGTCGCCCTCTGAGCTGTAGTAGCTCTCGGTCTCCATCGGCAAGGTCAAGCCTACTCCCGCCACGTCGTAATGACGACCGCGGTGCTGTCATCCTCGCCGTCGGGCCAGTCATACACGACCCCAGTGCCGCGCCCCTTGACGATCCAGTCGCCGGCGCCCGGATTCCTACGGCGCTGACCGTGCCGCTCGGAGACAAGCTCGGCCACTTCTCGCGCGGTGAGGCCGCGCTCGGCAAGGCGCCTTTCAGCGTGACGCGTGAAGATGACGACGGCGGGACCGGCACCGGTCATCCTCGGGACCACCCCACAAAACCCGTGGATTGAACGAGGACTCGAGGTCCGAGAACCCCCATCGAGCCGGGGACGCGCCGACGTTCATCCTCTTCGATGGTGCCCAACGGGTGTCCCGCGGCGAGAGGGTGGACACCGCCGCCTGGGGGATGCATTCGAACAGAGTGCAAATGTGTGGATGCTTGAGAGGGGCCGCGGGACGATGCGGCCGGAGGGAGGCACGACAGCGCCAGGTCAGCCGTCGACGACGAGGCCCTGGAGCGGGCCGAGCAGCCGCATGGAGCGCCGGGAGACGCCAGCCAGCTCGGTGAGACGGTGGGTGGGCGGGAGGCCGGCCTGGCGCCGTTCGAGCTGGGCGTGGGCGATGGGCCGCCACCTGCGGTCGACGACCAGGTGCCCCGGTCCCGTCACCTCCTGGGGGGCGAGTTCGAGGTGCTCGGACCAGAGGCGATGACGCACTGAGCGGGCCAGCTCGCGGTTCTGGGTGACGACGTTGACCTCGCCGTCGTTGAAGAGCGAGTGGGCGTTGAGGTTCGCCGATCCGACGGTGAGCCACCGGTCGTCGACGATGCCAATCTTCGCGTGGATGTAGACGGGTGAGCTGACCGACCGTCTTTCGTCGCGCGCGACGAGCGTGCACGCCAGAAACCGCCCGCGTCCGGCGTCGGCATCGGCCAGCACGCCGAGCTGCCCGCGCGTGTCGTCGGCGCCATTGTTGGCCTTGGCGGGAAGCAGCGCGATAACCCGGAACTCCGGCGACGGCGGCGTGCGCAGCTTGGCGACGAGGATCTCCACGAGCTCCGGAGACCAGAGGAACTGGTTCTCCAGATACACGAGCTCTCGGGCCGAGCGGAGCGCGCGCACGTAGGCCTCGAGGATCCGGAACTCGCCGCGCGGAGCGAACCGGTACGCGCCGTCGGGAAGGGTGCGGACGACCTGAAGCTCCACCTCGCCCGCCGCCGACGGCACGACGACCGCCGGCAAGGCTTCACCGGCGACCTCCTGCCAGCGCTCGCGGAAGTGCTCGGCGACATCGGCCACGGCCGGCCCGCGCAGATGAGTGGTCGCGTCGTGCCATCCCAGGCCGTCTCGGTGAGGATGGGCCGCCGAGTCAAAGCGATCGCCCCCGAGCGACGTGAGATCGATCCCTCCGACGAACGCGACGCGGTCGTCGACGATGACGAGCTTCTCGTGATGGCAGTGAAACGGCCGCTCGTGATGATCGAGAGCGCACGAGATCCGGGTACCGGCGATCAGCTCGGTCCGTCCGCGACGCACCGCCCGCCGAGTCGGCTTGAACACCGGCAGCGGAGCGCCCGCCCACGCCAGGACCCGGACGGGCACACGCTCTGCCACCTCGGCTAGCAGCGCCCGCAGCGACGTGGAGCCCTCGCCGCGATCAAGCCGAAAGCCCGGCTCCACGTGCCATCCGGCGACGTGAACGTGAGAGCGAGCCGATCCGAGCGCCTCGGCGATGCGCGGAAGCGCGTCGGCACCGTCGACCAGCACCTCGAGAGCGTTACCCGCGCGCGGCCCCGGCTCCCCCGCGCACCACAGACTCCCGTCCACCGGCGGATCCAGGGCGTCGGGATGGCCCAGGCGCCGGAGGCGGCGCACATGGTGGGTCATCGTCAGGCGCTCCAGGCCACCGCCGACTGCCGCGTCCACACGCTCGAGCACCGTGCGCAACCTAGAGCGCGGGCGCTGGAGATGGGAGCAAGCCGACAAAGTCGACAGCGGCAGAACCTCATCCATCGACCGAACCGCTTGGGTATCCGCGAAGCACGAGCATGAGCAAGTTGAGGTCGTGATGCTTGTCCAACGGCTTACCATCGTCGCTACTGGGCGCTTCCGGCTCGCCGCGACACGATCGAGTCCTCGCGCAGCGGCAACCCGTTCGCCGAGCGCAACCTCATCATCAGCCGCCTCGATCACCTCTCCCGCAACGAGGAGGTCCAAGCGCGACCTGCTTCTCCACGCCGCAGCTCGACCCGGCAGGTGAGCACGGTGTCGGCCCGCACCCTGTCGAAGCTCTGGCGAGTCGGGTTCGGAACAACGCCCCGCAGGGGGGGGATGGCACTGCAGGGATCGCACTCCACGCGCACCGCGGCGCGTCCTGGACAAGCCGGGCGCGCCGTCACACCGGCGGGGATATCCCCGCCGGTGTGACCTGACACGAACTCCCGCGTACTCGGGCTCAGCACTGACTGGTCAGTACGCTCTCGGTTAGCCGGTGGCGGTGCCGTTGCCCGTGGCGTTGCACGTCGTTGGGCCCTGGGCGAGCAGCGTCGCCAGCACCCCGGCCTGGATGCCGCAGATGTTCGCCGCGATGCCGACAGGCGCTTGGATCGTGTTGTTGACGATCGCGAGGTTGACGAGACCCTGCTGCGGGCCACCGCCACTGCCGGTCGAAGAGCGCGTGGCTGTGGCACTGCTGCCGCTGCTGCTGGTGCAGTTGACAGGTCCCTGCGCCAGGCCCTGAGCGAGGATCCCTACTTGAAGACCACAAACATCGGCCGCGACGGCGACCGGGACCTGGACGGTGTTGTTCGAGACGACGACGTTCACGAGCCCGCTCTGCTGCGCCGACGCCGACGCCACCGCAATACTGAGTGACAGCGCACCGACCACGATCGCAGCCGCGAAACGCGTCATCAAGCTCCTACTGAGCATGACATCCTCCATGATGGTTGGACGGAACTTTCACCTACCTTCACCCGCCGTTCTACCCTGTCCAGGAACAGAACTACGCCTCTGGTGGACACTTGTATGACCCGAGGAGGTTGGTCCACTCAGAAATTCGGGCGAATCGGGCTTGGGGCGGCAGTCGAACCGAGCCCCGCCCTTCCCCCTCGCGAACAGAACATCCCCCGGAGCCGCGATCGCAAGCACCCTCGATTCCTCGTGAGGCATCCGCCGCGCACGTGCTTGCCGTCCGCATCGCGCCAGAACGCCCGCCAGCGGCGATTGCCGCGCGCGCCGATCACCTGCAGTTGGCCGCCGGGTACGGACTCACACCCGGCCATGCCGGGTCCGTCGAGGGCGGCTGGGGAACTCCTGGGAGACACCCATGGCGCTCCCAGCTCGCTTCCGACAAGGCTATGTGCCAGAAATGCCCGTAAACGGCGTCTCTGCCAAGCGGACGACGGGGGTCGAACCCGCGACCTTCGGCTTGGGAAGCCCACTCTCGAGCCCGGTTTCCCGTCCTGACGGGGGTTTTCGTCGCCCGAGAAGGGTCTGGGCGGGTACAGATCTGCCGAGTTGGAGGCACGGTTCCGAGGACGGCGGGGTCGTGACGAGCGGCGAGCCCGAGCGAAGGTGCGCGTGGCGCCGGACGCCCCTCCCGGAAGCGCAGCGCACGGACGCCAGGTACTGCTCCGCCCGGTGCCGCACCCGGGCGTGGCGCAAACGGCGAAAGGACACCGCCCTCGGTGACGGGATGGCGCGATGAGGACGCTCGCAGGTCGGCGGATGCCGACCACCGCCCCGCACCCGGCGGTCGCCTCAGAACGGCCCGAAACAGCGCCTGGGTGAACGCTGGCCCGCCGGTGGCCCGTCCTGCTCGTGCTCGCAGTGGTCGTGGTCGACCAAACCACGAAGTGGGCGGCCGGGCACGGCGCCGAGAGCATCGACTTCACGGTGAACAGCGGCGTGAGCCGCGACCTGCCGCGGCTCCTCGACGGGGTAGTGGCCGGCGTCCCGTTCGGCGCGGCGCTCGACCTTGCGGGGGCCGTCCTGCTCGCCGTGCTGCTCACGGTCACCATCCGCCGCACCCGCGGGCTCGTGCGCGTCGGGCTGCGCGAAGGGGGCTGCCGGGGGATGATCCGCGGTGCCTCGTGGCTCATCGCGAGTGCCAGTAGACGCTCCTCATCGGGCAGCAGCAGGGGGATCATGCTGTCGTCTAGTTGATCGTCCCGCTGCTTGATCCGCACCAGTTCCCGTCAGGACATCCAGGAGCTCGCCGATGTTCTGCTCGCGGGGGATTGGATCGGGGAGCGGGAGGTTGTCGTTGCCTGGACATACACCGGCAAAGTACTCACAGCATGAGACAAACAACTAACCGGACGTACCACTACGTGGCGCTGCGCCCTCGGGTGGAGTTCGAACGCGACGTCGATGCCGAGACCGTGGCCCGGCTGCACCACGCGGCGCACGAGCGCTGCTACGTCGCGAACTCCGTGAGCTGTGTCCCGTGGAGGTTCAGCCGTGGGGGCCCTGAGCGACGTCAAGATCCTCGACCTCACCCGCCTCCTGCCCGGCGGCTTCTGCACGCTGCTGCTCGCCGACCTCGGCGCCGAGGTGCTCAAGGTCGAGGACACCGGCATGGGCGACTACGTGCGCTGGGCGCCGCCCTACTGCGAGGGCGCCGAGGACTCGGCCAAGTCCGCGCTCTACCTGGCGCTGAACCGGGGCAAGCGCTCGGTTCGCCTGAACCTCAAGGAGGCCGCCGGTCGCGAGGTGCTGCTGCGCCTGGTCGCAGCGTATGACGTGGTGGTGGAGGGGTTTCGCCCGGGTCAGACGGGTCCCTACACCGCGCGCTCGGGGCACGACATGAACTACCTGCGGCTGGTCGGCATGCTCGACCTCGGCGGCCCCGTGGACGGTCCGCCGGTCCAGGCCGCGGGCACTCGTGGGAGACAAGCTGCTCCGCTGTTCCGGCCTCATCGTCTGCGGCGTCTGCGCCTGGGCTCCGGGCCCCGTTGGGCCATGGAGTACACGCGCACCGGTGCGGCGCGTCGGCGCAGGCGACGGGCCAGCGCCAGCCCGGCGCCAAAGCTCGAGGCCAGCAGCCCGACCGCGTAGAGCGCGGCGCCGGCTGGGTCGGGTCCGCCACGGGGACTGTCGGCGTACTCGTATTGCAGCGCCCCTTCTCGCTCTCTCTCTCGCTCTCTCATTGCCGCGGCCTGCGCCTGCGCCTGGTTTTGGGTTTGCGCCTGGCCTTGGGCCTGCGCCTGCTTCTGTCCCTGCGCCTGGGCCTGGGCCTGGGCCTGCGCCTGGGCTTGCGCTTGAACCTGCGGCTGGGCCTGGGCCTGGGCTTGCGCTTGGCCCTGGAGCTGGCTTTGGGGCTGGGCCTGGGGGATCGGGCTGGGCGGCGGCGGGGTCTGGCTGGGCGGCGGCGGGGTCTGGCCCACCGGAGCGGGACTCGAGGAGCCAGGCTGGGGGACGGTGGGGCCCACAGCTCCGGGCTGCTGGGTGCCTGCGCCCGGGAGCGCCCCAAAGGGGCCGCCAGGACCAAGCGGCGAGGGCTGGGGCTTTGCCGGGCTCACCGGCGGCGGCGAACCGCCGCCGTGCGGCGAACCGCCGCCGTGCGGCGAACCGCCGCCATGCGGCGAACCACCGCCATGCGGCGAACCACCGCCGTGCGGCGGCGAACCGCCGCCGTGCGGCGGAGCCTGTGGCAGCTTGCCACCACCGCCCGGTGGAGGGCCGTCCCCGTTCTGACTTGTGGCTTCCTTGATCGTCCCCGTCCCCTCACCGCGACCGATCGCCGTGTTGAGCGGGTTAGACAGCCTGACCGTGAAGTGCTCGGTGCCGTCCCCGGCGACCTTGTCGGCCAGCACCGGCACCGCCACCGTCTTGGTCGTCTCCCCCGGCGCGAAGATCAACGTGCCCGTCGTGGCGGAGTAGTCCCTACCCGCCTTCGCGCTCCCATCCGCGGTGGCGTAGTCGACGCGGACCGGCGACGAGAGCGGGACAGGCGGGGTGTAGACGATCGCGCCGCCAGCGCCGACCTGAGTGCCGACCACCGCGTCAGGTGGTTGTCTCAGGGTAACGGTGAACGTCGCCGGCGTGCTCCCCGAGGCGGGCTCGGTGACCGCCGGTGCATCATTGACGTTCGCCCCGAGGCACGAACCAGGACCGCCGCCGCCGCGATAGCGGACCACGGCGGTGCCCCGCCCCGAGTTGGAGCCGGTGGCATAAAGCCCGGCCGCGACGATCTTGCCATCAGGCTGGATGGCCACGCCCCCGGTTGCCCCGGCGTCATAGCCGATGCGGGTGCGCACCCCCGACGGTGAGCCGCAGCTCTCAAGCGTCCCGTTGGGGTTATAGCGCGCCACCACGAAGTCTCCCGGGGTAAAGGGGGCATATCCGGCCACCACGATGCGCCCGTCGGCGGGCTGCACCGCCACCCCGTAGACGAAGACGCCGTCGACCAGCGGGCCTCTGCTGGTGCGCTTCTGATAGCCCGGGAAGTCCGTGGGGCCCACGATCTTGCCTCCGCAGGGCTGCTGGGTGAACTGGCCGCAGGCATTGAACGTGGTGTCGGCCGTGCCGTCCGGCTGGCCGGGCACCCCCACGTTGTAGCGCGCCACGAAGAAGCCTTGATTGGTGCTGTCGGCCAGCACGATCTTGTCGTCGCGCTGAATAGCCAATTTCGAGGCGAACGGCGATCCCACAGAGCCTGCCGGCGCCGGATCGGTAGTGGTGATTCCGTTGCACGGCGCCGCTGACTGAGCACACGGATTGAAGCTGGGGTCCAAATCACCGTGCTCGGGCAGGTAGCGGGCGACCGTGAACTGGCTCCTGGCAAGCGGAGTGGTGGAGAGTCCCCCCACGACGATCTTGCCGTCGCGCTGGATGACTACGTCCCCAATCTCGGAAGACCTCAGCCCAAAATCAGTCTCGAGTGTGCCGTCGCCATGGGGACCAAAGGCCGTGTCGGGGCGACCATTGGCGTTATAGCGGGCCACCCCGAAGCCCCTTACAAAAAGGTTGCTGTAACCACTGGCCGCTGGGTCCGCGGGGTTACCGACGCCGACGATCTTGTCCTCGCTGCCCACATGCTCGATGGCGATGCGCGAGGCGTACTTCGCCGGCGTGCTTCCGTTCTGCCCGAAGGTGGTATCGAGCTTGCCATTGGTGGTGTAGCGCGCCAGAGAGTCCCCGCTGCCGACCACGACCTTGCCGTCGGGCTGAAGCGCCAGCGCGTAGCCGGGGTTGGCCAGCCTAGTCATCCCCCCGGTGCCGAAGCTCGGGTCAAGCGAGCCGTCGGGCAGATAACGCACCAGCGACGAGAGTCCCGACACCAAGACCTTGCCGTCGGGCTGAAGCGCCATTCCCCCGTTGCGGCCGTCGGGCCCGGCGGTACGGACCTTGCCGTGGCAGCCGAAGCTCTCGTCGAGGTCGGTCCAGTTCGGTGCGCCGGGGGGAGCCCCGGCCTGCATCGGGCATGGGTTGGTCGATGGCGTCTCGGTGAGCGTGGCATACGCCTTGGCGGAAGCGCCGGCGAAGAAACCCTGAGCGGTGATCTGCTCCGTATCCGCTGTGTCGGAAGCGATGATCGTGGCCGTGTAGGTGCCATCGCCGTGATCGGTGACGGGTCCAACGGTCACGTCGCCGCTGCTGGACAAATTGATCTGCGAGCCGGGGTAGCCCCCCGCACGCCCGACCGTCATCCGGACAGTGGCCGTAGACGTGGATTGCCCGTCGGCGGCAATGGACGAGGGGTCGAGGGTGAGCCTGATTCGCTGCCTGGTGTCGAGGCTATCGGTGTTCTGCTTGCCGTCCCAGGTCCAGGTGTCGTCGGTGAGGCTGCTGGCCAGCTGACCTCTTTGGTCGCCGCCGAACATGACGACGCGCTGTCGAGGGGCGTCGTATGCCATCGACGCCAGCGAGCGCTGTCCGGGGTCGTCGGCAGGAAACCGCTGCGTCCATTGCGTCCCGTCCCAGGTCCAAGTGTCTGGTGCAGTGCAGGTCGCCGCTTGTTGGGGTGGGCAGTCAGCGGAGATAAGGTCCCCGGAGTAGCCGCTGGGCTCCCCGTCGTAAAGGACCACGGCCCCCACCGCGGGCAGCGAGGCCATCGCCGCTGCGTAGCGGCGTCGCGGCGTCTCGGGCGAGGTGCGTGCGGCCCAGTTAGACCCGTCCCAGGTCCAGGTATCACGTAGAAACTCGCGCAGGCCGTTGCGTTCAACCGGCCAAGTCCCCCCGAAGAGCACGTCCTGGCTGGTGGCCTGGTGGTAGGCCATGGTCGCCGACCGGCGGGCCGGCGGGCTGGTCGCCGGATGGCGCTTTTCCCAATCTGACCCATTCCAAGTCCACGTGTCACAAAGCATCTGCTCATCGGGCCCCCCCGCCTCTAGGTCCCGATCAAAGTTGAGGTCCGGTGCGGTCTGCGAGCCCCCGAACAAGACCAAGCCCGACCCCGTGTTCTGAGCCATGACCGCCGCCCAGCGGCCGGGCGGCGAGTGAGCGGGATGCTCCTCGGTCCACTTGGACCCATCCCAGCTCCAGGTGTCGTTGAACACCTCCCCGTTGGCGCTCGCACCTCCGAAGAGCAGGAGCTTGCCGCGGGGGTCGGCGCCCGGACTCGCGGCGTAGGCCATCACCGCCCCGACACGCGCCGAAGGGCTGGTGGAAGGCTGCCCCGGCGCAGCCGGCGGCGGCGTCGCATTCGTCCATGTCGCTGTCGCGCCGTCCCACACCCAGGTCTCAGCCAACGGCCTGTGCCCAGACGGGTCGAGCCCCCCGGTTCGCCCGCCGAAGAGCACCACCCGATCGTCGGTAGGGTCGCGAGCGTCCATGGGGTCGTTGGCCATCGCGGCAGAGAACCGCGCGGTAGGCGACAAAACGGAGTGCTGCTGGACCCACGGGTCGTCCTGGGCACCGGTCTGGGCTGCCGCCGGGGCGGCGCCTGAGCCGGCCGGTCTCGCCACTGCCGTCCCGGCATTTGAGGAGCTCGAGACAGACGAGGATCTCGCGCCAGACGCAAACGCCGCCGAAGAGTCCTGGCAAGGCGGTGGTGTATTTCCCGCCGCAGCCACCGTGTCGGACAGGTCCGACTCCGCCATGGGACTCCCCTGGGCGTTACTCGCGGTCACGACCAGCTTGACTCTCTTGTCCACCTCCGTAGACCCGAGCGTGTAGTCGAGATTCGTTGCGCCGGCGATGTCCTGGCAAGCCGACCCATCGGTCTCGCAGCGCTTCCACTGATAGCGAAAGCTCAGGCCGCGTCCCGACCACTCGCCACGATCGCCTGTGAGGGTCTGCCCCTCCTTCGCCTGGCCAGTGAAGCTGGGCCGCTTGGAATTCGAAGGCGGCGCCGTGCTGTTCCCCGCGCCCACGGCAGCCAGACTGTGATGACCCCCAGCGGCGACGCTGGTCACCGCTCCGTCAAAGCCGCTGACCTCCACCGGGGTAGGTGACGGTGCGGGGCCGATCTGGCCGAAATCATCGCCGCCCGTGGCCCCCCAACCCCACACCTTGCCGTCAGACGCAAGTGCCAGGGTGTGAGACCCTCCCCCCGCGACCTGCTCCACCCCGCCGAGATCCGTCCCGTCACCTTTCTTGACCTCGGTCGGCGTCGAGGAGCGATCCGTCGCCGTGCTATAGCCGAGCTGGCCGCTCGCGTTATAGCCCCACGCGTAGACCTTGCCGTCGCTGAGCGCGAGGCTGTGCTGGCCGCCCGCGGCTATGGCCGAGACCCCGGACAGGCCAGACACCGCGAGCGGAACCGGCGACACTCCACCGGGGGTGCTCCCCAGCTGACCGAAGTAGTTATCGCCCCAGGCATAGACCTTGCCGTCAACGCCCAGCCCCAAGCTGTGGCCGCCGCTAGCAACCCCGCCCGGACCGCCAGCGGCCACTGCCTTTATCTTGGGAGCGTCGGTCGTGGCGGAGAAGTTCACCGGCGCAGGGGTTGCCTCCCCACAACTCGTAACGCTCCCGTTGCCCACCTTGCCGTTGCCCAGCTGACCACTGTCGTTATTGCCCCATGCGTAAACGCTGCCGTCATCGCTCACAGCCAGGCTGAATCCGGCGTCGCCGGCATTGCCGGCCGTGATCGCGGTGATCCGCGGGGCCGAAGAGGGAAACTTGACTCGCACCGGAGTCGACACCACGTCCGAAGCGGCATGTTCGGTCCCGAGCTCACCGCAGTTGTTTTGCCCCCACGCCCATACCGTGCCGTCGGACCTCAAGGCCAGGCTGTGAAAGGAACTGCTGGCCACCGCCGTGAAGACACCCTCCAGCGGCACCTTCACCGGGACATGACGATCCGTAGTCGTGCCATCGCCAAGCTCGCCGTGGCGATTGTCACCCCACGCAAACACCGCACCGTTGTCGGTGACGGCCAGACTGTGGGCGTTTTTTGGGCCGCCGGCCGCGACCGAGCGCACACCGTCGACTCCCGACACCGTCGCTGGGGCGTGGCGGTCGGTCGTGGTGCCATCCCCCAGCTCCCCGTAGCCGTTGGAGCCGAAGGCCGCGACTCTGTCGCCCCCGCTGGTAGCGGCCGGACTTGGGTACGCGTTCACCAGCACTGCCGCCGCGAGGAGGCCTACCACGGCGACGGCGACTGCCAGGCGTCGCCGCATCACCGGACCGTACGAGCATGACACAGCAGCTCCACTAAGCAGTCGGGCTGTTTCGCCACGAACACCGGTGCCCATGGTATGAGCACGACTCGGACCGTTACTCTGCGCACTGAAATCCGACGAGCGGAAGGACCATCATGGCGTCCCATGATGGTCCGTGACCCATCCCTTACGGGCAAGCGACAAGCGAGGACCGCTGGCGAATCGTCACTCAGTACTTCCCGTTCGCGAGCACGCAGCTCGTCGGGGCGATCGGCGAGTCACACGCGGACACGTAGTCGAACCCGAAGGGACCTACAGTGATCGGTGTCGGAAGGGGCACGCTCGGTATCGTCGCCGTAATAGTCAAAGCAGTGCTCGGGCACGCGCCGGAGGCCACCGCCGTCATTCCTGCAGTTGGGAAGTCGTACTCCACGTCGAGTGCGGGGGTTGCGCTCGCTGAGGCGCCCCGCTTGTACGACCCACCTGACAGTTTGCAGACGCCAGCCGCGCGCGTCAGAGTGCCACTGAATCCGGCTTCGGGCTGCCCTGCCTGGTCAGTACACGCGGTACTGCCGGTCGCACTGGTCTGAGGATGGTGGGTCCCGTCCGCGAATTCACCCCACTGGAAGTTCGAACTCAGCGGGTTCGGATCGCTGGACGCCGTGACCGTGCTCCCGTCCGAGAACGTCAGGTGACTGTTATAGAGTCGATACGTTGAGCACGGCTGGGGCGGCGGATTGAGGGTCGTCACCGCGTGGAAGGAGCCGGTGCCGCCAGTGGCGGCAAGGGTCGAAGTGACCGACACGGCTAGGAGCGCCATCGTCAAGGCGGCGATGAGCGCAAGCCTCGCGGGTAGGTTGTTACGCAATAGTCTGTGCATCTGAGTTGCCTCTCTCGTGCTTGGAAGCTGCTTTCCCCACTCGAACCGGAAAGAAGCTTCTGATTATTGGGTCGGGGAAAGCGTTGTCGACGGACCATCGTCACGATACCCCAATCCGAAGCAATTGTCAAGAGTTGTGGATGAGGCGTTGAAGGATCATCAGGCGGCGGCCTTCTCGTCCGTCGTCGTTTCGTCGTCGGTGACCTTGATTCCGTCCTTGAACGTCGCTCCGTCGAGTAGCTCGGTGACGAGCTCGTGGCCGTTGAACATCCGCCAGCGGTCCTGGGCGGCGTCGAGCAGCTTGTAGGCCATCGCGAGCGCCGCGTCCTTCGACCCGGCGCCCTTCGTGACCCGCGTGCGGAGCTTCACGGTCGCGAACGAGCTCTCGATCGGGTTCGTGGTCCGCAGGTGGCGCCAGTGCTCGGCGGGGAAGTCGTAGAACGCGAGTAGCTGCTCGCGGTCCTTGACGAGCTTCTCGGCGGCCTTCGGCCACTTCGGCTCGAACTCGGCGACGAACGCGTCGAGCGCGCGGCTGGCGTCGATGCGGGTCGCGGCCTCGACCGCCTCGTGCAACATCCGCTTGGCCTGCGGCTGCACGCGCTTGGGCAGCGCGTCGAGGACGTTCGCTGTCTTGTGCACCCAGCAACGCTGCTCGCGCGTGCGGGAACACGTCGGCGAGCGCGGCCCACATGCCGAGCGCGCCGTCACCGGTGACGAGCTTCGGCTCGCTCATCCCGCGCGCCTTGAGGTCACGCAGCAGCTCCGCCCACGAGTCGGTCGACTCGCGGTAGCCGTCCTCGACGGCCAGCAGCTCCTTGCGGCCGTCCTCGCGGACACCGATGATCACCAGCAGGCACAGGCGCTTGTCCTCGCCCAGGCGCACCCGACACGTGCACGCCGTCGGCGAACAGGTAGGCGTAGCGCACGAAGTCCAGTCGGCGGCGCTTGAACGCCCGATGCTCCTCGCGCCAGCGCTCCGCCAGCCGCGAGATCGACGACGCCGACAGCCCCGAGGCGTCCTCGCCGAGCAGGTCGCGCAGCGCCGGCGCGAAGTCCCCCGAAGACAGCCCGCGCAGGTAGAGCACCGGCAGCACGTCGGTCACGCACGGCGACCGACGCGCGTAGCGCGGCAAGATCCGGCTCGAGAACCGGCGCCGCTCGCCGGTCTCCGCATCGACGCGCTTGTCGTTCACGCGCGGCGCGCGCATCGCAAGCGTGCCCGACCCGACCGTCACACGCCGCTCCTTCCCACGACCGTTGCGCACCACCAGCCGCCGACCATCCCCGTCGAGCTCGTCGCTCAACGAGCCCAACGTACTGATCGACCTCGGCCTCGAGCGCCGCGGCGATCATCCGCCGCGCACCCTCACGCGCGAGCTCATCGAGCGACCCGACCCTCATCTGCCCCCTCGACCGGGAGTCTGCGAACATCCTCCATGGTGTGCCTTCCTGCCGGCCCACACCGGCATCGGTCTTGATCAACCGGGAAGGTACGCCGCCTTCCTTCTCACGCGCATCCACAACAATCTGGGTATAGCTCTTGGTTCCCCAATCGTCCGCGAGGCTATTCCTCCGACAGTAGGGTGTCCAATACTCATTTCGAGGCCCGCAAATACTCTAAAGGCAAAAGGCTGCTGCGAAGGAAGACTGGTGCGCCGAACTCAAACTGCAGGAGACTGGTGTAGTCGCACACTGCGGTGCGGGTTTTTGGCTAGGGCAACTCGTATCCGTCTTGAGCTTCCCTGATGCTCCTTCTCCGTCGAAGGGATCGCATGGTCAAGCGCGGTCTTTGAATTGCAGATGAGTTCGGCCGTTGGCATCGCAGGCGGAGCCTGACTGCGCTACCCAAGCCTGGCGCGCAACCGTGCGCCCGACCGCCCCCGCAAGCACAAAGGCGGCGAGCGCCAGGGTCAGCCGGGTCGACTGACCACAAGAGGCGCACAATGCGGTCTCGGTCCGTCGAGGGGGCTTGAGTCCGCGATGTGACGGTGGGTCCACCCGTTCATGAGGCCAAGTTGTGGTGTGTACCGTTCATGGTTACTCGTGGTTCGCTGGCGGCGGGTGCAATGTTGTCGAGGAGCTTCTCGAGGGCTGGCCCTTCGAGGTTTTCTTCTTGCTCGAGGGCGGCGACCATCGCTTCGAGCGCGGGTTGACGGTCTGCGAGTAGTTGGCCGGCTTGCTCTTTGGCGGTTTCGATCAAGCGGCGGACCTCTGAGTCGAAGTGGGTGATTGTCTGTTCGGCGATCGCTTCCATGCTCGATCCGTTGCCGAGGTAGCCGCCGCCGCGGTGCAGCACGCTGACGGGGCCGATCCCGGGCGACATGCCATAGAGGCCGACCATCTCCTTGGCGAGGCTGGTGGCTTGGGAGATGTCGTCTTCGGCGATCGTGCTGGTGTTTCCGCACAGTTGGGCTTCGGCGGCGGTGCCGGCCATCGCGATCGCCAAACGGTCCTGGATGTCTGTGTCGGTGAGCAGTACGCGGTCGCCGTCGCCGCCCATCGAGGTCGTCGCCAGCCCCGGGCCCCGGGCGAGGATCGAGACGCGGTGCAGGTCGGCGCGCTGTCCCAAGGCGGTCACGACCACCGCATGACCGCACTCATGCGCGGCGAGGCGGTAGCGCTCGGGGGCGCTGACGAGCTTGCCGCGGTGCGGTCCGTGCAGCACCCGTTGGATCGCTTCCGAGAAGTGCTCCGACCCGATCTGGCCGCCCTCGCGTCCCTCCCTGACGGCCAGCAGCGCCGCCTCATTGACGACGTTTGCCAGATCGGCGCCGGTAAAGCCCGGGGTGCGGCGCGCCACCTCGTGAAGATCGACATCGGCCATCGGGCGGTTGCGGGCGTGGACGGCCAGCACCTGCGCGCGGCCGTCAGCGTCGGGGGCCTCCATCACGATGTGGCGGTCAAAGCGCCCCGGGCGAAGCAGCGCCGGGTCGAGGATGTCGGGGCGGTTAGTGGCGCCCATCAGCACCACGCCTGAGCTGACGTCAAAGCCGTCCATCTCGACGAGCAACTGGTTAAGCGTCTGCTCGCGCTCGCCGCCGGAGACGCCGCCGCCCTCACGGCGCCGACCGACCCCATCGATCTCATCGATGAACACGATCGCCGGCGCGAGCTCCCGAACCTGGGCAAAGAGATCCCTGACGCGCGCCGCGCCGACCCCGACCAGCGACTCCACGAAGTCCGTCCCAGACGCCGACACGAACGGCACCCCCGACTCGCCCGCGACCGCCCTGGCCATCAGCGTCTTGCCACACCCCGGCGGGCCGAACAGCAAAACTCCCTTCGGGGCCACCGCCCCAAACGCCTGAAACTTCGTTGGGTCCTTGAGGTAGTCGATCACCTCCTGAAGCTCAGTCACCGAGGTGTCCACCCCCGCCACGTCGGCAAAAGTCACCTGCGACTCAGCCGCCTTCTCGCGCTTGCCCTTTCGCCCAAAGCGACCGAAGCCAGCCACCCCCGACATGCCCGACTCCCCACCCTTGGAGGCGACCACGGCGATGATCCCAAACAGATCAGCCAAGATCATCAGAGGCAACACGAACGTGATCACCAGCCTGGCGACCTCCTTGCCCGTCTGATGCTTGACCACCACCCGAGCACTTGACCCAAGCCGCGTGATCAGCTGCGCGGTGCCGACATCGCTGCGCGGATAGGCCGTATGAAACGCGGTCAACGACCCCCGACACCTGGACGCCGGCCCCCGCGGGCAATAGAGCCCCACCACCTGCGCGTCCTGATCCAACAACGTCGCCGACGCGATCTGGCTCGAGCCCGCCAACGCGTTCAGGCGACTGAGCGTCAACTGCTCACCAGGCGAAGAAACCGAGAACGTCGCCCGCGTCAAGAGCACAAACACCAGCACCAGCACCACAAGGATGCCCAACAGCGCCCGCACCACAAGCGCCGAACCCGAACCCTCAGAAGCACCCTCGCCCGCACCCGCCATACTCCGACCTCCCCGGCGGACCCTCGCAAGGACCCGCCTATCACCCGCCGCCAGCCCGCAAACATACGGCCCCGCCCGGAGCCCTGTCAAGTCGAGTGAGACACTTGGCAGTCGAATCTAGTGAGCGACCTCCTCGACGTCGGGCTTGTTGATCCATGCCACCGCCGATGCCGGCAGCGGCGTCGGCGCCCGGCGGACGAACCGTTCAGGGATGGCGGCATAGACGGCGTTGAGCACCCGCTGGCGGTCGTTGTGGATCTGCTCGGCGCGGCCGTAGTGGACGGTGGCGGGGGTCATCAGGCCGATCCCTGAGTGGCGGTGCTGGTCGTTGTAGTAGCCGAAGAACTCGCGGCAGAACCCGCGGGCGTGCTCGATCGAGTCGAACCGGGCAGGGAACCCGGGCCGGTACTTGAGCGTCTTGAACTGCACTTCGGAGTAGGGGTTGTCGGTCGAGGTGTAGGGCCGCGAGTGCGTCTTGGTGATCCCGAGGTCACCGAGCAGTAAGGCGACTGGCTTCGAACGCATCGAGGAGCCCCGGTCGGCGTGCACGGACGAAGAGGTCCGGGCGCGGCTGGTGCTTCTTGCTTCTGTGCTTCTGAGGAGTTGCATGGACTTTCATGCTCTCTGCTCTCGCCCAACCTCTCGTAAAGCGGACGACGGGGGTCGAACCCGCGACCTTCGGCTTGGGAAGCCGACGCTCTGCCAGCTGAGCTACGTCCGCGCTGGAGCGCGAGTCTATCCCGTGGTCTGGACCACGGAGAACGTGATCCGAGCGCGCTGCAGGCGCTCGCGGAGGGCGGGGCCCATGGCCTGGGCGGGGGTGACCTGACCGGCCGTCTCGGGCAGCGCGTCCCGGGCGAGGCACAGCCCCGCTTCGGCGAGCATCTTCGCCGTCTCCCCGTAGCCGGGGTCGCCTCCCTCCACGTCGCAGACGACCTCCCGGCCGCCGCCCCGGCCGCGGAAGCGCACGCGGAACCAGCCCTTCTCGCGCTGCTCCGCGGTCGGGCCGGCGCCGCTCGCGCGGAGCTTCAGCAGCAGGTCACGGGCCGGCGGGAGCTGCGCGAGCGTCGCCAGCGAGGCGATCCCCGCCGCCCCGCCCACGGCCACGGCCAGACGCTTGACCGCGACGAAGTGCGCGTAGGAGAAGTCGGGGCCGTAGCGCGGCAGGGCCCGGGCGGAGCGCGTCACGACCTGCGGGTCGATCGTGGGCATGGGCACCGCCCACCCGTCCACGAGCGACTC
>JAABUS010002688.1_pt1 | contig 32441 bp, 31 predicted proteins | sample 5560161 | NCBI WGS metagenome assembly JAABUS01 (sample SAMN10711885, study PRJNA513376) | rock metagenome | isolation source: Antarctica rocks | place: Antarctica: Victoria Land, Trio Nunatak nord | collected 2016-01-04 | reverse complement strand
ACATTATCCCCCCTTCCCAACCTCTATCCTCTCTCCCTCCCCTTCCAGCGCTCCCCAACTCCCATACACCTCCCATCCTCCCCCTCTACCCTCCTTCCCTCAAAACAAATCTCCACACTGCATTCCAGCTTTCTGTCCCACAAGATACCATACCCATCCCGTCCCATCTCTTCCCCATCGACAGACAAACCACAGAGAAGAGAAGAAACCGAGAAGGAGAACCAACGAGAAGGAGGGGAGGGGAAAAAAAGAAAATGAGCGGATTGTGAGAGAATCTGAAGCGGGGGAGGAGGTGAGAAGGAGAGTAACTTCACGAGAAGTGGGAAGAGAGCATCGGGGCTGGGAGACGAGGGAAGTTGTGATGGCGAGAAAGCAATTTGGAATCAAAGCTGGAGAGAAGGGTTAGCAACGGGAGGGGAGGGGGTGTTGGGAGTTTGGCGGAAGGGGGAGGTGGATTTGGAGGATGAGGGGGATGATATGAGGGAAGGGAAGGGGGTAGAGGGGGTGGCTGCTGAGCAAATGTATATGAGGAGGCTCCCCTGGGTCGACTTCCTCAAGCGGAATAAGTTGGAGGAGCGAGCATCTACATCGGTAAGGTAGCTGAATTGCCTTTTCCATTGACACATCACACGTGCAATCGAGGAAGAAGGCATGAAGATAGTGTTTGCAGCTTGAACATCCCTAATGATACTTCTCTAATGTAAGAATGCCGTTGAGCTTCTGCACACATCTACCACCACAGCTTTCCGTGCAAATCCCAGCTATCATCCCTTCGAAACATTGCATAGATGGCCCGAAGACGCGAGGTCGACGGTGCTATGGACGCCATGGGCATCCACCGTCTACCATCCACCAACGGTCGCAGTCGCAGCGGCGGGCGCAGCAGCCCAAGGGGAGTCACCGCCACCATTGGCACCCATTTCCCAATCTCCTCCAGCGACGGGGGCAGCAGCGTCGAATCCGCCAGCCCCGGAGTCGAATCCTTCGCCAGCAGCTTCATCCTTTGGAGGTTCCGGGCAACGCTTGGCGCCGTGTCCCACTGTAAATACATTAGTAGAGAGACTATAGGACTGGTCGGATTCCCTTACTCTGCTCGCAGTTGCTGCATTTGACTTTGGACCAGTCCTTGGGGAGGGGACATTCCTTGGTGAAGTGACCCTTTTCGTCACAGTTGCGACAAGTGAAGTTCGCTGGATTCTTGGGCTCAGGGCATTCGAAAGCTTTGTGGCCCTCCTGACTGTTTGTTGTTAGTGGTGCATCTGTGTTCGGGGTGATAAAACACACAGGCAGTTACGGCAGCCAATGCCTCCTCCGCCGGTCGGGCAGTCCTTCGCAAAATGACCAACTGAACGTAATACTTAGCCGAGTGCTGTCAAAGAACGCGATAGAGCCATACTCTCTGAGCACTTCTTGCACTCAACACCCTCAGCGGAACGCGGTTCAGTACACTCCGATGCTTGATGACCCGACTGTCTGGAGAGTGTTAGTGCAAAACAAGGAGCAGGGACTCGTGCCTACATACTTGCAGTTTCGACAAGCGAACTTGTCCTTGCGAGGTTCTGTGCAGTCCCGGGCACGATGGCCGTCAGCATCGCAGTTGACACACTTGACCCCGACGCGATCGACCTCGAGTGCCTCCTCAGAACAGCCACGGATAGTGTGACCCATCTCTGTACTTGTATCAGCATCCATGCGGTAAAGATCGACATGACAACGTACCACCGCAACGACCACACTTGGGAACACCGCGATCCATTGGTAGACCGGCGTCCTTGAGACGTTCCAAGTTCTCTTCCGGCGTAGCGGGCCACCCTTGTGCAGCATTCACGCGACGTGGCTTCGCCGAGAAGTAGTACCCAATCTGATACTTCTTGTCAAGTTCACCCTGCAGGTTGATTAGAGAGAAGGTGCTCGGCAGCTCCGCTTTCTCCTATAGAAATGGCTATCAGCTGAACCCGCCGTTATCCAATAGAGTCCACTTACAGATGCGATAAGATAGGTATTCATGTTATTGACACGAAAACCCTGCTCAAGCTCCTCGTAGGTTGTGGTCGGAAGCGCTTTGGAGTATACCTTAACCGCCTGTAACCACATAAGTGAAAGAGCTGTGAGGTGTTGAGTAGTCCACTTACAGCACGGATCTCATCCAGGTCCTTCTCCTCATCCGCTTTTAGAAGGTTGTCCCATGCGACTTCCACGGTTGCGTCGGCGATGTTGGACATGTCGAAGACACGATTCTTCGTACAGTCTTTAGGCACGTGTCCTGACTCACGTATTAGCAACCCCGCAAGAACAGATATTACTCTTCCCAAAGTTGAGGCTGACCTTCTTCTTTACAGTTCATACACTTGACTGGTGGCTTCGTCGGACAATCGGAGGCGCGATGGCCGGTTTCTTTGCATAAACGGCATTCTCCGGAGAACTCGCGCTCGACTTTGGGATTGGGGCAGTCTGCCTTGTTGTGGCTGCTCTACGTTAATTGAAGTATCCGGTGAGGTATAAGCCTGGTACGTACCCAGATTGGCCGCAGTTAAAGCAGTCATTGCTGCCAGCAGGAGCATCAGGGCACTGACGAGCTAGGTGCTCAGTGCTCTGGCAACTGGAGGCGCGTCAGCTGTCGCGATAGGTCCTGCGGAGACGAAGACCTACATTCGGCAAGCATGAGAATCAGCACCGTCGCCGTTGGTCATGCCGACATCGAACTCATTGGCTCCAGCGTCGACATGGCCGTTCGTCTGACCTCCATCCCAGGCCATGGCTCCATTGGTGTCGCCACCAGCTACAAGTAGACGGTTCTGTCAGTACGAATCTAGCAGGTGATGGATCGACCTTGTACGCTTGACGGTGCTCAAGGTGGAAATGTTTGACTCACAGGTACCGTTATCCCACTCCATCTTGGTAATTTCGTTGACTTCGAAGGGTCAGCCAGCGCACTGGTATTCAAGAATGCACTGCAATGAGCGCAATGCCCACGTGGATGTAGGATATCTTGGATTCGATAGACTAGAACGCGAGCAGACGTAAGCAAGGCTTTCATGAAGAGATGAGAGGGCGGTGTTGAGTTGTGGATTGCACGCCAAGTGAGGTGAAGGGAAGGGCTGAAGTGAAGCAGTTCAAAAGTCACTGCTCACCTTTCAGGAGAAGCGAGGAACTTATGGCTACTCGTCAACTTGATCTGCCTGTTGCTGGAAAATAGGGTAGGAAGAAGGATTTGAAATGTGCAGGAGCTGGTTGCTTGTGTGCATGGCTAGGGTAATTCGGGGCAAGCAGCCGAGTGTGGGTGTTGATGACTTACCAGCTGAACTCGGCTCACAAGACTAGGACTAGGTGCAGGTACTGCAGTGAGATCCAAAGACTTGAGCCTTTGCAGGAGTACTGATTGCAAAGCTTGGTGGATGGATGTTAAGGAAGGGAAGATTCGGTGGCAATGGGGGAATTTATGGCCTACCGCCAGACGCGCCAAGCTAAATTTTGACGAGGTGACCTAGTATGGCTGGCTACTCAAGCAATCAGAGCATCTTGTTATGAGAGACTAGGAGGCAAGGTACGAGAGGTAGATCTAAGGGGCCAAGCCTTTGTTGCAATCATACAATCATACGACGAGGCATGGGGTGTCATAGTCCAGAATCTTTGCAGATCACACATTTAATCAAAGCTTCTGGCTGTCAATTGTGATGATCTTGCTAAGATTATGAAGACATCACTACGTCATTGGGGCAGTGGACTGGGTAGAAGCGACGAGAACAGCAAGACTTACTAGTGGCGTGATATCCATCCAAGGAATGAGGTGTAGTTGTTACGAATCTACTTTTAATCGCATTGCCGAGACAATGTTACGCAGTCTCTCCTTCTCAACCTTCCCTCCAAAAATGCCATCTATTGCTCCACTGCAAAGATCAATCAGTTCGTGGCGATCCAAGCCAAAATGGCAAGCAATTAAGAGGTACTCGTTAGAGAGGCTGCTACAGAACACACCAACGTCGTCGGTCTTCCAACGTCAGCCAGTCACAAGTGGTTGGCTGGGCCAACACTTACACAAAGAGCGAGGGAACAATTCGTCTCTCTCCAGAACCCGAAATGATGGTCAGCGATCCCTCCCTCGATCATTTTTGCCTGCACGTTGCATGACACGCACAGCTCCAGACCGCAACCTCTTCGTATGATCTCTTGCTTGAGATGCTCAGGGACATGGCAGAGATGGCCTAGCCTATCTGGCTTGAAAAAGAGCAGCGTCTCGAGCTCATGAATTGTCGACGATGCGGGCACCTCAGCAAAATGTAGGGTGATGCTTAGGCCGTGCTGTTTCGCTTTCGCAAAAGCGTCTCGAAATATTGATACATCTCCTCTGGTTGGGTCACCACAAAGATCGACACCTACCACTCCTCGATCACAGTATTCGATGGCCAGCTCAACGACTTCCATAGCTTCAACAATCGTGTTACGACGGTCAATAGACAGAATCAAGAAAGTCGTCATTGAGGCACGACCATGGCCTTCTATACATGAGAGGATAGTAGCGACATATTGATCTTTGCTGAGACTTGCGGACGCCCGAGGAGTGGTACGCAGCTCCAGGTATACCACACCATCGCTCTCGAAGTCCTGAAGAACACGATTGGTAGAGTAGATGAGGCTAGGACGGGTGGAACAGAGAGTATAGATGTAAGAGGAGAAGAGTGGGAAGAAGCTGAGCGTTCGGGATCAGCACAGAGCGTCGAGTCTCCATCCATTTTACCCGTCGCGCGATTGGCTTGTTTCGATGAGCAATGAAGCAAAGACGTTTTGCACGCGATGGGGAGGTCCGGGATTTGCTTGACAGGCCATGGACAACGATGGACACACAGCGCAGCTAAGCATGCACATACAGACGAAGTCCCCTCGCACGTTCAGGTTTGGCGTTGAAGCTTGACTCACGTTCGTATGTCCCATGATTTACCTGCCGGCATTGCATCCAACGGGTCCTGAAGCACCAAGTCGGGTTTCTCTCGCTTCCTCTGGGTCCATATGTCATGGAGACACTCACGGCTAATGCTCCCTGTCAGGTGGGCATGAAGCTGATCATGACGCTTAGCTGACGGGTATTCTTGATTTGTTTGGAGGACTCGTTACTGACCTCGATCTTGGGAAGCTCTCGTGTGAATTTAGCATCCACCGTTGGGCTAGTGGCGAGTAGACATCCTGGGCCGTTTTGATTCAACTGCCGCCCCGGGCTGGAAGCTTGTGCCATGTTCAGGTCTTCATTATGATAAGAAATTTGAAGGCCGAATGTTCAAGGTTGCAACTCCATCTTCGATCATAGAATGGCCCCAGCAGGCTTATCACGTCAGATTAGCGGTCTGACTGAAGTACCTTACTTTTAGCCACATGATAGAAGGTCTGCCAAGCATTCACGAGGCCACGCTCAAGATGGACTAGTGGCACTATCTCTTGGCGTGACAGTTTCGCGCAATCAGCAATACTGGTGAGCCCGGGTCCTTATGACGTTTCCCTATTGGACTGCAGCTTGAAATTCTTTAATATGGATGAATATTTGTCTGGACAGTCAGCGTGTCAACGTTCGTGGTCTAATTGTCTTCACATACTGACCCTACAAAGCGAGGGAAGGATGCCGAACGAAATGCGATGAAAACGGGCCTGAACTGGATATCTGAGCCAAATTTTGTTCTTCATCAGAGATCTGACTACGCGTTCCACCTATAACTCAAGACATGTCGCAGAGCCACCGAAAACGAGCTTGGTACAGAATGAAGCGTCCTCCATACGAGGACCAGGCAAGCATGATGCCGTGGGATGGGACAGAGACAGAGGAGCGCTCCCCAGTATCGCAAGCTGAAGACTAATACACGGTTCATGACCACCGTATCCAGTACCACAGACTCAAACCAATCGTGGAGACTCGAACTTCTCACATCAATGATCGCAATGTCCTGTGTGCGGGCTACGCAATCCACGAGATTTCGAAGCGCCTTGGAGCAAGGGGATATTGAACAGCACAATTGAAGCTGAGGGTTTGCTCCCAGTTCTACTTGCAAAATGGCGTCGATTCTATTGCTGCTAACACTTTCATTTGGTATTTTAAGCTCCCCGGAGAATGCTTTGTGGGTGGCCGGATTGCCACATAGGCGAGAAAAGCGCAGAAAAGCTGTCTGTAAGGCGTCCTGATTTTCTACAGCATCGATACACTCTCCAGTCTATCAAATTAGTGGCTCTCACTGGTCGGTTGGTTGTCCTCATCATACTTTATCCTTCCTGCGGTTCCGATTCGTTTTCCAGAAGCAGGCTGGAAAGGCCGAACCGCCGCTCTTTTGACTTCTTGTTTTTTGCTCCTGTTGACTGCTTGATTGAGCGATGGTCCACCCCTGTGGATATGATTTTCCAGCTGTTCGTCAGTGAAAGGCGACTGCAAAAAACACTTCCTGTCATTTGCCGAGAATGAACCTCGAGCAAGCGTTATCTGACCTCGGTCTAGGAAGTCAACGGTGGTTTCGCACGGCGGGGACATTACTAGGCGTTCTTCGCTCATTTGCTCTCTGTCATGCCTGTGCTCTGCCATTCCACTTTAGAGTTGCTGGAAGATACGTACATAACGCCGGACCGAAGGAGCCTTTCGAAATTGGTCCAACGAGTATGCTCCCAACGTCAACCTTTCTATCGCTACTCCAAGCTTCCCTCCTGATGCGTAAAGCAATGAAAAGGCGTCAACGCTTATACCATGCCATGAGCGTTCGACTGTAGTACACATGTCATGGCAGGGTCGTTGGTTCATTACGAAGCCAAGTCTTTTTGTGAATTGCAATCTGACCTGAAAAGCACAGTAACATGCGTAAGAGTAATCAGGGACGAATGTAATCTCGTACGAATTTATGGTCGACTGTTGATGCTCATTGTCTCCAGAAAGATTGGAGGTGGTCTTGGAGCGCCTTAGTTTAGTCTACAGTAATAGTCTCCCATACCCAAGTGATAGCTAAAATTATTTCAGATACCCAAGGGCCCAACGCAATCACGCATTGACGTGTAGGCGATCTTACAACTAAGCAGGCGATGATCAACGATAAACGTACATGCGGGAACTCTTTATCGTAAGAAGTTATCGTGTAGGAGGGGTATATTAGATTTGATGGCATTTCATAGCGGATTGTTGATGTACACGTGTCCACGAACAAAACCGTCGATACGTGATTGCGTCGACTCGTTGGATATTCGAGATGATTCTAGCTGTCGCTGGGGTATGGGAGACTACTGCCGTTTAGTCTATCTGCCCCGCCATCCCCGCTTCAAGATAATCCAAAGGAAAAGTAAAGTATGTACTCTTTTCTTCAATTTCCTGGGCACACATACGCATTGTGCATCCTTAATCGCACACATGGCTCAAAAAAGTGAGTGGTGGCGAGGATTGCAGAGGTCTCATTGCTGATTCGCAAAAGAGGCTCTATGTTGCATTTCAGTCGATGTTAGTAGATTCAAAGCTCCTTCCGCCTCGATTGTTCCATACAGTGAGCATTACTCTCGTGCTGAGGAGCCGACAAGTCCCAGCGACATCTCGCGGTCTTTCTCTTTTTTTCATAGAAGAGCAATGCTGAGCGAAAGCACTATAATAGATCGACGCGGTAGCAGGATGGCTTGGCAGCTACGGAGGAGAGGATTCCACCAGTGATATCTCGAGAGGTGAGATTATGGCAACTTGAAATGAGAAAGAGTAATTCTCACGACTCCAAGGTCTCTTTGCTGGTACGGTCGGCGTTCGCAGGCTGTTGAAGCTGTTCGCCAAGTACGACATCAAGACCACATGGTTCATTCCCGGCCATTCCTTGGATACTTTTCCTGAAGAATGTGCGATGATTAGAGATGCGGGCCATGAAATGTTGGTCGATTGCTCACCGAAGACCATATATCTTGATACTGATCAATTGCTGCCGCGGTGCAGAGGTCTTCATGGATACTCTCATGAGAACCCCGTTAAGATGTCTATCGAGCAACAGCACGCTATCCTTGACAAGACGTACAAGCAGCTCACGGACTTCTGTGGCAAGCCGCCGCGTGGGAATGTCGCACCATGGTGGGAGGCGTCAAAGGAGGGAGCAGAGCTGATGCTGAAATATGGTGTCGAATATGGTGTGCTGTCTCCTTTAAGTCTTGACTGATTTAGGACATCTAACGATCTCACTTGACAGACCACAGTTTCTCACACCACGATTGCCTCCCGTACTATCTTCGCACTGGCGACAAATGGACCCCAATTGATTATGACAAGCATCCGTCTCACTGGATGAAACCTCTCGAGCGAGGTGAGGAGACCGGTTTGGTCGAGATCCCTTCAAACTGGTATCTGGACGTGAGTGATAAACCTAGAAATCAGTATATAGACTATGATTAACAGAATTGGAGGATCTGCCACCGATGATGTTCATCAAGAAAGCGCCCAATTCGCATGGGTGGGTCAATCCCAGAGACGTTGAGGATTTGTGGAGAGATCACTTCGACTACTTCTACCGCGAATACGACGAGTTCTGCTACCCAGTTACTATCCATCCCGATGTGAGCGGGCATCCGCATGTGATCTTCATGCTCGAACGGTGGGTGATTCGTCCTCGCGGCCTTTCTTCGAAGAGTACACCAGCAATCTAAGGAGCAGTACTGACCAAAAGAAGCTTGATTGAATACATCAACAGCAAAGAAGGGGTGCAGTGGGTTACAATGGAACAGATATGTGACGACTTCAAGAGCAAGAATCAGCCTCCCAAAGGCGCTCTTCTACCAGCGGAGCACGGGGCCATTCTTGAAGATGCTAGTAAGTACAGCACTTCCTGGTATGAGACTTTTCATGCTCGACGGACTGATTATCCCTACGTTCAAGACGTTCAACTCCGGAAAGCGTAGGTTATCGAATGCGGGTACGGCTGCTGGAGTGAAATTGTCATGATGTTGGTTCCATTTACCCGCCACTTCCAGAAGGGTGCTGGAACGACCATAGTCATGATCCACAACCGACGATCATTGAGATTTCACGTCTAGAAGTAGCTCTAAAACAATCCTAATTCGAGTTGCCCCAATAGAACAACGAAATCGCAGTTTGGCATGTGTCCAATACAATGCCGGCATTAGTTGCTCTTCGGCGCTTCGTGAAAGGCTTGGCGCGGCGGGACGGCGGGAAGACGGGATCCAAAGCTTTGAGCACGTTCTCAGCGCAGCCTTCTGATTGGATCAACAACCTCAATTCGTCCCATGCTCTCGATTCCGCCTCCTGTCCTGTCTCTTTGGCCGCCGTGTCGACGAGAGCAGCACTCGCGTGAGATAAAGTAAGCGGACGGTGGTAATCGAGATGCCGGCTGTGTCTCAATTCTGGCCGTTGTTGAGCCTTGAGCGTTGATGAATGTTGCTCTTCCAAGGTCCTACTTTATCCTGTCAAGCCTGCCAAGCCGACACGTGGGCTGGATGACCTCTCTGACTTGCTGCAGAGAGCTAAGCCTAAAACCTGCTATAGAAGCCACCAAGTCGTCCAAGTTGGAGAGGCAATCCAGTCCATGCCAAGACGAAGCATTCGGGCCTGCCCGATGCTGATTTGTTAGAAAGAGTGGGATGATGCCCTACAGCCTTGACTGTCCTCCACACCAGACAGCCGCTAATCCAGGCCTCCATATCCATAGATTGGTTTTCGGGGCGGCGGAGACAATCAGATGCATCGTTGGAGCTGCACGAAGCTCTGCTGAGGCTCGCCATTGGTTCATATCCGTGTCCTTCCCACACCCAACAGGGTCCAACACCGTGCCGAGGGTTTATCACGTCCTAGAACTGGCGACTTCTCTTGGCGGCTGACCGCCCGGTACTTTGTGTTCGAAGGCGTCGAGCCAATACTAGCATCGATTACGCGATAGACTTCCTACGTTCCTATATTATAGATCGTGATCCTCCTTCGTATCTGATCACTATCTCGATTGCCACCAAACCCAGCTCCCGTATCAATTAGTACCAATCTGGTCGCCTTCAGCATGGCTCGAAAGACAGTCGGCGGGAATGCCGCCTTCCACAACTTCCACAACGACTACATCCATGTATGTCGAACATTGAAAGCCTGACTTCTGGACCTCGCTGACAATTGTGGCAGATCGAGGATCCCAATGAGCGTCGACGTCTTGCCCTTGCCGAGATCGACAAGGCTCCTTTTGGTTGGTATCATGTCCGTGCCGTTGTCGTCGCCGGCATAGGTTTCTTCACCGACGCCTATGACATCTTTGCTATCAACCTCGTCACCGCCATGCTGGGCGTCGTTTTCTGGCACTCGGCTAAAAGCAAGCCCGGAATGATCCCCGCCAGTGCGGACACCGCCATCAAAGTAGCAACCTCTGGAGGAACCGTTATAGGTCAGGTTGGCTTCGGTATTCTCGCCGACATATTGGGTCGCAAGAAGATGTACGGATTGGAGTTAATCCTTATCATCATTGCCACTCTGGCCGTAGGTTGCCATATTTCAAAACCCTTGTTGTATTACATGGACAGCCTTTTCTCCCTCGAATCTGGTGTTGGAGTATAGCTTGTTCATGTCATGAGATCGCAAAGCTAACCCGGAAATCATGTAGCAATCCCTCTCGGCACCGTCTCCCGCCATGTCCATTACCGGTCTACTGATCTTCTGGCGTGTGATGATGGGCATCGGCATCGGTGGAGATTATCCATTGTCCGCGATCATTACTTCAGAGTGGGTTGTTCAAACTCAATTTCTAAGGTTGGAGCTGACTTCATAGGTTTGCAACTACGAAGTGGAGAGGTGCCATGATGGGCTCTGTTTTCGCCATGCAGGGAATTGGGCAATTCGCCGCTGCCTTGATCGCACTAATTGTCACCGTTGGCTTCAAGCAATCGTTGCTCCTCGGCAAGGCCGAGGCATCTTGTGTTGGCGACTGTGCTCTTGCGGTCGACAAGATGTGGCGCGTCATCATCGGTTTCGGTGCCGTCCCCGGCTGCATTGCGTTGTACTTCCGGCTTACCATTCCGGAGACTCCTCGATACACCTTCGATGTGTCGCGTGATATTGAGAAAGGCGGCGAAGATACGAAAGCATACTTTGCAGGCAAAGCCGAAGGCCATCCGGAGGAGATGCAACGAGTCGCTGTGGCGCAACATGCAGACGATCATCTCGCAATACCAAAAGCGGGTTGGAAAGATTTTGTGCGCCACTATAGTCAGTGGAAACATGGCAAGGTGCTCCTTGGAACTGCGGGATCCTGGTTCCTCCTCGACGTATGTTCGGCGCTAAGTGATCCAATAAGGGCTCGACATCGTTATACTGACCTGGCATAGGTCGCCTTCTACGGCCTCGGTCTCAACCAATCCATCATCCTCGGCGCAATCGGTTATTCCAAGGGTAACACCATGTACAAGACTTTCTACAACACTGCTGTCGGCCAGTTGATCATCGTTTGCGCCGGGTCTATTCCTGGCTACTGGGTGACTGTCGCTCTCGTAGACATCGTTGGCCGAAAGCCTATCCAGTTCATGGGCTTCGCCATGTTGACCATTATCTTCGTCGTCATCGGGTTCGCGTATGACAAGCTCATCACCCACAATGGCGCTCTCCTGGCCCTCTATGTACTTGCTCAATTCTTCTTCAACTTCGGTATGCTCTTCCCCCTTCTTTCTTGCCCTTATGCCTTTGTCCCGATCATGACCATCTCGTCATAAACCGCGCATGCTAATTTTTCCCCCCTCAGGACCAAACGCAACAACGTTCATCGTCCCTGGCGAATGCTTTCCCACCCGCTACCGTTCAACCTCACACGGCATTTCCGCCGCAGCGGGTAAGGTAGGAGCGATTTTAGCCCAGACGATATTCGGCCCCCTTCGAACCCGCAATCGACTCGGCTCGCCTAAGGCAGCCGCCGCCGCCCCCTGGCTTAATCATATTATGGAGATCTTCGCGCTATTCATGCTTTGTGGGATCTTCACTACGTTTCTAATTCCAGAGACGAAGAGGAAGACCCTCGAAGAGTTGGCAGGCGAGGTGCCGGGGACCGCGAATTATGACCCGGTGACGGCGGGTCATGAGCGTCTGAATGGGGAAGAGGCGAGGTATAGGGGAGGCAGTAGCGGGGAAGGGAGCGAGGAGGTCACTAAGGTCTAGAGTATGACCGGTAATGGGGAGCGGAGTTTTTCATTTTTGTACGGGGCCTTTTAGAATGTATGCTTTGATCATCGCACCTGGACTGCTGCCTCGATCCGTACATATGCGATTCATATGATTAGTTCCACAGGCGGTCCTGTATGCTAGGACCCTTTCCAAACTATTTGATTGAGAGCTGAACATGCTCTCCATCAATCATTCACCTCCGTCCTGATTCAAATCTTCTTCTGCCACCTTCTCCAGCACTCAACCCTCTCCCCTTCTCTCTTCGACCCAACTCCGCCTGCTGAACTTCGCTATACCTTTCCCCTCGCCTCCTCGGCCGCCCTTCTCGACCCTCCCATTCTTCCATCACCACACCCACTTCGACGTACGGTAGGCAGGTGAGTGCGCCAAGAGTAAGGAGATAGAACAGCAATAGTCTCCCATACCCAAGCGGCAGCTAAAACCATTTCTGATACCCAACGGGCCGACACGCTTACGCATTGACGTGTAGGCGCTCTTACAATCAAGGCAGGCGATAATCGACAACAAAGGTACGTGCGAGAACTCTTTATCGAAAGAAGTCATCGTCGGCAGCTACCTTCAAGATCGTCCATCAATCACTGCCAAGACCCGATGCAAGCCGTCAAAGCGTACTTTACGGAAATGAACCATCTCGAATACTCAACAAGCCGACGCAATCACGCGTTGACGGTATTGCCCCTGGACATGCGATTAGCGATATACATCAATAGACTATAGAATGCCATCATAACTCGGCTTGTTGAGTGTTTGAGATGGTTTGAAGGTAGCTGCCGCTGGGATATCGCAGACTCTTGCCGTAGATGGAAAGTGAAAATAAAGTATGGAGAAGGGGCCGCCGAGTCATAAGCGCAAAAGCTTGGCAACAGCTTGACTCGTGTTCTCATCTCACGTCTCAATTGACCTCATTTCTCCTCGTCGCTTCATTTTCAATCATGGGTTTCCTTTCGATTGTTGATCCCGTCCTTGAGAGGTGGACAAAGTCCGGCATGAGGCACCAATCAGGTGTTCGGAGCCGCGTGCTGTGCGAGTAAGGCTTCGAGGACTTTTGACTACGGCGACCCAGTCGGTTGCTTACGGCGAATAGGGATCCAAAACCCTTGCGCTCACCTGGGGCTCACAGCGTCGAACCTGGGACCGCACGTTGATGTCGAGAATGTGGCGCCGCCGGCGAGCGAAGAACGGGCGGCGCGTAGTAGTGAGACTCTGAACGGTGAAAGAGATGAGGGAGCACGCTGGATTTCTAAGCTACAACCAGCCAATACCCTTGGTAGGTGTAATAGACCGTATGAATTGCTGGATTTTCGGAGTGGTAGCTGCCTGCTTGCTTGCAGGATATCTCCAGTATAGAGTGCCATTATCGGGTCTTCTACCGGCTTGGGGGCAGATGTCATTGATACTGTGGCTCGAACGAGCTTCTCGTGTTGAAGTGGACATGCTAGATCGCTGTGCATCATCGCAGCGATCCATTGCAGGAGCCACAGGCGAGCGTGCAATGCCTGTTATATGTGCTAAAGATAGAGTTGTGTGAAGCTGTATGAAAAAGCGGAAAGCAAGATAGTAGGTAGCAGGTCTCTTGCTGTATTACTATGCACTCATTCTACTATGTAGACACTGCTAGGGTAAAGGGGATTGACCTATTTTAAATTCTTTGAGCAGGTCTGTTTCAGAAGCTGCAGGTATGCGCTGCTTTGATAGTTTCCTCTCTACGCCTCATTACCTCCAGAGTGCCTGTGAGGAGCTCTAATCTATAAGTTAATGGCCTAACTTGGGCTGCCAGTGACATGCTTACTTTGAGTATGCTAATAAGCCAAGCGTGAAAGGGTACGTCATGCTTCGGTTCTGCAACGCTACGGAAGGGTAATTCACACATCAACGGCGCGTCTGTCTGAACCCCAGACAAAAGAGGTAGCGAGACTCAGCTCCATCGTAGCCACCCTTTCCACGCCTCAACGCACTTCAACCTCTACGGCAGATGTGTTGCCAGGTGGGCATCGCTTTGCATCACTGAGCCAACATGAATCGGAAAGAAGGGTAAGCTCATTCTCCCTTCCATGACAACATGCAGTGCATTGCTGACAGTCGATATCGTCCCTAGGGCCAAACGCCCTTGCAAGTATTTCGGTACCCCTCAGGGTTGCTATCGGGGGAGGAATTGCCAGTTCTCTCACAGCGGTCAAAGCACTCACTCAAATACTCCGCGAGTACCGACCGTAGCCGGTCAAGTAGAATCTGGGCTCGAATTAGACTTCAGGAAGTGGCAGAATCTAATACCAAGATCTGATGGAACCATTCTCTCTCAGCTGGCAAGACGTCGGAACATGCAACGTTTCTTCAGCCTAGGCTGGGAGATCACGACGAAAGCAGATTCAGATGTGGGCTTGCGTCAAGCTCTCATCACGAAGCTGGCTACGGACTCTGGTGTTCAGATGATCAAAGCGCTAGTCGACCTCATGACCGATGAGGATACCCAGGCCAAGACCACCTTCTCGGAGATTGCAATTCCGTTCTTCAGAACGATCTCACACCCGGATTTCTGCTCCTCGCTCATCCTTGAGACTCCCATTACCGCAATCTGCAATTTTCTCTTTGGGCCAAATGGAAGCCGTCTGACCCATCTGTTTCGCATCACGACCCTGGCGCTTAATAACATGCGCGATGGCGACTCAGCGCAGGCTAAAGAGCAACTGCGAGCTGGGCTGACTGCGAGCTTGGCTGTTCTGTTGCAGGTGGTTGAGTTGTGCCAGACTGCACAGATTCTTCCGGATTTAGAGCCCATTCTGGACAGCTTTAGGGCATTCTTTTCTGAAGGCCATGTATACCAAGCCGCATTGCAGTCCCTCAAAAAGATACAGCGCCGTTACAATGTTGGGCTGTCAATACCTGAAGCGTCGCTGCAGAACATCAATGAGCGTTCAGAGCAACCACGATTTCCTCTCGAAATCGACCTGCCAGGCCATCTGTCAGCCCAAGGTCGGAGGCACGATAACGATCATGCGGATATTCGACACATTCGAATTTTGCCAACGTCCCAAGAGATACAGTCGCAACGACAAGAATACTTACCCCCGGCTGATGTTAGTATGAGTCTCCGGCCAGGCTTACATGGCCTTCTCGACCGGCAATTTCGTCTCTTGCGCGAAGATTCTGTTGCTGGCCTCCGAGATGCTGTTCACTTTGAGATTGGTAGTTCTCGTAATAAGACATCGGTCGGATCTAAAAACCCCGCTGCACGCAATATCGTTCACCAGAATGCGAAGATCATGCGGCTCGAAATCGACAAACGTAAAGGACTTCAGATGGTTGTCAGCTTTACGCAGCCTTCCACGCTTCGCAGCAAAAATGCGAAGCAACGTGAAGAATGGTGGGCGGACAGCAAGCAGATGCAAGTTGATGCTTTGGTTTGCCTTTTGTCCAACACTGGCCGTACGATCTTTTTCTCCGTTTGCGATCCGAACCCGACAGCGCCAAAAAAGGATGTATCAGAAGAGAGCGATGAAAAGAAGGCTGGTCCCTCTGTCGCTGAGCTTGCTTACATGCGAAGGCAAGCAGACATGCCCAGCTTGCATGCCAATCCTGAGCGTGCAGCACTGGTATTGACTATGGTCGATTTCAAGGCCCACGATGTGAGATGGATGACTTCTGAAATGGGTAAGTCTTCAAGATCGCGAAACACCTTGGTCGAATTCCCGGGGATACTGTTGCCGTCTTTCAAGCCTACCCTGGAAGCCCTGCAAGCAATGATCCGAACTCTCGACCTACCATTCCGAGACATCATAGCTCCAAAGGACGCTCAGGTTGATACAATTGTGACCGAGCCGCCACTTTATGCACGTGAAAAAGGCTTTGCATACGATCTAAGCCCGTTGACTGGCGGAGAGCCTATGACATTCACTCCTGGACAGCCTTTCGATCACGACAAGCTCAGGAGAACGACGACTCTCGACCCCGCTCAGCAGGCCTCTGCACTCCATGCCCTAAGTAGCAATCTTGCTTTAATCCAGGGACCGCCTGGGACCGGGAAAAGTTACACTGGTGTTGCTATCATCAAGACACTACTCAAGAACAGAGCCGCAGCCGAGTTGGGTCCGATCATCTGTGTCTGCTATACAAATCATGCACTTGATCAGCTTCTGGAAAGTCTTGTTCAAGACAATGTGCGTCAGGTAATTCGCATCGGCTCGCGCTCCAAGTCGGAAATGCTGCAAAAGCTCAACCTCCAGCATGTTTCTCAAGAGATCGACACAACGAAGATCGAGCGACATCGGAAGTGGGAATGTCACAAAGCCCTCGACGCAGATCTTTTAGAGATTGACAAACTGCTGACTCTACTTAATGACTCGAATTCCGAGAAGAGTGTCAAGGGTCACTTAGAGCGTAATTACCCGGAGCATTTCCACGAACTCTTTGCTTCCGGTGTAGACGACGACGGCTTCCAAGTCGTTGTAAGCAGGAACCACAACCCGCTCCGTCGGTGGTTGAACGGTTCTCCTTCGCCTGGAGCCGTGTTGATCCGCGAGAACGCTGGTCCGGGCGAGAAAGAGATCGACAGCGTGGGAACCGGACCGAATGCCACGCCGCCTCGCCATACCGATCGACTTAAGAAGACCTCGCTGGAAAGTATGTCTAACGTAGAACGCAAGGTCTTGCACCATCATTGGGTCCACGAGCGAACATCGCAGCTCAACGATCACCTGCTGAATGCCCTTGACTCATACAACGAAACCAATGTAAAGCTTGAGAAGTGTAAGCGGGAAATTCAACTCAGATGTTTGCTACAAGCTCATGTTATCGGCGTCACAACATCTGGTCTGGCACGAAATCTTGAGGTGCTACGGAAGGTACGCTCTAAGGTCATGGTTTGCGAGGAAGCTGGAGAGGTTCTGGAAGCACACATTCTCACCGCTTTGATTTCAACCGTGGAACATGCGATCCTTATCGGAGACCATGAACAGCTGCGGCCACAAATCAACAGTTACGAGTTACAGCAAGATCACCCCAGAGGAGAGCGCTTTGCGTTAGATGTTTCTCTCTTCGAGCGCTTTGTTAGACCACGACCCGGTGAGGTCAGACTTCCGTTCACAAGTCTCAGGACCCAACGCCGCATGCATCCGTCCATCGCACAGCTCATTCGGGGAACTCTCTATCCGGCTCTCGAGGACCATCCATCAGTGTCTGCTTACCCTGAGCTTGCCGGTATGCGGAAACGACTCTTCTGGCTGGATCACGAAGAGAAAGAAGATAATTCGACGAATCCCGAAATAATTAAATCCTTTTCGAAGAGCAATAAATTCGAGGTGGAGATGGTAGCCGCTCTGGTATCCCATTTAGTCCGATAAGGAACACATGGCACGGGAGAAATCGTAATTTTGACGCCTTATCTCGGACAGCTTAGGAAGATCAAACAGCGCCTGAGATCTTCGTTCGAAATAGTGGTTGGCGAACGAGACCTTGCCGACCTAGATGCTCAAGGAGTCAAAGACGATGACCAAGTAGCAACTAGTGCTCCAGTTGCGCATCGCAAGACCACTCTATTCGAGACTTTGCGAGTGGCTACTGTTGACAATTTTCAGGGTGAAGAAGCCAAGATTATCGTCATATCCCTGGTACGTTCGAATGAAGAAGGACGATGTGGCTTCTTGAAAACGTCAAATCGGATCAACGCCTTACTTAGTCGTGCCCGACATGGCATGTACATTATAGGAAACTCCCAGACTGCAAGCACTATACCGATGTGGGCCGATGTCATCGATATGTTCGAGAAGAATGGCAACCTTGGTCGGACATTGGCACTCTGCTGTCCAAGGCACCCAGAAACGCCAATCGAGGTCCAGACACCCGACGATTTCGCTATACTCTCGCCAGAAGGGGGCTGCAACAAGAAGTGCATTTCTCGCCTTCGGTGCGGGCACGCTCTTGTATCAATCAATGCCATTCCGACGTTCTTCACGACGCGGTTCGTTGTCTCGAGCGATGCCAACGATTGAAAACAAACTGCACGCATCCTTGTCTTCGCCCCTGTGGGGATCTGTGCGATCCACAGTGCATGCACCCTATTGCAAACGTGCAGCTGCCTTGCGGACATATCTACGAAAAACTTGAATGCCATAAGGCCCAAGTGCCGGAATCGGTATCTTGCCGTATCAAAGTCGGCACTGTCATACCTGATTGCAACCATACTGTAATGATCCCCTGTTGCGACCTCCCATTGAAAGATAGCTTTGCGTGTCCTGCTACATGCGATGCGAAGCTTCAATGTGGGCATGCCTGCACGCGCAAATGTAAAGAATGCAAGATTAGCCATGACGGCCAAATTGCCCATGGCGTGTGCATGAAAATGTGCGGCAGGCCTTTTACGACCTGCAACCACAGTTGCCGAAGCGTGTGCCACGGAAACACGCCATGTCGCCTTTGCGACGCCCCCTGCGACGTCCGCTGTACCCACTCAAAATGCTCGAAGAAGTGCCATGAGCCTTGCGCCCCATGCGTTGAGGATTGTGCTTGGTCATGCCCGCATCGAGGCACATGTCGGATGCCTTGCGCGGTGCCTTGCGACCTGTTACCTTGCTCACTCCGGTGCGAAAAGAAGCTGGAATGCTTTCATCAATGCCCATCAGTATGCGGCGAGATGTGTCCTAGTCCGCGACACTGTCAGCTTTGCGCAGACGAGTCTGTGAAGGGACAAATGGTGGATTACATCCTTGGATTGACTTATGGTGAAGTCGATCTTGACAAGAGTCCGGTCATAATTCCCACCTGTGGGCATATCCTGACTGTAGAAAGTATGGACGGCCATATGAACCTTGCGAGTTTCTTCGAAGTCTCCGACCAAGAAGGAGGCACCGAACGCGTATTGGCTCTGAAGCCCAATCCTAGCCCCTTCAGTACGGAAGACCTCAAGAATTGTCCCATGTGTCGAGCGCCCATGCGAAATATTCACCGCTATGGCCGAATTACTCGTCGTGCGTGGATTGACGAAGCAACCAAAAAATTCATTGTTTGGTCCAACGCTCGATTCGTGCCTCTAGCCCTCGCCTTGGATGAGACTGAGAGACTTCTTCGACAAACCAAGGCAACATCTGAGATCAATTTCGGCGTCTCAGCTGGGTCGGGACTGGTCAATCTGAATAACTCCAGCATGGAACCGCTTGTGCTAAAAGGCGTCCGGAACGCTCAATTTACCATTTTCTGCAGACTCCTAGGTAAACAGGCACGGTATAAGGGGGTCGTACAGCAGCGCCAGAACATTTCTGCATTCCTGAGAGAAGTTGATGAGGCCGAGCAACCATTCAGCCGCATTTACGACCTGGTCCAAGGTGCTCGTATCCAGCGTGGCCTGGAGATAGATTTTGATTATTCGCCGGAAATCCTTCAGCCTCGAAACCGTATGCTGGCTACTGCACTCCTCCTCCGCTGTGATTATACTATCCTTTTAGAAATGTTGACGCTATTCAAGGAGAAACCAGCCAATGCGCCTCTCTGGCTGATTCGTAAGCTCGATTTGGATTTCAGTAGCAATCGGCGAGACTGCGAAAAGCTGATGGAGGAATCTCGAGTCAAGAAGCAGCCCGCCAACGAAGTCGAGGGATTGGTCTTTTGGGCCCGTTTCGTGGCCCTTGAGCGTGGTGCTACGGAGCTTCAAGACCCTACGTCAGAGCTGGTACTACAAGCAAAGGAACATCTGGAGACTGCAAGAGGTATCTGCAAGAAGCTTCCAGGCCAGACGAAGGGGATGTTCGAAGAGATAGATGATATCGAGAAGATGCTACAACAGTCGACTTTCTACGCCACAGTCACCAATGAGGAGAAAGCTGCCGTGTACGCGGCCATGGCGAACGAATTGAGGGGGACAGGGCACTGGTATTATTGTACTAATGGACATCCATTCACAATTGGAGAGTGCGGTAGGCCAATGCAGACGTCGGTCTGTCCGCAGTGTGGCTCACCAGTCGGAGGCCAGGACCACCAAAACGTGGCGGGTGTCACTCATGCAGCGGATATGGATGCCCGATTTGCAGATATGAGGATTGGATGAGTATGGGAATGAACAGGTGACATACGGCGGAGGTTGTGCGAGTAGATTGGCTTGTCTTGACCGAAGGACTGCTGCAATGTCAAGCCTATGTGCTTCTACATCACGGATTGTACGGAAGACATCCGTGAGCAAGCTTGCAAAGAAGATGCGAATGAATTACTTTGATATCAAGGTTAATAAAATTGCACAATGACTGGCAGCACTTGACCAAGTAAAGGTCCACTTGACTTGTCAGTAGAATGCTGTCGCCTTCGTCCTTTGCTAACACAACCCTCTTGTTGCCTGAGTGTTTCATTTATCTTCCTACTTATATCGAGATCCGGAGCACACTGAGTCTTCCAATGGCATCTTCCCACACCCAAGCTATCCTCAAACCGCACCTCGACCGCCTCCTTTCTGCCCGTGCCCACCCCAAGACCATCTGCCCTTCCGAAGTCGCCCGTGCCCTCTCGCAAGTCGAACTGAAAGCAGCCGATGCCTCTGATTGGCGCGAATTGATGCCGACGATACGCGAGATGTTGTGGGAGCTGCGCGCACGTGGAGAGGTGGAGGTCCTACAGAAGGGAGAGCCGGTACCGGAGGACATTCAGCTCCAGGACGTGAAGGGGCCAATACGTGCGAGGAGATGCGTTTGATGCGACTCTTCGAACATCCCTGCCTTGAAGGATGGCAGTGATGCTGTCTTCAACCGCTCTTGCATCAAGATGGGTGAGACTTTGCAGTGGCGGATGACTGGGATGATTCATACTTCCATCGCCAACGCTCGCCCATGACCAGACCGTCCTTATCTCTCAGACTATATGTAACGAGCTATGAGTAGGATCGCTTACACCATGACTCTGGTGAAGTCAAGGAAGGTTTCCGGCTATGTTGGCAGTGACTCAGCCTTGCTGGCCGAAGGTAGGCAGCAGTGGTCCTACAACATTGGCCAGGCACACCTTAGGTCTCTCCCAAGGATTTCTCCAAGGCTTTCCATCGCTATTCGTCTTAAAATCCCACATCGCTCACTCTCATCATTACTTCCAGTCCAGAGCCATGGCGTCCCAGAAATCCACCAGCTGCTCCAGCCAAACCTCCGCCCTCCCGTCCGACTTCCTCTCCTCCCCTCCTCCCAAACCCACCAAGACCAAGATCGATTTTTACAACACGCCATTACCTGAATACACCGGCAGCTACGCTGTCATCATCGACGACGCCTTCACACCCTCCGAATGCGCCCAACTTATAAAGGCCGCCGAGGCCCGCAACAATGGCGTCTGGGAGCAAGCCATGATCAACGTCGGCAACTACCAACAGACACTCATGCTTGATGCTCGAGACTGCGGGCGCATCATTTGGGACGATCACGCCGTAGTCGAGAAGATATGGTCGCGTGTGAAAGACCTGGTGCCGGAAATCCAGATGGTGAAGGACAAGCCCGGCGTGACAGGCTGGGGCCCTGCGAAGTGGAAAGAGACGATGCAGATGACGCGGTTGAATGAGCGGATGCGGTTCTTGAGGTATGGAGCGGGACAGTATTTCCGGCCGCACTTCGATGGGTGCTTCAAGGTGCCTGGGGGGGATGAGATAAGTCTGTATACGCTGCATCTGTATCTGAATGGCGCTGGGGATGAGTCTGAGCAGGGGAAGCTGGAGGGTGGAGCGACGACTTTTCATTCGGATGATGAGAGGAAGGAACTCGATGTTGAGCCGAAGATGGGAAGGGTTTTGATCTTTCAGCACAGGGGACTGTTGCATTCTGGGGCGGACGTGAAGGGCGGGTTGAAGTATACGCTGCGGACGGATCTGATGTATAGAAAGGTTCGAGAGGAGTGAACCTCAGTCTGAATTCTAGGATATACCCAACATATCCACAGACGTCCCAAACACCGTGGCTCAATGCTCTATATCCATCCCAATGCATCACATCATACTCGTACAGCCGAAAGTCCACAATCACTGATCACATCTCCCATCCTTCCACCCCGTCCTCCACCTCTCTTCCCACCTCCCACAATCAAACTCCTCCTTCCCCAGCTTCCGATTGACCTCATTATGCGCCTCACACATCCACTTGCCGAGCCCCTCCCTCCCCTCCACCCTCGGCTCGTTTCCCCGCCTGCTCATCCATTGCTGGAAATCCTCCGCGCAGACCCAGCAGGGATAGATCTTTGAGAATAGGGAGAGGAAAGAGCGCATGTCAGACTGTTGCTGGGAGGAGGCGGAGGGAGGGTAGGTGGCTGAGATGGTATGGAGGAGGGTCCAGGTTTGGCGGCCCAGAGAGTCGACGTCGGGAGGGCAGTCCAGGGTTGGTGTTGTGGTGGTGGAGACAGTGGAGGCGTTTTGGGAGGAGGTCGAGAGGGAGGTGCGCATCATGGCGGCCCAGTCGGCGGAGGAAGTGCAGGTTCGGCAGCTATGATGTGTTAAATAGGGAGAGTGCTTGCCAGTTGGGCAGGGTAACATACGGTTTGCCATCTTTGCCCAAAATTACGCCTTTGGGGGATCGCTTGGCGGGTGTTGTTCTGTCCGTGGGCTGTTCACTTGCCGAGACATCTTCTGGTGTCTTTTTCTTAACCTGTGCTGCGAAAAACTTGTCCATAGAGCAACACGCATCAATTAAACCTAAATTGAAGTGCTCAAAGCCATCAGAGTTATGGCACACGGTTATTCTTCGGCATCTACGGGATCTGCGGGATCTTCGTTATCGTCAAGCTCAGACACGCACGATCAACGGTCGCGATGGCACAAACATCCTCTACCGATACGCATTGCGAAGATGGCAGCAGAAACTGCTGAAAGCGATGCATCCAGCTCTCCGCCGCCAGTATCTGGACCGAGTAAACGCAAACGTCAAGATCCCGACACCAGAGTAGAGCTCGAAGTGGATGTTGACGCCCCAGAGCCACCGTCCAAGAAGGCTCTGCGCCAAGCGAAGAAATCCAAGACCTTACCCGTAAATGCTACATCCACGGAGCAATCTACGAATGAGGCAGCCGCGGCCGACAAATCAGTACTCGCGCAGCCAGAGGGAAAGCCTAGCAAATCCAAGACTGGCACTCCGAGATCTAAGGCTATTGCCGCGACCACTTTCTACTGCAAGGGATACCCGATTAATAATGTTTCCAATGAGCGTTCTGAGTGGAGCATCTGGATAGGCAACCTTCCACACAACAAGACCGCAGATGAGCTCGTTCATTTCCTCTTTTTTGAACAGGATGGGAGAAAGGGGCATGCCCATCATGCCATTACCAGAATATACATGCCTGGCCCCAAGACCGAGTCCCAAGATCAACCGCTAAAGAAGAACGATGGCTGGGCGTATGTAGACTTGGACAACAAGGATGCATATGTAAAAATACTTGGGATGAGCGAGAAGCTGTTTTCGGGCCGCAAGGTCTTGATTAAGGATGCGAAATGCTACATTGGTCGACCAGCCAAACAACAGGACTCAGACAAGCCATTCTCAGGCAAGCCAGTCTCAGACTCCGGACACCCACCTAGTAGGCGCATCTTCATTGGGAACCTAAATTTTGAAACCACCGAGCAGGATGTTCGGGATCACTTCGGCCAATGTGAAGACCCGAAGGAGGTAAAGCTCGCTACATTTCTAGACTCTGGGAAATGTAAAGGCTATGGATGGGTGCAATTCGAGAATATCGAAGCGGCAGAACTGGCGGTTCGCGGATGGATTGAGATAAAGCAGGAGCCGGATATCAATTACAACAACGAGGGTGTAAACCATTTTGCAGAAGCGACAAAGCGCAGAGCCGAGTCCAGAGCACAGAGGATTAAGCCGAGGAGACTATTTCTCCATAAACTCAATGGACAAGAACTCAGGGTGGAATTCGCGGAGGACAGGAAGGAACGGTACAAGAAGCGCTTTGGCAAGAACGATAACAAGAAGACAGTCAAACCTGCCCACGGCAAGCAACGGAATGCGTACGGCAAGAAAGTGGCCCTCCACGGCAAGAAAGTGGACGCCCGTACTATCAAGCCCGGTGCTGCTCTTGCTGCAGCTCCCAGACTCCAAGGTTCCATTGTTGCTGGTCAAGGCAAGAAAACTTCTCTATCATGAACGTCCTAGCCTGGCCAGAAGACTGATGTCCAAGCCACAACTCTCCTACAATTCTCATTCGTGTCCGGCTGAGCAATATGATCAAGCACCGAGACCCTTGCTTCGACTGGACGGCGACCATTGCACATGCTCAGTCATCGCCCTTCAGGGCACTTCACCGATCGGACTGTAAAGTCGGCCGACGGACCAGCTGTTGGTCACAGCTTCCTCACGCTTCCACGTGGGCACGACCGTGGTCTACTGGTCTCGGTGTAAGATCATTCCAGACTGCAATGACGATGGCTGACATGACCGCAGATGCCGCACAGTGTTGAAGCGACATAGTCGGGTTTTGCTCATCTTTTCAGAAAATCGACCGAATTCTCGAAATCAAGTGCAGTGATAATGATAGAATTGCTGCTACAAATTCAGTATCTTATTCCAATCCCACGCAGTAGTGACACCAGATGCTAATCTTCTTCGCAACCTTCCTGCTCCTGCTTTCTTGAGGCCCTCCAGGTACATGTGTATCGCTAATCATCTTCGACGCTTTCCCGCTTTGGTAATGGGTCGCTACTGGTCATGTCTTCAACGCATGACCGAAGATTGCACAGCGTTTGGAACTAGCACTCTGCCAGATGGTGGTTTATTACTTACGGTTCTCGGCGGGATATGATTCAGTGATCCTGCTCGAACAACTGAGAACGGATTCATGCAGAAACACTACTTTACTCACACTTCAAGTAGGTTTCCCCGCACTTTCTCCGCATCCACAAAACGTGCCATCGCGGGCGCTCTCTACCGGTTGTGGCTGCAGGGCGATTTGAGCTTTATTTTTTCTCTCAGGCAGCTTTCGCTGTTCTTTATAATCTTTCTGTCATATCCCACAGAAGAGGACCAGTCTTGATATAGTACCCACTGCTGTTTCGTCCTTGCTGGGAGCAAAATGAAAGGCAACCTTGAACCACAGATCCTCCACCTCAGACTTTGATCGTCCCAAGCTATGATCACCTCACGTGCAGATGCGGCCGACTAGCTTGAGTCGATCTCCCCCCAGTGCAGTTTGGGCTAGGCAGCCACAGAGATTATCGCGGCAGCACTTTGATGTTCCTCTTGCTGCAGAGGATGCTCTCTAGAAAGCCAATGGAGTGCTCCTAGAATGCTAATGTAGTATTAGCAGCTGGTCGATCGGTTCGCCGCTATCCGTGGTCTGTAGGGTAATAAGTTAAACTTTTCTTGCCGCAATCGCTGCTGCAGCTTGAGACACCATTTCTAAATCTATTCCGTGTCTTGCTCTACTCGAACTTTGTTCTTCGCAAAACCTGTAAATCCATCATACAGGCAGCTCCAAAACGGCGTTGCTAATCATTGTCCCGTGGTAGCTTATAGCTCATAAACCGAGAACATGTTTGGCAACTCTCGATTTTTGGGCCTGAAAGGGCTCAAGCTGAATATCGCAGTCGGAATCATTGCGGGTCTAGACTTCCTGTGGGTATCACAGGATCTTGTTACGAACGGGCTGCTAACAATCGGACTGTCTTTTTGGATATGATCAGGGTGTTATGGGCGGTCTTTTGGATCTTCCTAGTTTTGTACGACATATCAGAACTAGAAGATTGAGCAATAGACTGATGGCTTCTCCGTAGGTCAAAGTGTTCCCACAGATCGACCTCACCGAGTCTGGAGAGGCAGGCCTCGATGCCCAGCAAAAGCTCCACAAGTCTGTTGTACAAGGTGGGTGATACAGGATTCTCGCAATTGCTCCTCTTGACTGTTTCTTGCTGCAGGTATCTCTGTAGGAGCTTATAATGTCGGGTGTTTCTTCGGTGCCATCACCACCATCTGGATAGGAGACATGCTTGGGCGGCGCAAAACGATCTTTCTCGGATCCAGCATTATGATCATTAGTGCGGCGCTACAATGTTCGTCTTTCGGTTTGCCCCAATTCATTGTTGGAAGGATTATCACCGGGTAGGTCAGATACGGTGCGAAGGCTTCTACAGCGTCAAAATCACCTGGAATATCTATCAACAACCATCCAACCATAGCTGGGCCAAAGCTGACCGTGGCGAAGGTTCGGCAATGGTTTGAATACCTCTACTGTGCCGACGTGGCAGTCAGAGTGCTCCAAATCTCACAGGCGAGGCCAACTTGTCATGGTCGAGGCATGCATTTCTTGCCCCTGGAGCGCTCCGGTCTGACGAGTCGTAGGGAGCGCTTATTACGGGAGGTATTATGATGAGTTACTGGCTTGATTTCGGATTCAGCTTTCTCGATCCCAATCCGATCGCCTGGCGTTTCCCCATTGCATTTCAGATCGTCTTCGCGGCAATCATCGTGGCTTTGATCCTCGAACTGCCAGAGTCACCAAGGTGGCTCATACTGAAGGGTAGGTCGCGTCGATGGTGTCTCTGCTGCGATGCTGACGATGCTCCCGCTTTTACAGGTCAAGAAGACGAAGCTTTGAACGTCCTGGCTGCTCTGAGCGATACCAGTACCGATGATCCGTACGTGTCGTCAGAATTCACCGCTATCAAAGACACGGTGTTGGAAATGTCAAAGGGTGGTTTCAGTGATCTGTTTACGATGACAGAAGACCGTCATCTGCATCGAACAGTATGTAGGCTTCCATTGGTTATCTCCACGGCATCGATCTAATCCACAACCAGGTCCTGGCCTATGTCAATCAGGTCTTCCAACAAATTAGCGGAATAAATCTAATCACGTACTACGCTGCAACTGTTTATCAAAATCAGCTCCATCTGTCCGGCTTTGTGTCCAGAATCTTAGCGGCAGGCAACGGCACAGAGTACTTTGCCGCATCATGGATAGCCGTCTTCACAATTGAGAAGTTCGGCAGGCGCCAATTGATGCTGTTCGGTGCCGCCGGTCAAAGCTTCTCGATGATCATCCTCGCCGTTATGGGTGCACTAGGCGGGAAAGGCCCTGGCATCGTCTCTGCTCTTTTCCTCTTCCTATTCAATTCTTTCTTCGCTGTTGGATGGCTGGGTATGACATGGCTCTACCCTGCTGAGATCGTGCCGTTAAGGATTCGTGCCCCTGCGAATGCTTTGTCGACTTCGGCCAACTGGGCGTTCAATTTCATGGTTGTCATGATCACGCCGGTGGCTTTTACGACCATTTCTTACAAGACGTACATAATCTTTGCTGTTATGTAAGTGCCCTCCAGTATCTACATTTGAGGGTTTACTGATTGATATTCTAGCAACGCTTTCATGGTTCCTTCGGTATATGTAGGTTGCGTCCCCATACGCTACGGCCACCACACTGATGTGCACAGTTCTTCTACCCCGAAACCGCCGGTCGATCGCTCGAAGAAGTGAGCACCTCGTGTAGAAAACTGCACATGTCGAAACATTACAGACGCAATCAATCAACAGATGGATAGCATCTTCCGCAAATGCCACGGAACAGCAGGCTGGTTCACCATTGTCAAAATCGCCCGCGACGAACCTCGACGCTACGGCACGAACGGAGAGCTGCTGATCGCCTACGATGAGACGGAAGATCACCAGCAAAGGCAAGCAAGTGTCGTGTCAGGTACAGATATGGGTGGAGAGGCGAAGGTGGCGGAGGCGAACCGTTTGGGCAGTGATGGGGATGCGGAGAAGGGATATGCGAAGGAGATTGAGTAAGGTAGTTGAGGTTTTGAAGGATCACGAATTTGTGCAGATAGTCTAAGTAGTAGTACAACATGCAGCGCAACTTGACCTAGATTGTTCTGTTTAGGGAGATGGGAACTTACTTTCCCATCTCGTATGCGAAAGAACGCTAAGTGCTTGGCACGTAAAATTGAAATGGCTGGCAATCGCGTCGGGCTTTTCCTCGGCTGCATTGCTCAGACTTCATACCGGTCATTACTTGAACCAGTGCGTATTGCTGCCTCTTTCGCTATCCCGAAAGCCTCGCCTCTCTCCCAGCAGTCTGCGTTACCAAATAAACAATGGCCACACGAATTTCCACTTCCGGCGAGTCCTGTCAATGCAGAATTGCTATCTTACCTTTGTTGTCCTTTGCACGGAAAGTCTCAGCCGCCAGTCTTCAGACAACTCCTACTCACATTTTCCAATCCGAGGCAGATACGCTGGGACTTGCTTCGAGCGACGCATTGAATATGTGCGTGGAGAAGGAGAGTGCGCAACGGAAACACCATGCTCTGCCTCCTTCAAATCTTTGATCTCCGATAGACTCTACTTATGCAAGATCTCATTGAACTTTGGCTTACACACATCATACTTGATGAGTAGTCGACAGAAGCGTTTTCGTGAGCCAACGTTGAATCCCCCATCCATGGAGAATGCGTTATCTGCAAGTTCCCTTTGTTTAAGCCGAAGCGTAGAACAATTTCTTGACGAGTCGTCTCCTACTGGCTTCCAGTAAGCGCGAACCTCTGGTCAACAAACAAAGAGCGCAAAAATTTCAATGGCACTTGCTTATACAGAATACCCACGCCATGATGCTCTGGTGAAGTATACCGTCTCTTTGTTAGGAAATCCGGCTGCATCTCCGCATCCGTCTAGATTCACAAATCCCCCTGAAGATATTTCATCTTCGTGTTCCCATTTCTGTGATCGTAGTCATGCGTGCTTGGTGATTTCAGTACAGACCATTTCACGCAATTGATTCCGTCTGCGCTGGATTGTGTTGCCATGTATACCGCTGGCAATCCCCTTGTGCTAGCTACTCCAACTCAGCGAGACCCGGTGGAACGCCAGAAACACGCAATTGAAAGGTTGATTGCTTATTGGCGACTCATTTTCAGAGAAAAGGACACTTCAAAATCAGCAGAAGACATTTTAGATCTTGTGGAGTCACTGCAGGATGACCTGGGGGCGATCGGCGCACCAGATCTGCCTTCTAGGGCAAGGAAGAAGCAAGCGGAGCTTTTGCATTATGCGGATGAGCTCAAAGCTGAAGACATTCAAGACAATTGGGACGCTACATCGACAACTGATGTGTCAGCTGGAGCCACTAGGAATTGGACGGCAAAGGAAATCGAGGATGAGGTTGATCGTAGATTGAGCACAGAACAAGACTGGAGATATAGGCCATTGGCGCGTGATTCACGCAGCACACCAAAAAGATTCATGCTTTCTCTTTGGAAACATTACCACGAGGCATGGGAATTCGACAGTATGTCGAAGGAGGCTGAAGACCACTATTTGAGTCTTTGGCGTGCAGATGAGCCATTTCGCTATGGTGTTGATCCGCAGCAGTCGCCTTTTGCCGAGATACTCCGCGACCCCAACAGTGAGGGCACTGAAAACAATGCGGTCTGGAGGAAAGTGAGGGACATCAAAGGGGGAGCTCAAGGTAAGATTTCACTATGGAGAATGACGCGGCAAAATGGACAGGTACGATCTTCCAACGCACTGAGAAAATGAGCGAGTCACTGAAAACCATAGGGACTCTATATAATCTTGAAAGACACTAGCGAGAACGAATTCTTCCTCGACTATTGTAGCGAAGCTTTCTTGACTCTTCGCTTGAATGCGGTAGGATGCCAGAATGTCATCACGGTTCTAGACGTGCGTCCCTCCATCGGTCTGTGCCTACAGCGTCTCATTGACTCGGGCAACAGTGGAATTATTATAACGAAGCGGATAAAAAAAGGTTCCGAATATGTTACGAGTGGGCCAAGTACGGAGACTTGAGCGATTTGGTAGGATGGTATTATGACAACAAGTAAGCGCTGGAACGGGCTGCTAAAGCCCCCAAAGGACTAAAGAGATGACAGGTTGATATTTCCAGAAGCGTTTATTTGGCATGTTTTCAACAGCCTAGCAAGAGCCCTCGTTTACTGCAGGAATGGAGGAGAGAGTCCAACACGCGCAGATCAGTGGGAGGAACTCGTGTGTGGAGACTTGAAAGAGGCCAACACTCTGGTTTGCAAGCAAGACGACGAGCACAGGATTTACCCATGTCTAAAGCTTGCGGATTTTGGTATTCTTCTTGCTGAATTCTCTTGCTTGTCTTGGTGTGCTGATTCGTTCGGTAGGTCTGGCTTACCCGGTACCATCAAAGGCGGTCAGGGATTTCAAGCAGTCTACACCATGGGGTAGGTTTTCTTTGCCCCACTTTTCCAAATGGTCTTGCTGATATCCATTCGTAATTTAAGGTACTTCTGGGTAAGACTCATGGTTCAGAATATTATAAAGTGTGCTGATCCACTGAACAGATACCAGGCGCCTGTAAGTCTATACGCGTTGCATTAATCGTCCCGCATCCTACAGCTTCTCCCAGAAGGTCTTTCTGATCGCTCCCATGCCATGCTCGCGGGTGCGTTGAATTTTGTGGTTCACACGTCGCACTCACTGGGTACATAGAGTCTTGGGTACTAGCATCCGTTGGAGAAGGCATGCCCGGCGGGCGAGTGGCATCGCAAAATAAGTATACACTTTGAATCTGGCTAACCTAGGCGCAACTAGGAAATCCAGATCGGAAAGGACATAGACCGTAACCAAAGGGAACGGCATTCAACAGAAAGGCGGCGAAGAGCAGAGCAGGGACTGCCCGGAATATCACCCACGTTCGACGCTGCCGACCCACGAGCAGGGCTTGGTTCTCACAGCGATATCTGGTCTCTTGGGGCCACGATAAGTAATCTCATGAGTTTGGTCAATTCACACCTCCGAGCGAATGATGTCAGGAAGCTTTTGCATCACGGCCTCAGAAGATGCTATTACTCGAGAGTGCTGGTTGGGCTTGTCGAGTCGTGCCTGGAAAATGATTATAAAGATCGTCTTGTAGCTTACGACCTCTATGAGATCACGAGTTATTACGCAGCTCAGCACAAAGATCTAGTATACAATGCGGCCGACGATGCTGCCCGCACCGGGGAGCCCTCTTACTCCCAAGAGGTGCTATTAGACACAAGGCAGCTTGAATATCAAGACGACGATCGATTTCGGGAGGAATACGAGACCTGCAATCTCCATAAACTACACTCTCTGCAGGACTACTTGAGAGCACACAACGAAGACCCTCTCCATCCAAACGAGACTATCGCAGCCCCTGAGCATCTCGACCTCCGCGACATCATTTACGCCGGGCAATTATCGCGTTCTCCCAGCCCAGATATCTTGGAGCAGCCCTTCCAATTCGGGTACAAGCCTTTGATCAGCGGCGTTGTCCCGGCCGAAAGTAGTCAGAGTGAACCGGATGATGACGACGGGGAGAGGGGAGGCGGTCCTTCTGATCCTCGTCCGCCCCACGATGGCGCTCCCCCGGCCCAACAGCCAGCTCAACAGGCGGCAGTAGATGACCAGGCTCCTCGCCCTCCAGGCAATGTGTCTCGAACCCGTCGACCCTATCCCGCTCCTGTTCACTCCCTGGACTCTTTCGCTCATTTCGAACCGGCTACATTGCAGAGATCGCCTGGCTCAGGTGACCGGCCATTCGTACGTCGACTCCGAACCGTCGTTGACGAGCAAGCCAGCATTGCGTCAAACATCCCTCCAGCCAACAGTCAGACGCATCAGTCTCCGCCTGCAGACGAGTCCATTGTCGAACAGCCCGGTCTTGTTAGAACACGGTCGGACTTGTTCACGGATGACCCTCCAGCCAACAGACAGACGCATCAGTCTCCTTCTGACGATGAAGCACCATTGCCAGAGACCTTTGTCTCGGCTGCTCCCTCCATAATTTCGCCTCGCAATGCTGCTCCTGCGAGCTTTTTACCGTCAGCTCAAGCTGCAACATCAAATGCACCGCAGCCGCAACCCAACAGCCAGCCGCGTCGAAGCCCATCTGCAGACGAAGCTGAAGTGCGAGACCCCTTTTACTCGGCTCCCCCTCCGCCTCGAAGTGATATGTCTGCGCCATCTCCACCAGCAACACAGAACGCAGCACTGGATGCACCACCACCGCAAGCCCCACCTCACCCATCCTCCACCCCTGCAGCACCCATCCAACGAGCATCCTCACCACCAGCCAACGCACCGCCCCGCCAAACCCCCAGCCAGCGTTCCTCAACCTCTTCCGGCCGGAGCAGCGTGCCCCCAGGCCCCATCCGAACCCCCTCCCAACCACACCACGGCCAACCATCCCACGCACCACCCCCCCCAACATCCACAGACTCCTCCCCCCTAAGCAGCGTCCCCTCCACTTGGCCCTTTTCACCCATGGGCCCCTCATCCTCCCCCAATCCCCACGGCCCCCCCTCCACCACCTCCTCCACCCTAACCCCCGTCCCCCCCGGCCCCATAACTCGC
>JAABUS010002687.1_pt1 | contig 32469 bp, 27 predicted proteins | sample 5560161 | NCBI WGS metagenome assembly JAABUS01 (sample SAMN10711885, study PRJNA513376) | rock metagenome | isolation source: Antarctica rocks | place: Antarctica: Victoria Land, Trio Nunatak nord | collected 2016-01-04 | reverse complement strand
GCGGCGTTGGCGTGTTTGTCCGCGTCATGGGAGCGCCGGGCGATCGCAACCTGGTGAATTTCTATGCCGATGCGGGCGTGACCTATAAGGGCCTGATCGCGGGCCGTGACAGCGACACCGCCGGCATCGGCGTCGCCTATGCCCGGATCAGCGACACGGCGAGCAAGCTCGATTCCGACACGGCGCGTTTCAGCGGCGGCGCCTACCCGATCCGCCGGCATGAGACAGTGCTGGAGCTGACGTACCAGGCGCAGATCGCCCCCTGGTGGCAGATCCAGCCCACGGCGCAGTACCTGTTCAACCTGAGCGGCGGCGTGCCGAACCCGCAGAACCCGGCGAAGCGGCTGGGCGACGCCGCGGTCTTTGGGCTGCGCACGACCGTCACGTTCTGACGGCCGGGGTCGTCCGAGTCGCCTCATCAAGCCGCAGTATCGTGCGCGCGTTGGTGGAGCTGGTCGCCAGCGTGTTGATGACCCCGGTGCGCAGCGCCCCAAGGATTGCCGCCGCCTTGGTGTTCTCGCTGGCGATTGCGACGACGTCCGGGATGCGGGCCAAGTCGCGCGTCGTCAGCCCGATCACCCGCCCCTGCATGTTCGTGCTGGACGTCCGGCCGTGGATGTCGATGAAGTCGTAGCCCATGATATCGCCGATCGTGCCCGACAGCCGGGCCTCGGCGACCTCCTGCGGCGAGAACCAGCCCATGCGCACCATGTTGCTGTCCTCGCTGAGGTCGCCGATTCCCACGAGCGCCATGTCGGCCCGGCGCGCCCGGTCGAGCACCAGCCGCACGGTGTGGTTCCGGTACAGCTCCTCGCGCAATGCGGCATCGGCCACCAGCGCCGGGGCATACAGCGTCTCGCTCTCGCCGCTGAAGCGCACCGCCAGCCGCCGGCAGATGTGGTCGGGGTTCATGTGCTCGCCCGCGCGCACCGAGCCGCCGATCGCGCAGACGAAGGTGACGGCCCGGCGCACGGCGGCCGGTACGCAGTCGGCCACGGCGGCGACGTTGCGGCCCATTCCCGTGGCGATGATCATGCCGTCGCTCATCGTCTTCACGAGGTGGTTGGCCACCAGGCCCGCGACCGCCACGCGCTGCGCCTCCGCGTCCCGCTGGTCGAGCGAGACCAGCAGCCGGTCGATCCCGAAGCGGGCGATGAACTCGTGCTCGAGCCCGCTGCTGACGCTGGGGTGCTGGTGCACCCGGATTTCGACCACGCCCTCCTCGCGCGCGCGCTTCAACAGCCGGCTGATCCGGGTGCGGGACATCGAGAAACGCTGGGACAGCTCCTCCTGGGTGATGTCCTGGTAGTAGTACAGGCTGGCGATCTCGACGATCACGTCGGTCGGGATGTCGTTCCAGTCAGGGCCGGGCCGGCGCTCTTTGATGATAGCGCTCATGGGAAATGCATCCGGCGCTGGTATGACGCCGCTGGTCCGTTTCGCCTAGTGTTTTTCGACCGAGGCCTCGAACTCCTTGATGCGCGCGACCTTGGGACCGGAGCGTTCCGGCTCGAACTCCGAGGCCAGCCAGGCCTGCAGGATCGTCTTGGCCAGCTCGGGCCCGATTACCCGGGCGCCCATGGTGATCACCTGGGCATCGTTGCTTTTGCGCGCGCGCTCGGCCGAGTAGGTGTCGTGGCACTGGGCCGCGCGGATGCCGGGCACCTTGTTGGCGCTGATCGCCATGCCGATGCCGGTGCCGCACAGCAGCACGGCACGGTCGTTGCGCCCATCGACGATGGATTGGGCGGCGGCAAAGGCGATGTCTGGGTAGAGCACGGGCTGGGTGTCGAACGTCCCGAAGTCCTCGACCGCATGCCCGCCATCTTGCAGCGTCCGCTTCAGGAGTTCTTTGAGTTCGAAGCCAGCCTCATCGCAGCCGATTGCGATTGCCATGATGCGTTCCTTCCCGTTTTGCTCAGCACACCCGCTTGGATGCGACGCACAAATGTTCTTTAACTGAAAATTTGCGGCGCTGTCTTTATATAAGTCTTGTCGCATATTGGGCGCAAGAGCGATCAGCTTTCATCTCGTGAACACGAATTTCGAGCCTGGACCGGCTATTATGCCCTTCGTTCTCGCAATACGCCGGTCCCTGTCAAAGATGCTCCAAAAAAGCTGTGAACATTTAACCGCTGTCTTGACATCCGTTCACAACATACGGCAGTCTTGATCCAAGTCCGTTCACCATGAAACGAGCGACGTAATAAGCCGGGGAGGGCGGGTTGATCGCCGAGAGCTTGCCATCGAGCAATTATGCGCACGCGCCGCGTCGTCGGCAGGCATCCGTCACTGGCGTCGCCGCATGAACCGCGTGATCGACGATCCCGATCAGGTGGTTGAGGGCGCCTTGAAGGGCTACCTGGCAGCGCATCCGGACCTGCTTGCCGCAACCGAGCATCCCCGTGTGCTGCGGCGCGCTGGCGCTGGGATTGCCGGACGGGTCGGCGTAGTGACCGGCGGCGGGTCCGGGCACGAGCCGGCCTTCCTCGGCTATGTCGGGCCGGGGCTGCTGGACTCGGTCGCCATCGGCGAGGTGTTCGCCTCGCCCACCGCCAAGAGCTTCGACGCGGCCTTCCGGGCGGCCGATGGCGGCCACGGCGTCGCCTGCCTGTACGGCAACTACGCCGGCGACAACATGAACGTGAAGATGGCGGTGCGGCTTGCGGCCAAGGCGGGCATCGAGGTCAAGACGGTCGTCGCCAACGACGACGTCGCCTCGGCCGGCCCGCATGAGCGCGACCGGCGCCGCGGCGTCGCCGGCGAGATCCTGATGTGGAAAGCGGGCGGCGCCCGGGCCGAGCAGGGCGGCACCCTCGACGAGGTCATCGCCGCGGCGCAGAAGGCCATCGACCAGACCCGCTCTATCGGCATCGGCCTGTCCGCCTGCACCATCGCCGCCGCGGGCAAGCCGAACTTCGTCATCAAGGACGGCGAGATGGAGGTCGGCATCGGCCACCACGGCGAGCCCGGCATTGCCGTGCTGCCGATCAAGCCCGCCGCCGAGATGGCCGCGCTGATGGTCGAACGCATCGTCAAGGACCTGCCGTTCGGCAGCGGCGACGATGTGGCCGTGCTGGTGTCTGGCCTCGGCGCCACGCCGGTCATGGAGCTGTACCTGTTGTATTCCCACGTGGACGAACTGCTGCGCGCCCGCGGCATCACGTCGCGCCACCGCTTCGTCGGCAACTACTTCACCTCGCTCGAGATGGCCGGCGTCTCGCTTACGGTGATGCGGCTCGATGCGGAGCTGGACCGGCTGATGGCGCATCCGGCGCGCTCGATCGGCCTGACCGTGTTGGGGAGCTAGGCGATGGAGTCAGCCAGCCAGCGTGCGGCGGGACCCATCGTGCTCGAAATGGTCGCGGTGATCGTGCGCGAGCAGGGTTTCCTTGGCGAGATCGACGGCAAGATCGGCGACGGCGACCACGGGATCAACATGAGCAAGGGCTTTCGCCTGGCAGGCGACCGCCTGTCCGGCGGCGAGTTCGACTTGGCGCATGGTTTTGCCACGCTCGGCGACACCCTGCTGAGCGACATCGGCGGTTCCATGGGGCCGCTGTACGGCACGTTCTTCACCGAGATGGCGGACGCCCTGGAGGGTGCCGACCGGATCGACGCCGGGCTTTTTTCCGCCATGCTGCGGGCCGGGTCGGCGACCATCGTGGACCTCGGCGGCGCCAAGGTCGGCGACAAGACGCTCATGGATGTGCTGGCCCCGGCGGAGGCGGCGTTCAACGCTGGCCGGGCCGGCGGCGATAGTTTTGCCGACTGTCTGGCCGCCATGAAGCAGGCTGCTGCGGCCGGGTTGGAGTCCACCCGCGACATGGTGGCCAAAATTGGCCGGGCCAGCCGGCTCGGCGAACGCTCGCGCGGCACGCTCGACGCTGGCGCTGCGTCCTGCAACCTGCTGCTCGCCACCTTGGCGGACGGCCTGCTGCGCGAACTGCATCGCGACAGCCCTTGAGCCGCCGCCCAACACGTCATGCCAACACATCGGAAAGATCGCTGCCATGAGTGAGACCGCCACACAGACCGCCCGCCCCAACCAGCTTCCCGAGACGATGCAGGCCGTCGTCGCCTACGGACCCGGCGACTACCGGTTCGAGACGGTCGATGTGCCGCGCGCCGGGCTGGACGACATCATCATCGAGGTCGAGGCCTGCGGCATCTGCGCCGGCGACATCAAGGCGTTCGAGGGCGCGCCGTCGTTCTGGGGCGACGATAAGGGCCAGGCGCGCTATGTGAAGCCGCCGATGATCCCCGGCCACGAGTTCATCGGCCGCGCCGTCGAGATCGGCGAGCACGTCGCGCAGAAGGGCCAGTTCAAGGTCGGCGACCGGCTGATCTCCGAGCAGATCGTGCCCTGCGAGGAGTGCCGCTACTGCCGGCGCGGCGAGTACTGGATGTGCGAGCGGCACGACGTGTATGGCTTCCAGAGCAACGTCAACGGCGGCATGGCGAAGTACATGCGCTTCCCCAAGGAATCGCGCACCTACCACGTGCCGCACGACCTGCCGATGGAGAAGGCGATCCTGATCGAGCCGTATGCGTGCTCGGTCCACGCGGTCAACCGGGGTTTGATCCAGTTGGATGACGTGGTGGTGCTGTCCGGCGCCGGGCCGCTCGGGCTCGGCATGGTGGGGGCGGCGCGGCTGAAGAACCCGTCGAAGCTGATCGTGCTGGACGTGAAGCCCGAGCGCCTGGAGCTCGCCAAGCGGTTCGGCGCCGACATCGTGATGAACCCGCTGAAAGAGGACGTGGTGCAGGCGGTCAAGGACCTGACGGAGGGCTATGGCTGCGACGTGTATATCGAGGCGACAGGGCATCCGTCGTCCGTGGTGCAGGGCCTGAACATGATCCGCAAGCTCGGCCGCTTCGTGGAGTTCAGCGTGTTCGGCCAGGAGGTGACGGCCGACTGGAGCATCATCAGCGACCGCAAGCAGCTCGACCTGTATGGGGCGCACCTCGGCCCGTACTGCTACCCACTTACCACTGCGGCGATCAACGACGGGCGTCTGCCGACCGAGGGCGTGGTGACCACCGTCCTGCCGCTTGCCGACTTCAAAAAAGGTTTTGACATGATGAAGAAGGGCGAGGGGTCAATCAAGATCGTGCTGATTCCTTAAATAAGTGGCGTGAAATCCGCGCCGGCCTGACCCGGCGCAGTAACAATAAAGGGAGACGACCATGAACGAAAAAGCCAAAGAACTCTGCGAAACCTTTGTGGCCCGCGGCATCGGCCGGCGCGAGCTGGTGCGCCGCCTGGCGGCGCTCGGCGTGACGGCAGGGCTAGCCGACATGCTGGTCAATGCCGCCGCCACCCAGGCGCTGGCGGCCGATTTCAACTGGAAGGCGCACCAGGGCACCAGCTTGAAGCTATTGCTGAACAAGCACCCTTACGCCGACGCGATGATCGCCGATATCGAGGCGTTCAAGGCGCTGACCGGCATCAACGTCACCTACGACATCTTCCCGGAGGACGTGTATTTCGACAAGGTCACCGCCGCCCTGTCGTCGCGCTCCGCCGACTACGACGTGTTCATGACCGGCGCCTACCAGACCTGGCAGTATGGCCCGGCGGGATGGCTTGTGGACCTGAACGAGTACATCAAGGACCCGGCGAAGACCAACCCGGCGTACAACTGGGACGACATCCTGCCGAACCTGCGCGCCTCGACCTCCTGGTCCGGCAAGCCGGGCGACGCGCCGGGCGGTGCGGGCGCCAAGCAGTGGGCGCTGCCCTGGGGCTTCGAGGTCAACGTGGTGACCTACAACCAGCCGCTGTTCGACCGGCTGAAGCTGCAGCCGCCGAAGAACATGCAGGAGATGATGGCGACCGGAGAGAAGATCACCCGCGACGCCGGCAACGGCATCTACGGCGTGGGCACCCGCGGCAGCCGGTCCTGGGCGACGATCCATCCGGGTTTCCTGTCCGGCTATGCGAACTACGGCGCCAAGGATTTCAACGTCAACGGCGGCAAGCTGACCTCGGCGGTGGGTTCCAAGGAGTCGAAGGAGTTCACGGCGATGTTCGTGAAGATGGTGCAGGACAGCGGCCCGAAGAACTGGGCAACCTATACTTGGTATCAGGTCAACTCCGACCTTGGCGCCGGCGCTTCGGGCATGATCTACGACGCCGACAGCCTGGGCTACTTCGCCAACAGCGGCGACACCAAGATGAAGGGACAGCTCGCCTACGCGCCGCTGGCGCCGAACCCCGACGCCAAGGGTCCCACGTCGAACGTGTGGATCTGGTCGCTGGCGATGTCCAACTCGTCGCGCCGCAAGGACGCGGCCTGGTACTTCATGCAGTGGGCGAGCGGCACCGACCACCTGCTGTTCGGCGCCCGCGGCAAGGACCAGATCGACCCGGTGCGCGCCAGCATCTGGAAGGACGAGGACTTCAAGTCGCGCGTGGAGAAGAACTTCCCGAACTTCGCCCAGACATACCAGCTTACTGAGCCTGGCGCGAAGATCTACTTCACGCCGCAGCCGCTGTTCTTCAACGTCACGACGGAGTGGGCTGCGGCATTGCAGCAGATGGTGGCAAAGCAGGTCCCGGTGAACGACGGCCTGGATAAGCTGGCGACCAGCATCGACCGCCAGATGCACTCGGCCGGCCTGGGCTGAACTCAACGCCGCTGAACCAATCGGGGGCGGCCGGCATCGCAGGCCGCCCCCGTTCCGCCTCGCGCAGGATACCCGATGTCCGATCTCACCCTCGACCGACCGGTTCAGCAGCGCCGCCCCTGGCTGACCCGCGCGCTGCCCTATCTGCTGAGCCTGCCGGCCCTGCTGGTCTGCATCGGCATCCTGATCCCGTTCGGCACCGCGATCTGGTACAGCCTGCAACGCTACAACCTCGCCATGCCGTTCGCCCGTGGCTTCGTCGGGCTGAACCAATACTGGGACCTGCTGACCAGCGCCGAGTTCTGGCGCACCGTCGAGGTCTCGCTGATCTACACCGCCGCTACCGTCATCGTGGAGCTGCTGCTCGGCCTCGGCATCGCGCTGCTGCTGCGGGAGCGCACGCGCCTCAACAACGCGATCTCGATCGCCCTGCTGATGCCGCTGATGACCGCGCCGGCGATCGCCGCCCTGATGTGGAAGCTGATGACCAACCCCGGTTTCGGCGTGCTGAGCTGGCTGATCTCGCTGGTCGGCGTCAACGATTTCCGCTGGGCGTCCGACCCCAGCTCGGCGATGTTCACCGTCGTGCTGGTCGATGTGTGGGTCTATACGCCGTTCATGATCATCCTGCTGCTGGCCGGGCTGCGCAGCCTGCCGCCGCAGCCGTTCGAGGCGGCGCGGCTCGACGGGGTGCCGCCCAGCTTCGTGTTCTTCCGCATCACGCTGCCGATGCTGACGCCGTTCCTGCTGACCGCGATCCTGTTCCGCATGATCGACTCGATCCAGCAGTTCGACATCATCTATGCCATGACCCAGGGCGGACCCGGCGACAGCCTGCTGGTGTTCCAGGTGCGGGCCTACCTCGACTTCTTCCAATACACCAACGTTGGCGGCTCGGCGACGGTGCTGATGATCCTCTGGGCGATCACCTACCTGCTGTCGAACATTTTTGTGAAACAATGGCATAAACTCCGGGAGAGGGCGCGCGGCCATGTCTGATCAACTGTCCCGCGTCCTGCGCGGTCTTGCCCTGACCGTCGTTGTATTGTTCTTCCTGTTCCCGATCGCCTGGATCCTGCTGATGTCGTTCGAGACGAACGAGCAGATCCTGCAAATTCCGCCGACCCTTGCGGTGCATCCGACGCTCGGCAACTACGCTGCCCTGCTGTCCGGCAAGCTGCAGACGGCGTCCGGCACGCTCGATGTGACGTTCCTGCGCAACCTGTGGAACTCGGTACTGCTGTCGGTCTGCTCGGTGGCATTGGCCCTGCTGCTCGGCGTGCCGGCCGCCTACGCCTTCGCCCGGTTCCGCTTTCGCGGCGGCGAGGACATCGCCTTCACCCTGCTGTCCTTCCGCTTCGCCCCGCCGCTCTTGGTGCTGCTGCCGCTGCTGCTGTATTTCGAGGACCTTGGGCTGTCAAACACCTATTTCGGCCTGATCTGGGTGTATCAGCTCATCTGCCTGCCGCTGATCCTGTGGATCGTGCGCGGCTACTTCGAGGACGCAAGCCCGGACATCGAATACGCCTACCGGGTGGACGGGCACTCCTGGTGGCGCGGCTTCACGCGGATCGCGCTGCCGCTGGCGGCGCCGGGCATCGCCTCGGCGGGGTTGCTGTCGTTCATCTTCGCCTGGAACAACTTCGTTTTCGCCCTGGTCCTGGCGTCCGCCGACAAGCAGCCGGTCACTGTGGGGGCGCTCGCCTTCGTCACGGCGTCGGGCATCCAGTACGGCATCATCGCGGCGGCCATCGTGCTGTCGATCCTGCCGACGCTGGCGCTGGCATTGTATGCGCAGCGCTGGCTGGTCGAGGGACTCAGCCTGGGAGCGGTAAAGGGATGATGGACGCCATGAACATGGGCGGGTTGACGGTGCGCAACATGCGGGCCGCCTTCGGCAAGACAGTCGTGCTGCACAACGCCAGCCTGGAGGTGGCACCCGGCGAGACGCTGGTGCTGTTCGGGCCGTCCGGTGCCGGCAAGACGGTGCTGCTGCGCGCCATCGCCGGGCTGGACCCGAGCTCGACCGGGCAGGTGATGGTCGCCGGGCGCGATGTGTCCGTGGCCGGCCCGGAGCACCGCAACATCGGCGTCGCTTTCCAGAATTTTGCGTTGTACCCCCACATGGCAGCGTACGAGAACATCGCCAGCCCGCTGCATGCGCGCCGGCTGCCGGCGGCGGAGATCAAGGAGCGGGTCGAGCGCATCGCCGCGCTGCTGAAGATCGGCCACGTGCTGGGCCAGTTGCCGCGTGCGCTGTCCAACGGCCAGAAGCAGCGCACCGCCCTGGCCCGCGCGCTGGTAGGCGAGCCGAAGATCCTGCTGATGGACGACCCGCTGCGCAACGTCGACGCCAAGCTGCGCTACGAGATGCGGATGGAGCTGCCGCGGCTGCTGCGCCGCTCCGGAGCCGCGTCGATCTACGTCACCCAAGACTACCGCGAGGCGATGGCGCTGGGCGACCGCGTTGCGGTGCTGATCAACGGGCATATCGTGCAAACCGACCATCCGGAGCAGGTCTATGACGCCCCGGCGTCCATCGCGGTGGCGCGGCTGTTCGGCGATCCGCCGCTCAACCTGGTGCCCTGCCGCCCCTATGCCGGCAATGACGGCGTTCGCGTGCGGGCGCTCGGCCTCGATTTCGGCCTGCGGGTCGATGCTGTGCTGGCCGGCCGGGACTCGCTGCTCGGGCTGCGGCCGGAGGACATCGGCGTGTCCCGCGAGGAGCAGCCCGGCGCGGTGCCCGCCACCCTCGAAATCGCGACGCCGCTGCACGACAAGGTCGTCATGATGCTGCGCACGCCGGACGGCCAGGAAGTGCTGGCCAGCATGATCGGCGACGCGCCGGGGACCGGCGCCGCGGTGTGGATACGGCCGAATGCCGATCGTGCGCTGCTGTATGACGCGGGTTCCGGCCTGTTGGACCGGCACGCTGCCCCGGCCATGGAGGCGGTGGCATGAGCCTCACGCTCAATCACGTCAGCAAGGCCTATGGCCGCGGCACGGTCCGCGCGGTGAAGGACCTCGATCTGCAGATCGATGACGGCGAGTTCGTGGCGCTGCTTGGCTCGTCCGGCTGCGGCAAGACCAGCACATTGCGCATGGTGGCCGGCTTCGAGGAGGTGACGGAGGGCAGCATCACGCTGGCCGGCCGCCGCATCGACGGTTTGGCCCCGGCGCGCCGCAACGTGGCGATGGCGTTCGAGGGCTACGCGCTGTATCCGCCGCTGACCATCGAGGACAACATCGGCTTCGGGCTCGGCCATGGGAAGTCCAGCATCGATCCGAAGCAGCGGGTGCGCGAGGTGGCGGAGCTGCTGGAAATTGGCCCGATCCTCAAGCGCAAGCCGGCCGGGCTGTCAGGCGGACAGCAGCAGCGCGTGTCGCTTGCACGTGCCCTGGCGCGCGACGCCGACCTGCACTTATTAGATGAGCCGATGGGCCAGTTGGAGCCGCAGCTTCGGGCAATATTGCGCGGCCGGGTCAAGGCGCTGACCAAGGCGCGCGGCCTGACCTCCGTGCTGGTGACGCACGACCAGACCGAGGCCAACGCGATGGCCGACCGCATCGCCGTCATGGAGGGCGGCGTGCTGCAGCAATACGGCACTGCCGCCGAGCTGCGCGACCGCCCGGCCAACCTGTTCGTCGCCACCTTCCTGGGCGAGCCGCCGATGAACGCGATGCCGGGCGTCGTGGACGGGCAGGGAGTGCTGCTCAGCGGCGAGGACCGCCTGCGCGCCGCACTTCCCGGCCTGACGCTGCCGGCCGCGGGCACCGAGGTCGTGCTGGGCGTCCGGCCGCACGCCGTCAAGCTCGGGCGCGGCGATTGGCAGGGCACGGTGATCTCCAACCATTGGCTCGGCGACGAGGCGCACGTGGCGCTCGACGTGGGCGGGCGCGTGGTGGTCGCGGTGGCGCATGAGCGCGTGGCGGCGCACACCGGCAGCGTGGTGCCGCTGGGCTTCGCGCCGGAAAGCATGCATCTTTTCGACGCGCAGACCGGCCGCGCGCTGATGCACGGTGCCAGTCGGGCGTAACCGAAGGAACCATCATGCAGCCCGTCCAGCTCAACCGCGTTAACCTGGCCCGCCTTCAGCCTCCGGTGCAGGTGCCACGCTTCGATCCGGCCCGCGTGACCGCTGGGATCGCGCACCTCGGGTTGGGCAATTTCCACCGGGCGCACATGGCGCGCTACACGCACAACCTGATGGAGCGGCGGCCGGATGCGCTGCAGTTCGGCATCATCGGCGCTGGGCTGATGCCCGGCGACCGGCGCATGCAGGAGAGCTTGGCGCCGCAGGACAACCTTTATGCCCTTGTGGAACGCAGCTTCACCGACGAGACGGTGACGGTGATCGGCTCGCTTGCCGACGTGGTGTTCGCCGGCGAGAGCAGCGCCGCGTTGCTGGAGGCGATCGACCGTCCGGAGATCCGCATCGTCAGCCTGACGGTGACGGAGAACGGCTACTGCCTGAACCGCTCGACCAAGCGCCTCGATCCCGAGCATGCGCTGATTCGCGCCGACCTCGCGCACCCAGAGCGGCCGTCGAGCGCGATCGGCATCGTGGTGGAGGCGTACCGCCGTCGCCGGGTCAGCGGTGTCACTCCGTTCACCGCGATGAGCTGCGACAACATCCAGCACAACGGCAACGTGCTGCGGGACGCGGTGCTGGCGCTGGCGGGCCTGCGCGATCCCGGCCTGGCCGAGTGGATCGCCGAGCACGGCAGCTTCCCCAGCTCGATGGTGGACCGCATCACGCCGGTGACCGCGGCGGCGGACGTGGCGGCATTGACCGAGCGCCACGGCATCGTGGACGCCTGGCCGGTGTTCGCCGAGACCTTCACGCAATGGGTGATCGAGGACCGCTTTCCCGCTGGCCGCCCGGCGTGGGAGGAGGTCGGCGCGCAGTTCGTCGCGGACGTGGCGCCCTACGAGTTCATGAAGCTGCGGCTGCTGAATGCGAGCCACCTCGCGGTGTCCGGCATGGGGCGGCTCGCGGGCTATGTCACCATCGACGAGGCGATGGCCGATCCGCTGATCGCGCGGTTCATGGGCGCGCTGATGGACCGCGAGACCGGGCCGACGCTGCCGGCGGTGCCGGGGATCGACCTCGCGGCCTACAAGGCGACGCTGATCGAGCGGTTTGCCAACCCCGCCATCAAGGACACGGTGGAGCGGGTCAACACCGACGCGCCGCTCAACATCCTGGTGGACCCGATCCGCGACCGGTTGCGCGCGGGGAAGGGGGTCGAGCTGCTGGGGCTTGCCCTGGCTGCCTGGCTGCGCCGGGTGCGCGGCGAGGACGAGCAGGGTCAACCGATCGACGTGCGACATCCGCTTGCGGCCCTGTTGCGGGAGAAGGCCATCGAGGGCGGCCCGGACCCGCAACCGCTGCTTGGCATCACCCAGCTTTTTGGCGAGACCGGCGCCGATGCGCGGCTGATCGAGCCGGTCGGCCGCTGGCTGGCGTCGCTGTATGGCCGGGGCAGCCGGGAGACGCTGGCAGAGGCGTCGCGCACCCTCGGTTTCTGACCCTCCGCAACGCTTCGCCGTATAGGTGTTGACGACGCCGCGGGAAGGTGAAACGGTTCGGATAAGGCTGCTCGCATTAGCGGCGCCAAGCAATTCGATTCGGGGAGACGTACTATCGCTCATCGCATTCAGGGCGGCCTGCGGGCCGTTGTCGCTTCCGGTGCTCTGCTCTCCATGGGCCTTGCAGCGGGGACGGCGCAGGCCGAATCCACCATCACCATCGCGACCGTCAACAATGGCGACATGGTCGTCATGCAAAAGCTGGCGCCGCAGTTCGAGCAGCAGCACCCGGACATCAAGCTGCGCTGGGTGGTGCTGGAGGAGAACGTGCTGCGTCAGCGCATCACGACAGATATCGCCACCAAGGCCGGCCAGTTCGACGTGATGACGGTCGGCAACTACGAGGTGCCGATCTGGGCGAAGCAGGGCTGGCTGGAGCCGATGGACAAGCTGCCGGCGTCGTACGGCGTCGATGATATCCTGAAGCCGGTGCGCGACGGGCTGACCTATAACGGCAAGCTGTACGGCTTGCCGTTCTATGCCGAGAGCGCGATGACCTACTACCGCACCGACCTGTTCGAGAAGGCGGGCATCAAGATGCCGGATGCGCCGACCTACGAGCAGATACGCAGTTTCGCCGACAAGCTCACCGACAAGCCGAACCAGATCTACGGCATGTGCCTGCGCGGCAAGCCGGGCTGGGGCGAGAACATGGCCTTCGTCACTTCGCTGGTGAATGCCGAGGGCGGCCAGTGGTTCAATACGCAATGGAAGCCGGAGATCGACACGCCGGAGTGGCGCAAGGCGATCACCTACTACACCGACATCCTGAAGGCGGACGGGCCGCCGGGCGCCACGTCCAACGGCTTCAACGAGAACCTGGCGCTGTTCGCCAGCGGCCACTGCGCCATGTGGATCGACGCGACCGTCGCCGGCGGCCTGCTGTTCGACAAGAAGCAGTCGAGCGTTGCCGACAAGGTGGGCTTCGCGCCGATGCCGACCGGCAGCTTCAAGGGTGCGCCGACCTGGCTATGGAGCTGGAACCTGAGCATCCCGACCTCGTCCAAGCAGCAAGAGGCGGCGCGGACCTTCATAGCCTGGGCAACCTCCAAGGAATATATCGAGCTGGTCGCCAAGGAGAACGGCTGGGTTGCAGTGCCGCCCGGCACGCGGCAGTCCACCTATGACAATCCCGCCTACAAGCAGGCTGCGCCCTTCGCGGACTTTGTGCAGAAGGCGATCAGTGTCGCCAACTCGACCGGGCAGACGAAGGCGCCCCGTCCTTATGAGGGCGCGCAATTCGTGGCGATCCCAGAGTTCCAGGGCATCGGCACCCAGGTCGGCCAGACCATCGCCGGCACGCTGAGCGGGCAGAGCACCATCGAGCAGGGGCTCAAGACCGCCCAGGCCTCGACCGAGCGGACGATGCGCCAGGCCGGCTACCCGAAGAAGTAGGCGGCGGGCATGTCGGCGACCGCAATCCGGGAGAGTGCCGCGGCAGCCAAGCCGCCGCGGCGGACCGGCTCACTGCTGGTCGTGCCGTCCGTGGTGGTCCTGCTGGCGTGGATGATCGTCCCGCTGGTGATGACGCTGTGGTTCTCGTTTCAATACTATAACTTGGTGAACCCCGACGTGAGCGGGTTTGCCGGGCGCGACAACTACGAGTTCCTGGTCACCGACCCAGACTTCTGGGTCTCGCTCCGCAACACGATGACGCTGCTGGTCTCGGTGCTGGTCATCACCGTGGGCCTCGGCACCCTATTGGCGGTGCTGTTCGATCAGCCATTCCCCGGCCAGAAGATCGCCCGCGTGCTGGCAATCTCGCCATTCTTCGTCATGCCCACCGTCAGCGCGCTGATCTGGAAGAACCTGCTGATGCATCCGATCTACGGCGTGCTCGGCGCCGTGGCGCTCACGTTCGGGCTGCAGCCTGTGGACTGGTTCGCCTCTTATCCAATGGCCTCCGTCATCGCCATTGTTTCCTGGGAGTGGCTGCCCTTCGCGTTGCTGATCCTGCTCACCGCCGTGCAGTCGCTCGATCACGAGCAGCGGGAGGCTGCGCGGATGGACGGCGCCGGGGTGGTGGCGCAGTTCTTTTTCATCACCCTGCCGCATCTGTCCCGCGCCATCAGCGTCGTGGTGATGATCGAGACGATCTTCCTGCTGACGGTGTTCGCCGAGATCTTCGTCACGACCTCCGGCGGACCCGGCAACGCCACGACCAACCTCGCCTTCCTGATCTACGCCCGCGCCCTGTTGCAATACGACGTCGGCGGGGCATCCGCCGGCGGCGTGGTGGCGATCATCCTCGCCAACATCGTCGCCTACTTCCTGGTGCGCAGCATCGCCCGGCGGCTGGAGGTCTAGCGAATGCGCGAGACTGTCCTCCAACGTGTGCTCGCCTTCGTCGTCGGCTGGGGCGTGGCCCTGCTGCTGTTCTTCCCGATCGCCTGGATGGTGCTAACGAGCTTCAAGTCCGAGGTTGAGGCGATCACCCCGCGACTGACGTTCACTCCGACGTTCGCCTCGTATGCCGAGGTGCTGTCGCGGGCGGATTACCTCAGCTTTGCTTGGAACAGCGTCGTGGTCTCCGTTGGCGGCACCGTGCTGGCGCTGCTGTTTGCCATTCCGGCCGCCTACTCGATGGCGTTCCACCCGACCCAGCGCACCCGCGGCACGCTGCTGTGGATGCTCTCGACCAAGATGCTGCCCCCGGTGGGCGTGCTGGTGCCGATCTACCTGTTGGCCCGCACGAGCGGGCTGCTCGATACCCGCACTGCGCTCGTCGTTATCTATGCGCTGGCGAACCTGCCGATCGTGGTCTGGATGCTGTTCACCTTTTACAAGGAGGTGCCGAACGATATCCTGGAGGCCGGCCGCATGGACGGGGCACGGACAGCCAGCGAGGTCTGGTACTTGCTTTTGCCGCTGACCCTGCCGGGCGTCGCCTCCACCGGGCTGCTGTCGCTGATCCTGTGCTGGAACGAGGCGTTCTGGAGCCTGAACCTGACTGCCTCCTCGGCAGCGCCGCTGACCGCCTTCATCGCCTCGTTCTCCAGCCCCGAGGGGCTGTTCTTCGCCAAGCTGTCCGCGGCCTCGACCATGGCGGTGGCGCCCATCCTGGTGTTCGGCTGGTTCAGCCAGCGCCAGCTCGTGCGCGGCCTCACCTTCGGCGCGGTAAAATAGGAGCCCCTTATGGCAACCCTGACACTGCGCGACCTGCGCAAGAGCTATGGCCCGGCCCAGGTCATCAAGGGCATCGATCTCGACGTGTTGGAGCGCGAGTTCGTGGTGTTCGTCGGCCCGTCCGGCTGCGGCAAGTCCACCTTGCTGCGCATGATCGCGGGCCTCGAGGACATTACCTCGGGCGAGCTGCAAATTGACGGCCGGCGGGTGAACGACGTCGGACCGGCCGATCGCGGCCTGGCCATGGTGTTCCAGTCGTACGCGCTGTATCCGCATATGACCGTACGGCAGAACATGGGCTTCGCGCTGCGCCTGGCGCGGGTGCCGAAGGCCGAGCGTGACCGCAAGGTGAACGAGGCCGCGCGCATCCTGCAGCTTGAGCCCTATCTGGAGCGCCGGCCGAAGGACCTGTCGGGCGGACAGCGGCAGCGCGTCGCCATCGGCCGCTCCATCGTGCGCGACCCGAAGGTGTTCCTGTTCGACGAGCCGCTGTCCAACCTCGACGCCGCGTTGCGCGGCCAGATGCGCATGGAGCTGCTGCGCCTGCACGAGGACCTGAACGCCACCATGATCTATGTCACGCACGACCAGGTCGAGGCGATGACGATGGCCGACAAGATCGTCGTGCTGCAGGCCGGGCTGGTCGAGCAGGTGGGATCGCCGCTGGAGCTGTACCACCACCCCACGAACCTGTTCGTCGCGGGCTTCATCGGTTCGCCGCGCATGAACCTGATGCCGGCCCAGGTGGTCGAGGTCACCGGGTCCGGCGTGACGGTGGCGTTGCCGTCCGGCGAGCAGGTCACGGTGCCGACCTCGGCAGGAGGCGTGCGGGCAGGCGACACGATCACGCTTGGCGTCCGGCCCGAGGGGCTGCATATCGATCCCGCCGGCCCGATCACGGGCGAGATCAAGCTGGTCGAGCGGCTCGGTGGCCTGACCCTGCTGCACGTCACCTCCGGAAGCGATCAGGCTTTGACGGTGCAGATCGAGGGCAGCGACGCGACCCGGGCGCACGAGGTCGTCCACCTGTCGATCGACACGGCCGCCTGCCATCTGTTCGACAAGGCCGGCCAGGCGCTGCCGCGTCTCATGCGGCATCCGATGGCCGCCTGATCTCCGTCCTGGGGAAAAGGCTGGTTTAACTCGCGCCGGTGTCGCCCTCCAGCGTGAAGCCGGCCTTGATCGTGACTTGGTAGCGGCCGACCTTGCCGTCCGCGATGGAGCCGCGCACCTGCCCAACCTCGAACCAGCCGAGATGGCGGATGCTTTACGCGGCCTTTTGGATGGCGTTGTCGATGGCGTCCGAGATGCTCTTCTCGGATGTGCCGACGAGTTCGACGATCTTGTAGGTCGGGTCGGTCATCATGCGCCTTCCTGTTTGACCCAGGCATTCTAGAGCACCCCCGCTGCTCTCAGGCAAGATCATACGGCCGAGCGGCACCTCACCATGGGTGATGGCGCCAGCATCCGTCCGAACTGGTTTGCCCGCCCGGTCGCGCCTATCTTCCTGGCGCCATGAATATGATCGACATCGGCTCAGCCTTGCCCAAGCTTCGGGACCGCTACGCACGCCTGCCGGCGGGGTCCAAGCAGATCCTCCGTATGAAAAGCCTGGTGTTCACGTCAACCAACAGGTCGGTTTTTCTCCAGTGCCTGACGCGGTCCGGGCTGCGTGCGCCTGACGACAAGGCGTGGTCGTCACGCTCGCTCAATCCCCTGCTGGACGACCTGCTCCGTCAGCAATTGCTGACCGACGACCTGGCCTGCGCCCCAGCGCTGCTGCACCCGGCGTCAGCGGACGCCATGGAGGCGGCAGAGGGCGAGCGGCTGGCCGATGCAGTGCGCCAGAGCTTTCCTGCACGCCACGCCGGCTATTACTACTCCCACGGGCAGCGGCTCGATGCGGAGGCGCTGCGGCGCCTGATCCGGCTGGCGGTCTATTCGGGTGACGAGGCCGGGTTCACGGAGAGCCGTGAACTCTATGACAAGGAGGTCGCGCTGCGCGGCACGGCGGACCTGCTGACGCTGCTGTTCGCCAACATCCCGCTCACGGCCGAGTGGCTTTTCAGCCGGCCGGCGGCGATCCAGCTTGCCTTGTTCGACGTGAAGCTCGCTGGATTTCTCGGCACCGGCATAGCCGACCCGGAATTGCCGACGCTCATTGCCCACTATCGGGCGGAGCAGGGCAGGGCGGACCTCGCCGCCGTCAGGCCCTTGCTGCTGAACTACGACCTGCTGGCCGGCCGGCTGGAGGAGGTCCGCCGTGGCATCGCGGCCGCCCCGGACCTCACCCGGCAGATGCTGGAGGGTGCCGTCGCCTTCCTGGAAGGCCGCAACGAGGCCGCGCTGCAGTACTACCGCGACGCCCTCAAGCTGCACCGCAAGCAGGCCGGGAAGCGCAAGCTGTTCCTCGACAGGGCGCATGGGCCGTTCTTCCTAATGGCGCTGCTGCGCGCGAACGACGCGGCGTTGCATGCCGAGATGCAGGCCGGGCTTGATGCTGCCCTGTCCAGCGCCGCCGAACACCCCGGCGGCCTCCTCGCTTTGCAGGCGATGCTCTGGCTGGTTCAGGGCCTTGAGCCGAAGGCGCGCGAGCTGCTGGAAAGACTGCGTGCGGCGATGCCAGCCGATCCGTTCTCCGCAGCCTGCGTAGCACTCGCGGAGCATGCCCTGGACACGGGCCTGGCGCGTCGGCGCAGCGTCGATCTTGCTGCACGCTTCAAGCAACTTGAGGGCAAACTGCCGTTCGTGGCGCGCATCTATGCGGAGATCTTGGCCGAGGTGGGTGCGACCGGCCCCTACGCGGCCTATCTTGCCGAAACTAGCCAGGATTTTGGCGTTGCGTTCACCCAGCTCATCCAGGTGCGCCAGCCCTGGGAGCGCGCCCTGGAGAGCCTGGATGCGTTCCTCGGCGGGGCGTCGCCAGGCGCCGACAAGGCGGCGCGCAAGAACAAGCGGCTGGCCTGGTTCGTCGATCCCGAGACGCGGCATGTCGAGGTCGCCGAGCAGTCGGCCAAGGGCCGGGATGGCTGGACCGACGGCCGCCCGGTCGCCATGAAACGGCTGCATGAGCGCGACCCGCGGCTCGACTACCTGACCGAGCAGGACCGCGCGGCGCTGCGCTCCATTCGCAAGGAGACGCGCGGCTGGTATGACGAGGAGAGCTACGCCTTCGACACGCTGCGCACCATCCCCGCCCTGGTCGGCCATCCCGCCGTGTTCGACGCCCGGCAGCGGTCGCGGCCGATCGAGCTGGTGCGCTATCCCGCGGAGCTGGTGGTCACCGAGCAGCGCGGCGGATACCGGATCGCGCTGTCGCATACCGCTGACGAGCTAAGCGTGTTCATTGAGGCCGAGACCCCGACGCGCTACCGCGTCGTCGAGTTCCCGCAACGGCTGCTGGCGGTGCAGGAGATCCTGGGCCGGCGCGGCCTGACCGTGCCGAAGGGCGCGCGCGACCAGGTGATCGCGCTGGCGCAGCGGAGCAACCCGTCGCTCCCGGTGCGCGCCGAGATCGCCGCCCTCGCGCAGGCGGCGCTGGACGGGCAGCCCGCGCCGGTCGTGCAACTGGTACCGGACGGCGAGGGCTTGAAGATCACCCTGGTCGTGCGGCCGTTCGGCGCCGAGGGGCCGGCCTACATCGCAGGGCTGGGCGGCCGGTCAGTGCTGGCCAGCGTCGGCGGCGAGCAGGTTCGGGCCAACCGCGACCTGTCGCGCGAACTGGCCGGGCGCAATGCATTGGTGGAGGCCTGCCCGACCCTGCGCGACCGCGGCGGCGCCGACGTCCACGAACTGGTCATCGACGACCTGGAGGGCTGTCTCGACCTGCTGCTGGAGCTGCAGGCCTACGCCGGCCCTGCCTCTGTCGAGTGGCCGGAGGGACGTAAGCTGCATGTCACGCCGCTCACGCCGGACAGGCTGCGGCTGCGGGTCGGCCAGGACCGCGACTGGTTCAGCGTGGACGGCACGGTGACCATCGACGAGGACCAGGTGCTGGACATGCGTTTCCTGCTCGACCGCCTGGATCGTGCCCAGGGCCGCTTCGTGCGGCTGGACGATGGCCGCTTCGTCGCGTTGACCCGGCAGATGCAGGCGCAGCTCGGCCGGCTGGCCGCGATGTCGGAGCCGCACCGGGTCGGGCGGCGCGTGCACGCATTGGGCGCAGCGGCACTCGATGCGGTGCTGGAGGAGGTCGGCGAGGTTGCGGCGGATGCGGCCTGGACCCGGCACGTCGCCCGCATCCGCGCCGCCGAGGGCTGGACGCCGAAGCTGCCGCCGACCTTGCAGGCAGAGCTGCGCGACTACCAGGTCGAGGGGTTCGCATGGCTCTCGCGCCTGGCGCGCTGGGGTGCCGGCGCCTGCCTGGCCGACGACATGGGCCTGGGCAAGACGGTGCAGGCCATCGCGGTGATGCTGGACCACGCGGAGGCGGGACCCTGCCTCGTGGTGGCGCCGACCTCGGTTTGCCCGAACTGGCAGGCGGAGATCGCGCGGTTTGCGCCGACACTCGCCACGCATCGGCTTTCCACAGCAGGCGACCGGGCAACCCTTGTGGCAAACCTTGGTCCGCGCGACGTGCTGGTGTGCAGCTACGGCCTGCTGCACCAGGAGGCCGAGCTGCTGGGTGGCCGGCCCTGGCAGATGGCGGTGCTGGACGAGGCGCAGGCGATCAAGAACGCCGGGACCAAGCGGGCGCAGGCCAGCCTGGCGCTGCAGGCCGGGTTCCGCCTCGCGCTGAGCGGCACGCCGGTGGAGAACGACCTCGACGAGCTGTGGAGCCTGTTCAACTTCGTGAACCCGGGCCTGCTCGGCTTACGCGAGGGCTTCCAGAAGCGCTTCGCCGTGCCGATCGAGCGGGACCGGGACGCCAATGCGCGGCAGGCGCTGCGGTCGCTGATCCGGCCTTTTCTGCTGCGCCGGACCAAGGCGGCCGTGCTGAGCGAGCTGCCGTCGCGCACCGAGCAGACCATGCAGGTTGAGATGGGCGAGGCGGAGCGCGCCTTCTACGAGGCGATGCGGCAGCGGGCGCTGGAGAACATCGCAGCGCTCGATGCGCCTGCGGGCAAGCGCAAGCTCCACATCCTGGCCGAGATCACCCGGCTGCGGCGGGCCTGCTGCAACCCCGCTTTGATCGATCCGGCGGCGGCGGTGCCCAGCGGCAAGCTCGACGCTTTCCTCGACCTCGTGGACGACCTGGTGCGCAACCGGCACCGGGCTCTGATATTCAGCCAATTTGTCGGCCACCTCGGGCTGGTGCGGGCGGCGCTGGACGCGCGCAGCGTCCGCTATGAGTATCTTGACGGCAGCACACCGTCGGCCGAGCGGGAGCGCCGGGTGGCAGCATTCCAGGCAGGCGGGGCGGAGCTGTTCCTGATCAGCCTGCGTGCCGGCGGCACCGGGCTGAACCTCACGGCGGCGGACTATGTGGTCCATCTCGATCCCTGGTGGAACCCGGCAGTCGAGGACCAGGCATCTGACCGGGCGCATCGGATCGGCCAGGAGCGGCCAGTGACGATCTATCGTCTGATCATGCAGGACAGCATCGAGGAGCGGATCGTGCGCCTGCATCGCGACAAGCGCGATTTGGCGTCCGACCTGCTGGAGGGTGCCGAAACCAGCGCCCGCCTGAGCGAGGACGAACTGCTGGAGCTGATCAAAGGCTAAAGGTTGCCGCGACGCCTTTCGGGGCTATGTGCAACTGGTAGGTTCGCCCTGCAGTTGCCATTGTCCCTTGCAGCACACCCGGGACCCTGGCACGTTTCATGACGTCCTTGAAAGAAGTTCTGCATGGCCCTTCCAAAGGCGTCTCCACCTATGGTGTCCGTCGTCCCCGACAATGACACGCTGGCACATCTCCACCAGCGGATCGCTGAATTGACCGAGGCGGTTGCAGCGCGCGATACCTTCATTGCCGTAGCAGGCCACGAGCTGCGCAATTCGATGACGCCGATCATGGGCCAGGTTGACCTCCTGCTGGCCGCCATCGCGGCCGGCCGGTGCCCTCCGGACAAGGTCGAGCAACGGCTGGAACGTATCCAGCACACCATGGTCCGCTACCTGAAACGGGCGAGAGTCCTGCTCGACGTATCGCGGCTGACCAGCGGCAATCTCCGGCTCAAGCTGGAAGCGTTCGATCTAGCGGCAATGCTGCGGGAGGTGACAGATGATTTTGCCGCTGCATCCCGGCATGCCGGGGCCACCCTGCAGGTGGCGGTGCCCGAGAGCCTGATCGTCACCCTGGATCACCTGGCGACGGAGCAGATCGTCAACAACCTGGTTTACAACGCCATCCAGTATGGCGCCCGCACGCCGGTCGAGGTGTCCGCCGCGGTGTTCGGGCAAGAGGTGCACATCCAGGTCCGCGACCACGGCGGCGGCATCCCCATCATCGACCGGGCGCGGGTGTCCGGGCGCTTCGAGCGCGCGGTGCAGCAGGGCGACCGGCACAACGGCTTCAGTGTCGGGCTGTGGGTTGTCGGCCAGTTCGTGGCGGCGATGGGTGGCACGGTGGTCATCGACGACGCGTCGGGCGGGGGAGCGCTATTCACCGTTACCTTGCCCCTGCACCTGAAAGAGGCGCATCGTTGAGCGGCATCGGGGCTGCCGGGCTTGAGCGGTTGCCAAGCGGCATCGCCGGCCTCGACACCGTGCTCGGCGGCGGTTTCCTGAAGGGCGGGCTGTATATCGTCCAAGGAACGCCCGGCACCGGCAAGACGACGTTCGCCAACCAGATCTGCTTCCACCATGCGGCCTCCGGCGGTTGCTCGCTTTATGTCACCCTGCTTGCGGAGTACCACGCCCGCATGCTGCAGCATCTCGGTGGCATGGCATTCTTCGAAGCCTCGCGGATTCCTGATCAGATCAGCTATTTCAGCGGTTTCAGCATCCTGCGCCAGGATGGCCTGAACGGTCTGCTGGACCTGATGCGCCGCGAGATCCTGGCCCGCGGCGTGTCCGTCCTGATCCTCGACGGCTTCGCGACTGCGCAGCGCACGGCGACCAGCGACCAGGCGCTCAACGAGTTCGTCCATGAACTGCAGGCCATCGCCATCGCGACCAACTGCACGATGTTCCTGCTCAACAGCGCCGAGAGCAGCAAGGCGGCTGCACCCGAGCACACGATGGTCGATGGCATCGTGGAGTTGAGCGATCCACTGATCGAATGGTCGGCCGAGCGCGCGTTGCAGGTCGTCAAGTCGCGCGGCAGCCGCTGCATGCGTGGCAAGCACGCCTTCGAGATTACCGATCGTGGCCTTGTCGTGTATCCGCGGATCGAGACGCTGCTGGCCAAGCCGTCCCGTCCCGATCGCAGCGGGACCGAAAAGGTGTCGAGCGGAGTGGACCGGCTTGACGCCATGCTGGGCGGCGGGCTGCCGGCGGCATCCACGACCATGGTCATGGGACCGTCCGGCGTAGGCAAGACGACGCTCGGCCTGCAGTTCCTCTCCCGGTGCAGCGAGGCCGAGCCGGGGCTGCTGTTCGGCTTCTATGAGACCCCGGCGCGCATCATGGCCAAAGCGAGCGAGGTCTGCCGGCCGTTGCGGGACCTGTTCGACAGCGGCGTGGTGGAGGTATTGTGGCAGCCGCCGACGGATGGGCTCATCGACGCATATGGCAAGCAGTTGTTGCAGGCCGTGCGCCGCCGGGGGGTGCGGCGCCTGTTCATCGATGGCCTCGGCGGCGTCCAGGACGCCGCCAAGGAGCCGAGGCGCATGCGCCACTACCTCAACGCGCTGATGAACGAGTTGCGGGTGCAGGGCGTCACCACCGTCTATACGCTGGAGGTTGCCGACATCGCCGGACCCAACATACGGGCGCCGCTTGGCGATCTGTCCAGCCTGGCCGAAAATCTTGTTCTACTGCGCTACATCGAGCTGCGATCCCGGCTTTTCCGGCTGATCTCCATTCTGAAAGTTCGGGACGCCAATTTCGATCCTTTGCTGCACCAGTTCGTGCTGACGGATAATGGCTTGGCGATCGAGGGGAACAACGCGACCGCCGAGGGCATCATGGCCGGTTTTTCGCGTTGGCCGGACGGCTTGCCGCCTCCAGACATGCCGCCGCAGTTCCGGAACGGCGGCTAGACATGGCGACGGTGCTTGTGGTGGACGACGAGTTCGGGATCGCGGAGCTGTTCGAAGCGATTCTCACCGATGAGGGCCACCGCGTGCTTACAGCCATCAACGGCAAGCATGGGCTCGAGGTATTAGCGAGCGAGCGGGCCGACCTCGTCTTCCTCGACTACATGATGCCAGTCATGAACGGGGCGGCGATGCTGAGCGAACTGGCGGCCGATCCGGCCCTACGGTGCATCCCGGTCGTGATCATGAGCGCAATGTCGGAGGCGGGAGTAGCTGAACGCTGCCTGGGCTACGCTGCCTTCATGCACAAGCCGTTCAGGATCGACCAGGTCATCGCCCTCACCGAGCGGTTCCTCGGCTAGGCCGCCGCCCCTCGTTCCTGAAAACTAGGCAGAGTGCACGACGTGGAATGCGCTTCCGGTGTTGGCGGCCTTCCCGCTCAGGTTGGTCCAGGGAATGGTCCTGACCGCGGCCGTGCTGCCGGCCCACTGATCCATCACCTGGATGCCGCGCTCGTTCTGGCCCAGATAGATCGCCGCGTGGCTGCTGCCGTTCGTCGCATTCGCATAGCGGGCGGAGCTGTCGAACGTCGCAATGGCCGTGCTGGGTCGCAGGCTCGTGTTGCCGCGCACCGCCGCTCCGCATGTCCAGGTGCGGGTCGGGCCGATGCTCGGGCTGGCGGCCTGGACCAGGGCAACGCACTGTCCGGAGCCGGCTGAACGTCCAATGTACTGGGCATAGTCCGTAACAACCGGCTGGCCGTCGGTGATCGAGTACGTGGCTGTCTTGTCAGTGCGCGGGATGGTGCCGGTCCGCGGCCCGAAGTCTCCTGTGCTCCGTTGTGCGTCCTGCAGGCCAAGAGGCTTTGGCAGCGCTGCCATGGCAGCGGCGGAGAACGGGGCAAACGTTCCTGCCGCCGCAGAAGGCAATTTCACGCCCGTTGACGTCAAGCACACGCGGGCGCGCGGGTATTGCAACACGCGACCAAGATTTTGGATCAAACCCACCACCCGCAATTGTCGTTTCCGAGCATGAGGATAGTGCAGAAAAGTTTCCAAAGTGTTAGCCGTTCTGGCCGCTGCCTGAGAGGCGCCGCTGCCTGAGAGGCAGGGTCGGCATTACCCCGGTGGCCGGACCTGAAACTGGTTCCATTCGCTTGCCGCGTAATGCCCAAGGTTGCGGCCGACAGCATAGACGCGCCAGGCATAGCGGCCCGGCACCCGGTCCAACGATGCCAGAATTGCGGTCTCGTCCAGGTAGGTCGCGAACACCTCACGCGGCTCCGCAGCGTCGAGGGCCAGGAGCTGGACGAAGAACCTTATCGGCACCGCCTGGGCCGGGCCAACCCAGACCAGCTCCACCGTGCTGGCGCCACTCGTAGCGCTGGCCAGGGCGGGAACGACTTCGCCGTCGGCCGGCGCGATTGGCCGGGCTGCTAAAGGGCGCCCGTCCATATCGGCGAGCGCTGGAGGATTTGCCCGGCCTGCGACCACGGCCCGCCGCATTGCGAGCAGCTTTTCCGCGGCAGCCGGCACGCCGGCAGCGGCGGCACGGAACCATGCCTCGGCCTGGTCAAGGTTGCGCGGCACGCCGTCGCCCGCGGCATAGAGCTGCCCTAGATTATATTGGGCCCGGCGGTTGCCATGTGCCGCCGCGCGGCCATACCAGAGCGCCGCCTCGACCGTGTCGCGCGGCACGCCGTCTCCGGTATCGCGCATCACGGCAACATTGAATTCTGCCGCGGCCGACCCCGCCATCGCTGCGCGCCGATACCAGCCAAAGGCGACGGCAGGATCGCGCGCTACGCCCTGGCCAAGATCATACAGACTGGCAAGACCAAGCTGAGCAGCCACATTGCCGATCTCGGCCTGTATCGCCCAAAGCTGACGTGCAACCTCGTACTCCCCCGCGGCATAAGCGCGCTGCGCTACATCGGACTCAGCCGACGCCGGAACCGCGCGGGTCGGATCGACTAATAGCAGCATCGCCACCAACGCCCATTTTCGTAGCGTCCAGCCTGCCAATGCTCAATTTCCCAGCGCCCAATGTCTCTAGCGCTAATACCTCTAACGCCAGGTGATCTCAACCCGCCGGTTCTGTGCCTCCGCGACGCCGCGCTGCGCCGGCACGACAGGGTTGGTCTCGCCCTTGGCAAGAATCTGTGTCCGCTCGGCGGGGATGCCGCGCGCCACCAGACCTCGTGCGACCGCCGTCGCCCGGCGCTGCGAAAGCAGCAGGTTCTCCACAGGCTGGCCGACCGCATCGGTGCTGCCGCTCACGATCATAATGATCGGCCGACCCTCGCGGTAAAGCCGCGAGGCCTGATCGAGGATAGCCTCATTCCGTCCACCGAGTGCTGCGACCCCAGTGTCGAACAGAAGCACAAGTTTGCCCGCGGGCTCGGCTCCCTGCGAGGAGCCGCCCGGCGCCGCCGCAGTCACCGGAGCGGTTGCAACGGAAGGCGGCGGCTCCGTTGGCTGCGCGGCTGCAGGTGCGATAGCGCCAGCCAAGACGGCAGTTCCGACAAAGCAAGCTTTAAACGACATAGGCATGATAAATTTTCCCCAGAACGCCGCAAGCTGATCTTGAAGGCGATAGGCCTTCCAAAGTCGCATGTAGGCTACTGGCCTGATTTATTCACCCGCGGTCGTGCTCAACGTAATGAGAGGAAGTCCGTTTACGCTTCTAAGCCGCTGGATTATCGGCTTAGCGGATCGGGCTGGCGGTATGCGTTGCCAACACCGCGTCGCTTGTCGCATCCACCTCCTGCAACCGCACCTCATAACCCCATAGCAGGGCGAGCTGCCGCAGTGTGGCATCGGCATCTTTCTTCGCCAGCAACTGGCCGGGATGGGTTCGGTGCTCCAGCAGCAGCCGGCGGTCGCCGGATAGGTCCACGTCAACGACCTGGATGTCTGCGTCGCTCAGCCCTGGATCGTAGGACCGCGCCAGGCTGCGGCGGATCGAGCGGTATCCTTCGTCATCATGGATTGCATCGACCAGCAGCGTCGGCTCGGTCGTATCGTCCATCAGCCGGAACATGCGGAAGTCGCGCATCACCTTGGGCGACAGGAACTGCAGCACGAAGCTCTCGTCGCGGTAGTTCGCCCAGGCATGGCGCAGCGTGCCGATCGCATCGCCGCTGCCAGCCAGGTCGGGGAACCAGGCGCGGTCCTCGGCGGTCGGCTGCTCGCAGACGCGCGCGATGTCGGTCATCATCGCATAGCCCAGCGCATACGGGTTGAACCCCGGGCCGCCTGCCGGGTGGTCGAAGCCGGGCTGCATGATGACGTTGCTGGTCGAGTGGATCACTTCGAGGAAGGCGGCATCGTCGATCTGCCCGGTCTCGTGCAGGCGAGCCATGATGCGCTGGTGCACCCAGGTGGCGCAGCCCTCGTTCATCAGCTTGACCTGCGGCTGCGGGTAGAAATACTGCGCGATCAGCCGCACGATGCGGATGATCTCCCGCTCCCAAGCCTGCAACCGGGGTGAGGACTTCTCTAGGAAATAGAGCAAGTTCTCCTCCGGCAGTCCAAGCCGGCGCCGACGTTCGGCGATCTTGTCCACGCCGAGGGTGGGCTTGGCGTCCGGCAGTGTGCGCCAGAGATCGTCGAAGACCCGCTCGTCATACTCCTGCCGCTCGCGCTCGCGCCGCTGCTCGGTCTTGAGGTTCATCGGCCGGCTGCCGCCATGACGGTGCACGCCGTGGCGCGACAGGCTATGCGCCGCGTCCAGCACGCGTTCGACGGCGGCGCTGCCGTGACGGTCCTCGCAGCCTGCGACATAGCTGCGGGCAAAGCCCAGGTAGTCGAGGATTGCCGACGCCTCGGTCCATTGCCGGAACAGGTGGTTGTTGCGGAAGAAATGGTTATGGCCGAACGCCGCATGCGCGATCACCAGCGCCTGCATCGTCGCGGTGTTCTCCTCCATCAAATAGGAGATGCACGGGTTGGAGTTGATCACCACCTCGTAGGCGAGGCTGGTGTAGCCGCGCCGGTAGCTGCTTTCGTGCTGCAGGAAGCGCTTGCCGTAGGACCAGTGCCGATAGGTCAGCGGCATGCCATGCGCGGTATAGACGTCGAGCATCTGCTCCGAGGTGATGACCTCGATGCGGTTGGCATACAGCTCAAGACCAAGCTCGTCGGTTGCGATGCGCTCGATTGCGTCATAGGAGCGGCGCAGCGTGCCGAAATCCCAGTCGGGTCCGCTGTAAAGCAGAGGCAGATCCATCAGGCCGACGCCTTTCGCCCGAACAGTTCGCGGAACACCGGGAAGATGTCCCGCCGCTCCGCTACCCGGCGCATCGCGAACTTCGGCGCCCGCTGCGCCAGCGGGGCATAGCCGCGCCACAGGTCGGTCTCGCCGCGGATGATCGCCGCCGACATCGACACCTCGATATAGGCGAAATGCTGCACGACCGGCAGGATGTCGGCCTCCAGCATCGACACCGCGCGCTGGGTATCGCTGCCGGAGTTGTCGCCGTCCGAAGCCTGCGCCGCGTATATGTTCCATGACCCGGCGGGATAGCGGTCGCGCTGGATGCGGGTGAGTTCGGCCAGGGCGGTGGACACCACAGTGCCGCCGGTGCGAGGGTCGGTGAAGAACATTTCCTCGGTCACCTCCTCGGCGACCTCGGTATGGCGGATGAACACTAGGTCAACACGCTTGTAGCGCCGCTCCAGGAACACGTGCAGCAACAGGAAGAATCGCTTTGCCAGGTCCTTCATGCTCTCCGACATGGAGCCGGACACGTCCATCAGGCAGAACATCACCGCCCGTGTCGAGGGCTTTGGGACTTGGGTGTAGCGCCGGTAGCGCAGGTCGATCGGATCGACCCAGGGCACGCGAGCCAGACGCCGCAAAGCCTGCTCCAGTTCGCCTTGCAAGGTGCGCAGACGGTCGGCGTCCTCGCCGCTCGCCTCCAGCCGGAAGATCTCCTTTTCCAGCTCGCGGACCTCGGGCGGCTTCGGCCGCCGCAGCCCGATCCGCCGGGCCAGCGACTGCCGCATGGACCGCGACATGTCGATCTGCGACGGATTGCCATCGACGCTGATGCCGGCCCGCACCGGCGCCATCGTCTCGGTCGCGACGACCTGGCTCTTGACCAGGTCGGGCAGCTCCAAATCCTCGAAGAACAGGTCGAGGAACTCGTCACGGGTGAGCACGAAGCGGAAGCCGTCCTGCGACTCGCCGCCGCCCTGGCCAGCGCCACTCCCGCCGCCACCGCTGCCGCCACGCGGCCGGGCCAGCCGGTCGCCGGTCGAGAACTCCTTGTTGCCCGAAAGGATGACCTGCCGCTCGCCGCTGGTGAACACGGTGTGGAAGGAAGGCTCGTGCAGCACGTCGGACGGAATGGTCACCGCCTCGCCATGCCCAGTCTCCCGCAGCGTGCCTTGGTTGATCGCCGCCCGCGCCGCCCGGGCAATCTCGCCCCGGGCCCGGGCCAGCACGCGCTGCCGGTTCTCCAGGTTCTTGCCATGCGGGTTGGAACGCCTGTCGATGATATCCAAGGTGCGTGTTCTCAGGCCGATTGCTTGAACCGCATATACCACTCGACCAGCCGACGCACCTGGCGTTCGGTGTAGCCGCGCGAGATCATGCGCTCGACGAAGTCGTTGTGCTTCTTCTCCGTCTCGCCGTCCTTCTTGGAGCCGAAGCTGATCACCGGCAGCAGGTCCTCGACCTGGGAGAACATCCGCTTTTCGATCACGTCGCGAATTTTCTCGTAGGAGGTCCAGGACGGGTTGCGCCCGCCGTTCGCCGCCCGGTTGCGCAGCGCGAACTTCACCACCTCGTTGCGGAAGTCCTTGGGGTTGGCGATCCCCGCCGGCTTCTCGATCTTGGTCAGCTCGCCGTTCAGCAGGTCACGGTTCAGCATCTGACCAGTGTCTGGGTCCTTGAAGTCCTGGTCTTCGATCCAGGCGTCGGCATAGTCGAGGTAGCGGTCGAACAGGTTCTGCCCATAGTCGCCGTAGCTCTCCAGGTAAGCCTTCTGGATCTCGTTGCCAATGAACTCGGCGTAGCGCGAGGCCAGCTCGGACTTGATGGACGCGAGATAGCCGGCCTCCGTCTCCGGCGGGAACTGCTCGCGGCGGATCGCCTGCTCCAACACGTACATCAGGTGCACCGGATCGGCGGCGACCTCGCTTGAGGAGTGGTTGAACGTCGCCGACAGCACCTTGTAGGCAAAGCGGGTGGAGATGCCATCCATGCCTTCGTCCACGCCCGCAGTGTCGCGGTACTCCTGCATCGTGCGGACCTTTGGGTCGGTCTCGCGGATGTTCTCGCCGTCATACACCCGCATCTTGGCGAACGGACGCGAGTTGGCGTGCGCTTTCAAGCGCGACAGCACCGCGAACCGCGCCAGCATCTCCAGCGTGTGCGGCGCACAGGGCGCCTCCGCCAGCGCCGAGCCGCTGATCAGCTTCTGGTAGATCAGCCCCTCTTCGGTCACCCGCAGGCAGTACGGCACCTTCACCACCGACACACGGTCGAGGAACGCCTCGTTGGTGCGGTTGTTACGGAAACTCTGCCACTCCGCCTCGTTGGAGTGGGCCAGCAGGATGCCCTGGAACGGGATCGCGCCGATGTTCTCGGTGCCGAGATAGTTGCCCTCCTGCGTCGCGGTCAGCAACGGGTGCAGCATCTTGATCGGCGCCTTGAACATCTCGACGAACTCGAGGATGCCCTGGTTGGCGCGGTTCAGCCCACCGGAGAAACCATAGGCGTCGGGGTCATTCTGGCTGTAGGTCTCGAGCTTGCGAATATCAACCTTGCCAACGAGCGCGGAGATATCCTGGTTATTATCATCGCCGGGCTCGGTCTTGGCGATGGCGATCTGCTTGCGGCGCGATGGGTACAGCTTGACAACGCGGAACCGCTCGATGTCGCCTTCCCACTCCTCCAGTCGTTTCAGTGCCCAGGGACTGGCGATGCCGGTCAGCACCCGGCGCGGAATGCCGTATTTCTCCTGCAGCACGTCGGCCATGGTCTCGGGATCGAACAGGCCGAGCGGGCTCTCGAACACTGGGCTCAGCTCGTTGCCGGCCTTCAAAACATAGATCGGCTCATGCTCCATCAATGCCTTGAGCCGCTCGCCCAGCGACGACTTGCCGCCGCCAACGGGTCCCAGCAAATAGAGCACCTGCTTGCGCTCCTCGAGGCCCTGGGCCGCGTGCCTGAAGAAGCCGACGATGCGCTCGATCGTCTCCTCCATGCCGTGGAATTCGGAGAACGCCGGGTAGATCCGCACGGTGCGGTTAAGGAAAATGCGGCCGAGCCGAGGCGCACGCGAAGTATCGACCAGTTCCGGTTCGCCGATCGCCCGCAGCATCCGTTCGGCCGGGCTGGCATAGCAGGCGGGATCGTCGCGACAGGCCGTGAGATAGTCGGCGAGGCTGAGTTCCACCTCGCGACGTTGGTCGCGTAGGGCGGCATGCAGTGAAAATACGTCGTCGGTTTTAAGCATCACGAAACTCCCCAAAGGGGCCGGACCGACGGACCTAACGCATCGAGCCCGGCCGCCAGCAGATCCACGCGACCAAAAATACAGTTGGGCGGTCTTTGCGCCCAGGCAAGCGACTCCGTCTCACGGTGCTGAGCGACGCTAGCCCGCTCCCGGCGCCAAACGCACGTGCAACCTGCTTATCCCAGACATAAGCAAACCATGTACCAGCGGAAGTGTTGCCAGAACGCGACAGGCTGAGTTCCGTTCCGGGTTTCGACCGGCGCCGGAATGGCTCAACCGTTCATTATCCCGTGCGGCGTCCGGTGCCTTGCCGCCAACATATCATAACGTGACCGTGGCGACGTAGCGTGATTGTTTCCAGGGCGACGCTACTTGAGGCTCTCGATGCGTGCCAGGACCAACCGCAGCACTCCCGACTACCCGGCCTTCACGCTCGCTCAGCATGCCACCATCGCCAGTTGGAGCGGTGCCCGCCCGTTCGGGCTGCGCGCCAGGGTCATCTCCGACCATCCGGACTTCCTGGAAATCGCCGAGATTTCGCAATGCCAGCCCGGGCGGTTGCGATACATGATGCATCCGACGGATTGCGGCACGGTGGTGCTGTCTAGATTGTCCGGCGGCGAGTGGGAGCTGCCGACCATCGAACGGGCGTTGACGCGGTTGCTGATGCTGGAGGAGTGCGGGCCGGGCTGATCCGAACCGCCGGTGATCCGAACGCGCGTGACGCTTGTAACTCGAAAGCGCGTGACGGATACCGGCTTCGTCCGCATGATACGCCGGTAACGACAGCACGGCGGAAACGGCCATGGACACGATGCTGAAAACTGACCGAAGCTACAGCGCTGCGGAGGCCTATAGCCTGCCACTGGCCGAGCTTGATCCCAGCCACCCGAAGCTGTTCCAGGCCAATACGATGTGGCCGTATTTCGAGCGGCTGCGCGCCGAGGCGCCGGTCCACTACACGCGCGAGAGCATGTTCGGGCCATACTGGTCGGTCACCAAATACAAGGACATCCTGGCGGTCGAGGCCAACCATGAGGTGTTCTCCTCGGATTGGAGCCTGGGCGGCATCACTGTCCGGGACCAGCTCAAGGACTTCCCGCTGCCGATGTTCATCGCGATGGACCCGCCCAAGCACGACCGGCAGCGGGATGTCGTCAGCCCGATGTTCACCGCGGCCAACATGGCGGCGATGGAAGCGTCGATCCGCAGCCGGGCTGCCGAGGTCTTGGACCAGTTGCCGATCGGCGAGACCTTCGACTGGGTGGACCGCGTCTCGATCGAACTGACGACCCAGATGCTGGCGATCCTGTTCGACTTCCCCTGGGAGGACCGCCGCAAGCTGACCCGCTGGTCCGACGTCGCGACCGCGCATCCGGACTCCGGCACCAACGCCTCCGAGGAGGCGCGCCAGGCTGAGCTGATGGAGTGCCTGGGCTACTTCACCAAGCTGTGGAACCAGCGGGTGAATGCTGCCCCCAAGGCCGACCTCATCTCGATGCTCGCCCACGCCGACACCACACGGCAAATGGACCCGCGCGAGCTGCTGGGCAACGCCATCCTGCTGA
>JAABUS010002686.1_pt1 | contig 32472 bp, 33 predicted proteins | sample 5560161 | NCBI WGS metagenome assembly JAABUS01 (sample SAMN10711885, study PRJNA513376) | rock metagenome | isolation source: Antarctica rocks | place: Antarctica: Victoria Land, Trio Nunatak nord | collected 2016-01-04 | reverse complement strand
CTGAGTGCTGTGAGGATCAGCGTGCTATTAGGATGCGACTTGATGCTCTTGCTTGGCGGAGAGCGTTCGAAGGGCAGCATCGTGTAGGGTGTGTGTATATTGTGTGGTTCGAGGAATGATTTTCTGGGGGTGTGGATATGCCTGTGGTTGGTAACTGCGGCTTTAGGGTGAGCGCTCAGGATTGATGATGTGGTGAGGAGAGGGGGCGAGGTAGATGGCTTTTAGGGTGGGGACAAGATTTCAATGGGGGTTCAAGGGGGCGCGGGGGAGGTGGTGCTATTGGATGTTGCGTGAAAATTTCTGATTGTGGTGGTTGGTGCCAGCTAAAAGCGGTATTCGGCCTATCTTGGCCTGCATAACAGAGATGTGCCAATTGAGAAGAAACTAAGGGCGGAAAAAGTACTTGGATCGGATAGAGTATCCAAGATCATCTACATCATATCAGTCGTATGTTTCCAACGCCTTCTTCCGACCAAAGCAGACCCATGTCCCAAAAAGCATTCTATGCGTCGTTCTCAACAACCATATCCAAGTACTCGCAAATCTGCACCGAGAACCTAGCAATCGTCAGCGTCGGAGCCAGCAGCTGCTGGAACGGAACATCCATCCCAAACTCCTTGAAGACCCAATTGCGGAACTCGGCGCCAACCATGCTATCCAGCCCGTGGTCGGCAATGGATTTGGAGTCGAGCTCGAAGTCGTCCGCGGCAAGCATAAGCATGCGCCCGAGCTTCGCCATGATGTGCTGGCTGGTAAGTTCAATAGCCTCCGCAGACGAAGGTGCAGACGTGATGAACGAGAGGATGGTCTGGCCAGCGCTGACGGCCGTCGGTCCAGAATTATCAGTGGTGCCAGCGGCGCTCATGGAACGCTGGAGCTTGGCGGGGTCGAGGCCGAGCACAAGGTGATCCGCGCTGTCTTGGATCGACATGGCGGTCTCGAAGGCCTCGAGCAGGTGCTCCTCGTCGATTCCGTACATGCCCTTTCGCTTTAGGGCCTCTTCGATCTCATTGTTCTCGGCGACCACTCCGACGCCGGATACCATGGGAAGGATGAGGGAGACTGCTCGCTGGCCCTGTGAGCGACGGTGCTTGGCGATGGCGTCGAGGAAGCTGTTGGCTGCAGCGTAGTTGCTTTGGCCGGGGGTGCCGAGAGTTCCGGAGACGGAGCTTGTCATGACGAAGAAGTCTAGACGATTATCTTTAAGAGCGTTGTGGAGGTTGATGGCGCCCTGCACCTTAGTGTGGGTGCTGATGTGCCAGTCGTCGTAGGTCATAGCGTTGAAGAGACAATCCTGTCTAATCATTCAGCAGTATATCTTGAATTGACGCAGGAGATACATACTCTCAAGACCATAGCAGCATGGACAACACCAGCAAGTGGTTACTCAGATGGAATGCTTTGCACTGCACGCTCAACATCGACAACCCTGGTCACATCACCCCGAATCACCGATACGTCAACACCGGCAGCTTAAGAGGCGTCTTTGCCAACACCTGTGACTGCGGGAGGCCGTATTGCTGGATAATGTGCTGTTTGATCTCGTTGTCGACGACGACATAGGGAACAGCGCCCCAGATTTGGGAAATCCTGATGGCCGCAAGACCCGGAAGACCGGTGCCCTGAAGGATGAGAACGGTGTCACCGGCTTCGACTTGAGCTAGAGAAGTCATGCCGTACAAAGCGGTACCGTAGGCCATCAACACACCGACGACCTCCTCCAGGGACTCGTTGCTCTCAATCTTCTTCAGAAGCTTGGCAGGAAGACGCTGGTATGTGGCGAATTTGTCAAGATTGAAGCCAGCATCGCGGTCACCTACCTTTAGATCAACGACCTGTGGTCCGACGGCACGAACAACACCGCCAATCTCTTGACTGAAATTGGTGACGTAGTCTGTTCCATTAATGGCCGCAATATCTTCCGTATTGAGACCACCGCAAAGGACCTGAACTTCAACATGGCCGTCCTTGAGGTAGTCCTCGGCGCGATTGTCAACCTCGAAGACGACCTTTCCAGACTGCACTTTGCCGACAAGGTGGGATTCGGGATCGTATGATGCGCTGATGGCCTTCTGCTCCTCTCTCGAATAGGTGTCGTTAACTTGGACATTTGGCACCAATCGGCTGATATACAAGATTTTTGACGACATAGGTTTCAGACTCATGCGCAAAGCCTTTGTCACTCTGTTCCTTGGCAGCCCTCGCGATTATGTTGGGAAGCTGCCCGGCATCGGTGTTGTCGAGGTCAAAGTCCAGCGTTGTCAGGTCCAGGGAAGCCTGTTCTGAGGTGACGACCCGAGCCAGACCGGCAGCCATAGCATACTCAGGCTTGTTACCATTCATAAGACCACCAGTGGTCACCCAGAGGATAGAAGAAGCCGTGTTGCTGATGGACTGGATAGCAGCAAGCTCTTCCTCTTGAAGATTGCTGAGTAGAGGACCCTCCAGGTCAGTCAGCATGACCACACGGTCGCTAACCTTCGTCTTGCAGTCAACAAGCTTCGAAGTTATTGTGTGCCAGCCTATTGATGCGAAAGCTTCCTGGACAACAGGGAACATTGGATCTGCCTTGTTTCGATATACAAGCTGGACCTCATGCAAGACAGCCTCGTCAGCAGTATCTGAAGCGTTCGTAGAGATTGAAGCAGCGAAGATGGTGGTTGCCGCGCGGGGGATGCTGAAACCAATGCCCGAAAACCCAGCGCCTTCTAGAGCAGCAACGTCGGGCCCATTACTCGACTCCCACAGGAGTTTTCCGCCTGGGGTCAACAAGCTAGCCAGGCGAGCAACATTCTGAGCACCAGAGAGATCAATCGGGCCGATCACAACGTCGTACTGACCAGCAGTGATGCCTTGGCTTTGAATATCGAGAGACAGGTCAAGCTTCTGTACTTTGGCATTCTTGAACGGCTTAACCATTGCCTCGACATTTTCAACGTTCTCGTCAGCGATCTCAGTGATTGTGTAGCATGAGTCCTCGAGCTCGAAGAGAGTCTCATGAGTGTAATAAGATCCGTATTCCAGGACCTTGGCCCCAGGCTTCTTGAACAGTGAGAGCATGACGAGGTCTGGGATGGAAAGATTGGGAATCTTGGTGACGTACTGAAGGCGATTGATGTCCAGTTTCCAAGCCATCTCACCGTATGGTGGAGACTTGAGCGGCTCGTCAGCGCGCTGAGGGAGAGCAGCCTCATAACTGATGCAGCGCATATCACTAATTTCCATGAGAAGCTCTCCGTCATCAGCAACAAGCTGAGAACCTCCCACGTATGAACGAAGACCACGCTGGTCGATCCAGGAGTAGCAGTTAGCAGTCACAGTCTCAAGTTGCTTGGCGGTAGGGGTGAAAATAGCGATCTCATCGACCTGGACCGGCACAGCACCATAAGGCATGGCGTTAGCTCGCCCAGCGTAGATCGACACAATAAGAAGCTGGAGGCAAGAATCGACCGCGGCAGGATGGAGCGCGTAGCGTGACTCGCCAACCATAGTATCGACGTTGTTCTTGATCGTAGTCTTGCAGGTAGCGGCATATGTCTTGCCGTCGAAGCGTATATCCTGCATGTCTTGGAATGTTGCGCCACAGTCGAATCCCACGTCGCGGAGAGCCTGATTCCAAGACTTACCGCTGGCGCGTTGGGGGAACTTTGGAGCATCCTTGGGTGCTACACCCCTCTTGCGGGAATTGATACTAATGCTTCCAGCCATATGATCCTTGCGTATGCCTTCTCCGGAGACGGAAGAGACGCTGAATTCCCACCACGCTGTCTGGGAGTCAGTCTCATTGTGTACAGATGGTCGATGTTAAAGAAGACATCAATTCCAGTGTCGTCATCGGGAGTGACAAGCGCATTCTTGATGGACACATCGAGAAGGACGTAGCCCTGAAATTTGACCGGATCCAGGCTCAACTCGTTCAGTTGAGTGATGGCCTCACAAGCCATGGAGAAATAGCCTGCGGCAGGGAAAACGGCTTCGCCGCCAAGCGAGTGGTCCTTCAACCATGGCACATCGCGTATGCGAAGGATGTTTCGCCACGTAGGCTCAGCCAGTGAGCCTCCATGGAGCAAAGCACCAAGAATATCGTGCCTCATGACGGAAGGTGCACGTTGCTCACGGCTAAGACGAGCTTCATCCCAGAACTCTTTCCTATTCCACTGGTAGCCGGGCAGGTCGGCAATGAATAAACCTTTCATGTTGTGGATTTTCCCGCCGGGCAGAGCCTCTTCGATCGTTGTAAGTCTCTCCATGTCGATAGGGTAGTCCCTCAAGAACAGCTCACCAGCGAGTTCAAGGAGCTTCGTAGCAGAATCAGCGCCCCGAACCAGAGTAGGCAGGTATTGGAGTTTCTCCAGGCTGAACTCAGACTTGATCTGCTTGATAGGTCCAGACAAGGCAGAGTGAGGGCCGATCTCGATGAAGGGATCGACGTTCGAGAATGCAGGGTGCTTGGTGATTGTCTGGAAAGCCTGGTTGAACTAACATCTCCGGGCAAACGACATGCTACACAGCATCTGTAAGCCAGGATCTGTCACGAGCCAGGATGACATACCCATTCCGCAGACTGCAATAGGTTCGAGCTGCTCCTTAAGAGGCTTCTCGTTATAGCCTGGATAGGAGGCTGCAGTATATTCACCGTCCTTGTAATAAGGCTCGTTGCTACCGGAGACTTCATTGTCGGTGGTGGAACCAGACTCCGAGGAGCTGGAGTAGGGGTTTTTCTTCAAAAGTCTGGGCATGTTCCTCGACCTTTGCTTGTTGATACCAGTTGAGATGGAAAGAGCAACACTATGTCTTTGATCAATAAATGACTAGACAGTACAATCTTGACATGGATCTAGTGATCCAATCGCGTAGTTACACTCTAGCGACGATGCTTTCGATACTTTCGAGCACGGCTTTCCACCATAGCTGGGGACAAGTAGTGGCTTTGTATGGTGTCTTTGATGGTCGTAGCATTGCTACATCCTCTTTACTACAGTACCTGTGACTGTCAGCGAAAGTAGCGGACCGCCTCACCGCTCCGCGATTCGAAGAGCGAGTGCCATGAATGTCGATTAGTCCTCTGTGGGCCGTCTCACCCTCGCATGAATTCAACTCTTTGCCATATCTTTCAAGTCAAATGCGCTGGGCGGCTACCAAGGGCTCAGCAGTAGTCGGCTCGAACCATACTAATCGGACATTTCTTGCAATACCGCGGCGCGGGCATCCTGCGTCCCGCGTAGGATGGCATCCCGAGTAGTCAGACTGATGCCTTGCATGAATGTAGATCTTTGCAGCGTTCCTGCATTCAACAGGAAAGCCCAAGGTTGTCCGCGTGTACACTAGGCAAGGTGTCACTCCGACACGTATGAATGTGCGCGCCTCTCTAGGCATTGGTGTCAGTGCACAAAATAGAGAAGCACTAAAGACCTATCTCATGATAGATCGGTCGCTTTGCGACTAATGGATCGTTCTGTGAGTTATTAGACGGAGCCATCAACTGTTCCAGGAGAACCCGAGGTTTGCCATTACTGAAGCTACCGCCTGCCGTTGCCATGTCCTATGGATCGGTATCAACGGTCCGAAGGCAGAACGGAGGGTCTCGGTTGCACTCGCATTGCCAACGCCGCTCCCACTTCACTGTTCACTCAATTCGCAATTGGTGCGGGCCATGGGTCCGCGTCTGACACCTCCGACTGAGTTGGAGATGAGAGTCCTGTTGGATTAGGATTAGTGGTACTGATCAGGTCCGTCCGCGTATCTCGTGCGTCCCTCACAAGAAGCCTGTCGCACCTGCAGACGCCGAGATACAATCACTACTTACCGTTTTAATGGGCCTTGTTCTCTGGGTCCGCTAGACGTACCAGGCTTTTGGAACTCGAGGGGGACCATGTTTGCAGAAGCGTCTCGCGTGCAGGCTATGTATATATATGATTGCTTTTGTGAGATGGACTTTGTTGCTATAATCTCAGTCCGACGGTTGTGGCGGCATGCGATTAGTGTGAAAATTCCTTTTAATAGAGGACGATGTAATAATATTTTAAGGGCGCGAAGGAGGTTTTCCGCGACAGGCTTGCGACACAAATCATAGAATTGAGAGCCTTTCACACGCACGACTTAGCCAGTAGTCACGTAATCTAGAAATCTCGCTTCTAAGTAATTATACAATATTGTGTCATCGTATTGCTATTGGTATAATAGAATTTTTTACGAGATTTGTTGCTTGATAAGATTCTGCTTCCAGAATGCTTGCGACCAAAAAATGCTAAGAAACAAGATTATCCCGCAATATGCAAACTCGGTAGTTGCACTGCTCTACACACATCAACGCTTCTTCAAATGTGGTTTCGAATTCGAGAGATTCAAGCAAAGTTTATCCTGGTCATGTGTATTTACTCACGTAGCTTAGTTCATGTTGTTGATTCGGCTTGATCGTTGCTTTGTTGTTCGTAGATATGTTCGGTATTGTATTATTACAGCTTAGTTAGCTCGCCTGCGAGCAAATCTCGCCTCGTGAACAATCTCGTGGGAGCAATATTCTTAGCAATTATTGAATATGCAAAATATCGTGCGCAAGAATTGGAATCGATAACATGAGCGATGCCCTTTTCAACGCGCACATTTGATCTCTGAGAATATCTGGGGAAGATACTGGTGTGATCTAAAAAACCCTCTTGGCGCCCTTAAAGTAAAGTACACGTCCGACAGTCTCCGCCAAGCCTCTAAATAATCGGATACTAGTGCTGTAGATCTTGGGACAGCTGAGACAACCATATTTCCTACTTCATGACACGAACATGGTGTCAACGGCTATTATAGGTTTTTCTAGTCTCAAGAAACTTTGGGATTGATTTGTTCGAAATTAACTCGACGTGCTGAAATATCCGGCAGATATACCTGATATTCCTTGGAGCTGGTTTTCCCTTTCTATTTGTATCTGCTCCTCGAACATGACTTTCACTGCGTGTTGGGGCACATTCGTGACAAATTCATTTCAAATGGTCCTTGATCGGTTTTGTCGCGGCACGTAGGTTCCGCTCCCTGAGGGCGAGGGCGAATGATGCTGCAGCGCCTGGGCCAAAAAGGGCAGTAGTAACAGCAATTGATCCCATAGCCAGCGGTGTTTCCCATTCTGTTCCAACTTTCAACATTGCAGCAAACGGAGCTTGGATCGTCGTTCCCTGCTGCACCTGCAAAAAGGCGAAGACCATACACGTCAGCGTTACGACGTGCCAGTCAAATTGTGTAAATAAGTGTGCGCCTTCAACGAGGATGACCGCTGAAGACTGCCCAACCTTGCTAGGTGACGGGATGAACAAACGGTGGAGGGAAAGGTCTGGGTCCGAAGAAGTGAGTGAAACCCATAATGTGTACTATCGGTTGAGTCAGCTTTCTTCCAACTAAGTCACGATGATGCATCATACCGCATGTACAGCAGCTGCATAGGCACCAGTGAGAATATAGGACAGGATGACGAACACGGAGTCAACATCTGGATTGTCTGGGTCCTTCCTGGAAGTCGCGCCGGGGCGGCTAGCTATCACAAGGACAAGGATATAGCCCAGGGCTGTGACCCACATGTAGTGGACAATGTAGCCGTGCTCATGGTAAGTCCCCCAATCGAGGATAGCAGGAGCGAACATGAGCAGTGGAAAGAAAGCTCCCGTGATTGTCGTAGGCACGAATGCTCGTGCTTCATTCAAAGGTGTCGTGGGGTCGCGCTTTGTGGCACCACTCAAGCAGATACAATAACAGTAAAGCGGAAGCACGACTGCAGCGCCAACACTGTTCCAGGCGACTATCCATAGAAGTGGGCTTATGATGGGTCAGTTAGATGGGGGCTTGGAGTGTGTGACTACATACTGCCGCATCCATTCAGTCTGTACACCCCTTCGCCTGGAATCGATTACACTCCAGACATTTGCGCAATGGATCACCGCTAGAATGTCAACACAGAGCAGTCTGGGGCCGGGAGCAGCTCCATTCGTGAGAGCATCGAAAAAAGCAATGAGCGTCGTCAGAGCTGAGTCGATGGGCTTGAAACCGGTATAGACTGATCTGAGAGGTCTGCCATCAGGGAAGAAGCCGTCCGCCTGGACCTTGTTCAAAGCTTCTAAGGTGCCATTGGAGAGTGCAACTCCCCACAAAAGTCCAAAGCCCAGAGCGCTGAGGAACAGCAATGAAATGGGAGTTATCTTCATGGTCCACAGTGATTCACAAGTACTTTGAGGTCTGGAGGTATCGATTAAGAACCAAGCGAGGGCATGGCAAAGCAGCCTTTCATGAAAATCATGCGAAGGACAGATCAACCAGATAATAAGCAAACATGGTCACCATGGCATGAGCTACAAGTCACAAGTGTTGTTTAGGCGCACGAAATTACGAGCCCCTTACGACGCAGGGCGGACAGGGCGGACCGAGAAAGCCGCGCATTGCAGCTGCACACACGGGCACGGAGAAGAACAACCACACGGCATGGCAAGGTAGGCTCATTATAGAGCAGTCCAGCAGGGATCAGCTGGGATGTACGATAGCCGGGCTACACTTCGTTGCTGAACCATGCTGGTCGACTGGCCCAAACTTCGTTCATGCTGCTCGCCTATGCTTGTGAGCAAACAAGCAAATCTCATTGAGACTGACCACCAGGACGAGTCAGAGTAACAGCTACAATACTATCAGCAATGACTGAGGAACAATTTGACGTGGTTGTGGTCGGAGCAGGTAGGACATTGAAGCTAAATGATGCCTCGTATTGTCGATCTTCGGTTTGCGCGGCTAACCATTCTTGGCTACGTAGGATGGAATGGTTTGATCGGAGCAAGAACATACTTGCAACTCGCACCAAGCACCAATCTTATCATTCTCGATGATGGCGACTCCATCGGGGGAGTCTGGTCGAAGGAAAAGATATATCCGAATTTCTATGCGCAAGTTGGGTATGGCATGTTTGAATATTCATTTCGTCCCATGAGAAAGGAGAATGTAACCCAAGATCGCTATATCTCGGGCGAGACCGTCCACCACTATCTCAACGACTTTGCAAGGGAAAACGATCTCATCCGCCGTATGCGTCTCAACACTCGTGTGGACGGAGTGGAAAAGTTGTCAATTGGAGGATGGCAGTTTATGCGTCGGACATGGCGCTCCCATTATTTGTCAGAAGCTGATGTTCGCATCTGGACCTACCTCTCATCCTATGTTCCCTCGGTGGCCGAGAAAAGACCTCAATCAGCCTGTCATTCACTCTTCTGAGATTGGTACCTCTATGGACGCTTTGAATCGAATCGACCGCGCAACAGTCGTTGGAGCCGCGAAATCATCATACGACACTGTGTACTTGCTTCTTGCCGCCGGCAAGAAAGTAAACTGGATTATTCGTGATCATTTCCGCTGCTCCGCTAGTGATGAGACAACGTACTCCCTTGGTTTCCTGGCAACTCATCGTTCTTCCACTGCTGTTTACCAATATGTCGTCAAGAATTTTAGGGTTATAATTAGGCTTTAGGGCAATGACTTGCTGACTAAATTCCTGCAGGTGCGGACATGCGGCCCGCGATTGTTGTTTGCACCTCAAATCTTGCACCAGCCATCACATCATGTGGAGCATCGTAGAATCACTTCAAGACAATTCTGCAAGCTTATTGGAAGTTGAATTGAAGATGGCTGACAGATTGAGGCTCTGCAGTCCGGGAACTCCGCGCCTGCATTCCCAGGCTTGCACCCGTACCTGGAATAGTCACAAACATCACCCTCCTTCTCTCCTGTTCTCACTCCTAGACCTTCTCGCTACTCATTCACAATCTCCTTGCCTGCAACTATTGCTCTGTTCTCCTGCGAACAGAGTCGTTGTCTTAATTTTCCGTGGCCTGTTTTACTTTAGTTTACTTGTTATTTGAATTGTGTGCGAGGCCGCAGAAGCCTTTATTCTCTTAACTTGTAATGGAGGCATCCACTCCTGGTCTGGCGGGAGCAAGCGCGTTCGAGGAGAAAGCTATTCGAGAGACTGAAGATCCCTCGAGCCCGATGGAATCGAACTCAACCCAGCCCGACAACGGCACCAAGGACCCCGTTTCTCGCACCATCCATGGCTGGAAATGGACCATAGCGATGGTCACAATCCTGTCAACCACCTTCCTCTTCGCCCTCGACAACACTATCGTCGCAGATATCCAGCCATCCATCATCAACCAGTTCCATGATGTTGAGCGACTCCCCTGGTTCGGTGTCGGTTTCGGTCTTGGAAGTACGGCCGTCCTGCCCTGGGGCAAAGCCTACGGAATCTATAGGGTAAAATGGCTTTTCGTATCTACGGTCATATTGTTCGAGGCCGGTAGTGCCATCTGCGGTGCTGCGCCCAACGTCAACGCCCTCATCATCGGCCGCGTACTCGCTGGTGTTGGAGGATCTGGCATGTACTCGGGTTGCCTGACCTATATATCAGTGATGACTTCGAACACGGAGCGACCTTTGTACATGGCTGGAGTCGCCGTGGCGTGGGGGGCTGGTACAGTCATCGGTCCGATTGTTGGCGGTGCATTTGCAGGTAGCTCTGCTACATGGAGATGGGTAAGACAAAATCTCTCCTACTGCCGGTACCGTAGCTCATAATGATAGGCGTTCTACATCAACCTTGTCATGGGCGCCATGCTCGCTCCAGCTTACTTCCTTGTCCTCCCGGACTTCGAAAACAATCCCGGCATGTCTCTGATGGGAGAGTTCAAGAAGACAGACTGGCTTGGTACCATCGTCCTTATGGGTGGCTCCGCCTTCTTGATCATGGCCATGAACTTCGGTGGCTCTGTCTTTGCTTGGGACTCGAGTGAAGAAATAGCCTTCTGGGTTATGACTGGTGTCTTCCTAATTCTGATGGCTTTGGTCACCAAGTTCCATCCTTTCGTTTCCAACGAGAACAAGCTCTATCCATCTCACTTCCTCAAGCAGTTTGAGCTAGTAAACTTGCAGATCCAATTATTCATGGTCTCGGGTCTGATGTTTGTAAGGACGATCTGCTCACCCTCTGCGTACGTGATTGCTGAAATTCATCAAGGCTCTGACATACTATCTGCCACTCTTTTTCCAGTTTACAAAGGTAAGTCCCAGAGAAGGAACCCTTGGATTGCTGGAGTGCTGATGGTTTGCAGGGTGACAGTCCTTTGAAAGCTGGCGTCCGGATATTGCCTTTCATCGTCATGATCGTGTTCTTCTCCCTCGTGAACGGTGCTCTGATGCCTAAGTTCGGATACTACATGCCGTGGTATCTTGGTGGGAGTATTCTCGCGCTCATCGGCTCCGCGCTCATGTGTAAGTGGCACGGTGCTTTGGAAGATTATCAAGGCTTATCCTTCATGCAGACACCGTCAAGGTCGACACTTCTATCTCCGCTGTATATGGATATACCGTACTCATCGGCATCGGCATCGGATCATATGTCACTGCTGGCTTTTCTATCGTACCGTTCCTTGTCGCTCCGCACGACATCAACAACGCAATCGGTTTCATGGCAATCGGTATGACTGCGCTCGGACCACTTGCCCAATCCAGCCTCCGATCCGGTTGAGCTTATGCTAACGTGAAACTGCAGCTCAAGTCATCGGTGGCAACATCTTCCTGTCCATGGCCGGATGCATGTATCAGAACTACGGACACTCCAAGCTATTGCCGTTCCTGACCACCTACTCCGCCACGGATATATCTAGCATCATTGCCGGAACAAGCAACCCACTATTCCAATCCCTGTCACCTCAGTTGAAGCAGGTGGTTATCGAGCAGATCACCGAGGTGATGAGCAACATTTGGGCGGTCATGATCGCGGGAGCAGCCCTTAATGTGTTGTTGGGGCCATTTCTCGGTGTGAGTAATCCTTGCACTCGTCAATGCGTACCGCCTGGTGACGGCGATGTCGTGATGTACATGTTGCTAATTAATCCTCTTTACAGAGAAAGAAGATCTATGCGGTCCCCGGTGTAGCTCCAGCGTAGAAGCAGGATCGACTCGGAGGAGCAGGCTAAAGTGGACACTCGAGGGCCGATGAGAGCGAACATGGCGGATCGTGCGGATCAAAGTCGCGTATGCATATTGGCCATTCACGCGAAGGATCTACCGTGTGCTAGACTTGTGGGCTTAGAATGCCTGCATGCAGTTCCATAGATAGCCCGGCAGAGCGACGGAATCAATCCTTTGTCAAAGGGAGCTACTGCGTAGACAGCCCTTTTCGCTAATTTGGCACCCCTCCCTTATACAATGACATCTTTTTCCGACTATTTGAGCCATATAAAGAACATTCTTTCAATTGAGGTTATTTTGGAACTCGCGAGGAGAACAAGAATCTGGAGGAAGACGAGGAATCCGATTGAATTTAGGTGCAAAGAAGGGTCCTTTTCGAATTTCTCCTCAAGCTTCTCTCAAACAATATCAGAAGAATAAGAGAGCGACCGGAACATACGTTTTTATTTAAAAGATTTGCTGTGTAAGATCGATCTATGGCATGCCGTCCCAATTATCTATTCCTAGGCGTCTCAAGTCTCCACGTAGGGCCTTATATGATCCCTAAATTATCGTTTGTAGCACGAAGGTGGATATGAAGCTCCCCCGGAACCAAATGATTACCATTGATGGCGGCCCCTCTGACTGGTTGTCGTCTACCGCGCTCCGGACCAACCATATTAGGGGTCTCATTATATTAATCTATAAAAGGTGTCAGCAGCGAATAGAGGTGTCTACGCAGCAGCGCCCTGTCTGAAAGCTCCTGTAGCATCAAGCCACGACCATAGGAAAGATCCTTGATATGCGCCATAAGAAGGCAGGCGTTCCCCAACAGCATATGAGGCCGTGCCAATCAGAGTCTCGTCCAATGCTCCCCAGCGGTAATTCGCTTGGGGCCGCTTCTAATAGCATGGGATGCAGCCAATCGCCTTCATACTCCACACTCCGCGAAGGCCCGGGATCCTGAAGCCTGCGGTGTACGCGTCGCCCCGACCAGAGATAGGAGGATCCGAGGACAGCACTATGCCGCAAGGTACGGATTCAGGATCGTTGGAGTGCGGCAGGTGTTGTCTATCGGAGTTCGGCGAGACCGTTTCGGCAATGCAGGAGCCGTGCCGCGCTTCTGCACAAAGCGCGAGGGGAATTGGAGGCTGACCGCATGAGAAGCTGCATGGTGGAGATAACGACTCGGGGGCGGAGAGGCGTTGCGAGTAAGCGGACGTTCCTTCGGGCACGGGCTAGCTGTGACTGGTTGCTTTCATGGGTTCTCGATACTCGTTTCTAATAGAGGCGAGGCAGTCTGGAGCATGCAGCCCCCAATCAGCCAAGCCCATCGACTTCCGGCGTTCTCAAGGCTGTCGGATCCATCTCCTCCAGTCGTTTGACAATGTGCACGATGGAACCAATCCAGTGCCCACTCACGTCTTCCAAATCCTCAATAGCAGTAACGAGAAGTCTCAAGACGCCCACAGTATGTGCTAGTTGGGCATTATCGGTTGCTGAAGATAATTCGCTGTTCAGGACTTGCATCGCCATGCAGACGGGCCACATGCAATAGATGTTCATCTGCTTCAACAACGTTCTCTTGGGTTGGGCCAGCTTCGGAATGAGGGAGACGCCTTCCACGATGCGCATGGCGGCTTGGCTGCATCGACTGTTGCACTCTGCGACCAAGGTCTTGGGCAATGCGTCTCCGTTAGCTTTGACGATTGCAGCTTCGTGAAGGCAAATGTCAATAGCGCACAGGTTCAAATTGAGCGCCAATGCAAACTCGTCTTCAAGGAGCTCTTGCGCATTCATCATGCCGGTCAGGCCGTCGGTATAGCTCTTGAGATCTTTGTCAATTCCGTAGTGGTGCTCCCAGAAGCTGTAACAGGAGCCGCCTGTTGTCGATTCGTTTCCGAGAGATGATCTGACATGGCTTAGGCAGCGGCGGTACAATGAAACCATGATCACCAAGCCTGTAAATGAAGAGATGTAGCCCGTCCCTAAAAGACTTCGAGCGTTTTCCAGTGATGGCATAGATGGTTCGTTCGGTTCTGGGATCAATCGGTGAGAAGGTAGGGCGGTGGTGACCTGTGATGCATTGATCGCGACGACGGTTCCAGATCGAACGCTGGCATATGCATCAATGATGAACAACACCCAGAAGGCTTTCCGTCGTTCTTCTAAGTCGACTTGTCTTTGCGGTGGTGGTAGAGTCTGCTGGAATTTGGGTATGCCATTGGCACAAGGGCTGGGAGAATCCATGCGATCTAAACCCATCATCTGAGCGAGCCTGATTGCTCGGCCTTGAATCTGCGGTTAGCAGAAGTGTAGATCTATGTCCAGCAATCAAATTCTTACCGAGCGTCATCCAAGCTCTCGCGAAACCTTTCCCCTTGAGCTCGGAGCACGTTATCAAAATGCAGGCCTGCAAAGCTTCAATGCTCATCAAATTTGCACCATCCTCTTCTCGCTCGCAGACCTCGAAATATACCCGGGAAAGCTGATAGCATTTATCTTTGATGTGGGTGTATCCATCCATCAGTGAGGCGCCCAGAGTGGCCATTGCGTAACTGAGGCTGGTTACTTGCGGTGACTTGATTGGTTTGCTCATCTCCGATGAGAATTTTTCTTGGATGACTATAGGCATTGTGTGGTGAGCTACATCGAAGTACGCATAGTGCCTACGAAGATTAGCATACACTTTTGGTTTCAGAGGTGAAGTCTTACAGTATCTTCAGAGTCTGCAACGGTATCTCTTCATCTGATGCGCCACAGTTCAAAGCAGGTCCAGGCAAAAGGGGTGAAAGAGTAACCGACTGATCGAAGATGAAGGGAGTTATGGGCATTTGGCTCTCGGCGCTGAAAGTTATGTTCGAATCATTTTCCAACTCCAGATTTCCCCTACGTAGTGAGACACCCATTAGCTCGGTGCTCATGCAAAAATGGCCCCTCCAAACACTCACCAAGTATCAAGGTCCGATTGCATAATCTGCTCATTCATATTCAAGTTGTCGAGATAACCCATATCAGGCGGTACGGCTTGCTGCTGTATGTCCTTGAAATCCAAAGGCGGAATGTCTAGGTCGTAGTTCATTCCTTGGTTTGGGTCGAGCTGAAGGGGGTTCATAGCTAGTCGTGCTTCCGTCTGCGCCAGACGCGAGGAAAGTGTTGAAAGGAGTTGCGACACATCCATCTGGGACGAAATCTGTTTGGCCGGTGCAGTGTATCTACAATTGTGTCCAAGTCTTGCGCACCGTCCGCATATAGGCTGCTCCCTATTGCATCGGATCTTCCTTTCTCTGCATTTGACGCAAGCCAGTCGTTTCCCGCTTCCAGTCTCGGCCATTGCTGCTGGGGATGAATGACGACCAGGATCGTTTGATTTCTCTGATGAGACAGGCTTGGTGCCTGATCCTTTTCTAGGTCGTCCGGTAGGTGGCATGGTCTCGAAATCCGGTCTCGTCCACAACGGAAGAGCTGTACTGGATAGAGACGCTCTTGGAGACATGGATGAGGCGTTCGAAAAGCGCGTCTCTCACGAGGGCGCAAGGTAGGAAGCGCTTGGGGTCTAATATGTTGGTAATGCCGAAGCGGATGAGCATGCATCAGTCGAAACGATCAACAGAATCCAGTAAGCCAGGACACGAGCCAGCGCCTCTGTACAGCATTGATTGAAACCCAAAGGATTGCATCTGATGGAGGGTCAGGATCCCCCCAGTGTACGCATACTACACAAGGAGTTGCAATGCCTTATCTTTGCGTCAGTATTCTCCGACGTGGTGACAAGTCCCTGCGTCACTGTGCCTCCAATCGCAGGCTGCCGGCAAGCGAGCCTGTCAGCCTGCAAGGGCTCAGCACAAAAACTCTTGGCAGCATGATCGCTAACTAGGTGCTACAACAGGTTTAGGCCTGCGATGCCTCGCGCCTTCTTCAAATCATGGGCCACTTTCAGGGAGAAAAGCTGAAACGGGTCTTTGCTAGGCCACCCACGTGTGGCTTGATTGTTTCCTTCTAGCCACTTCTGTTTGCATAACACATGTACATGTACCGGAGCACTCATCCACCCACCTTGTTGCAGGAGTAATTCACTTATGTCTCTTCCAACCTCTGAAGGTTCGGCGACTTGTGCTGTACGCGACCGAGCAACGGCGGAATTAGACCATGGACAGTGCCGATCGATGCTAGGTTTGACAAGATAGGCGGGACAACAACGACTACATGGTCAGCTAATCGACATGGACAACAGAATGTTTTGCGTTGCTGCTTGGCCCATATCGTCGACCCGAGGTGACCTATCAGATTAAAACTCTTTGCTATTATCAATACTACTATATTTGTTTTATAATACAAAATTATTAAAAGTATACAACAATATTAACCTAAGATGGCTAAGAATTAGCTTTATAAAATTTGTAAATACTGTATTACTGTTGGAACTAAAACTCGATCCAACGATCAATCTACTCTAGACTCTAGAGTAATAAATTAATAAGATTTTGTTTTTAGTTTTTAACAACTAAAATTTTACTCGCTATATTGTATATTTTATCTAAGTTGTTTTGCTATAATATGTTACAAGCCTACGCCAGTATATAGCCTACGCACAGTATGTAGCACTAGGAACGAATAACGACATATGCTCTTACAGCTTTGCGAGAGAGCACTAGGAGCATTGCTTCCTTTGCTTCTTAAGAAAGCAACAAAAGCATAAAAATTTGCTTTCTTTGCTTTGCGAAAAAGCAAAAAGAGCAAAAAGAATCTTATTCAATATATAGATTCTTGAATACGACTCCCTTATAAATCGTGTTTAACTTAAGATAAGTTCTTATTTATTGTTATCGTTACATCTAGTTGCAATTCTTGTTATTAAATGATTGCTTGCATTGTCTAAAGACGTCTACAAATCTTTTTAACAATACAACTCTCTTTAATATCTTTAAGATTTTTTAGAAAATAGCAACGTAACACTTTGAACACTCTAAGAATGTCTATATTAGGTCAATGCGTCTTTATCTTAAGCACTAGTTTATTAACATCACGTCAATCATTAATTATAAAAAACGACAAGATTAGAATTAACAAATCTAATATTTATTATAAAGATCGTATTGACTTGAAGAACTAACTTATGCAAATAAATATCTATTTTATTTTCTATCTTGTTTTAGCGAATTAAAAGACGATTTTTGCATCAACATTTCTTAGAGAAAGAGCTCAACATTAACTTAAATTAAACTTACGAAAATATTTGAAAAATTATGACAAAAATTCTTGTACAATGTTTATAGATTTCAATAACTTCAAAAAAGAACTTCGAAAAATCTTTAAAACATTTAACGAAAAACAAATTGCAAAAAAAGTAATTTAGCATCTAACTTAACGAATTTTTGTAACAAACTACGTAATTAAGTTTCAAAAATATGCTAATTTAATTAAATAAAACGATGTCGCACTTATAACAATGTTTTGACGAAATTTCAAAAATAATCTAAAAAACGAAATTATGCGTGATAAAAAAACTCTTAACGATATATTTGATTTCATCGAAGTAGTTATCGATTTTAACGACAAACTATATAAAAAAGTTATAAAAAAAAGATACGATCAATCTTAAAAAAAAACAAAAATCTTCTTTGAACTAACGATCAAATATTAGCAAAAAGAATTTTGTTTTAATTAGAAATATAGTAATCTTAATTATCGTAAGTTTGCATCTATAGAATTAAATTTTATTTAACAACGTAAAAAGAAAAACTTTAAAGAAAAACAAAATAACAAATTCTAAAAAACGTACTATTTATGTGACAAATTAAGTCACTTCGCAAGAGATTATTAATCACGAAATTTAATAAATCGCTAGCAAATCAATGCTATATTAAGAGAGATATTTAATAGCTAAAACAACATTAAGAAGCAAATTAATATAGAGACGAACATTCTTAAGATTAAATCAAATGACGACTACTATCTAGTAGAAAATCTAAATTAATTATAAAAAGTTCTAGATAAAACATTATTAGATAAGACATTCACATTTACGCAAGAAGTTAATCAAATACTTAATGAAATTATAAGAGCAAAACGATCAAAAACGTTATACTTTTATTTAGTAACAAACTTAGACGACAAATACGACTAAAAAGACTTTTACAAATGTCTAGATAACATTACGAAGCATCTTAAGACTTTAGCTAATTTATTAAAGAAACGATAAATAAATTAAATCGTAAATAAATGCGAGAAAACGCTAAAAAGCGACGCCACTATAAAAAAAGAAATTTTTGATAAAATTGAACAACAACTAAGCAATGTAAATTTATCTTAAAAGAAAATAAAGAAAGCAAAGAAACATGCGACATTTAATTAAATAAAATGCTATAACGACTTATGCTAAACTTATCTAGAAGACAAAGAAGAAATTAATTGTTTCTTTAGAAAGTTAAAGTTATTAATCTAGCATAAAAAGAAAACTTAGCGCAAATAGACGTTCGAAGCGAAAGTCACAACATAGAAACAAGAAAAAGTTCAAATTTTTTAGTAAAGAACATACTAAAGAAATGCAATATGTTAGCCCAATAATAGCAACTAAACTTAATAGCACACGCATAATGTTTTATCACATTAATTAAGATTAATAATTATTAACTTACTATAATGATCGATTTTAGTGCAATAAATAATTTTATAATTAAAGCTCTTGCTAAAAGAAAAGAGTATTCTACTTAAAAGAAGTCTAACGCATACAACTTAATAATTGTAGATAAAAACTCATTATTTAACAAGAATGAAAAAGTGAACAAAGAAACGAAATTATTATTGATAGCTATTTAGCAACATTATAAGAAACTAATCTTTAATATAGTAAGAATAATTACTTATAATATTGTTTTAGAAATGTCTTAATTAAAGCAACACAATCTAGAAGTTAATTAAAATATACAAATATTTAGATTTGCGCAATATAATTACGTAATTCACATCTAATCTACGCATTAACAACGTTCAATAATAGATAAAAAAACGAATTAAAAATCGATCGCAAACAACGAACTTGCATTTTTGCAAAAAAATGATCTAACAAAGTTCGACTTAATAGACATTAATAAAAATTAATTAAATTACAAGATTAAAGTAAGTGAAAAAAATTACGAATTTTTTGAAAATCTTAAACTATTTAATATAGCGAAGAAATCGCTAAAGTACGTATTACGAATATATAACAATTAAGAGCATCTATTTTAAGAAAAAAAAATGACAAAGACTTTTTCTAAATATTAATCGTAAAATTATAAAATTAAATTTAAATTAAACAAGCAATCTACGTTTGAATTTATATATATTCTATTTAAAAAGAAGCTCGAAGTACTTCGCGAATATCTAGTAAAAAATGAAAAAAAAGAATTTATTAAAAAATTCTAATTATAGATAGAATACTCGATTCTCTTTGTATTAAAGAAGAATGAAATTTTTCGTTTATGTGTTAATTACTAGAAGCTAAATAATATTACGATTAAGAATTAATATTTATTATTTAATATTAACGAACTTTAGAATTAACTATTTAAAGTAAAGTATTTTATTAAATTAAATTTACAAAAAGCGTACAACTAGATTAGAATAAAGATAAAGAAAGAGTAAAAGATAGCTTTTCGCACACGATATAAATTATACAAATACATAATAATGTCGTTTGAATTCACAAACGTCTTAACAACGTATTAAGAAATAATTAATAATGTATTACGACAATATTTGAATCAATTTGTTATAGCATACTTGAATAACATCATAATTTATTCAAAAATCTTAAAAGAGTATGTTAGTTATATTTTCAAAATATTAAAATATTTAAACATAAAAAACTTACATTTTAAGCTAAAGAAATGCGAATTTTATTAAAAGAAAATTAACTTTTTTAAATTTGTCGTTGAACGACATAAAATACGCATAAATCTTGAAAAACTATAAGCAATTAAAAAATAAAAATCATTAACAAATATTAAGAAAGTACAATTTTTTTTAAATTTTATAAACTATAATAAAAAGTTCATTAAAAACTACTTAGTAAACGCAATATTATTGACGAATTTTACGAAAAAAAATACGCTATAATTATAAGAACTCGTAGAAGAGAAATTATTCTAAAATCTTAAACTAGAATGTTTGAAAAAACTAATATTAAAGATGTATAATTCGCAATTATTAAATAAAATTAAAATTGACGCATTAGATTTAGTTATTAATGCATACTTTAATTAAAGACATGAAAACATATAACATTTAATAACATATTTTTCGAAAAAACTTTTATTAATTAAATAGAACTATAATGTTTACAATAAAAAACTACTTGCTATAGTAATCTTCTTAAAATTATAAAAAATATATATGAAAAAATTATTTAAACTTACGATTCTTATAAATCACAAAAATCTTATGCACTTTATTACTATTAAGCAATTTAACAAAAAACAAATGCGATAATTAAAGAGATTTAAATAATACAAGTTTAAAATACAATATACTTTAAACAAAAATAATAATGGAGCAAACGCATTTAGTAAAAGAAGTGATTATATAAAAACGAAAAAATCGTTTAATTACAATATACTTAAAATTAACTAAAATAAATCATTATTAACAAACAAATATAAGCTAAATATTACATTACAAATACTTCGAGACAATACAAAAGAGTTTTTAATAAAGAAAGAAAAACTTTAAATATTTATTAACAAAATTAACGAATATATAAAAGAGCATTATGACGAATTACTACAAAGACACTTAAAAGTGACGAAAATTCTTTAACTTTTACGCTAGCATTGTTAGTTTTTATAAATAAGATAAATTGTCGAAATATAAATTAAACGATGTCTTAGTTATTAGCAAAACAAACATAATACGCATGCGAACTATAGCGAAATCTAATATTAGAAATTACTTAAATCGTTATAAAATAAAGTTACAATAAACTTTATTATTAAGTTGTCGAAATCGACGAACTTAGCAATTGAAAACAAATATAATTCGATACTAATAATGATTAATAAGCTTATTAAGTACTTATATATTATCGCATGCAAAAAGAAGTTTAACGTAAAACAACTAAAATATATTATATTGAATCGACTTATACAATATTATAATATATTTAAGAAACTAATTAGTAATAAAGACAAACTCTTTACGTCTAACTATTAAAAGACGCTTCTCTTAATGTTAAATACAAGACTTCGAATATCTATTGTTTATTACTTAATTACAAATAATTAAACAAAAAGAACAAACTAGAGTCTTAAGCAATATTTAAGACATTACATTAACAATACTTATAACAATTAAATATTATTTTTATCTATGACACAATTAGCATTTAATGCAAAGGTTTTAAATATTACTAAAATAACTTTATTTTTCGTCAATTATAACAAGAAATTAAATCTCTTTAAGAAAGAACGTACGCATTTATTTGCGCAATTAGTTATTAAAAGAATAGCAATACTAAAAAAGATATACGACAACATCTTAAAAATGTAAAAAAAATTAATTAAGTATTAAAATAAAAAGCGAAAAATAACATCTTAGTTAAAAGAGAGAAATAAAATATATCTTTTTACAAAAAATTTTAAAACAAGAAAATTAAACAAAAAATTAAATCATGTCAAAGTTAAATCGTTTTTCGTTAAGAAAATTAAGAGATTAATCAATTACGAACTCGACTTATCTAAGAACGCTAAAGTATTTTTAGTATTTTATATATTATTGTTGGAACTAGTAGATTTAATCACGTCTTTATAGAACATCTTTTATTTTTATTAACAAAAGAAAGAACAATTTGAGATTGAAAAAATTCTACAACAAAAGAATTAAAAATATCTCGTTAAGTAAAAGAGATATTTTATCTTTAAAAACACTTAAGAATCTATTAAGAATTTAAAGCATTATTAACATCGTTTGCAACAATTTTGTCAAAAAAGATCAAAAAAGTAAACGATTATTCTTTTATAATATTGGGAAAGACGACTTGTTTCGAAGCTACATTGATCAAAAAACTTAAAAAAGAAAAATTGACAAAAGAGCTTAATGAAGTCATTTTCTTTAAATTTTTTAGCTCGTTATTTATTATCGTTTGTTGTTTCTCTTTTAGATAATTGAATTAACAAAATAGTCGTTGTTGCTTCGCATTTGTCTCACGAAGCTCTTCTTTTAATTTTTGACGCTATTTCTTAAGACGACGTCATCGAACGATATTTAGAGACGTCAAGTCGCACGAACAATTATCGCGAAGATATTTCACACACTTATTGAAACTCTTTGCAACATAGCATTGCTTGCTTAAGCGAACACATTAATAATAAAAGCGCATTGCAACATAAAAAATATTAAATTTTGCAACTTAAATAAGGCGACGTTAATAGAAAGAAACTTTGGACTTAACACGAAACATATTAAAGTTTACTTTCGAAACGAAAGTCTAAAGAGAGGGAAATAATGTTACGAATCTACGTCAATATATAGTCTACGCATAGTATGTAGCACTAGAAACAAATAGCGACATATGCTCTTATAGCTTTGCGAGAAAGCACTAGAAGTATTGCTTTCTTTGCTTCTTAAAAAAGCAACAAAAGCATAAAAACTTGCTTTCTTTGCTTTGCGAAAAAGCAAAAAGAGCAAAAAGAATCTCATTTAATATATAGATTCTCGAACACGACTCCCTTATGAATCGTGTTCAACTTAAGATAAGTTCTTATTTATTGTTATCGCTACATCTGGTTGCAACCCTTGTTACCAAATGATTGCTTGCATTGCTTGAAGACGTCTACAAACCTCTTCAACAATACAACCCTCTCTAATACCCCTAAGATCCCTTAGGAAGTAGCAGCGTAACATAATATAAGATTGCAGTAATTTTAATTGATTATTGTTATGGGTTGATTGATATCAAGATAACTAACTTGAACCAAATGGTTCAATAATTGAAAACCTTAACAACAGGGCGCTCCCGCAAAGAGCCTGTGGCGAGTATAAAGCCTAAGAAATGAAGCAAAGAGATCTATGACTAAACGCCGCCTTGGCAACGTCAAACGCGAGATTGGTCTTCCGCGGTTGACGCGTCGTCACAAGCGAGACATCTAGTTATTCGATTGAAAATCATTCACTCGGCTAAACATGTTAAGTCCGACATATCATGCCTTGGTGACCAGTACTTCAGCTTGCTTTGAATCTCGACTGAAATCATACAGCTTTCATATGGCCGAAGCAAACCCCCAAGACCAGCGAGCAGCCATGGACCATGCGGAGGTCCATTACTTCAATAGGTATGAGAACCGCATCTTTATCACTCTGAATTGCGCTGACAGACAACAGCTACAACCATCATGGTGAAGTCTTACCTGCTAGTTGGAGCTGGCGGAGCATCTACTGACTGACTCTTGCAATGTAGGGATCCATGAGGAGATGCTAGTATGTTCCACGAGCTCATCGTATGCCCTGATCCGCATGGCTCACATGGAGCTGATCAATGATCTTCTAGAAAGATGAAGTGCGCACGCGGTCATATCGAGATGCGATATACCAGAACAAGCATCTTTTCAAGGATAAAGTCGTGCTGGATGTGGGATGCGGAACTGCAATCCTTAGCATGTCTGTGCCCGCTTCCACCAAACGTAGGCTAGCCGAAGGTCGAACGTTAGCTAACCATTTTTCTGTCCTAGGTTCGCAGTACGAGCTGGCGCAAAACATGTCATAGGGGTAGACATGTCAACCATCATCCACAAAGCACGGGAGATCGTCGAGACCAATGGCATGACCAGCAAGATATCACTGCTCCAAGGCAAGATGGAAGACGTGGAGTTACCTTTCCTCAAAGTCGACATTATCATATCGGAATGGATGGGCTACTTCCTGCTATATGAATCCATGCTGGACACCGTTCTCTATGCTCGGGACAAGTATCTCTCGCCCGGCGGGCTAATCTTTCCGGACAAGGCTACAATCTATCTGTCAGCAATCGAGGATGGTGATTACAAAGACGAGAAAATTGGATGTGAGTATACATTGCAGCACAGGCCGAAAGAGAAGGACTGACCGTCCACCAGTCTGGGACAACGTCTACGGCTTCGACTTTTCCCCTCTCAAAGACAGCGCCCTCTCCGAACCCCTTGTCGACACCGTCGAAATGAAAGCCTGCGTTACCGACCCCTGTCGAGTCTTCACCATTGATCTCTACAACGTCACCGCCGAACAACTCGCTTTCACCGCGCCCTTCCAGCTCCATGTGCAACGAAGTGATTTCATCCACGCCATCATCGCATGGTTCGACATCGACTTCACAGCATGTCATGTGCCAATCAAGTTCTCTACTGGTCCACACACTAAGTATACACATTGGAAGCAGACCGTGTTCTACCTAAGGGAGGTACTCACGGTAGAAGAGGGCGAGATAGTCTCAGGGGTGCTGGCGAGCAAGCGGAATGCACAGAAGCCTAGAGATCTGGATATTCAGCTTTCGTACAAGCTGGAGACGGAAGATAGCCTGCGGAAGGCAAGCGGCGTTTGCGGGTACAAGATGTAAATGAACACTCACTCTTCGAGTGTACCGACATGACTGACATTCGGCAGGTGTTGATCAGACTCCGTCTAATTGATCTATCATAGAATGCATTCCAGGTGCTCGAACAGGATACAAAAGTCATCTTTGAGCGAGTATCGATTAGCATAGCGATCAGCATGTGTGCGGAAATTGATGGGATTGGAGATGGAGCCATGTGCATGCCTTGAATGATATCGAGTTACAAAGCAGCACTCAGTCAAAGCTTGTGGATGGAGTGAAATGCTTCATGTTTCATCCCCCAAGGAATAATTCTACCTACCATACTGTGTGCCTATAAACCGATGCTGTTTATTCATCGTCTTGCTCTGAATTCATCGTTTTTCGTAAGGTTTGAGCACGTATCCTCAACGCCGTGCTGAATAAAATTCCACGAGTACTCGTCTATACGACCTATCTTCTGAATCACAACCGATACCTGCATCATCGTCAAGGCCCCTGTCACCGCCTATAAACATGAATTTTTCTGTTTACCATTCCCGTCGTCTTCTTCCCTTGATCGATCTCTGACCTGCATTAGAGTCTTCCCTAGGAGGTTTTCGCCCCTCCTCCAAATCATCGCGCTTCACCGCATCCCATCTCTGCTTATCCAACCCCAGCAATTTCCTCCCCAGCGCTTTCTGTGCTTTAGGCTTTGGCTCGCGGAAAATCTGGGAGGCGATGTCGTGAGCGGCGAAGAGCAGCGCTTCCCAGTAGATCTTGTACTGCTCCGCCGTTCCAATAGTGATGGTCTACAGGTAGGCGGGTGGATGGGGACTCGGAATGGTCTGCAGATTGAGGCCGGGGAGTCGGAAAGCTTGCATCGCAGAAGGTGGACGGCGGAATGGAGCATGTTTATGATTGATCATGTTACAATTAAACCGCCGGGAATTGACCGCACTGTTCAATATCGACATCCCTCTTCCATCAAAGAAATCCCAGAAAAGCCGACCGACCTGGATGGATACTAAGGTGCTCGTCTAGTGTCATGTCTGACCAAGACTCTCATGAGATTTCGAGTTGCCAGACATGTCGACTAAGAAAGGTCGAAGTCTCTGACCAGTCTATCCCTTCTCACCGACATAATCTAGGTCAAGCGTGATAGAACATATCCCAACTGCGTTAGGTGTCGACGAACATCTCTCTCCTGTAATTATGTTGCATTAAGAAAGCCTGGGCTTGGGGCAGGATATGGAGCTCAACTGGAGGAGAAGATAGGTACGTCGTCATGACATGCATCCTCAGAGAGTTGACTACGTGAATTGATCGAAAGCTAGCAAATCTTGAGATCAAGTACCCAGAGATCATGCGAGCGGTTAAACGCTTGAAGAGCGGTTGGGCGCTGCTGAACCCAGATGTTTCAAGGTCCATGGGCGATGAGTCTTTGAGGTTGTGATATGCCACGAGCTCGCAGGCTCCAGACCAGGTACTTCAGACTCTGAAGCTCTGAAGAGACAGCAGTTCCGCTCATGAACATGACGTTTAGTCTTATTCCTACCTTGCGGACGAAACTCGGCCGGTTTGGCAGCCATCGGACCTCTCCCTTTTCAACGAATCATGCCTAAGCAACTTGCATGCCACTCAAGGAAGAGTCGACAGCCAGTCAGGCAACCTGAATCAAGAGACTTGTCCATCGTTGTCGAACATGTTTACGAATCCAGCTGCGAACCATCAGCGAGATTAGATTTTCGATCTCTCCTTGGGATACTGCAACGCATACCAAACGACATTCGGCCGCAATCGTCTGTGATAAGCTTAGAGATTAGCGGTGGGTCGACTGGAGTAACGAAACAGAAAGACTCAAGGGTATCTAAAGCAGAAACGTCGATATGGCAGCAATTGAACAGGTGTCATGACCTTCTTTGAGAAGAGGTTCAAATGGTTTGTGGAAGACATGCGCTCACGCCGATGCCCATGCCAATTGCCATTCCAAAATCGCTGTCGTTGCCTACTTCAATACTCACCCCAATGCGGAGGCCCCCGCCAAAATGTTTCTGCGACCGAAATTTGAACCATCGTTTGGTTTTTGGAAGGCAGCTGCGCAAAAGTATATCACCTCTCCTCTTCTCTCTCTCTATGTCAGATTTCATACCCTCGACAGCATACTCAAGTCCCGAGCTCGTTGATCCAGGGCTATTTCCCTTGCCATTTGTTCTCACTTACAGCCCCAACGAGCTTCCGAATCTCGTCATATCACCACACTCCCCTCCCAGACGCATAATGATGTTGCCGAAAATGTCCGGGAGCGACGTGGCGGTGTGTGGGCAGGTCAAGGATTCTGCCTTCTGGCCTTCGTCATTAAGACTGGCGAGCTTTAGTGGAGGATGGCTAGGGTAGCCTGCAAGACTGTGGACGTAACGCATGCTAGAAGCCCTTCATCTTCTTGGCGGCGTTCTTCGTAGAGTCGGTTGCGGCGAAACAATTGCTGAGGCACAAAAATCGCTGTGTCGATTATTGGATGACTAAAGAATCGTACATCTCGGTAACCCTTTTCAAGTTGTGCAAACAATGCTCGCTTGAACACTACAGAGAGCGGCCATCACCATCGCAAGACCGAAAGTAATGGTACAATGATTGTGCAAGGACCGAAATTACCCCTGAGAGTGCAACCCTTGTATACAACCATCACCTGGATGGTTTCCTTTAAGCTTTTCCTCATTCCCATTACCATTCCCACGGCGCCGATCTTTTTCGAGAAGCAGAGTCAGCTGGCTTTTGGTCCTCGGCAGTACCTGAGCTCCCCCATCCGTTTCATTGCCTGACTCAACAGGTTTCGTGATTTGCGGCGGAGCGGTGTCTTCAGAGAAGGTGACCCTGGCTTTGCCCCTTCCTCCCGGCTGCAGATGGCGGCCAGTGTCCATCGTTCCAGAAGCCTGGTAGGACGCTGACGTTGCTGTGGTCGCGCTGGGAGTGCGTAGTAAGGAAGGCAGAGAAACGAAAGAAGACTGTGCTGAGCGGGTCTTTGCAACGAATCTGGATCTGAAGTCAGGCTCAACCAATGAGCCCTCTTGCTGCTTGCGGCTCGAAGTGTGGTCTGTGGGTGATGGATCTTTCGTTGATGTTTTCAGTGGTTCTTGTAGGGCGTTGTCTGGGCTGGAGATGTTCTCACAGACAATGGCCGGACGTATCTCAGAGCTTCGGCTTCCGCTTGCTCCTGATCCGTCAACCGGTCCAGCATGCTCGACCTTACTGATGACTGGTGTAGAGAGAGGAGGAGATGTGGTGTTCGATACTGTACTTGATGACTGGGATGACTGTCGACGCATGGCCACAGGTCTCCTTCTATTCGCAGGTGTACTCACATGGAATGTTGTCCGTTCACGCCCCGTCTTCTTTGAACTCCTATGATTCTCTCTAACAGTATCCTCGCTGCTTGCGCTTTCAACTGTTGATGAACTCTCCGCATCTTCTGGCCGCAATGTCTCGCTATCCGCCAGCAGGGCGCAAGACTTGGACAGAGCATCCGGCGCATCGCCGACGAAAGATGGTTGTGTGGGAGGAGCAGATCTTTGGGCGGTGGAAGGCGGTGTTGCAGTAGGCGTGCTGTCATCGCCATTATCTTCGGAAATAATCTTGTATCTCGACGCCTCGGCTGATCTGTCCAAATCGCCCGAGCTCTCTTGGTATGGCGAAGCTTGTGCTTGTACTGTCGGCTCAGGTATTGAGGGTCGCCGCAAACCTAGATCTTTCTCTTGCGTCTCTGATATCACCGAAGAAGGCTCACCGCGGTTACTAGCCGAATTGAGCCTGCTTCCAGCGCTAGCTGGGCTATGCGAGGGTGGCGGCGTCCTCATGTAGCTTCCGATATGTCTAGACGTACGGGGAGACTGTGTGGGCGTTGTGCGCAGCGGTCCCTCCACGGAGATTGCATTGAAAAGCACAGCAACCTGGCTACCAGTGACTGTATTCATTATATCTTGACTGCCCCATATCCTCCAGAAGAAGTTCTCCAGCCGTCGACCAGCTCCATCCGCAAGTAGAGCCCGATTGGTAGAATACGCTGGGTACTCTTTGTCAGCTGGTTTTGCGATGACAATGATGCAATATTATAGAACCTTTCCATAATGTGATTATGTCTTCCACATCAACATGATCGAAGCTGTCAATCTTGCCCGTTATGGTCTCACTATTCATGACCAGGCCTTCTGGTAGACCTGCCATATTTGTTTGTCGCTCTTTGACAGAGCGGTGCTCCGAGGTTATGGAACCGTCATGGCTTTCATTCGCCGCGACCCCGATGCCAAGTCACAGTCCCAAAAGCGGGTCTGCTCGTAAGAACACGAGGATCTCGGCTCGAATAGGGGACCTGATACGTGTTGATGTGCTCTTGAAAAGGAAAGTACTCTAGGAAATATATCGGCACCGTATACGGTAGGTGTATGGCGGTCAAGACGCAACAGAGAGGCACGGCGAAAGGAAGGGGCGTGTGAAGAAGGAGCTGCTTTCACCGCTGGTCAAGGAGGATGAAAAACAAGCAGAGAAGCTATGCGATCATCGGCAGCTTTCATAGCTGTGATTGCAAGGACATGGTCAGTGCAGAGGCAAGAGCGTGGAAAGGCCCAAGTCCGGCGGTCCGTAGGCCAGGGCGTCTCGGCACATGGATCTTGTCTCGACTCTCGAGGCCATGGACCTGACTAAAGGCGGTGGTCTGATGTCAGGGCAGACGGACTGAACGTTGGATCATCAGTGTGGTGGCCGCTACTCTTGGGGCAGCAAGATTGGTGGGCACCAGATGGCAGAAGTGCACCCTTGCGGGCTTTAGAACCTTCCATTCCTTGGGCTCCGCGCTTGGCCGGGATGTCACCGTCGTTGGGAGAGCCTGGAACCAATCGGTAGGAATAGTGTCGCCGACCCAGGGCCCGTGTGAGTGGATTCCGGAGAAAGACTACGGGGAGACTAAAAGGGACGAGGATCATTCACGTGGTCGTCCCCTGAGAAGCTGAAGACCCCCGTCCTTCCTCGAATACTATTTCCATGCTTGTGGCGGTCGGCAAATCCCCAGTGATCCCCTTGCTGCCAACGCAGTCTGGACGTTCCGATATCCGCATTGGCTGATCATTCAGCGTCGCATCCAAGTGAACATCCTCTGGCTGGCATCCTTTTAGGGCTTTCAACGCCCTGACCGCGTGGCAATCTGCAGTCCAACGGGTCATCTGCTCATCAGACCCTTCCAGCACCCGCGTCGCGTCGAATACTACTTTATCGCTAACGGATATTCTGCGACTGCCAATCACGTTCTCAATCACTAATCATCTCATTGGCCGTCTATAAAAGGACGAAGATCAGACATTTCTTTTCCCGATATGTCCAGTCCAGCGCCATGGTAACAATCACCGGCGACTCCGTGGAGCTCTTGTCGTACCTGCAGATCGCTGAGCGGCAATACTCTTGTACCTGGTCTATCTCGTGCTCATGTTTGACGATCTCCTCCCTTTCGATGCTCCTGTGGCCAGACCACGATAATACTTGGACCAATCTGCCAGCGTTCCGAGACGTTACACCTTTCCTTAAAACAAGCGTTGCCAATGAGGGAAAAAGGCAACGTGACCATAAGCAAGTATGGAAAGCTGATATGGACATTCTCTTTGATGTAATCGCACACGGCAGTCGGAACGGTTCTGGATCAGCCTGCTCGTCGTCCCGCCGCCATGAATAGTCTCGCCGTTTACAGGCTACCAACAATGGTCCCCCGGTTGAGAGGAGTGTAAGTGCTGTGTCTACTATCGAGCTCTTGCTACCATCTTGCTCTTTCCTCATGCAAAAGTTGACACCATCATTGTCCTCTCTATCCTGACCGATCTTGAAGCTACGCTCCAGAGGCTCAACTCCACGATGAACATCGATTACAAACATAGTACTCCCACATACCTAGCTAACACAGGGACTAGCATTGTGATTTGCATCATGACTCTCGAGATTTGTTCGTTGGTCGATATACCTACGCGTTGGCAAAGTGCATTACTCGGAGAGCACACATCCTTCACCACCTCCGAATGACGAGTTGACGGAATAATCATGGACTGATCGACCACTGACAATACATTGTTACCTAGAAGCTTAGTGCAAGTGCATCCCGTCGTCGTTCATGACAACTACAGGGGAAATCTTATGGGGGAGAAGAAACAGTCCGTTGACTATCAGGCCCTTAGCAGCCATATTTCTTCATTCAAGCTGACGCTTGGCATAAGGGCGCGGAGATCTGTCCCGAGTTACAGGGTTTGTTCTTGTTTGTAATAATTTAGTGAATGACTCACTCAAACCGATCGCTGGGACGAGAGGGAGTAGGTATTATTTACCACTTCCCTACAACAAGAACAAATATGGAGTAGAGTAGTCTTCAAGATCTCCAAGGAAGGATGGCTTGTCCAGGTATCTCATTCTTGCAAACATCGCATTCTTCTTTCTTTTGTAGACATATCTGGGCTTTCAGCATTTGTTTGCTATCACTATTCAATCTTTGGCGCCATCCTGGTTACAGGAAGCGGGCTTACAAGGTAGGATCGCGGTGGCATATGCGTTATGTGCAATGCTGTTTGCCGAGTAAAGCAGCGTTTCTTTCATACTTTAATGGTTTCTATGGCGTCCGATGCGCTTGTCGTGTTTACTCGATGCGTCCCTTTCATATTTCTGGTTCCATACTGCACGGTCACTCTTCGCTTCCGAGCATTGCTCTCGGCTTCGATATCTCTGTTTGGCTTGTTTGAACATTGCTGCATGTGTACTTGGATACGGCTGCTGGTGGGCGCATGCATCCACATGGGAGAGTTTGCTACCCTCATTCTGGCACGCCCTGCAGTCGCACTCGCTACTCGTCTAACCACTGAGGTGTCATCATAGGGTTCCTAAACTTCAGAGTTCTTTTGGTTCAATACACCGGCTAATGCTCAATCGCAAGTGGGCGTGAACAGGAAATCGATAAGTGGACATCTTAAGGCTCGATCTACGATTAACATTATCAAGCAAGCGAAGTACTAAAGTAGGACTACTATCTACCTTTGAAGAGCCTATACCGAAGTACGCCATTTCTGTATACTAACAAGAAGAAGCAGCATTGTCAAACTCTAACGATTTGGATGCCACTCCGTGTGTGGCAATTGTGGCAATTGAAGGCTCAAAGAAGAATCGTTATTTACTGCAAGCGTGCATTCCAGGTCAATGGAATGCAACAACCTTATTTCCCTTTATACCACCTCAGCACAACTCCTTTTCTTCGAAAACACCGTCGTGCGTTTACTGAATCAATCCGAATCACTCTCGTTATCAGTCATGAAGGATTGAAGTATCACAAGCCGTTCTTTAAAACCGGCTCTTGCCCCGAAAATGCGCTTTTCCAAGCAAGTCGCCGTCACAGTGGCACTCACAGTCCCATTTGCCTCTGCGTACAGTCTGGCAGACCTCCCATCTTGCGCGGTCAGTCTACTCAACCCCTATCCCAAGTAGAAGCAGTGGTCTAATATCACACCAGTTGAAAGCGGCCTCCTCGGGCATCTCAGACACTGGATGCGCTACAAAAGATTACCACTGTCTCTGTAGTGCCTCCTCGTTTCTCACCGCTCTACAAGGACAGGTAGCGACCGAGTGCAGTGCAAGTGACATTCAAAGTATGACCTACAGTCAAGAAAATCCCCACGCCTGCTCCCATGACGCTTTGTTTCCGAAGCAAGGGCTGCAGAGACTGACTTCTATCCAGAAACCCTCATCTTTGCCCAAGGCGTCTGCTCCTCCGTCGGCATCACCATCTCTCTCCCCGCCTCGAACCCCCAATCCAGCTCCTCCGCCTCCTTTGCATCCCTTGTCAACGACTACGCTTCCGCTACCTCCACAGCACCCGACGCCAGCATGACCTCCTCCCCCCCCTCCTCCTCCTCCTCCTCCTCCTCCACAACATCTCCCCCGGCCGATAACGCCGGTGCTGTTACAACCCCTAC